>Ga0256911_1000021_pt1 | contig 57350 bp, 63 predicted proteins | sample MC6MC0764MT_FD_190197 | JGI IMG/M metagenome (GOLD analysis project Ga0256911, IMG submission 190197) | Metatranscriptome of enriched soil aggregate microbial communities from Iowa State University, Ames, United States - MC6-MC0764-MT... | ecosystem: Environmental > Terrestrial > Soil >...
GTCGAGGTTCGGAGCGGGTGCGATCTCGATGACCTTCTGGTGGCGGCGCTGCACGGAGCAGTCGCGCTCGAACAGGTGCATCGTCGCACCGGTCGAGTCCGCGAGGATCTGGACCTCGATGTGGCGCGGCCGCAGCACGGCCTGCTCCAGGAACATCGTGGGGTCGCCGAACGCACTGTCCGCTTCGCGCATCGCCTCTTCGAGCGAACCGCGCAGCTCATCCTTCGAGTTGACCCGGCGCATCCCTCGGCCACCGCCGCCGGCGACGGCCTTGGCGAAGATCGGGAAACCGATCTCCTCGGACTGGGAGATCAGCAGGTCGATGTCCTTCGACGGCGGAGTGGACCGAAGCACGGGCACACCGGCCGCGATCGCGTGCTCCTTGGCCGTGACCTTGTTGCCCGCCATCTCGAGCACGCGCGGGGGCGGCCCGATGAAGGTGATGCCGGCCTCGCGAGCGGCCTCGGCGAGCTCCGGGTTCTCGGACAGGAATCCGTAACCGGGATAGATCGCGTCGGCACCGGACTCGAGAGCGACCCGGATGATCTCCTTCACGTCCAGGTAGGCACGGACAGGATGTCCCGGTTCGCCGATCTGGTAGGCCTCGTCCGCCTTGAGCCGGTGCATCGAGTTGCGGTCTTCGTAGGGGAAGACAGCGACAGTCTGGGCGCCGAGTTCATACGCCGCGCGGAAAGCCCGGATTGCGATTTCACCGCGGTTGGCAACAAGGATCTTACGGAACATTGGGACCTTTCGAGCAGGGGGCTAGGCCACACAGCAAACGGTTAGGTTCTCTAAGACTAGTGAAGGTAACGTAGTCGATTGTGCACGTACTCAGCGTTAGTTCCCTCAAAGGTGGTGTCGGTAAGACCACGGTGACGCTGGGGCTGGCTTCCGCAGCGTTCGCCAAAGGCCTCCGCACCCTCGTCGTCGACCTCGACCCCCAATCCGACGTCTCGACCGGCATGGACATCCAGGTCGCCGGTCATCTCAACGTCGCCGATGTGTTGGCCTCTCCCAAGGAGAAGATCGTGCGCGCCGCCATCGCGCCGAGCGGCTGGACGAAGGGTCGCACAGGCAAGATCGACGTCATGATCGGGAGCCCGTCCGCGATCAACTTCGATGGTCCGCACCCGAGCATCCGCGACATCTGGAAGCTCGAAGAGGCCCTCGCGAACGTCGAGCACGACTACGAACTCGTTCTGATCGACTGCGCCCCATCTCTGAACGCGCTCACCCGCACGGCATGGGCTGCCAGCGACCGGGTGGCCGTGGTGACGGAGCCCGGCCTCTTCTCGGTCGCAGCAGCCGATCGCGCACTCCGCGCCATCGAGGAGATCCGGCGTGGGCTCTCACCCCGTCTGCAGCCCCTCGGCATCATCGTCAATCGAGCACGGGTCCAGTCCCTCGAACACCAGTTCCGCATCAAAGAACTGCGGGACATGTTCGGTCCCCTCGTGCTCTCCCCCCAGCTTCCGGAACGCACGTCGCTCCAGCAGGCGCAGGGCGCTGCGAAGCCCCTGCACGTCTGGCCGGGCGAGAGCGCCCAGGAGATGGCGCACAACTTCGACATGCTGCTCGAGCGTGTTCTGCGCACCGCGCGAATCGGCGAGTACGCCAACGCTCAGTAGGCCGCGAGCCGGGTCAAGCCCATCGGCTCCAGCCCCTCGATAGGGGCCCGTCAGTAGCTGCGGGTCAGGATGCGCGGGTGGCGCGACGGGCGGCCAGCTCGTCCATCGGATCGACCGTCTCGGTGTTGAGCTCGACGAGAGACGACTCGACCTCGCGGAGGACCTTGCCGACGGCGATGCCGAAGACACCCTGACCGCGGCTCACCAGATCGATGACCTCATCGTTCGATGTGCAGAGGTAGACGCTCGCACCGTCGCTCATGAGCGTGGTCTGGGCGAGGTCGTTGACTCCCGCTTCACGCAGTTGATTCACGGCTGTGCGGATCTGCTGCAGCGAGATGCCGGTGTCGAGGAGGCGTTTGACGAGCTTGAGCACGAGAATGTCACGGAATCCGTACAGTCGCTGCGACCCGGACCCGGCGGCACCCCTGACCGTCGGTTCGACGAGTCCGGTGCGTGCCCAGTAGTCGAGCTGGCGATAGCTGATGCCCGCTGCGCGAGCGGCGACGGCGCCGCGGTAGCCGCTGGCGTCATCCATCTCCGGAAGTCCGTCGGTGAAGAGCAGACCGAGATCGTACCGGGGCGCGTCGTTTTCACGACTCAGTTCACTCATGTGTTTGCCTCTCGCCCCATGATCGTTGTGCGCACGTTCGACGGTGCTTCATCCACGCTACCCATGCCCGGGGTCACGGGCAACGACATTCGAGGTTTCGGCCTCGGCGTGTCGACGTCGACGCCCGTGTTCGCGGCGTCGATCGGACCATCACGATTGGAAACGCGACAGGGCGGATCGGATGATGCTCCCCCGCACTACATCGAGCTGCCCCGAGATCTCACGCGCGAGTTCGGCCGTCTTCGCCCGGCTCGACACGTCGTTGCGTCGGGCTACGGGAGCCAGAGCCGACTCGATGAGTCCCAGCTCTCGCTCGGCGGACGCGCGGAAGCCCCGCAGGTGACGCGGTTCGATGCCGTTTCGCTGCAGTTCGACGAGCGCCTTCAGAACGGCCATGGACTCTTCGCCGTAGACCTCCGCCGGTGCGATCACCGAGGCGCTCACCGCCTCCTGCAGCAGTTCGGCGGATGCGCCGCACTCACGGAGCAGTTCTGCGCGCTTGAACCGTCGGCCGGTCGACAGCATCGACGAGCCGCCGGCACGCGAACTGCCCGGCATGGCCGGGTCGAGTCCGGCGTCGAGGTCGGAGAGGTACGACTTGATCACCTTGAGCGGCAGGTAGTGGTCGCGCTGCATCCCGAGGATGACCCGCAGACGTTCCAGATCCGACGACGAGAACTTGCGGTAGCCCGACGCCGTGCGGGCGGGCGTGATCAGCCCGCGCTCTTCGAGGAACCGCAGCTTCGACGACGAGAGATCGGGGAACTCCGGCGTGAGCCGCGCGAGAACCTGACCGATGCTCAGGAGGGATGGGGAGGCCGCGGCTCCGGCTCGCGCCGCCTGCCGCGCCACTAGCTCTGCGCCGGTGCGGCGAGGTCGAAGCGGGAGGCGTAGAACGTGAGCCGGAACTTGCCGATCTGCACCTCGGCCGAATCGGAGAGCAGTGCGCTCTCGATCCGGACCCCGTCGTAGTATGTCCCGTTCAGCGATCCCAGATCGCGAACCTCGAAAGCCGTTCCGCGACGGATGAACTCCGCATGACGACGTGACACCGTCACGTCGTCGAGGAAGATCTCGGCGTCGGGATGACGCCCCGCACTCGTCACGTCTGCGTCGAGCAGGAAGCGGGCACCGGTGTTCGGTCCCCGTCGCACGACGAGCAACGCGGAACCGGAGGGCAGGGCCGCGATGGCCTCCTGCTCCTCGGCCGAGATCTCGGGGTCGACGGGGTACATCTTCGAGACGAACTCCTCGCCGAAGCGAGCGGTCGTGTCTTCGTTCCCCGCGGCTGAATTACGCAGGGGGTTGTTCTCGGCGTCGTTATTCGCCGGCCCATTAGGGAATGTCTCTTCAGGCACCGTCAACCTCCTTCTGATCCAGCGTATCCGATCGACCGGGCCTGTCGTCGGCCGGAAGACGGATTACACGTGCGGTTTCTCGGATATAGACGAATCCCGCCCACCAATAGAGGAAGGCGCCCCAGAGTGCGAAGGCCCAGCCGAGCGGGAGCGAGAACGGGGCAAGCACGTCGAACGCCTCTCCGAGCATCAGGAGAGGGAGCGCCCAGAACAGGCAGAACGTCGCCACTTTTCCCAGGTGATGCACCGGGAGCGGACCGTAGCCGTGATTCGCCAGGATGATCCCGAGGACGGCGAGCATCACATCCCTCGCCACGATGATGAGCACGAGCCACCAGGGGATGACCTCGCGCCAGGCGAGTCCGATGAGCGCGGCGAAGATGTAGAGACGGTCGGCAGCCGGATCGAGCAGCTGTCCGAGGCGGGAGACCTGATCGAGCCGCCGGGCGAGATAGCCGTCGAGGAAGTCGGTGATGCTCGACACGACGAGCACCAGCAGCGCGAGGGCGTCCTGTCCCAGAATGATGTAGACGAGGAAGACGGGGACGAGCGCGAGCCGGAAGAAGCTCAGGATGTTCGGGATCGTCAGAACGCGGGAGCTGACCTCGCGCGCACCGATTCCATCCACGGGAAACGAGTCTAGTGACCTCCCCTGGTCTCTAGGATGAGCACGTGGAGCCTTTCATCGTCTGTCTCTGGATCCTTGCCGCCGTGTGCGCTCTGACCTGGGTCCTCTCGCTCATCACCGGCGAGCACTCCTGGGTCGACCGCATCTGGTCGGTCGTACCTGTCGTCTACGTCTGGGTCTTCGCGGGCTCAGCGGGGCTTCAGGATGCGCGCTTGAACCTGATGGCGGTGCTCGTGACGCTGTGGGGCATCCGCCTCACCTACAACTTCACGCGCAAGGGCGGCTACGCTCCCGGCGGCGAGGACTACCGGTGGGCGTTCCTGCGGACCACGATGACCGGGTGGCAATTCTGGCTGTTCAACCTGTTCTTCATCGTGATCTACCAGAACATCCTCCTCTTCTTGATCACTCTGCCCGCCTGGGTGGCCTTCGATCACCGCACTCCGCTGAACGGTCTCGACATCCTCCTCGCCGTCGTCTTCCTCGCCTTCCTCGTCGGTGAGACGGTCGCCGATCAGCAGCAGTGGAATTTCCAGGCGTGGAAGAAGTCGGAGTCCGACGCAGGGAGGAACCCGCAGCCGCGATTCCTCCAGAGGGGGCTCTTCCGGTTCTCCCGCCACCCCAACTTCTTCTTCGAGCAGGCGCAGTGGTGGGTACTCTTCCTGTTCGGTTGCGTCGCCGCAGGCTCGATCCTGCAGTGGACCGTGGTCGGACCGCTGCTGCTCACCGTTCTCTTCATCGGCTCGACCATGTTCACCGAGAAGATCACGCTCTCGCGGTATCCCGAGTATGCGGAGTTCCAGCGGCGCACGTCCCCCGTCGTGCCGTGGTTCCCTCGCCGAGGAGGCGCGGAGCCCGTTACCGCGTCCCGCTAGTCCTGACCGGCTTCGGGAACGCCGCTCGCATGTGGTCGGAATACAGATAGTCGGAGACGCCGATCAGGATGAGACTGAAGACGATCTGCTCGCTCACCATCCAGAGCGGGTACAGTCCGGGGATCGCCGCGATCACGAGCGTCACCACCGGGAAGATCTTCGAGAACAGGCGCAGGCGCGAATAGGCCCAGTAGTAGCCCTTCTGCGCGCGCCAGGCGAAATAGAAGAGCGTCGCGGTCATCCCGAGGACGACGGCCGAGCGGAACCAGACCGGCCACGGCACGTCGGTGCCCGTCGACTGCAGAACGATGGCGACGACGACGGCCGCGATGCCCAGCAGCACCTCCGCGACGAGAAGCCAGGTGATCACGACGAACGCCCGACGCGTTCGGGGGTCGTCGCGTGAGGACTCCGGAATCGTGTAGTCGGCGTGACGGCCGCCGGCGATCCGATCGAGAAACCGCAGAGCGGGCTCGATCGCAGATTTTCGCATGCGTCAACGGTACCTGTACGACTCGCGCCGATTTTCACATCCACCGCGTCCCGAGCGCGTAGCGTTGGTGCATGTCGTGCATTCGGTTCAACACCCCTGCCCAGCGTCAGGCGATGCGGGAGCACCGGCCCGCGATGCTCACCGCCGAGGAGGCGGCGGCACTGCATCCCTCTCCCCCCGTGACGGAGAGCAAGATCCGTCGGCTGCGTCTGCTGGCCGCTGATCCGAACCCCAAGATCCGCGAGAGCGTGGCGAGCAGCTACAACACCCCGGACGACGTGTTCGAACTGCTCGCTCGCGATAAGGACGCCGGTGTCCGCGGATGCGTCGCGAAGAACGAGGCGGCACCGTGCGACATCCTGCGGATGCTCGCCGACGACCGATCGGAGATCGTGCGCGGCTGGGTGGCCGTCAACTACTTCGTCCCTGACGATGTGATGGCGAAGCTCGCCGACGACAAGAGCAAGACGGTCCGCAGCCTCGTGAAGTGGAAGACCCAGCTCGCCGAAGTCGGTTGACCGTGCCGGAGCCATCGACAGTACGGGTGGACTCGTGGGTGTGGGCCGTGCGTCTGTACAAGACCCGCTCGGTCGCGGCCATGGAGTGCAAGGGCGGCCACGTTCGCGTCAACGGCGAGAAGGCCAAGCCGTCGCAGGCGATCCGGATCGGAGACGAGGTGCGGGCGCGCGTGGGCGAGACCGAGCGCATCCTGATCGCCAAACGCCTCATCGTCAAACGGGTGGGAGCGTCCGTCGCCGCCGAGTGCTTCGACGACCTGACGCCTCCGCCGCCACCGAAGGCGGAGGTGCCCACCACCATCGTGCGGGAACGAGGAGCCGGACGTCCGACCAAGCGCGAGCGGCGCATCCTCGACCAGTTGCGCGGACGCTGATGGCACGCTCGTTCGTCGGCATCTCCGGCTGGACATACGCACCCTGGCGGGGCACGTTCTATCCGAAGGGTCTGGTGCATCGGGAAGAACTGCGCTTCGCAGCGGAACGGCTCGACTCGATCGAGATCAACGGCAGCTTCTACTCGCTGCAGCGCCCGTCGAGCTACGCCCGCTGGGCGTCGGAGACACCGGATGACTTCGTGTTCGCCGTGAAAGGCGGCCGGTACATCACCCACATCCTGCGACTGCGGGACACGAGGGTCGCGCTCGCGAACTTCTTCGCGTCTGGCGTGTTCGCGCTCGGAAACAAGCTCGGACCGCTGCTCTGGCAGCTTCCGCCCACCCTGCAATTCGATGAGAGCGCCATGAGGGACTTTCTCTCAGCGCTCCCCCGCACGACGAAGGCGGCGGCGGCGCTGGCCGCCGATTCCACGCTCGACGAGGACAGGCAGCACCTCGACCCAGGCGCCGACCGCGCACTGCGTCATGCCGTCGAGGTGCGTCATGCGAGCTTCGACGTGCCGGCCTTCACGGCGCTCGCGCGCGAACAGGGGGTGGCCATCGTGGTAGCCGACACCGCCGGACGATACCCCGTCATCCGCGAGCAGACCACGGATTTCATGTATGTGCGCCTGCACGGCGACGTCGAGATCTACACGAGCGGATACACGCCCGAAGCTCTCGATCGCTGGGCGGATGACACGACCGAGTGGCTCTCGAGCGGTCTCGATGTCTACGCCTATTTCGACAACGACGCGAAAGTGCGCTCGCCCTACGACGCGATGGGGCTGCGCGAGCGGCTGGACGCTCGAGCGCACTGATCGATTAGTCCTGCAGCACCGAGACCACGTTGCCCGACGGATCCAGGAACCAGGCGATATCGGGACCGAGGTTCGCCGACTTGCCCCGAAGGATCCCCTTGCCGTCGGTCGGGAGATTCGGGTCGTCGTAGATGTTCGTATCGACGCCCTTCGCGTTCAGCTCGTCGACCGTTGCGTCGATGTCCTCGACCACGAGGTTGAGGATCGTGAACGTCGCCGGCTGATGGTCCGGCTTGGGATAGATGAACACGTGGCCGCCGGAGGGCAACGCGAGATCGAGGTTCCCCATCGGACCCTCACTGATGTCGAGCCCGAGGATGTCACCGTAGAAGGCCTTGGCCGCCGGGATGTCCTTGACGCTGAATCCGCTGAAGACGTTGAGAGAAGTCACCATGTGCCCACTCTGCGCTCACGCTGACGCCCTGTCTAGACCGGCGCGGACGACTAGACGAAACGGATGCTCTCCAGAAGCCGGGTCCGCAGCTCGAACGCACGATCGACGCTTTCGCGGCCGGCGACATTCGCTCCGTTGCGCAGAACCTGAGGCAGAAGGGAACGACGGACCAGGAGAGAGCCCGAGAGACGCCCACGTTCGATGCGGTCGTACGGGACGGCCAGGGCGTCATCGGGCACGACGATGATCAACCCCGTGAACCTGACGCCGACCTGGCGCGAGAACGTCTTGGTGTCGCGGAGGAGATCGTGGAAGGGCTCCTCGTCGGGATCGACCGTCTGTCCGGCGATCTCGCCCTTGGCGAGCTTGACCTCGCCACCCCAGTCGGCCGAACGAATGGCGAAGAGACCGGCGGGCCCGAGCACGACGTGGTCCAGTTTCGCCTCCGAGCGGGGATGCACCGAGACGTCGTTCCAGATCGTGAAGCCGATGCCGAGACTCCCGACGGCGCGAGCGGTGGCCTCCTCCGCCAGGGCGGCAGCGAGCAGCATCCTGATCTCGCGCGGCGCGGAGCGCACCAGGCCCGGGTCGTACGGGTCGTCCAGGTCCGCTCCCCGGCCGACCCATTCCCGCATGAGGGTGAGATACCGTTCGCGTGCTCGGCCACCGGGATGTCCGTAGCTGCGGGCGCGTACCGTCGCTCCGCGCGACTGCGATCGCGTCGGATGGAAGGTGGCACTGAACCCGCTCCCGGAGTCGCCGCCGTCGGCGATGTCCGCCGAATACGCCCCCTCGCCGCGATCGTAGCGAGCGCGGTCTTCCGGATCACCGATCTGCTCCCAGGCCAGTTGGACGGCCTGGAACCGTTCCGAGCTTCCGCCCGTATCCGGATGCGTCTGACGGAGGAGACGGCGGTAGGCACGTCTGAGCTCATCCTGAGGCACCGACGACGCCACACCGAGAACCTCGTACGGACTGGGCGATAGGGGGCTGTCGCTCATCGGTGGTGTTCGGCTCTCTCGGGTGGCTGATCGTTGCCGATCACTGCTGTCTGCGTCGTGCATATCGACGATACCGTGCACGGCCTGGGAGCCGGCTTGCCGACGGCCGAGAGGCTGCTACGAGCAAAGAACTTCTTATTGAGGACAGATAGTGACCGGATGCGGTCGTACCGTGGAACCACCGAAACAGAAAGGCTGCCATCATGGCTATCACCGACTGGAAGATCGAGCTCATCATCCTCGCTGTGACCGACGTCGATCGGGCCAAGGCGTTCTACGTCGACAGGGTCGGCTTCGTCGCCGACCACGATCAGACGGTCTCCGACACCCTGCGTTTCGTACAGCTCACCCCGCCCGGATCCGCGTGCTCGATCGCGTTCGGCACCGGCCTCACGGACATGGAGCCCGGATCCCAGCGCGGGCTCCAGGTCGTCATCCCGAACGCCGATGCGGCCTATCAGCACCTTCGCGACAACGGCATCGAGGCGACGCCTGTGGACGAGCAGGCGTGGGGACGGTTCGTCACGTTCTCCGATCCCGACGGAAACGTCTGGACTCTGCAGGAGCTTCCCGCCCGCGACTAGAGCACCGGAGTCGCCGCCTCTTACGCCGAGAGCGCTGCGAACCAGATGAGCAGCATCGTCACGACGAATCCCGAGACGAAGTTGATCCACAGGAATCGCCTCCAGCCCCGGTTGGCGCGTTCGGAGTCCTCATCGGAGACCGTCCAGAACGGGACGGCGACGAGGATGTACGGAAGAGCGAGGATCGCGGCCAGCGGACCGGGCCAGGCCGTCGCGAGTGCGACGATCGCCGCGAGCGCCCACGCGATCACCGCAACGCGGGTTGTCCAGCGCGCGCCCAGTGCGGTGGCGATCGACGCGATTCCGCCCTGCCGGTCGGGGACCACATCCTGTACCGCTCCGAAAGCGTGACTGCCGATCCCCCACAGGAAGAAGGCTGCGAGCACCGCCCAGAGCTGCGGTGTGAACGTCGCTCCCGCGAGCACCAGGCCATACAGAGCGGGCGACACGAAGTGCGTGCTCGACGTGAGCGAGTCGAGAAACGGCACCTCCTTGAACCGGAGACCCTTCACCGAGTATGCGAGTACGGCGAACATGCTCACGGCAAGGACGAGCCAGGACAGCGGCGACCCGACCACGACCAGGTAGACGAGAAAGGGGACGGTCGTCACCGCCGCGGCGATGAGGATCGGCCGATGCATCCCGCGGTCGAGCATCGCGCCCTCGACACCGCCCTTGCGCGGGTTGCGCAGATCGGACTCGTAGTCGAAGACGTCGTTGATGCCGTACATGGCCAGGTTGTACGGGATCAGGAAGAAGATCGTGCCGATCACGAACGTCGCGTCGAGCTGACGGGCCGTGAGCAGATAGGCGGCAGCAAAGGGGAAAGCCGTGTTGATCCAGCTGAGCGGCCTCGAGGCGAGAACCAGCTGGCGCACGGGCGATCGAACGGTCGTCGCGGTCATCGTTCCCCTCTCCCCCGGAAGAGTATCCAGAGGGCGGGCAGCATGAGCAATCCGGCGATCGGGTACGCGAAGTCCTCGATCGGGACGAGTCCGATCCGGAGTCCGCTGGTGTTCTGCTCGCTGTAACGGATGAGCCCGGATGCGATCATCAGATTGTCGAACACCGCCGTGAGGACGAGCACCACGACGCCGGCGATGAGGATGCTCGGCCACCAGCGGCGTACGAGCTGCCGGGAGTCCGGCGCCGTCCCCAGCGCGATCGCGAGCAGCACGGCGGCGACACCCATGAACACGACGTTCACCAGAAGATAGGTCACGGCCGTCGCCTCCTGGTGGCGAGAGCTCGCTCCGAACCCACGATGAGAACCATGGTCAGGTAACAGAGGAAGGTGAGGAAGAACACCTCTTCGAGGGGGAGATCGGGAAGGAGCTCGACGCCGGTCATGTACGGGCTGTCGCCTCGCGCGAACACGCGGAAAACGATTCCGACCACGTCCCAGACCAGGAAGAAGAGGACGCCCGAGACCAGCACCAGCGCCGCCCGCCGCGCGTTCCGCCAGAAGAAGAGCCGGTAGCGCCGATCGATGAGCACCATGCATCCGATCGAGATCACGAGCAGCAACAGGTAGAGGAAGCTCACACCGACCGCTCTCCCTGGGCCGCTGTCGTGGCGGCGAGCGGCTCGGTGAGTCGCCCCGTCGATACGTCGCCGCGCAGTCGCTTGACCACGAGCTCTGCAGAGATGAGGCACATCGGAAGGCCGATGCCCGGGATGGTCGTGCCGCCGGCGTAGAGCAGTCCGTCGACGGTGGACGACTGGTTGCGCCCACGGAAGAACGCACTCTGCCGGAGGGTGTGCCCGGGTCCGAGCGCACCGCCTCGCCACGCGTTCAGGTCGTCGGCGAAGTCGGCCGGTCCGATGGTGCGTCTCACCACGATGCGATCGGCGAGATCGGGAATGCCTGCCCAGGATGCGATCTGGCGGATGGCGGCGTCGGCTGCTTTCTCGACCCGCGAATCCGTCGACGCGCCCGCTCCTGTCTCGCCCTGATGCGAGCCGCCGCCGATCGAAGGGTCGGCCGGCACAGGAATGAGGATGAAGAGGTTCTCGTGACCCTCTGGTGCGACCCCCGGATCGGTCGCGCTCGGACGGCATACGTAGAGGGATGCAGGATCGGGGATGGAGGGGTGCGCGCCGAAGATGCGATCGAAGTTGTCGGTCCAGTCCGTCGTGAAGAACAGGCTGTGGTGAGCGAGCTGCGGCAGTTCGCCTCGAACCCCGAGGAGGACGAGCACGGCGCCGGGCCCCGGGTCCCGCTTGCTCCACCAGCGCTCGGGATACGTGCTGAGTTCCCCGGGGATCAACTGTGTTTCGGTATGGTGCAGGTCGGCCGCCGACACGACGGTGTCCGCCTGGATCCGTCGGTCGACACCGGCCGAATCCACGTAGTCGACTCCCGAGACCCTCGATCGGCGGCTCCCGACCTCGTGAGTGCGGATGGCGGTGACCTGTGCCCCCGTCTCGATCCGGACCCCCTCGCTCACGGCGATGGCGGCGATGCGGTCGATGAGCACACGGAACCCGCCGAGCGGATAGCGCACGCCGTCCTCCATGTCGAGGTGGCTCATCAGGTGGTACATGCTCGGAGCGCGCGAGGGCGAGGTTCCCAGGAAGACGGCCGGGTAGCCGAGGATCTGCCTCAGTCCGGCGTCGCGCACGAAGCCTGCGGCGAACCGGTCGAGAGGCTGCACCAGCAGACGCCCGAGGCGTCCAGCGCGACGGATGAGATCCCCCGTGACGAGCGGACGGAACGACTGGAAGGTCGAATAGAGGAACTTGTCGACCGCCATCCGGTAGGTCTCGCGTGCGCTGGCCAGATAGCGATCGAACGCCGCGCCGGCACCGGCCTCGGCGCGTTCGAACGTCGCGCGATTCGCGTCCCGGTCGGCGACGATGTCGATCGGATCGCGACCGTTCTCGAAGAAGACGCGATAGCCGGGATCGAGCGTCACGAGGTCGAGCTGCTCGGCCGTGCTGGTTCCGAGCAACCGGAAGAAGTGATCGAAGACTTCGGGCATCAGATACCAGGAGGGTCCGGTGTCGAAACGGAATGCGTCCGACTCCCAGAGGCCCGCCCGGCCACCGACCACGTCCTGTTGTTCCAGCAGCGTGACCTTGCGACCCTCGCGAGCGAGAAGTGCCGCCGTGGCGAGTCCTGCGATGCCTCCGCCGACGATGACGACGGAATCAGGGTCTCCGGTCACCGCGCGACACCTGCGCCCCGGCCTGCCGTCGCACGAACGAGGATGCCGATCTTCGTCCTGGTCGGAACGCTGACGCGGGTGGCGAGGAGGTCACGGGCAGGCGTCGAGCGGATGCGGTCGGTGAGCTCGGAGAACAGGCCGTGCGCTGCCAGGATCGCGCGTCGGCAGTTGTCCGGCAGCTCCGGGATGGCGTCGGCTGCGGCACCCAGATCGCGCTCGATGTCGACGACGAGGTCGAGCTTCTGACGTTCGCTCAGGCGGGACGGGTCGATGCCGGGGAAATAGCTGCGTCCGAGCTGGGACCAGTCGGTTGCCAGATCGCGAAGGAAGTTGATCTTCTGGAAAGCGGATCCGAGTCGTCGGGCGCCGACCTCGAGGCGCAGACGGCACTCGTCGGGAACATCATCGGCTGCTAGGAAGGCACGGAGACACATGAGCCCGATGACTTCGGCGGATCCGTAGATGTAGGTGCTCAGCTCGTCGGACGAGAAGTCGACGGGGCTGAGATCTCGGCGCATCGATGCGAAGAACGGTGCGGTGAGGCGGCAGTCGATCCCCACGGCCCTGGCCGTCACGGCGAACGAGTGCACGACGACGTTGGCGCTGTAGCCGGTACGTATCGCCCGCTCCGTGTCCGCTTCGAGCGCGTCCAGCAGCTCGCGCTGCTCCGCGACGGAGAGTCCCGCCTCCTGGGCCGCGCCATCGACGATCTCGTCGGCGATGCGTACGAGCGCGTAGATGTCCTCGACCTGCGGGCGGACCGTCGGCGACAGCAGACGGGTGGCCATTCCGAACGACGTGGAGTACTCGTGGATGATCGTGGCCGATCCGGTGTGGGCGGCGCGCGTGTAGAGGGCCAGGTCTGTCGCATCCGGAGTCCGCGCTCTCGACGCTCGCTGTGCCGCCCGCGGAACATCCGCCTCGCGGGTCACACCAGCCTCCCGACACAGGATCTCGCGACGTCGGTGAGCTCCTCGACCAGTGCCGACGGCAGCGACGACGCGGCGAGCACGGCCGCCGCCCGCTCCGAGTGGTCGGCCACCAGCTGTTCGACGAACGACTTCGCGCCGCAGTCCACCAGCACACCGGCGAGCGCGCGACCGTCGTCGTCGCTCAGGTCGGTCCGTCCGAGCAGTGGACGGATGCCGGGCCACCACTCGGTCGCTCGGGCATAGGCGATGAGCGAGGTCTCCTTGCCTTCGCGCAGATCGCTGACGATGCTCTTGCCGGTCACATCCTCCTCGCCGAAGACGCCGAGGAGATCGTCGCCCAGCTGGAACGCGATCCCGAGCAGTCGACCGTACTCGGCGAGACTCTCCAGAGCGTCACCGTCGGCGCCGGCGAGAATGGCGCCGGCCGTGAGCGGACCCGCGAACGAGTAGGTCGCCGTCTTGCGCTCGGTCATGGCAAGGACATCCGGGAGCCTGGCCTCGTCGATGCCGACGCTGAAGGACACGTCCGCAAGTTCACCGGCCGCCGTCACGAACACGCTGTGATCGAAGACGTCGAGAAGAGCGAGACGCGTCTCCGGCGCCGCGTCGACGCGGGCCACGAGGGACTGCGACGCCTGGATGAGGAGGTCGCCGGCGAGGATGGCCGCTGTCTGCCCCCACAGACGCGCCCGGGACTCCTCGACGCCCTTGGCGCTCGCATCGGAGGCGAACTCGCCGTACAGGTTGGGGAATCCGCGCCGGACCGTGTCGCCGTCGATCACGTCATCGTGCAGCAGGAATGCGGTGTGCAGGAGTTCGAAGGCCACGGCCACATCGACCGCGCCCGCCCGATCGTCGCCACCGAGCGCGGTGAACGAACTGAGGACGAACCGCGGGCGAATCCGCTTTCCACCATCGCTGGCACTCCGTGCAGACATCCAGAGGTGCTGGTATTCGCTTCCGTACCGCGATGCCATGGCTATGCGCTCGGCGAAGAAGGCAGACAAACGCTCGTCGATCTCGACCGAGAGATCGGACCCGAGAGTACCGATCCGGATCTGGGTCATCCGCAGCTCCTTTTGTCTAGCCAAGTAAGCAAATAACTTAGCACGCTTCTTGCTCCCGGGGATAGGATAACGCCATGACACCCGCCAAGGATGAAGCGCGAAGGATCTCGGGCTCCATGCTCGATCCCCGTGTCATCGATCCTCGGCAGGAGCTCGTGCGGCACGACGATCTCAGCGAAGACGAACTGCTGCAGATCGTCCGCGTGCTCACCTCGGTCAGAGAGTGGCGGGAGGCGGAACAGAAGCTCAGCTTCGAGTCACGCACCCACATGAAGCTCAACGACACCGACATGAAGGCCCTCCGCTACATCATCGCTTCGATGAACGCGGACATCGCGGTCACCGCCGGAGCCCTGTCGGATCATCTCCACATCTCCACGGCTTCGACCACGAAGCTCCTCGACCGTCTGGAGCGGGCCGGACACATCGTTCGGCGACGGCATCCCACGGATCGTCGAGCGGTCACGGTCGAGATCACCGAGGACACGCACCGAGAGGTGCGACGCACGATGGGTGTGCAGCACGCGCGACGATTCGAGGTCGCTCGCCAGCTCGCACCCGAGGAGCGCGAGATCGTGATCGGCTTCCTCTCCCGGATGAGCGAGACCATCGCCGCACCGGTCGCCGACGCACCGTGACCCCGCCCCTCGATCGGCGGAGCTAAGCCGGCGCATCCGCCGCTCGCTCGGCTTCGATGACGATGCGATTCACCATGCCGGAGAAGATCACCCCGTGGAACGGCAGGATGGCCAGCCAGTAGAGCCGGCCGGGTAGCCCCTTCGGGAAGAAGATCGCTCGCTGGCGATAGACGGAGCCCTCGCCGTTCTCGCCCGGACTCGAGCTCAGTTCGAGCCAGGCAGGACCGGGCACGCGCATCTCGGCGCGCAGTCTCAGCTCGCGCCCGCGCACAAGGTGCTCCACGCGCCACCAGTCGACCGCGTCGCCGGTCTGCAGCCTGTCCGCGTCGCGGCGTCCCCGGTTGAGACCTACTCCCCCGACGAGCTTGTCCGCCCATCCGCGCAGTGCCCACGCCAAGGGGAACGAGTACCAGCCGCGTTCACCCCCGATCCCCTCGATGACGCGCCACAGGGCCTCAGGGGATGCCGTGCTGGTGCGCTCCCGCACATCCGTGTACACCGTGTGGCCAGCCCATTCCGGATCGCTGGGCAGGGGATCGCTCGGAGCACCGAAGACGGATGAGCTCCTCCAGCTGGTCTCCACCGCCCGATCCCGCATCTTCGCCAACGCGAGCGCGACAGCTCGTCGATAGCCGGTGAGTCCGCCCTCCGGCAGCGGGATCACGGCGTCGATGTCGTGTTCCTGCACCACGCAGTCGAACTGCAGCGACTCGATGATCGGCACAGCGAGACTGCGGGGAATGGGGGTCACGAGGTTGACCCACTGGGAGGCGAGCCACGGAGTGAAGACCGGAAGGGACGCGATGGGCCGCTGCCGAAGGCCGGCTTCGACCGCGTAGCCGTTCATCATCTGCCCGTATCTCAGGATGTCGGGTCCGCCGATGTCGTACGCCCGGTTGATGTCGGCGGGCAGATCGGCCGCAGCCAGAAGGTAGTACAGCACATCGCGGATCGCGATCGGCTGGATGCGATTGCGCACCCAGCGTGGAGCCGGCATGTAGGGCAGCACCTCGGTGAGATGACGGATCATCTCGAACGACGCCGATCCCGATCCGATCACCACCCCGGCCTGGAACACCACCGTCGGCACCCCCGACTCGAGCAGCACGCGACCGACAGCGACCCGGGAACGCAGGTGTCGGGACAGCGTCACTCCGCCGGGATGCAGTGCTCCGAGGAACACGATGCGGGACACCCCCGCGCTCTTCGCAGCCTGCGCGACGTTGCGAGCCGCATCCGACTCCTCCTCCTCGAAGTCGCCGGAGGCCCGCATCGAGTGCACGAGGTAATAGGCCACCTCGACATCGCGCATCGCGTCGTTCACGGACGCGGCGTCGTGGAGATCGCCTTCGACGATCTCCACGTCCCCGGCCCACGGCACGTCGACCAGTTTCTGCGGCGAGCGCGCGAGCACCCGAACCGCGAACCCTTCGGCCAAGAGCCTCGGAACGAGACGTCCACCGATGTAGCCCGTCGCACCTGTCACGAGCGCCAGCCGCTTCCGGGTCCCTGCGCCGTCGTCTGTCGAGTCGGTCGAAGCCGCTGTGGTCGTCATTGCACGACCATACGCTTGCGGCACTGCGCCGATCGGGGATCAGGGGGCGCCGTGGAGGACCCCATCGCCATGCGGCTCGGAGGAATCCGCAGGCTCATGGCGTCGTCTCACGCGGTAGGAGGATTCGTCGGTGACGAGCACCAACTCGACGCCTTTCGTGTGCCGGAGCACGACGAGTCTGGAGTCTCCCGTGACGATCGCCTCGCGTGCCTGACGCAGGAAGATGGCCGCCATCTCATCGGAGGTGACGTACTCCCGTCCACCGTGACTGACCAGCCACCCCTCACCGCGCTCCATCGTGCCTCCAGGTACCTGATGGGCACGATAGTCAGCGTTCGAGGCCCGGCGAGGGGATTGACATTACGCAGAAACGTGCGGGATGAGACCGATCCGGTATTCCGGCATTTCGTCATGTACCTTTTCAGTCATGGGCAAGCTCATTTACGCCGGCAACACCGAGATCGGCTTCGAAGACCGCGTGCTCGCGCACCTGCAGATCGTCGTCGGACTCAAGCTTCGCCGCAAGGAAGGCTTCTTCTTCTCCTGGCGCGATGAGCAGAGCGTCGGCGACGGGCGCAGCGCGATCTGGATCGACCCCGCCATCCCGCTTCTCTTCCGCTACAGCGGCGGACGTCCTCCCAAGATCAACAAGGCCTGGCTGGAAGCGCTGACGCTCTCCTCCAACTCCGCCCAAGGACTTCAGCTCACCGAGGAGATCGGCGCTCTGGGTGCCGACGAGGTCAACGCGGACTCCCCTCCCGGTCGCTGACCAACCACCGGATCCTCCGATCGTCGCGAAGACGCGACGCTCCGTCACTTGCGCTGAACCCGACACACGCCTAGCGTGCAAATCGGAGGCAGGGAAGCGAGGCTGAACGCATGACACCCACCGATCCCGCCGGCGCGGGTCCCGATCGAGCAGGAACACCGCCGGACGCACAGAACGGCCAGCCCGGTGCGGCACCGGGCCCTGGAGCTGCGGAGACCGTTTCCGCTGCTCGACCCGACGCTGAGAACACCGGCGTGGACACGACGGACCGACCCGGCGACATCCCCTACGACCAAGCCGCGGCAGAGCACGAGAACCCCGCGCTCGGATGAGCATGGGGTTCCCGAAGAACTGCTGAGGGGTGCGGCGGAGGGCTACCGCAGATACTCCAGCAGCTCCGGGCTCCGAAGGCGCTTCAGACTTCTGGTCTCCAACTGGCGGACGCGCTCTCGGGTGATGCCGTAGATCTCACCGACCTCGTCGAGGGTCATGGGCTTCTGACCGTCGAGACCGAAGCGCATCCGTACGACCTTCGCGTCTCGAGGCGGCAGCTCGCGCAACCTGTCCTCGAGGTCACGGTGACGGAAGTCGACCTCGACGGCCTCCGACGGCTGCGGGAAGTCGTCATCCTCGATGAGGTCTCCGAGCTCCGCACCATCGTTCTCGCCGACCGGAACCGCGAGTGAAACCGTCTCGGAGTCGCTCATCTGCAGCTTGTGGACTTCGGCGGGATCGAGGTTCGACGCCTCGGACATCTCCTCCAGCGTGGGAGTACGGCCCAACTCGCCGCCCAGGTCACGACGGATGCGGTCGAGCTTGTCGATCTTCTCCACCGTGTGGACCGGGATGCGGATCATGCGTGCCGTGTCCGCGATCCCGCGGAGGATCGACTGGCGGATCCACCAGGTCGCATACGTCGAGAACTTGTTGCCGGTGCGGTAGTCGAACTTCTCCACAGCCCGCACGAGTCCGAGGTTGCCCTCCTGGATGAGGTCCATCACCGGAAGCCCGCGACCCGCGTAGCGCTTCGCGATGCTGACCACCAGACGGAGGTTCGCTTCGATGAAGCGCTCGAAGGCGCGCTTCCCGTCGTCTGCCAGCCACTGCAGCTCGCGACGCTCGACGGGTGTCAGGCCCGGTCGCTTGGCGAGGCGCTCACCGGCCAGAACTCCGACCTCGATGCGCTTGGCGAGCACGACCTCTTCCTCGGCGGTCAACAGACGTGTGCGGCCGATCGAGTTGAGGTAGTCGCGCACCGGATCATTCGTCACTTCGAGCGTTGTCATCTTCGTCATCCTGTCGGCTCGTATTCGTCGTCGTCGTTCGTGTTCGTCGTTCGTCTTCGTCGTCGTCTGGTGCGTCCGTTCCCATGCTCGGATTCACCATCCGTGCGATAAGTACCTAGCCAGGGTAGGCAGATTGGCGTGACCCCCAACAAGGGGTTGACAAGAATGCGTCCGCTGCGCTAGCTCGAGCCCGACTCCTCCGGATTCCGGTGGTTCAGGGGCTTGTGGGACCGCTTTACTGCTCGTACCGTTCCGACCGTGAGCGTGCATTCATCCCATTCTCAGAAATCCGGTGGCCCGGCAACGCGGCTGAAGACCATCGAGACCACCATCCCGGCGCGAATGGACCGCCTGCCGTGGTCCCGATTCCACTGGCTCGTCGTCGTCGGGCTGGGCACCGTCTGGATCCTCGACGGTCTCGAGGTCACCATCGTCGGTGCCATCGGAAGCCGCCTGACCGAACCAGAGAGCGGTTTGGGACTGACCACGGCGCAGGTCGGCCTGGCGGCCGCCATCTACGTCGCGGGCGCCTGTACGGGTTCGCTGGTGTTCGGATATCTCACCGACAGATTCGGTCGCAAGAAGCTCTTCATCATCACGCTGGGCCTCTATCTGCTCGCCACGGTGGCCACCGCTTTCGCGTTCACGCCGCTCGTGTTCTTCGTCTGCCGGTTCTTCACGGGTGCCGGGATCGGTGGCGAGTACGCGGCTATCAACTCGGCGATCGACGAGCTCATCCCGGCGCGCCGACGCGGACTCGTGGATCTCGCGATCAACGGTTCGTACTGGCTGGGGACGGCCTTTGGAGCGGTGCTGACCGTCTTCCTTCTGAACACCGACATCTTCGCCGCTGACATCGGCTGGCGTCTCGCCTTCGGACTCGGCGCGATCCTGGGCCTGGTCATCCTGCTCGTGCGACGCAACGTGCCGGAGTCGCCGCGGTGGATGTTCATCCACGGCCGCGATGAGGCCGCCGACGAGCTCGTGCAGCGAATCGAGAGCGACATCGAGGAGCAGACGGGATCGGAGCTCGACCGGGTTCCGAAGGATAAGGCGCTGACGATCCATCAGCGACGGTCCACCGGATTCGGTGAGATCGTGCGCACAGCTGTGACCCGGTATCCGAAGCGGTTCGTGCTCGGTCTCTCCCTCTTCATCGGGCAGGCGTTCCTGTACAACGCCGTGTTCTTCACGTACGCGCTCGTTCTCACGAAGCTGCTCGGAGTACCCGACGATGTGGCGCCGTGGGCTCTCGTGCCGATCGCGATCGGCAACTTCCTCGGTCCGCTCATCCTCGGCCATCTTTTCGACTCGGTCGGGCGCAGAGTCATGATCACCATCTCCTACGTGGGCAGCGGTGTGCTGCTGGTGGGGACGGGCATGCTGTTCGACTCGGGCGCGCTCGACGCGTTCTGGCTCACAGCGTGCTGGATGGTCGTGTTCTTCCTCGCCTCGGCCGGAGCGAGCAGCGCCTATCTGACGGTCAGCGAGATCTTCCCGATGGAGACGCGTGCCATGTCGATCGCGTTCTTCTACGCGATCGGAACGGCCATCGGTGGCATCATCGGACCCATCCTTTTCGGGCAGCTGATCGAAGCCGGAACCCGCGCCGTCGTCATCGGCTACTACATCGGCGCCGGCCTCATGATCGCCGCCGGCATCGTCGAGCTCTTCCTCGGAGTGAACGCCGAGGGGAAGTCGCTCGAAGAGATCGCCACGCCGCTCTCCGCCGAGTCCGACTCGTCCGAGGAGGACTCGACCGCGAAGGACTCCGTGAGCTGAACGCGGCGGAGCGGACCGGTCAGCTGAGCAGTTCGAGCAGGGCGGGCTCGGGAGCGCGCGATCCGGAGACGTCGATGACGGATCCGGAGCGGTACCGATCGAATATCCGAGGATCGATGTAGCTGTTCCGCGCAATCGCCGGGGTATTGCCGAGAGCGGCAGCGGCTTCGTTGACCGCCGCGCTCATCCTCTTCGTACGTTCGCGTTCGGTCCCTCCGGCTCCCAGATGAGCGAGAGCCGTCGCCGCGGCGATCGTTCCGTGCAGGGTCCGGAAATCCTTGGCGGTGAACTCGCCGCGCGTCTGGCGACGGATGTACTCGTTGAGCGATGCCGGCCGGATCGTGTGCCACGACGTGTCCTTCCAGGACAGCGCACGAGACCGCGGTCCACGCGTGTCCAGGACCTCACTCAGCAGCGCCGCCACATCCGGATCGGAGATGGTGCTCGTCCACTTCTGTGCGCTCTTCGCCGGGAAGGTCAAGGTCACCTCATCCCCATCGACGGCGATGTGCCTGCACAGCAACGTGGTGAGTCCTCTGCTCCCGTTGGCGTGCAGGTACTCCTCGCTGCCGATGCGCAATGAGCCGAGATCGATGATGCGCAGGGCGGCGGCCAGGATGCGGTCGCGCCCGAAGCCGCCCTCGCGGAGGTCCATGGTCACGCGGCGACGTGCTGCGGGGAGCGTCTCGGCCAGTTGCAGCGCACGATCGAACTTCACCCTGTCCTGATGGATGCGCCAAGCGTCGTGGTACAGATACTGCCGGCGTCCCGCCTGGTCCGTGCCGACGGCCTGGATGTGTCCCCGAGCGTCCGGCGAGATCCAGACGTCCTGCCAAGCCGGTGGGATGACGAGCGAACGGATGCGGTCGAGTTCACGCTCGTCGACGATCCGGTTGCCCGCCTCGTCCTGGTACTCGGGGCCTTTCTTGGAGCTGATACGTCGATAGCCGGGTCCGGACGGATCGCTGCGCCGGAGACGCGTCACGCGGGCTTCTTCTTCGCGACCGGCTTCTTCGCCGTCTCCTTCTTGGCAGTGGACGCCTTGGCGGAGGACGACTTCGCGGTCGACGACTTCGCGGTCGACTTCTTGGCCGGCTTGTCGTCCTTGCCGGCACTCGTGTCCTTGCCCCGGCTTCTCTCGACGCTGCGCTGCAGCGCCTCCATGAGATCGATCACCTCGCCGCCGCCGGAACGCTTCGACTCCTCTTCTTCACCGAAGGTCTCCGCCGTGTCGATCGCGTCGCCCTGCTCGAGTTTCGCTTCGATCAGCTTGCGCAGCTCGTCCTGATACTCGTCGCTGAATTTCTCCGGCTCGAAATCGCCTGCGAAGCTCTCCATCAGAGCCGCCGACAGGTCCAGCTCGCGTTGGGACACCCGGGGTCGCTCCTCCAGCGCGGGGAAACTGGCCTCCCTCACCTCGTCGTTCCACAGCAGTGTCTGCAGCATGAGGACGTTTCCGCGAACTCGCAACGCCGCGAGACGACTCTTCTGCCGCAGCGCGAAGTTCACGACGGCCGTCCGCTCGGAATCCTCGAGCGTGCGTCTCAGCAGCTCGTACGCCTTCAGGGACTTCGAGTCGGGTTCCAGGTAGTAGCTCTTGTCGAACATGATCGGATCGAGCTGATCGTTCGGCACGAACTCGACCACGTCGATCTCACGGCTGCGTTCCGCCGGAAGCGAAGCGAGGTCTTCTGCCGTCAGGATCACCGTCCGCTCGCCGTCGTCGTACGCCTTGCTGATGTGCTCGTACGGGATGATCTTCCCGTCGATCTCGCATCGGCGTTGGTAGCGGATGCGACCGCCATCGGCATCGTGCACCTGGTGGAGCGCCACGTCATGGTCTTCAGTGGCGCTGTAGACCTTCACCGGAACGTTCACCAGGCCGAACGTGATCGCACCTGTCCATATGGCCCTCATGGCACCATCGTCACCGTGAATCCTCGGATTTTCAACCATTGCTTGAAGTTCGGGTCCCCTGGCGTAAGTTCTGTTCATGGCGACATCCGACTCAGACGTGGTCGAGATCGACGGTCACCGACTCAAGCTGACCAACCTCGACAAGGTGCTCTACCCCGAGACCGGAACGACGAAGGCTGACGTGATCGGGTACTACGCCGCCATTGCCGACGTGATGATCCCGCACGTGCGCGACCGCCCTGCAACGCGCAAGCGGTGGGTCCACGGCGTGGGCACGCCCGACCATCCGGGTGAGGTGTTCTTCCAGAAGAACCTCGACGAGGGCACGCCGAGCTGGGTGAAGCGACGCACCATCAAGCACAAGAGCAGCGTCAACGACTACCCGCTCGTCAACGACAAGGCCACTCTCGTCTGGCTCGCGCAGATCGCATCGCTCGAAGTGCACGTTCCCCAATGGCGGATCTCACGGAACGGAACGCCCAAGAATCCCGACCGATTCGTACTCGATCTCGATCCCGGCGAGGGTGTCACGCTCGCCGACTGCGCCGAAGTGGCGCGATACGCACGCGCCATTCTCACCGACATGGGTCTCGACCCCATGCCTGTGACCAGCGGCAGCAAAGGCATCCACCTGTACGCCGCACTCGACGGCAAGCAGACCAGCGATCAAGTGTCCGCGGTCGCGCATGAGCTGGCCCGGGCCCTCGAAGCCGACCATCCGGACCTCGTCGTCAGCGACATGAAGCGCGCGATCCGGGCGGGCAAGGTGTTCGTCGACTGGAGTCAGAACAGCGCGGCCAAGACCACGATCGGCCCGTACTCCCTGCGAGGGCGGTTCCGACCGACCGTCGCCGCTCCGCGGACGTGGCGCGAGCTCGCAGCCAAAGACCTCGCGCACCTCGACTACAAAGAAGTGCTGGCCCGTGTGAAACGGCGTGGAGACCCACTGGCCGACCAGTCCGCAGGACACTTGGAAGACCCGGATCAGCCGGGTTCCGACGACGGGTCCGATCGCCTCACGACCTATCGAGGCAAACGGGATGCGGCGAAGACCCCGGAGCCCGTGCCCTCGTCGCGACCGGCCTCCACGACCGGACAGACGTTCGTGATCCAGGAGCATCACGCGCGACGGCTCCACTGGGACTTCCGTCTCGAGCGCGACGGCGTTCTGGTCAGCTGGGCCCTGCCCAAAGGGACGCCGACGGACCCGGGACAGAACCATCTCGCCGTTCACGTCGAAGACCATCCTCTCGAGTACGGATCGTTCAGCGGAGACATACCCCACGGGGAATACGGTGCCGGCCACGTCACGATCTGGGATGCCGGAGAGTACGACCTGGAGAAGTGGCGCGATGACAAGGAAGTGATCGTCACCCTGCACGGGACGCCGGGCGCAGGGCTCGGCGGCGACCGCAAGTTCGCCCTCATCCACACCGGCGGCGAAGGGAAGGCCGCGCAGAACTGGCTCATCCATCTGATGAAGGATGCCGGTGCCCGGGCGTCGAAACCGGCGTCGTCGCGGCGCAGCGCTGCAGAGTCGAGCAGTCCCGCTCCGATCACCGGGAAGCCCATCTCACCCATGCTCGCCACGCTGGGCAGCACGGCCGACGTGCATGACGAGGAGGACTGGGCGTTCGAGATGAAATGGGATGGCATCCGTGCCGTCGCCGAGGTGAAGGGCGGTGCGCTGAGGCTCAGCACCCGGAACGGCAACGATGTCACCAGCACGTACCCCGACCTCGCCGGTCTCATCGACCTGGTCGGCGATCATGATGCGGTTCTCGACGGGGAGATCGTCACGCTCGACAAGTCAGGGCGGCCGGATTTCGGCATCCTTCAGACCAGGATGGGGCTCACCAGAGAGGGCGACGTGAGCGCTGCGGTCAAACGGGCGCCGGCGCACTACATGGTGTTCGACCTGTTGGAGCTGGACGGCTCGAGCCTGCGGGGCGACACCTACGAGGACCGTCGCACCGCGCTCACCGACCTACTGAAGCCTCGCAAGAGCGACGCCGTTCAGGTGCCGCCGGCGTTCGACGGAGACCTCGAGCACGCGATCGATTCGAGTCGGGAACTGAATCTCGAGGGCGTGATGGCGAAGCTCCGAGACAGCACGTACTCCGCCGGTCGCCGATCGCGCAGTTGGATCAAGATCAAGCACCACCGAACGCAGGAGGTCGTGATCGCCGGCTGGCGGCCGGGCAACGGTCGACGGGCCAACACCGTCGGCGCGCTGTTGCTCGGAATTCCCGACGGGGACGGTCTCCGCTATGTCGGCAAGGTCGGCACCGGGTTCACGGATGCTGTGCTCGACGACCTCATGAAACGGCTGGCAGAGCATCCACGCAAGACCAGTCCGCTCACCGATGTGCCGTCGCTGGACGCGCGGGACGCCCACTGGGTGCGCCCCAAGCTCGTCGGCGAGGTCGAGTTCGCCGAATGGACGCCCACGAACCGGCTCCGACAGCCCAGCTGGCGCGGGCTGCGACCCGACAAACGCATCGACCAGGTGCGCGTGGAGTGAGCCGGGAGCGCGGACATGCGCGGGCGCCCGATCCAAACCGGCACCACCTGATCTCATGCTGCATCCCGGGTGCCGGGCAGACGAATGCGTCCGCCTTGGCGGGGTCGCCGGTGATGGTCGATGTGGCCGGGTGGGATGAACCAGGGCGCATGATCACGCACCGTGATTTCCCACCCGTCGTCGTGGACCCGGTGGTGATGGTTCGAGCACAGCATGATCCCGTTGTTCAGGTCGGTGGGCCCGTGGTGTTTGTCCCACCAGCGGATGTGGTGCGCTTCCGTGTACGAGGGTGGGTGGGGACACCCTGCCCACGCACACCCACCGTCCCGCTCGGCGAGTGCGAGCTTCTGCTTTGACGTGAAAAAGCGACGTGCCCGTCCGAGGTCGAGAACCTCACCCCGCCCGCCGAGCACCACCGGAATCACGTTCACCGGCGGCGTCCTCCCTGCGCCCGGGTGGGTGGCGTAGTGCCGGAACACGTCCACGGCGGCATCGGAGCGCAGTTGTGGCAGGGTGCGATGTTCTTCCTCAGCCCGGTCGGCCGTGAAGTCGGGTCCGTCCGTTTCCCGGAAGCGCACCGCCCGGAGTTCGTGACCGACGAGGGTGTCGATCGCCGCCACGACGTGGCCGGCGGCTTCGGGGTGCAGGTACCAGTCGATGTGAGTCATCCCATCCGATGTGGTGCTGATCGTCAACGACCGCCGTGACCGTTGGACGTCTTCTCTCGGGAGGATGCCGTCTTGGTCGAGCCTGTCTCGTACATGCCCGGCCAGCACCCGCAGCTCTCGCACCGTGAGGTCCGGTGCGTTCTCAACCAGCACTCGTTCCCCGAACTGCAACGACTCATGGCTGCAGGCGGGAGCGGCTCTGCCGAGTTCGCGGACGATCACCGCCGCCTGATCCACACTCACCCAGCCCGTATCCGACGATTCAGGGTCGAGCGCATCCGCCAACGCCGGGAACCCGGCCGGCAGCACCTCCCCGGTCAACCCCACCCGCGGGCTGACCGCATCCGCCACCGCACACACCTGCCGGGCGGTCGGCACCGCCACCTGCCAGCGTTCGGCGAGCAGGGTCACCGCGCTGCGGTGCCCGCCCCTGAGTACCAGCCCTTTCTCATCCAACTGGTTCCACTGCCGCAACAGCTGGCCCACCGCGCCGAGCTTGACCGCATCCAACCGCGCCTGCAGTCGCCCGAGCTCATCCACGAGCTTCAGCAGTGCCCGGGGAGACAGCGACGCCGCATCCGGGAACGCCTCAAGCGCATCCCGCCAAACGGAGTCTCGTGTCGATGTCATGTTCCAACTCAATCACCAGCCACTGACATCTGACCAGGACAAATATCAATCGGCGGGTGAGTACACCCGCAGTCCGGCGCGAACGAGGCGCACCCGCAGCCGGTGACCCCCGTGCGCGTCCACTCCCGCGGGCGTCTCGAGCGACGCCTCGCCGTCGTGCGCGAAGCCAGGATCTCCGCCGCCCTCCTCCCGCGCCACCAGGGACAGCTCGGTGGGGGTTGAGGAATCGAGCACGGGAGGCCCCTGGAGGAAGGGCATCCGGGCGAGCACGTCGTTGGTCTTCCCGGCGAACGCCAACGCGAGTGCGCCGCGGGTCCGCGGCCTGCGACCGGCCCGAAGGACGCGCACGTCGAGCACACCGTCATCGAGGCGACGGCGCTCGATGGGCGCGACCGTGACGGGGTAGTAGCGATCGACTCCCACGAACACCGAGAACACCCGTTCGGTGTCTCCGCCGTCGATCGACACTTCGAGCGGTCGAGCGCGGCGAACGACTTTGACGGCGGCGATCAGGGCGGCGACGGGCTTGCCGAGACGCTTCTCCCATTTCTCCCGCTCCTCGACGAACGCCGGATAGAGGCCGACGGATGCGGTGTTCAGCACAGTGATCGGATCGCCGTCGGCGAAGCTCAGCTCAGCGACGTCCACGGCCCGACCGCATCCGGCTGCGAGGGCGTCGAGCGCCTGATCGAGCGAATCGACCGCCGCGGCCTTGGTGAAATGGTTGAAGGTGCCCCCGGGCAGGGCTAGCAGGGGCAAGTCGTGCCGACGGGCGATGTCGGCCAGAGCGCCGACCGAGCCATCGCCGCCGTACACGCCGAGGGTCCTGGGCGGGTCATCGGAGGCGAGGGCCTCATCCACCAGTTCGGCGAAGTCGTCGCCGTCGGTGATCTCGTGCAGAACGGCGAGCGGGAGGCGATGCTTCAGGAGCGGCAAGGGATCGGGTCGGCCGAGGTCGCGGCCCGAACTCGGGTTGATGAGGATGAAGACGCCTGCCCCGTCGGTCGAGGAGGGAAGGTCGATGGTGGTCGCCGTCGGCGGAGTCGTTCGAGGGCGCATCACCGGCGTGCTCGTGCCGGAGACGATCGCTTTACCGACGGCGGCGGCAGCAACACCGATGAGGGCGCCACCGGCCACATCCGAGAACCAGTGCGCACCGGTGTGCAGGCGCGAATATGCGACGCCGGCTGCGAGTGGCGCCACGGCAGCGCCCGCCCCGACCGATTCCAGCGCGACACCGGTCGCGAAGGCCGCCGCGCTGGCGGTGTGTCCCGAGGGGAACGACGGCGAGGTGGGCGATCGGTCGAGCCTGCGGGCGATCGGGATGCTGGTGAGTGCCGGCCTGTCTCCCCCGACGAGCCGCTTGCCGACGATGTTCGCGATCGCGCTCGCGAGGCCGAGGGATGCCAGACCCCGGAACGCCGCTCTGTGCTTGCCGAGTGCGACCAGGGTCCCCGCGACGACGAGCCACAGCACGCCGTGGTTCGCGAACGTGCTGAGGCAGCGCCAAAAGGCGTCGACCCGCGGCTCGGTCGGGCGCGCGTTGACGCGTGCGGCGACCCGTTCGTCGAGCCGCTCGATCCGCTGAGGAAGCGTGAATCGCTGGTGGCGACGGTTGCGGCGGCGAGATCCGGACATGCGCCCCAGCGTACTCAGGGAGCGCGCACGGCATACCTGGCGCGACAGCACGTTTTCGTCGGTCGGCGCCCGGCGGCGCTAAGATTTCCTTCGTGACCACGACAACGCCCACGCAGACCGCCACCGACCTCGACGACGAGCACGGAACGCTCGTCCGCAGCCTGAGCGCGGTGCTGCCGGGAGCGCTCGGCCCGATCATCGCCACTGTCGTGGTCCTGGTCGCCATCGTGTTCACGCTGATCAGCCTCGTGTTCACCTGGACGGGCGACGGAGACGAGTTCCTCCCGCTCTTCCAGACGTTCGTCGCCGGCACGATCGTCTCGCTCAACGCACTCTGGGCACGCAAGACGTTCAGTTATGTGATCACCCTCATCGGCGCCGTGCTCTGGCTCTGGGTGTCGGTCACGCCGTTCCTGCCGTTCTGGCAGGTGCTGCTGCAGGCGGTCACGGTCACCATCATGGCCGCCGGCGTGGTGTACTCGCTCTCTGCCGTGGCTCAGAGCAAGAAGCCCCGCTTCTGACCCGCAAAGACGACGCGACCGGCACCAAGGAGCCTGACGATACGACGCTCGCGCGTCGCCGCCATTTCGTCGACCTCTCGCCGCTGAGAGAGAGCCCGGCCTTCGCGCGTCTGTGGCTGGGTGGCGCCATCTCCGGCATCGGCAGCCAGATGACGATCGTCGCTGTCGGCCTGCACATCTACGATCTGACTCAGTCGACGCTGGCCGTCTCGCTCGTGGCGCTGTTCGCTCTCGGCCCGATGATCGTGTTCGGGCTCTACGGCGGCGTGCTCGCGGATGCGTTCGATCGGCGCCTCGTCGCCCTGATCGCCGCGGTGCTGGCCTGGACGTCGACGGCCGGCATTGCCGTGTTCGCCTGGCTGGACGTGCAGGTCGTGTGGCCGCTCTACGTCCTGACGACCGTCAACGCCGTGGCGAGCGTGGTCATCGGATCGACGAGGCAGGCGATCACGCCACGACTGCTTCCGACCCGGCTCCTTCCGGCGGCCAGTGCGCTCGGAGGCATGAGCGCGGGAGTCATGGTGACCGTGGGGCCGGCACTCGCGGGTCTGCTGGTCGCGAGCGTCGGCATCAGCTGGACGTACACGATCGATGTGATCCTGTTCACCGCCGCGTTCCTGGGCATCTTCACCCTCCCGCGCATCGTGCCGGAAGGAGAGCGCCAGACTGCGGGGCTCGGCTCGGTGGTGCTGGGTCTGCGCTTCCTCAAGACGGCCCCCAACCTGCGGATGACGTTCGTGCTCGATCTCATCGCCATGACGTTCGGGCAGCCACGCGCGCTCTTCCCCGCGGTGGGGGCGCTGCTGATCGGCGGCGGCCCGGTGACGGTCGGCATCCTGACGGCCGCTGGGGCCGTGGGCACGCTGGTCTCCAGCATCTTCTCGGGACGCCTCGGACATGTGCGCTGGCAGGGTCGAGCCGTAGGCCGAGCCATCGTCGTCTACGGGGCGTGCATCCTTGGCTTCGGGATCGTGCTCGCCGTCGTCGCGTTCTCCGGGCTGTCGAGCTCGGGGCAGAATTTCGCCGACGCCAACCTTCCCGCCCTCGTCATCGCTGCGGTGTTGCTCGCGGGCTCGGGAGCGGCCGACAACGTCAGCTCGATCTTCCGGATGACCATCCTTCAGTCCTCGGCACCCGATGCGATGCGCGGTCGTCTCCAGGGGGTGTTCACCGTCGTCGTGACGGGCGGCCCGCGGCTCGGCGACCTCTACATCGGCCTGCTTGCCCTCAGCGGAGCCCTGTGGTTCCCGCCGCTTCTCGGCGGCCTGGTCATCGTCGTCCTCGTTGCGACGGTCGTGCGTGTGCAGGGCTCGTTCCGACGCTACGACGCGCTCTCGCCGACACCGTGACCGGGATCTCGGACGGGTACCGCGCCATGGGACGACGGCGCGTGGCTCAAACCCGGGGCCGGATGCGCTTGGCCAGCTGGGGGTAGTCGATGACGAGCCCGTCGGGATCGACGGTCAGATCGCCGACGAAGTCCCGGCTCGCGCTCTGATAGCGCACGACCCCGTGCCCGGCTGCAGCGTCGATCGGCGACACCGAACTGTACAGCTGGTCGCTCCGGATCACCGCGAGCGACGGCAACGCCACCCAAGCCATCACAAGCCGGGTCTCCGGCACCGCCCGATCGAGCGCGCCGAGGCGGAGGATCGGCATCGTGTTGGTCAGCGGGCAGAGCGCGAGATCGCAGTCGAGGGCGCCGTCGATCGCGTCGGCGTCCTGAATGCCGGGCACGGGCATCCCCTCACCGTCGGAGACCGATCGGCCGGTCGCCTCTGCCTCACTCGACCAGTGACCGTCATGGCTTCGGGAGAGGGACAGGCTGCGTCTCCACCCGTGCCCGAACACGGCGACGTCGAGGCGGGAAGTGACCCAGTCGGGGCCGGTCTCGAGCGACCAGCTCGTGACGTAGTCCGTCGTGCGCGACGTTCCGAGGGCGACGAGTCGATCGGCACCGAGCGTGACCGTCGCGGCCTCCAACCGCTCCGGATCCTCGTCGCCGACCCAGGCGACATGGCGCACCTGCCCGCGCATCCCGCTACCGGCGTTCCAGCACGCCGCGCACGAACGCGGCCTGCCCAACGTGTTGAAGATCGTCGGAGATGACGCTGACGAGCCGCACGCCCAGCGTCACCGGCGGGTCCCAGTTCTCGTCGACGATCGTGGCGAGATCATCGTCGTCGAGGGTACTCAGGTACTCGACGGTTCGCGCGTGCACAGCCTCGTGGTAGCCGATCAGCTCTTCGGCACCGACCCCATCGAGCTGCGCGACGTCTTCGGTGCTGTGACCGTAGCCGGTGTCGTGCGCGTCGAGCGGCAGACCGAAACGCTTCTCCCAGCCGTCGTCGAGCCAGGCCTGCCTGCGGCCGGCCGCATCCGCGACATGGTCGTCCTGCACGCGCGTGAGGTGCCAGATCAGCCAGGCGATCGTGTTCGAGTCCGGGTCGACGCGCCCGGAGAGCTCGTCGTGACCGAGGCCCTCCACGGTTCGCCGAACCGTCTGGGCGATGCGGTCGAAAGCGTCGATCAGGAGATCGCAGGATGCTGTCATCGAAGGTCCTTCCGGCTTTGGACGGCGGCCGTGAGTGCCGCCATGACGCACGGTACGCTCATCCCATGACAGACCGGCTGATCGCGTCTGAGCCCGACCCCGGTCGAGCCGTTCAGCGCTGGGCCGTCGAGGCAGCCTGCCGGTGCGGCAACGGCTGGGGCGCCTCAGGCCCGATGTAGCGCGACGACGGGCGAACGATCTTGCCGTCCGCCGCCTGCTCCAGGATGTGCACGCTCCACCCGACCACGCGCGCCGCGGCGAACGTCGGCGTGAACATCTCACGCGGCACACCGCACAGCTCCATCAGTACGGCGGCGTAGAACTCCACGTTGGTGTGCAGTTCGCGGCCGGGTTTCAGCTCAGCGAGCAACTCGAGCACCCGACGTTCGACGGCGATGGCCAAGTCCACCCTGTCGCCGCCGAACTCGAGCGCGATCGAGCGGAGCATCCGCGAACGAGGGTCCTCGGTGCGGTACACCGGATGGCCGAACCCCATGATGCGACCGCCCGACCGCACGGCATCGCTCACCCAGGCGTCGATGCGGTCTGCGGTGCCGATGGCGTCGATGGTGTCGAGGGCGCGGCTCGGCGCACCGCCGTGAAGAGGACCGGAGAGCGATCCGAGTGCGCCGACCACCGCCGAGGCGAGATCGGCTCCCGTCGATGCGATCACGCGGGCCGTGAACGTCGAGGCGTTGAACCCGTGGTCGATCGCGGCCGTCATGTACGCGCTGATGGCGCGCTCACGACGCTCGTCCGGAGCCTCGCCGGTCAGGAGGTAGAGATAGTTCGCGACGTGGCCCAGGTCGTCGCGGGGACGGAGCGGTTCACGGCCGGCGGCCAGCGAATGCAGAGAGGCGAGCAACACGGGAGTGACGGCGCTCACCCGCACGGCGTCGGTCAAGCGCTCGTCGGGGCTTTCGTCGAAGAGGGGCCGGATGCGGTCGGCCGCCGCGACCGCTCCGAGCGCGATCCGCACCCCGGCCAGCACATCCGCGCCGCCGGTGAGGGCCGCGATCGACGGCAGGAGCGCCCGCACGCTCTCCGGGATCTCCCGCGCCCGGGCGATTCGGCCGCGGAACGCCGCGAGCTCGTCGGCGCCGGGGAGCCGGGCGAACAGCAGGAGGTGCCATGCCTCCTCGAAGGTGCGCTCCGAGGCCAGGTCGATCGCCGAGTACTGGCGGTAATGGTAAAAGCCTTCGTGCCCCCTCACGTCGCCGAGCGAGGTCTCGGCGGCCACCACGTTGGTGAGGCCGCGGGGTACGTCGATGAGGGTGTCGTCCATCCGGTCGGTTCGCATGGGTCTAGTGTGAGCATGCGTCAATGTTGCGTCAACGTTGATTCGATCAACCTGGAGGCTCCCCGTGCCCGACCGCCCGACCGAGCTGCCCGCGCTCACCGCCGAGCAGACCGCCGAACGGCTGGGCGTCAAGCTGGAGACGCTCTACGCCTACGTGGCCCGGGGACGGCTCACGAGGGTGCGCACACCGTCGGGCTCCGCCTTCGACCCGCTCGAGGTCGAGCGCTTCGCCGCGACGCGACGGCAGCGCTCGGCGGCGTCGCCCTCCCCCGCGCGCGCCCGTTCCGATGGCAGGCCCCTGATGGTCATCGACACGGCCTTCGCGCACATCGACGACGGCGAGCTCTTCTACCGCGACCGCAACGCGGTGACATTGGCGACCGATGAGACATTCGAGGCCGTCGCGCACTGGGCGCTGACAGGCGGCTGGAGCGAGAAGGGCGAAGGCGACACGCTCAGCGCCTTCCGGGTGACTTCCGACACGGTCGCTCGGGTTCGCACCGTCACGGATGCGATGCCCGAGGCGGCGACCGCCCGGGATCGTCAGCAGGTGGCCGTGACGGTGCTCGCCACGCTCGACCCGCTCCGCTACTCGCTGGATCCGCTGACGGTCGTGACCGCGACCGAGTCACTCGTGGCCGGGATGGTGGAGGTGCTGCCCGCGCTCGGGCGGTCGACCAGCGCGAGCGAGCCCGAAGCGGCAAGCACCGCATCCGTCGCCGCCCGCCTCTGGCCGCGGCTCACGAGTCTGCCGGAGTCGCCGCACGGCCTGCGTGCGTTGAGCGCAGCTCTGGTGCTGCTGCTCGACCACGACATCGCGATCTCCACTCTTGCTGCACGGGCGGCCGCGTCTGCGCGCGCGAACCCCTACGCCGTCGTGACGGCCGGGCTCGGAGCTCTGGACTCTCCGCTGCACGGCAATGCCAGCCGCGCGGCGTACCGCATGCTCGCGCGCGTGGCGTCCGGTGAGCGTCCCGAACGCGTCCTCGCCGACATGATGGTGAGCGACGTGGGCGTCATCCCGGGGTTCGGTCAGGTGCTCTATCGCGGCCCCGACCCGCGTGCCGTGGCGCTACTCGACCTGCTGCGCGCGCATCCCGAGGCCACCGCTGCGGTCGACGCCGTGGATCGCGTGGCCGCCGTCGTCGGCGCTCGAACGAGAGCACACCCCAACGTCGACCTGGCGCTGGCCGCACTGGCACTGGCCACCGGGATGCCCGACGACGCGGGCGAGGTGGTGTTCGCGGTCGCTCGCACCGTCGGCTGGATGGTGCACGCCCTCGACGAATACTCCCGCCGTCCGCTGCGGCTGCGCCCCGTCGGCCGCTACTCCCCCGCCTGACCGCGCGCGCGATTCAGGCGAGCTCGTCGGTGGCGGTGCGGCCGGCGGCCGCGGCTCGGCCGAGGAAGTCGGCGAGGGTCGCGAGCTGGGCGTCGTCGTAGTCGGCGAAGATCTCGTCCATGGCGCCGTTCATGCCCGAGTAGAGCTGGAAGAGTTCGCCCGCCCGTTCGGGCAGAGCACGGACCTTCACCGCCCGGCGGTCGGCCTCGTCGCGGTCGCGTGCAATCCAGCCGCTCTTCTCCAGGCGGTCGAGGATGCCCGTGATCGTCGCCGGATGCAGCCCGGCTCGGCGCGCGAGATCGCTCGGGCTCATCGGCCCGTGGATGGCGACGACGTCGAGGCAGTCGAGGTCGAGCGGCCGCAGGTCGACGCGGGCGCCGACCTGGTTGTTCAGAAGAGCGACCTGGTTGTTGAGCTCACGTAGGTTCCGTTTGATCTCGCTGGCGGCTCGGCGACGGCCACGGGCGGCATCCGCCGACGGGGCCCTATTTGATTTGCTTTTCATATGATATCTTTTCCATATTATACGCGTTCGAGTCGAGGAGTCACGATGAATTTAGTCCTTTTCGGTGCCAACGGAGGGACAGGACGCCTGGTGGCGCGCCAAGCCCTCGACGCCGGCCACACCGTCACGGCCGTCACCCGACATCCGGAGACCTTCCCGGTCGACCACGAGAACCTGCGTGTTCTGGCGGGAGACGTCTATGACCAGCCTCTCGTCGAGCGCGCCGTGGGCGGCGCCGACGCCGTGATCTCGACGCTCGGCGTTCCGTACAGCCGCAAACCGATCACGATCTACTCGCAGGGGACCGGCGCGATCGTGCGAGCGATGCAAGCTCAGGGCGTGCGCCGTCTGCTCTGAGCTCCAGCGCCACCGACCCGGCGAGCCGCTTCCACGACACCGGCGGCGGGTTCTTCTTCGAGAAGGTGCTGAAGCCGATCATCACCACGACGATCGGACGGGAGACCTACGCCGACATGCTCAGGATGGAGGTGCTCGTGACGGCGAGCGGGCTGGACTGGACCATCGCGCGGCCCTCCGGACTGTTCGAGACGGAGACCGTCACAGACTTCGAGGCCGCGGAAGGACTGCTCCCCCGGCGGTACACGTCGAGGGCCGACCTGGCCGCCGCACTGCTGGCGGCGGCCGGCGACGAGCGCTGGGTGCGGAAGACGATGGCGGTCGCGACCGTCGATCCGCAGCCGCGTGTGCTGGACCTCATCCGGCAGGAGGCGTTTTCGCGCGGCTAGCGCCGACGACCTCTCACCGGCGCAGCGCCTTCCGCGCCAGCCAGTTGCCCAGGAACTGCGCCACCTGGACGAGCACAACGATCGTGATGACCGCCACCCAGGTGACCGTCCAGTCGTAGCGTTGGTAGCCGTACGAGATCGCGAAATATCCGAGACCCCCGCCGCCGAGCCCACCCGCTACGGCCGACAGATCGACGATGGCGACGAAGACGAACGTGTACCCCAGGATCAGCGGACCGAGCGCCTCCGGGATGAGCAGGGTCATGATGATCCGCAGCGGGCCCGCACCCATCGCCCGCGCGGCCTCGATCACTCCCGGATCGATCGTGACCAGGTTCTGCTCGACGATGCGTGAGATGCCGAAGGTCGCAGCGATGGTCATCGGGAAGATGGCGGCCGATGTGCCGATGAACGTGCCGAAGAGACTCAGGGTGAGCGGTGCGACAGCGGTCATGAAGATGATGAACGGAATCGGGCGGACGAAGTTCACCAGCACGTTCAGCACCGCGGACAGCGCGCGATTCTCGAGGATGCCGCCGCGCCTGGTCGTGTACAGCAGCACACCGAGGGCAAGGCCGAAGACACCACCGAGCACGAGTGTCTCGGTGACCATCCAGAGCGTCTCTCCGATGGACTTGGCGAACACCGGCCAGAGTGTCGTCCAGTCGCTCACGCCGCCACCTCCTCGACCTCGGTGACCTGGCGGAGCTCGGCGATCAGCGCGTCCACCCCGGAGTCCGCGCCGATCAGCTCGAGTGTGAGACTGCCGAACGAACGCCCCTGCAGAGCACTGATGCCGCCGTACACGATCTCGAAGCGCACATCGTGCCGGCCCACCGCATCCGAGAGCACCGCACCGAGGCGGCCGTCGTCGTGGATGCGCGCGGAGACGATTCGTCCGGCGTGCTTGCCACGCAGACGCTCGATGTCCCCTGCCTCGGGGTGATTGCGCAAGACCGTGCCGACGAACCGCTGCGCCGTGACGGTCTTCGGATCCGAGAAGAGCTCGAACACGCTCCCGCTCTCGATCACCTGCCCCGAGTCCAGCACGGCGACACGGTCGGCGATCGAACGCACGACCTCCATCTCGTGCGTGATGACGACGATGGTCACTCCCAGTTCCGTGTTGACGCGTTTGAGAAGTGCGAGCACGTCGGCGGTGGTCTCGGGATCGAGCGCGCTCGTGGACTCGTCGGCCAGCAGGATCGCCGGGTTGGTCGCGAGTGCGCGCGCGATGCCGACGCGCTGCTTCTGACCGCCCGACAGCTGATCCGGATAGACCCAGGCCTTGTCCGTGAGACCCACGAACGCGAGCAGCTCAGCCACCCGCGCCTTGCGCTTCTCCTTCGGCCAGCCGGCGACCTTGAGCGGATACGCGATATTGCCGAACACGGTGCGGGAACGGAAGAGGTTGAACTGCTGGAAGATCATCCCGATCCCGGCGCGGACACCGCGCAGTTTTGCTTCGGGCAGCCGCGTGATGTCCACGCCGTCGATCAGGATCGCACCGCTCGTCACGCGTTCGAGAGCGTTCACGAGACGGACGAGCGTGCTCTTGCCCGCTCCCGAGTATCCGATGATCCCGAAGATCTCGCCGCGGTCGATCGACAGACTCACTCCGTCGATCGCGGTGATCGTCGAGTCGCCCGAGCGGAAGGACTTCGTGACGTCACGGAACTCGATCAGCGCCATCGGGCTACTTCGCCGCCTTCACGGTCTTCGTGAGGTCCTTCAGGATGGAGATGAGCTCGGACTGAGGACGCTGCACGATCACAGCGGTGTTCTTCGATTCGGCGAGCACCGCATCCTGCACTGGCTTCGTGTGATACAGCTCGGCGATCTTCTTGAACGTCTTGTTGTCCTTGTCTGCGCTGCGGGCGACGAACGCGTTGATGTACGGTTCGGCGGCGGACTTCTTGGGGTCGTCCTGGAAGATCGCCGTCTTGGGGTCGATGCCCGCGGTGAGTGCGAAGTTGTTGTTCACGATGGCGCCGTCGGCGGAATTGAGGGCGGGTGCCGTCTGCGCCGCATCGACCGGGAGCACGGTGACGCGCGAGCCCGACTCGACGTCGGCCGGCGTCGAGAGCACGGTTCCGCCGTTCTTCAGCTTGAGCAGTCCCGCCTCCTGCAGGACGAGCAGGGCACGCGCCTGGTTGGTGGCGTCGTTCGGGATGGCGATCTTCGCACCCTGCGGGATGTCCTTCACCGACTTGTACTTGTCGGAGTAGAGCGGAAGCGGAACGACCACGGTCGATGCGATCGGCACGAGATCGGCGTCGTCGGAGACGTTGTAGTTGGCCAGGAACAGCAGGTGCTGGAAGAGGTTCAGATCGATCTGCTTGCTCTTCAGAGCCGGGTTCGCCTGGGTGTAGTCGCTGAAGCCAACAACCTGGATGTCGATGTTGTCCTTGGCGGCGGCCTTGGTGAGCACGCCCCAGTATGGCGCGGCCTGCTCCGTGGTTCCGATCTTCACCGTGACGCGCTTCGCAGCGGTCGACGACGCAGGAGCGGTCAGGTTCACGACGATCAGCACGACGGCGACGATCACGGCGATGACGGCTATCGCGATGCCGACGATCCAGCCGGTTCGCGACTTCGGCTTCTCCGGAAGGGAGGGAGTTGAACTGGCGTCGGACATGGCTGTGCCTCTTTCGTGAAGGGGTGGGAGTGCCGGCGAACGCTGTGGCGGCTGTTCCAGCGTGCCGCCGAGGCGGCCGTGGCTCAAAACGTGTTCCGAAATGTGACGACTCGGATGCTCATTGACGCGACACGCGCGACGCGTAGTCTGAGGCCTGGCGGTGTTCGCCGCCGTCCCGGTTGAAGTGGAGGTTGGAATGAGCTCGATCAACGACGACGACATCACGACGGAGGCCGCATCCGGCGGTGAAGGTCCCGCGGACGGCGGAGCCAACCCGGGCGGACACGACGGCGGAGCCGACGGATCAGCCGGCGGCGAAGGCCCGGCAGACGGCGGAGCCAACCCGGGCGGACACGACGGCGGAGCCGACGGATCAGCCGGCGGCGAAGGCCCGGCAGACGGCGGAGCCAACCCGAGCGGACACGACGGCGGCGCCGACGGATCCGCTTGATGAGCGATGTCGAGCGCGGGTCGGGTGACCGGCCCGCGCTTTCGCGGTGCATCGCGATCGATCCGGATGCGTTCGCGACCGACCATTGGGCCGCACGTCCGCTTCTGACGACCGCTGCACAACTCGGCCGAGACTTCACCGATCTCTTCAGCAGGGACGATGTCGATGAGCTCGTCTCGTCGCGCGCACTGCGGACCCCGTTCGTGCGCATGGCGAAAGAGGGCGACGTCCTGGCGCCGAGCCGCTACACGTCACGCGGCGGGTTCGGAGCCGAGGTCGCGGATCAGGTCGACTCCGATAAGGTGCTCGCCGAATTCGCCGCCGGTGCGACTCTGGTGTTGCAGGGACTGCATCGCACCTGGTCGCCGATCGCCGAATTCTCACGGACGCTCGCGGCGGAACTCGGCCATCCATGCCAGGTGAACGCCTACATCACACCCGCGTCGTCGCGGGGATTCGATCCGCACTACGACGTCCACGACGTCTTCGTCCTGCAGATCCACGGTGAGAAGCACTGGGTCATCCACGAACCGGTGCACATGGATCCTCTGCGGGACCAGCCGTGGTCAGACCATCGCGACGAGGTCGCGGCACGTGCATCCGGTGAACCCGCCATCGATGCGGTCTTCCGTCCGGGGGACGCGCTCTACCTTCCCCGAGGATGGATCCACTCGGCGACGGCACTCGGCGGCATCTCGATTCACCTGACGATCGGCGTCGCGGCGTACACGCGTCACGACATCGTGCGGGAGGCGATCGCCCGGGCCGCCGACGATGCCGCCCTCCGTGCATCCCTGCCGCTCGGTTTCGACCCCGCCGACACGGATGCGCTCCGACCGATCGTCGAAGCGACCGTCACCGACCTGATAGCCGCCCTGGTCGGCTCGGGCGAGAGGATCACCGATTCGGTCTCGGATGCGCTGACCGCGCGACGCCGTACGGACTCGCCGGCCGGACCGGTGCGCCCGCTGGGGACGATCGAGGCTGCCAACGCGCTGGACTCGCAGACGGCCTCCTCCGTGTCGGTCACACTCCGCAGCGGGCTGACTCCCGCCCTCTCCCCTGACCACGACGGCGACGATGACGGCCCCGTGCGCATCCACCTGCCGGCGAAGACCGTGACGCTGCCCGGCGCCGCACGTTCGGCCGTCGAGCGCATCCTGGCCGGCGCCCCGGTACTGGTCTCCGACCTTCCCGGCCTCGACGTCGAGTCGGCGGTGGTGGTCGCGCGTCGACTGCTCCGCGAAGGTGTCGTCGTGCTGTCGGCCGACAGTGAGTGACGTGACGTGGCGTCCGTGCAGCGATCGCTCGCTCGAACGCGACGACCCGCTGCCCGGCACCGCAGGACTCGGCGAGCGCTGGCTGCTCGTCGAGATCGAGAGCGCCTGGGGCGAACACGCCTTCTTCACGTCTGCGCTGGATGTGCGACTCGGCGCCGCGCTCGTCGCGCGCGCGGAAGCGGCCGGCATCCGTCCGCTCGCGATACGACGGACCCGACTGAAAGCCGACGAGCGTCGGGCGCAGTCGTCGTGGCGGTGGGCGCTCGTCGATTCCCGCCCCGAGCACCTCTCCATCCGCTGGGGTCGTGTCGACCGTCCCGAGGAACTTCTCGTGCTTCCTCTCGACGGCACAGCGGGCGAGCCCAGCACTGAACCGATCTACTGCGTGTGCACGCATGCGCGGCACGACCAGTGCTGCGCCGTGCGCGGCCGCCCCGTCGTCGAGGCCCTGGCTGCGAGTCATCCCGATCAGACGTGGGAGTGCTCACACCTCGGAGGCGACCGGTTCGCCGCGACGATGATCCTCTTTCCTGAGGGCCTCCTCTACGGCAGGGTCCCCGCTGCGGAGGTGGACACCGTCGTGGCACGCCACGCGGCGGGCCTGGTCGACGGCCGATTCCTGCGCGGCCGCACAGCTCTCAGCACCGCAGCGCAGGCCGCGGAGTCGTTCGCCCGCGCCGAATCGGGCGACGATCGCATCGACGCCTACCGTCTGATCTCCGAGCGCGCGCATCCGCACGGCTGGACTGTCGAACTCGATCACGGCGACGACCGGCTGATCGTCGAAGTGGGCGAAACTCTCTCCGCACCGCTTCTCAGCACGTGCAGTGCGACTGTTCCCCATCGCGTGCGCGAATACGAGCTGCGATCGATCGCCGAGCGATACAGCTAGGCGGGCAGGATCTGCGGGCTGCGGATGTGCTCGTACACCACGGAGGTTCGCACGTCCGCGACCTCAGGACGCTCGGTCAGACGATCGATCACGAACGCGTAGAGACTGTCGTTGCCGGCGACGGCCACATGGATGAGGAAATCCTCGGTCCCCGACGTGACGAACACGCCGATGGTCTCCGGGAGGGCGCTCACCCAATTGCGGAACGCCTCGATGTTGCGGCGCGACGGCGGACGGATGCGCACGGCGATCATCGCCTGCACGGGCCGTCCGACCGCCGCCAGATCCACGTCCAGGACGGCTCCCCGGATGACGCCGCGCTGCCGGAGTGAACGTGTGCGATCGAGGGCGGTCGTCGGAGACACTCCGACTGCGGCCGCGATGTCGCGATTCGTGCGGCGAGCATCCGACTGCAATTCGCGCAGGATCGCCTGATCAAGTTCGTCGAGAGATGCCATGGATCGACTCTAGCCGCACGAAATACGGATCGCTTGCTCCTGTTCGGTGAGTTCGCCTAGCATCGCAGTGCTTTCACGTACGAATGAACGGACTTTTATGACAAGCTCCCCCGCGGCGTTCGCGCCCGACGAGATCCGAACCGGCGAGCCGACGCGTGCGGCGCGACTCAAGTGGGTGATCGTGGTCGATGAGGCCCTTCCATCCGGCCGCGCCGTCAACGCGAGCGTGTGCGTCGCCGCAGCGACAGCGACATCCGTCGACGGGCTGCTCGGTCCGGATGCGACGGATGCGGACTCGCTGACACATCACGGTCTCCCCTGGGCGGGATGCAGCATCCTGGCCGCAGACCGCGAGAAACTGACTCGCATCCTCGTCGCCGCGCACACGAAGGACGAGGTGCACGTGGCCGTCATGCCGGAGGCCGCGCAGAGCACTCGCGTGTACGACGACTATCTGGAAGCCGTGGGCGTACTCCCGACCGAGGAGCTCAGTCCGTTGGCCGTGAGCATCGTCGGTCCCCGCAATCGGATCGACAAGCTCGTGAAGGGGCTCTCGCTGCTGCCGTGAATCCCGCGCGCGACTCAGGCGTCCTGCGCGACAGGCTGCGCCTGAAGGAATCGCACCATGTTGCCGGACGGATCGCGGAACGCGCAGTCCCTCGGCCCCCACGGCTGATCGGTGGGCTCTTGAAGCACCTCGGCTCCGGATGCGCGCACATGCTCGAACGTGGCGTCGACGTCATCCGTACGGAACACGATGTTGGTGAGCACCCCCTTGACCAGGAGTTCCTGAAGACTGTCACCGTCGGCTTGCGGACGTCCGCCGTGGGGATCGGAGAGCACGATCTCGAGACCGGGCTGTGCCGGGATGCCGAGGGTCACCCAGTGATGTCCGCCGGAGGCGACGTCGTTGACCACCTCGAATCCCAGCGTGTCCCGATAGAACGCGAGCGACTCCTCGGGATCCAGAACCGTGATGTGGTAGTACTGCAATGAAATAGTCATGGGGCAACTCTAGGAAGCGACCCCGTCGACGGCTTCTCCAAAACTGCTCGATCCGCGATCGGCGGAAACGCGGGTGCGGATCGGTCGAGTGCGCTGCTTGGCCTCGCATCCCGGCATCGCATTCACCGCGAGGTGCTCGCGGTTGCGGTACGCGGTCGGCGTCTCTCCCATGAGCTCGGTGAACTTGGAGCTGAACGAGCCGAGAGAGGTACAGCCCACCGCCATGCACGCGTCGGTCACGCTCATGCCGCCTCGCAGCAGCGCCATGGCCCGTTCGATTCGTCGCGTCATCAGGTAGCTGTACGGTGTCTCGCCGTATGCGGCGCGAAAGCTGCGGGAGAAATGCGCGGGCGACATCAGCGCACGGTGCGCGATGGTGGGCACATCGAGCGGTTTCGCGTATTCGCGATCGATCAGGTCGTGCGCTTTCCTCAAGCGCACCAGGGTGGCGAGCTCCTCAGGTGACACGGTGCGAGCGTAGCACCGGCCCTGCCGAGCGGTACAGGATCACCGGGCTCAGAGGGTCTCCACGAGCTTGATGAACCCGCTCAGCTCGGTGACTCCCGCCGGCGTGATCGGGAGGAACTCGGTGAGCTCGGGCGAGTGGACGAGGAACGCCGCCCACTTCGCTCGCGAGATGGCGACGTTGAGGCGATTCTTCATGATGAGGAACGACATACCGCGGGGCACGTCGGCCGCTGACGATGCGGCGAGGGACACGACGGCGATGGCCGCTTCCTGCCCCTGGAATTTGTCGACCGTACCGACCCGCACAGCTCCGAGACCGGCATCGACGAGCGCCTCGCGCACGAGCGCGAGCTGCGCGTTGTACGGGGTGACCACGATGACGTCGGCTTCCGTCAGCGGTTCGTCGAAGCGGTTCTGCGACGGATCGCTCCATGAACGGCCGAGCACATCGCGCACGAGTTCGACGACGGCCGCCGCTTCCTCCGGCGACTGCGTGGAGTTGCCGACGTGATCGATCGGAACGGGATGCAATCCGGGTCGCACCCCTGCCAGCGACCGGAGAGTCGCATCCGGGTGCGCCTGCAGCTTCCCCTCGTACGACAGGCGGGACACGGCGCCCGTCAGGTCGGGGTGCATCCGTCTCGTCTCGGCGAGGAAGTAGCCGAGGTCGGACGGGAGCACGTCGTGACCACGACTCACCCAGCCGAGCGCCGATCCGTCGATGGGCTCGGGATGGCGTCCCTGGCTCACCTGCGGAAGTTGCTGCGGATCTCCGAGCAGCAGCAGACGGTGCGCGGCGACTCCGGCGGCGATGGTCGACGCCAGCGAGAATTGGCCCGCCTCGTCGATGACCAGCAGATCGAGACCGTTGCGCGGCACGCGCGCCGCGTTGGCGAAGTCCCAGGCCGTGCCTCCGATGACATAGCCGGTGCCCGAGTTGTCGAGTCCGTAGAGCAGCTGGCCGTCTTTGTCGAGGGCGGTGAACGAGTGGGAGCCGTCTGCGCCATCGCTGCTCGGCACTTTCGCCACCAGCCGGGGGTCGAGTCCCGCGTCGACCACACGATCGAGGAGGTTCTCGATCACGGCATGGGACTGGGCGACCACCCCGATCTTCCAGCGGTGACGCGTGACCAGTTGGGCGATCACGTGAGCGCCGAGATAGGACTTGCCGGTTCCCGGCGGCCCCTGCACGGCGAGGTATGAGCGCTCCAGGTCGAGCAGGCTTGCGACCACGGCGTCGACCATGGCGCCGTCACCGGCGGGAGGTGCGAGCCGGCCCGACCGTGTGCGGGGCGGGGTACGGCGCAGGAGGTCCACCATCGCGTCGTTCGGCCAGGTGCCGTCGGACCGGGCTGTGAGCAGTTCGTCGCCCCATTCCTGGATCGCTGCGGCCAGGCGTCGTGCGTCCGGCGGGCCGGCCGGCGTGAGGGCGGTGGGCAGGTCGTCGTACCGGGACACCTCGGGCGGCAGCGTCTCGCGAACGAGCACGGCCCCCTCGTCGGTGGCCGCTATCACGGCGACGGACCGCGCTGCTCGGGCGCCGGGCTGCGCGCGCGGCTGCCGGAACGGGCCGGGGAACTCGTAGAGGAGGAAGGGCCCGGTGCGCTCGCCCGTGCGGATGGCGCTGCCGGGACCCCACTGCCCGGAGAGGAGGAGCTCTCGCCTCTCGACCCGGTGTCCCTCATCCTGATACCAGTCGCGCACCACTCGCGCGTCGTCGACGATGAGGACGTCGCGTGTGTCCGCCCATTCGTCGATCGGCTGGATGAGGCGCGAGAAGTGCGACTGCCAGAAGGTCTTCTGCTCGCGGCGGTGGTAGTCGATGGCCGCGGCGGCGAGCGCCATGGCCTCGCGATCGGGGGTGCGGTGCGGATCGAGCGGATCGCCCGCGAAAGCGAGGAGACCTGCTCGCAAGGGGGAAGCCTCGGGTGCCGGCTCGACCTCTTCGACCGGGGCGCGACCGACGGGGATGCCGTTCTCGGCCGCCCGATCGATCAGCCAGTCGCGCAGCCGGAGCGTGGAGACGCAGTCGTAGCGGTTGTAGTCGCCGATCGCGTCGAACATCCGCTGAGCCTCGTCGGTTCGACCGACGGCCAGAAGGTCGCGGGCGTTGGCGTACTCGGTGATCGAGTCGACGGCGTTGGTGACGTCACTCTCGCGCAGTTCGTCGCCCATGTACAGCGGCTCGAGCTTCTTGATGGAATACGAGCGGGATCCGACACGTACCGCTTTGCGCACCATGGGATAGAGGTCGACCATGGCGCTGTCGCGCAGCAGACCGTCGATCTGCTCTTCACCGACACCGTGCCGTGCGGCGAGCGCGAGCAGGTGGGTCTGCTCGTAGGCCGCGTAGTGGTAGATGTGCATTCCGGGGTACCGCGACCGCCGGTCTCGCACGTACTCGAGAAACCGTTCCAGGGCGACGCGTTCGGCGGCGAAGTCGTGAGCCCAGAACGCTGTGAACTCGGCGTGCTGGTCCACGAGTCCGAACAGGTAGTCGAGTCCCCACCGTTCGCCGCCGCCTTCCGTGTACAGCGGGTCACCTTCGAAATCGAAGAAGATATCGCCGGGATCGGGCACGGGCAGCGCGGCCAGCACGGGGGCGTTGAACACATGGATGGGCGGCGCGAGGCCCTCGACCACCGCGAGTTGAAGTCTCGCCTGCTCGCGCAGGCCCTCGAGTGTCGCCTCCCCGATCCCGTCGACGGCGCCTGAGGATGCGGCCAGCTCGTCGATCGTCGTGATGCCCACGGCTGCCAGGCGCTCACGCATCGTGACCCGCATGCCTGCGACGAGGAGGACATCCCGGGCTGCCTGGATCTCTGCATCGCACGCCTCGCAGCGCCCGCAGACGGCGAAGCGCGGATCGCCCCAGCGGACGGGGCCGTCGTCGCGGAGATGCTCATCGACGATCGTGAGCAGACGTGCACGGCGTTTGCGATAGACGGGGGCGATATCCGACAGCCGGTGCTCGCTGATCGCTCCTGTGCCGAGCAGAAGTTCCACGGTGTCGTCGACGGCGACGCCCATCCGTTCGAGCTGTTCCGCATACGCGCAGAGCTGCAGCAGAGCGGTGACCCGTGCACTGCGCGCGAGTTTGGAGTCTTGCACCCGGTAACGACCGTCGGGCATGCGCACGATGAAATCGGCGAATCCGACGAATGCGCCGTCGAAGAACGTCGCCTGGAACACGACCGGCTCCTGACGGGCGAAGGCGGCTGCGGTCAGCTGCACGGCAGCCGCCAGACTGTCGGCGTCGAGCTTCTCCGGGCGTTCGATCTCGACGACCCCGGAGCCGAACCGCTGGCGGTACTCCTCGAGGATGCGATGCTCCTGCTCATCGCCGAGACGGGAGGAACGTACGTACATCGGGTCGTCGACCTTTTCGGCCTTCTCGATGCGTCCGAGCTTCTCATCGAGGGTGCGGAGGAACGCGAACTCGCATTTCGACGCCTCGGTGAGGTCGCTCGCGCTCGTGATCACGACACCGTCGAGCAGGAACATGTGTTCCCCCCTCCGGTCTCGGATGCGTGCGTCGCCTACTTCTCCGAGCGTATCCGCACCCTGTGACAGTCCCCGAACGCCGCGGACGCCGTGAAGCCGTCCGTCGTCGAAACGCGGTCGGAATCGCCGCTATTTCTGAGCGGCTGCCGCCTTCAGAGCCCGCTTGGTCTCGCGGACCTTGCCGAGCGATTCCGGGTCGACGATGTCGGCGACCGATCGGTGAGAGCCCTCTTCGCCGTAGACGCCCGCCGCCTCCCGCCAGCCCGGGGCGGCAAGGCCGCACTGCTTGCCGAGGAGCGCCAGGAAGATCTTCGCCTTCTGCTCGCCGAAGCCGGGCAGCGCCTTCAACCGGCGCAGCACCTCGGCGCCGTCGGGCGACCCTTCTGTCCAGATCGTCGATGCGTCGCCGCGCCAGTCGGTCACGATCGCTGAGCTCAGCGCGTGGAGACGTCCCGCCATCGACCCGGGGAACCGATGCACCGCGGGCGACTGCTTCATCACCGCAGCGAGCTCATCGGGATCGATCCCGGCGATGGTGGCGGGGTCGAATCCGCTGAGCCTGTCCCGCAGTTTCACCGGTCCCGCGAAGGCCGTCTCCATGGGCACCTGCTGATCGAGCAGCATCCCGATCAGAAGGGCGAACGGATCGGACGAGAGCAGCGAGTCGGCGTCGGCGTCCCCCGTGATATGCAGATCGATGGTCATGCGTCCATGGTGTCAGACACACGGACGGATCGACCAGGCTGCTAGCCCGTGATCGTCATCCGTTCGATGCCATCGGGACCCACGGCGAACGTGAACGTCGATGGCCCGGTGAACCCGTCCCCGCCGACCTGAGCCCGGACGGCCACGCCGCCGTCGACCGATGTGAAATCGAGGTCGGCGAGGGAGACGTTGACACCGATGAACTCCGCGTCGCTCCACCGTCGCACCTGCTCGCGACCGGTGAAGACCCGGCCCCAGTCGTCGACCGACCCGTCCGGGGCGAAAGCGCCGAGGAATCCGTCGACATCGCCCGCGTTCGCGGACTCGATCGCGGTGACGACGGAGGGAGGGACCTGATCGAGGGTGAGCGAGGACATGGATTCAGTGTGCTCCTGCGGAGGTTCCTCCGCCAAGCCTTCCCTGCATGCGCCCGATCGCGGTTCAATGGGTCAGCACAGAGACCCGAAGTGCGCGGAGACGATAGGAGGACACCATGGTCGACCTGGTCCTGCTCGCCGATCTCGGAACCGCGGCCGGGACATCCGTGCTCGCCGCGGCCACCTTTCTTGCGACGCGCTCCGCCAATCGGTCCGCCCGACTCGCCGAACGCGCCCTGCTCGAAGGGCTGCGTCCCATCCTGCTTCCATCCAACTTCTCCGACCCGGCTCAGAAGGTACGCTTCTTCGAAGGCAAGTGGATGCTGGTGCACGGCGGTCGCGTCGCTCTCGAGATCACCGCCGAAGTCGTCTATCTGGTGATGTCTGTACGGAACGCGGGAAGCGGCGTCGCGATCCTTCACGGATGGCACCTGCCGGCCGACCCGAGCTCGGAGTTCGCCCCCACGGGCGAGTTCCATCGACTCACGCGCGACATCTATGTGCCCCCGAACGATCCCGGATTCTGCCAGGTCGCCATCCGTGATCCTCACTCCCCCGATTTCGCGGTCGCACGGGATGGCGCCGCCGCGGACGGTTTCGCTGTGGACGTCCTGTATGGCGATGCCGAGGGAACGCAGCGCGTGATCTCACGATTCTTCGTCTCGCAGGCACCCTTCCTGGGCGCGGAGGAGACGAATCGGTCGAGCGACGGTCCCGAATGGATCCTCACCGTCTCCCGCCACCGGAATCTCGATCTGCCGACCCCGCGCTGACGTCAGCGGTCGAAGCGTTCCTGGAGCAGATCGAGGAGCGCGCTTGCCGTCGCACTCGGCCGCGGCCGGCTGATCGCACTGAGCATCCACTCGATCGGATCGGAGAGCGGTCTGATCACGGCACCGGGTGTGCTGATCACCGTCAGCTCCGGCATGACGGCGACACCGAGCTCTGCGGCCACGAACCGGGGGATCTCACCCAGATCGGACAGTTCCGTCGCAATCCGGCGGGAGAGGCCGAGCTCGGCCAGCCTCGCGTCCAGCGTCACCCGGTTGCCGAAGCCCTCGCGTGCATCCACGAACCGCTCCGCCATCAGCTCGGCAAGACCCACGGTGCGATGTGAAGCCAGCGGGTGCCGTTCGGGGAGCACCGCGACGAACGGGCTCGTCGTGAGCGTCCGATAGAGCAGCCCCGGCAACCGGCCCGGCAGGCCCATGAAGGCGACGTCCACCCGTCCCGAGCGCACATCATCCGCGAGACCCGTCGAACCGCTCGGCGACGGACCGAGACGCAGATCGACCAAGGGATGCCGCGCGTGATACTCCCCGACGATGCCCGGCAGATCGATCGTCGTCAGGTTCGTGAAGATGCCCACCCGCAGCTGTCCGCGCAATCCCCCGCGCGGATCGGCGATCGTCCGTAGACGTTCGCTCGCCTCGAGTGTGGCCCGGGCGGCGTCGACCAGTTCGTGACCCAGCGGGGTCAGCCTCACGCCCTGCGGGTCTCGCTCGAAGACGTCGGCGCCGAGTTCTCGCTCCAGCGCGCGCACCCCCGCGGAGACGGTGGACTGTGCGGCGAACACCCGCTCCGCCGCGCGCGTGAAGTTGAGTTCCTCGGCAACGGCCACCAGGTATTCGAGCTGTCGCGTATCCATGATGCAATCGTAATCTCCGATTGCCGCGATCGAATCTCTTCGTTGGACTCGATGGCGTGAGCGGCGGATCATAAAGATATGACAAGCACGAGCACGACCTCCGCACCCCACCGCACCGGATGGCGCCTGCGTCACGGCGGCGGCTTCTGGGTGATCGCCGCCGCCTTCCTGTCGGTCATGGCGTTCTCGACCGTGCCGACACCTCTGTACGCGCTCTACCAGCGCGAGGATGGCTTCCCCACCTGGGTGGTGACGGTCGTCTTCGCGGCGTACGCGGTCGGCGTGATCGCCAGTCTGTTCCTGATCGGCCACATCAGCGACTGGGCCGGACGACGACGGATGGTCCTCGTCGCGGTGATCCTCGAGCTCATCGCGGCAGCGGTCTTCCTGCTGTGGAACGATGTGAGTGGCCTCCTGGTCGCGCGCTTCATCTCGGGCGTCGGCGTCGGCGCTCTCAGCGCCAGTGCGACCGCCCATCTGAGCGAGCTGCGGGCAGTGGCGCGGCCCGACGAGGGCCCCCGACTGGCGGGCACTGTGGCGACCGTCGTCAACACGGGCGGGCTCGCACTCGGCCCGCTCATCGCGGGGGCTCTTGCGCAGTTCCTTCCCGCTCCACTCGTGGTCCCGTACGTCGTTTTCCTCGTCGTGTTGGCGATCGCCGCGGTGTCGGTAGCCCTGGTGCCCGAGACGATCGAACGCGCTGAGGAACGACCCGCATACCGTCCGCAGCGCATCTCCCTGCCGGCAGGAGCACGGAACGCGTTCTCGGCTGCCGCTGTGGCCGCCTTCGCCGGGTTCGCCGTCTTCGGCCTGTTCACCTCACTGGCTCCGAGCGTGCTCGCCGGCCCACTGCACGAGTCGTCACGCCTCATGGCCGGCCTCGTGCCGTTCACGGTGTTCGCCGCGTCGGCCGTGTCGCAGATCGTCTTCGCCCGGGTGGCGACGCGCACCCAGCTGGTCGTCTCCCTGTTCCTGGTCGTCGGAGGCCTTGCCGGCCTCGCTGTGGGTGTGCTCGTCTCGAACCTTCCCGTGTTCGTCGCGGCCGGCATCCTCGCCGGCGGCGGCGTCGGTCTCCAGTTCCGTTCGGCCGTCGCCGTCGCAGCCTCTCTGTCCGAACCCACGCGACGCGGTGAAGTGCTCGCGGCGATCTTCCTGATCGCCTACATCGGGCTGGCGGTGCCGGTGCTCCTCGTGGGCGTCGCGCTCATCGTCTGGCCGCTCGTCCCCGTGCTGGTCGTGTTCGTCGTGATCGTCGGCGCGATGAGTCTGGTGGCCGGTCTGAGGATGCTGGGCCGCGCCGGCGCCTGACGACGGCGGTCCTCCGCTCAGTCGTCGGCTGAGGCGAGAACGACCCGGAGGGAGTCGACCCGGGTGGCGATCACGTCGTCGGCCGCCCACCGCTGAGCGAGCCGACCGAGAACCGCCTCCAGTTCATCCTGGGTCAGGCCGCGAGCGAGCTGAAGTCGCACGACGACCTCCTCACCGGCAAGCCTCGCATCCGGATCCCCCGCAGCGAGTGCCACATCGTGGACACCCAGCTCGGAGCCGATCGACTCGACGAAGGCTGTGAAGACGGCCGGATCCCGATGGCTCGGTGTCCACTCCTGCCTCTGTGCGATCGCCCAGAGCGCCGGCCGACGGATGACGAACTCCGTCTCCGACGTCGGATCGAGTACCACCAGATCGGTGTTCTCGCTCGCGGCGGCCAGAGCGACCCGCGAACCGTCGGCGGGCACCGGCCGGGCCGCCGGATTCCACCGTGTCAGCGCACTCACCGACGAGAACACCGGGAGAACCGTGCGGCCGTCGGGTCCGGCAACCGTCACGATCGCCAGCTCCTGCGATTTGTCGACCGTATGTCCGTGTTCGGTGACGCCGCTGTCGCCGAGCTCTGCGACCAACGGGATGAGCAGTCGCGAACCGCGTACGGCATCGACGACGGCCTCGGCTCCGACCGTGCCTGCACGGAACGCCGCGAGAGCGTCGAGCAGCGCCTCGGGAGCGCTTCCGTCGTCATCGCCGAACGCGTTGTGCTCGAACGCCCGGCCCGCCCACGGCTGGCCTGCGGAATCGCCCGCCACGAGCTGAGCCGCGAACCCGCTCAGTCGTGCAGCGCCGGTCTCGCTGGGGCCGCCGGAATCGCGATCGTCGCGGTCGCCGCGGTCGTCGCGGTCGTCAGTATCCCGCGACATCCAGCGCCTCGGGCAGCGTGAAGGCACCCGCGTACAGAGCCTTGCCCACGATGGCGCCTTCGAGACCCAGCGGGACCAGCTCTCGCAGAGCGATGATGTCGTCGAGGCTCGAGATGCCCCCGGACGCGACCACGGGGCGCGAGGTGCGCTGCATCACGTCGCGGAGCAGCTGCAGATTCGGTCCGCGCAGTGTGCCGTCCTTGGTGACGTCGGTCACCACATACCGCGCGCAACCGGCTTCCTCGAGACGCGCAAGCACGTCCCACAGATCGCCGCCCTCCTGGGTCCAGCCGCGGGCGGCCAGCGTCGTGCCCCGAACGTCCAGGCCCACCGCGATCGCCTCGCCGTACTGTCCGATCACGTTCGCGGCCCACTCCGGGTTCTCGAGTGCGGCGGTGCCGAGATTGATGCGTTTGGCGCCGGCTTCGAGGGCGGACTCCAGAGACTCGTCGTCTCGGATGCCTCCCGAGAGTTCGACGGCAACGCCGTTCACCTGTCGGATGACGCGCTTGAGGAGCCCGCGATTGTCGCCGCGTCCGAACGCCGCATCGAGATCGACGAGGTGGATCCAGTCGGCTCCCTGCTCCGCCCATTCGGCCGCCGCGTCGACCGGGTCGCCGTAGCTCGTCTCGGTGCCCGCCTCGCCCTGCGTCAGCCGCACCGCCTTGCCGTCGGCGACATCGACCGCCGGCAGCAGTTCGAGCTTGGGCGTGTTGATGAATTCACTCATAAGTCTTCCTCAGAAAGTCGCCCGACCGACGGAGCCGGTCGCTGACCGACGCCGGATCGGGCACCGGCACAAGCACAGAATCCTAGCGATCGGATGGTCTCACAACGTTGCGATCCAATTGCGGAGCAACCGGATGCCCGCCTCGCCGGATTTCTCGGGGTGGAACTGGGTTGCACTGAGCGGCCCGTTCTCAACCGCCGCGATGAAACGCTCACCGTGCCGTGCCCAGGTGACGTGAGGTCGCGGGAACGGTGGAACCACATCCAGGCTCCAGTCCTTGGCGGCGTAGGAGTGGACGAAGTAGAAGCGCTCATCGTGGAGACCCTCGAAGAGCTTCGACGACTCCGGTGCTTCCACCGTGTTCCAGCCCATGTGCGGAAGGACATCCGCCTCCAGACGATCGACCGTTCCCGGCCATTCGCCGAGACCCTCCGTGTCGACGCCGCGTTCCACTCCACGATCGAACATGACCTGCATTCCGACGCAGATGCCGAGAACGGCTCGCCCGCCGGAGAGCCGCCTGTCGATCACTTCATGGCCCCGGGATGCTCGCAGAGCGTCGGTGACGGCGCTGAACGCACCGACCCCGGGTACGACGAGTCCGTCAGCCTCGCGGGCGCGCGCCCTGTCGCCGGTCAGTTCCACCGCTGCCCCGGCTGCTTCCAGCGCCTTGACCGCCGAGTGCACGTTCCCCGTGCCGTAGTCGAAGACGACGACGTCTGGACGGGTCACAGCGCTCCCTTGGTCGACGGAATGCCGGTGATGAGCGGGTCGAGCGACTTCGCCTGGCGGAATGCCCGAGCGAACGCCTTGAACTCGGCTTCGGCGATGTGGTGCGGGTCGCGCCCCGAGACGACCGTGACGTGGGTCGTGATGGCGGCGTTGAACGAGATCGCCTCGAACACGTGCCTCACCATCGATCCCGTGAAGTGGCCGCCGATCAGGTGGTATTCGAATCCGGCCGGCTCGCCGGTGTGAACGAGGTAGGGACGACCGGAGATGTCGACCACGGCCTGCACGAGTGCCTCGTCGAGCGGGACGAGCGCGTCGCCGTATCTCGAGATGCCTCGTTTGTCGCCCAGCGCCTTCTTGATCGTCTGGCCCAGCACGATGCCGATGTCTTCCACGGTGTGGTGCACGTCGATGTCGGTGTCGCCGCTCGCGCGCACCCGCAGATCGGTGAGCGAGTGCTTGGCGAAAGCCGTGAGCAGGTGGTCGTAGAACGGCACCGACGTCTCGATGTCCGTCTCGCCCGAACCGTCGAGGTCGATGCTCAGGTCGATGCTCGACTCACTGGTCTCGCGCTGCAGGCTGGCGGTGCGATTGCTCATGACGGCGAGTTTACCGGGAGTGGCGTGGCCGAGCTCGCGGTCTCGGGACGGCCGAGGGATGCGAGGGCCGTGAGGAATGCCGTCGTCTCGCTCTCCGTCCCGGCTGTGACCCGCAGATGGTCGGGAATTCCGACGTCCCGGATCAACACGCCGTGAGCGAGCAGCGCCTCGAACACCGCCTGCGGATCGGAGACGCCGCCGAACAGCACGAAGTTGCTGCCGCTGCGGTGCGGCTGATAACCGAGCATGGTCAGTTCCTCGACGATGCGGTCGCGTTGCACGCGGATCTCCCCCACCATCGCGAGCATCTCGTCCGCGTGCGCGAGCGCTCCCAGTGCCGCCGCCTGTGTGAGTGCGGAGAGGTGGTACGGAAGCCGCACGAGCCTCAGAGCGTCGACGGCGGCAGGGTCGGCCGCGAGATACCCCACCCGGGCACCCGCGAACGCGAACGCCTTGCTCATCGTGCGCGACACGAGCAGTCGTGGCCGGCCGGGAAGGAGAGTCAGAGCGGACGGCGAGCCCTCCGGCATGAACTCTGCGTACGCCTCGTCGACGATGACCATTCCCCGCGATGCGTCGTAGGCTGCTCGGATCGTCTCGAGTGACAGAGGGGTTCCGGTGGGATTGTTCGGAGCGCACAGGATCACGATGTCCGGATCGAGCCGACGGATCTCAGCGGCGGCGGTCTCCGGGGACAGCTCGAAGCCCTCGTCGCGACGACCGGCGAGATACGTCGTTCCGGCGCCGGCAGCGAGAAGCGGATACATCGAGTAGGTCGGTGAGAATCCGAGCAGGCTCCTCCCGGGGCCACCGAAGGCCTGGAGAATCTGCTGGATGACCTCGTTCGAGCCGTTGGCCGCCCACAGATTCTCCGGAGCGAGACCGTGCCCGAGATAGGCGGCGAGGCTTTCGCGAAGTTCCGTGAACTCCCTGTCCGGGTAGCGGTTCACACCGCGCACCGCTTTCGCCACACGCTCGACGATGTCCGAGACGACGTCGTCAGGGATCGGATGCGTGTTCTCATTCACATTGAGGGCAACCGGCACGACCTTCTGGGGTGCGCCGTAGGGGCTCTTGCCCCGGAGATCATCGCGAATCGGCAGATCGGAAAGAGAAGTCACTGAACCATGCTAGTTGCCGAAAGACGCCCATCCCGTGGCGTTACGGCACCCACCCAAAGGATCAGTACTCCAACCCAAAGGATCAGTACTCGTGCCCGGAGGATCAGTGTGCGTACTCGGACGGGATGGCGAGACGCTGGCCGGGCGAGACCACGGCGGAGTCGAGCTGGTTGAGGGACACGATCTCCGTGATGACGTCGCGAGGGTCGGCACTCGGCGCGACCTTCTCGGCGATGCTCCACAGGGACTGACCGGATTCGACGGTGACGTACTGGAACTGGACGCGTGCCTGATCGCCGGAGGCGACCGCGCCGCCTCCGTTCAGTGCGAGGAAGAGGGCTCCCGCGATGAGCGGGACGGCAGCCAGAGTTGTGAGGACTGCGCGACCGCGGCGGGTCAACCTCAGGCGCATGGTGGCGCCTGCGGGCAGTTCGATGGTTGACGACGACATCGTGACCGTTGCTGTGCTCATGGTCTTGACCTCCTAGAATTCCGCATCCGGTGCTTGGCCGGCGGACCGGATGCGAAGCTGTGTTCCGAATATATCTTCGAATGTTCGAAATCACAACCGCGATTTATCGAGAGATTCGCCCATAGATTCGAGACACGCTCGAACATATGTTTGTCTCGCCCCTCTATCGTGGATACAGTTTCGATTGTCTGGGCTTCACTCAACCAGGCACCACCGACATTCGAACGGGTCGGATGCGTCAGGCGGGTCACGAAGGGACGACAGTGTCGAACGACAACCGAGCGGGGCGGGAGCGCGGATCGACCCGACGCCGCAAGAACCTGAGCGAGAAGCAGCTCGCCATCCTCGAGGTCATCTCTCGTTCCGTGAGTCAGCGCGGCTATCCGCCGAGCATGCGCGAGATCGGCGACGAGGTCGGGCTCTCCTCGCTGTCCAGCGTCACGCATCAGCTGAATCAGCTGGAGCTGAGCGGGTATCTCCGCCGCGATCCGAACCGCCCGCGTGCGCTCGAGATCCTCATCGACGTGCCGTCACCGGCATCCGAGAGCACAGAGTTCGAGAACCAGATCCCCGTCGGCGATGCGGCAATGGTGCCACTCGTCGGCCGAATCGCCGCCGGTGTGCCGATCACGGCGGAGCAGCAGGTCGAAGAGGTCTTCCCCCTCCCCCGTCAGCTTGTCGGCAACGGCGAGCTCTTCATGCTGAAGGTCGTCGGCGAATCGATGATCGACGCGGCCATCTGCGACGGCGACTGGGTCGTCGTGCGAACCCAGAACACGGCGGAGAACGGCGACATCGTGGCAGCCATGCTCGATGAAGAGGCGACCGTCAAGGTCTTCCGTCAGCGAGACGGACACACCTGGCTGCTCCCCCGCAACTCCAACTTCGAGCCGATCCTCGGCGACTTCGCTCAGGTGCTCGGCAAGGTCGTGGCGGTACTCCGAGCGGTCTAGCGGTCGGCTTCGCCCGACGGACACGCATCCCGGACCGGTCACGGCTCCAGGAGCTCAGGCCCAGCCGAGCTCCTGGAGCCGCGCGTCGTCGAGCCCGAAATAGTGACCGATCTCGTGCACGAGCGTGACGCGAACCCGTGCGCGCAGCTCGTCCAGATCAGCGCTCGCACCGGCGAGATTGTTCTTGTAGAGGGTGATCCGGTCGGGCAGCTCACCGAATCCATAGAACCCCCGCCCCGTGAGGGGATGCCCGCTGTAGAGCCCGAAGAGTCGCGGACGGTCCCCGGACGGCTGGTCCGCGATCAGCACCGCCACATTCTGCAGGGGCTCGACCATGTCATCCGGAAGGCTGTCGAAGACCGCGCCGACCATCGCTTCGAAGTCCTCGTCCGAGATCTCGACCATTCCGCCATCCTCTCAGGTCCCCGCTCACATGCGACGAGAGCTGCCGAATCCCCATCAAACCTGAGGTATGACGACGATTCGGCAGCTCTCGGCGGGCCACACGTGAAAACAGGGTCAGGCAGGAACCCCCGCCTTCGCCCGCACTGCGCGAGTCGCCTCGAGGATGTTCCTCAGCGAAGCGACCGTCTCGTCGTATCCGCGCGTCTTCAGACCACAGTCGGGGTTGACCCACAGCTGGCGACCCGGGATCGCACCGAGAGCGGTCTCGAGAAGCTCGGTCACCTCACTGACCGACGGCACCCGGGGCGAGTGGATGTCGTAGACGCCCGGACCGATGCCGTGCTCGAATCCCGAGCTCTGGATGTCGTGCACGACCTCCATCCGCGAGCGGGCCGCCTCGATGCTCGTGACATCGGCATCCAGGTTGCGGATGGCGTCGATGACCACGCCGAACTCCGAGTAGCAGAGATGGGTGTGGATCTGCGTCTCGTCTCTGACGCCCGAGGTCGCGAGCCGGAAGGAGCCGACCGACCAGTCGAGGTAGTCCGCGTGGTCCGCACTCTTCAGCGGGAGGAGTTCGCGCAGCGCCGGCTCGTCGACCTGCACCACACCGATTCCGGCTGCCTCCAGATCGGCGATCTCGTCGCGCAGCGCGAGCGCCACCTGCCGGGCGGTCTCGCCGAGCGGCTGGTCGTCGCGCACGAACGACCAAGCGAGGATCGTGACCGGTCCGGTGAGCATCCCCTTGACCGGCTTGGCGGTCAGGCTCTGCGTGTAGGTCGACCAGTCGACGGTGATCGGCTTCGGTCGCGACACATCGCCCCACAGGATCGACGGACGCGTACAGCGCGACCCGTACGACTGCACCCAGCCGTTCTGGGTCACCGCAAAACCGTCGAGGTTCTCCGCGAAGTACTGCACCATGTCGTTGCGCTCGGGCTCACCGTGAACGATGACGTCGATCCCGATCTCCTCCTGCAGATCGACGACGCGCTTGATCTCGGCCTGCATCCGTCCGAGATAGTCGGCTTCGGTGATGAGGCCCTTCGCGAGCTGGGCGCGAGCACGGCGGATGTCACCCGTCTGCGGGAACGAGCCGATGGTCGTGGTGGGAAGGAAGGGCAGGTCGAGCGCCGCATCCTGCGCGGCGAGCCTGTCCGCGTATTCGCCTCGGGAGAAGTCGGCGGCCGTGAGCGACTCGGCTCGCGACCGCACCGCGGCATCGCGTACACCCGGGGCCGATGCGCGGTCGGCGAGGGCAGCGGAGGCGGCGCTGAGCTCATCCTGGATCGCTTCGTGTCCGTCGATCAGACCGCGGCCGAGGATCGCGACCTGGGCGACCTTCTGGTCGGCGAAGGCGAGCCAGCTCTTCAGCTGTGCAGCGAGCTCCGGCTCGTCGTCGACGTCGTGAGGAACGTGAAGCAGCGAGGTCGAGGTCGACACCGCGACGTCGGGGCTCAGCGACAGCAGCTCGGTCAGTTTGCCGAACGCAGACTCGAGATCACCGCGCCAGATGTTGTGGCCGTCGATCACGCCGCCCACGATCGTCTTCTCCCGCAGTGCGGATGCGGTCGCGGAGTCGTGTCCGGTCGGCAGGCTTCCGCGCACAAGGTCGAGGGAGATCGCCTCGACGGCGGATGCGGCGAGCACAGCAAGCGCGTCGTCGAGACTTCCGTACGGCGCCGCGACGAACAGTGCGGGACGGCGCTCCGCTGAGCCGAGCGCCGAGTACGCGGCGTCGACCGCATCGAGCACCGCCGTCCGATCGTCGTCGAAGCTCTCGCTGACGAGGCCCGGTTCGTCGAGCTGCACCCACGGCGCTCCGGCATCCGCGAGACGCGACAGCAGCTCCTGGTAGACCGGGATGAGGTCGGCCAGGCGGGACA
>Ga0256911_1000022_pt1 | contig 57340 bp, 52 predicted proteins | sample MC6MC0764MT_FD_190197 | JGI IMG/M metagenome (GOLD analysis project Ga0256911, IMG submission 190197) | Metatranscriptome of enriched soil aggregate microbial communities from Iowa State University, Ames, United States - MC6-MC0764-MT... | ecosystem: Environmental > Terrestrial > Soil >...
CCCTGCTCGGCAAGTCGACGACGATCGACGCGGGATTTCCGACCACGACGGCTGCCGCGCTCGCGACCCTGGCGACGGGCACGCCGCCGGGCGTTCACGGTCTGGTCGGCTATCGGGTGCGGGATGAGGCAAACGATCGCGTCGTCAATCAGCTGAGCGGTTGGGACGCCGATCTCGATCCGCTCACCTGGCAACGTGCGCAGACGGTCTTCGAGCGGGCGAGGCGGAACGACGTGCGGAGTTTCGCGATCGCGATGCCAAAGTACGCGGACTCCGGGTTCACTCGGGCCGTCCTGCGCGGTGCCGAGTACGTGTCTGCTCGAACGATGGCGGATCGCTTCGACGCCGTCGGACGCATCCTGGATGACCCGTCGCCGAGCCTCACGTACCTCTACGTCGCCGAGCTGGACCAGATCGCCCACTCCCGCGGATGGGAGTCAACGCAGTGGACGGAGGCGCTCGAGCAGCTCGATGCACTGGTCGCCGGATTCTCGCGGCGGCTCGGCCCGGCTCAGGGAGCCCTGCTCACCGCCGATCACGGGGTCGTGGATGTGCCATCGAGCGGGCACGTGCTGTTCGACACCGCACCGGAGCTCGTCGACGGCGTTCGGGCGATCGGCGGCGAGCCTCGCTGTCTGCATCTGTATCTCGAGCATCCCGGCGACGTCGCCGCAAGCGATCTCGCCGAACGGTGGCGAGCCGTCGAGGGCGAGCGCGCGTGGATCGCGACCCGCTCGGAGGCGGTCGATTCCGGATGGTTCGGCCCGACGGTCGACGCGGAGATCCTTCCGCGGATCGGGGATGTTCTGGTGGCTGCTCGCAAACGCGTCGCCTACTACGACTCCCGCGATCCGATGGGGTCCGGGCGCAACATGATCGGCCAGCACGGCTCGCTCACACCGGAGGAGACGCGCGTTCCCCTTCTGCGGTTCGGCGCGTTCGTCTAGAAGGACGCGCTCGGCTTACGCCAGGTCGTCGTCGGTACGGGCGCCGAAGACGATCTCGTCCCAGCTGGGCATCGACGCTCGTCCTTTGCGCGACGCCCGACTCTGCGGACCCGTCGAATTGGACGGAGCGCTGTTGGACGGAGCGCTGCTCAGGATGCCCGACGGAGCGCCGGAGGCCGAGCGGGTCGGAGGCTCGGCGCTGAAGGTCGCCTGCGAGAGCGGGTCGTCGGACGGTGTGTCGAAGATCGCGAACGGCTCGTCGACGAGATGCGGTGCCGGCTCCGCCGGGGCGCTCTCTGGAGTAGTGGCGACGGCATCCGTGGGCAGCGGGGTCGGGCCCGATTCGGGAAGGGCTTCCGCCTTGTCGTCGACGGGGAGCTCATAGTTGGCCGCCTCGCGCTCGCCTCGACGCCGGCGCAGTGCCTCCAGGAGATCGGCCGTCTGATGCAGATCGCGCGGAGTCTCGTCATCGGCGCGCTTGATCGCGCTCACGGCGATCGAGTTGTTGGCCGAGGTGAGAGGACGTCCGTAGGTGAGGGGTTCTGGGAACGGGGCCGGGTCCGCGCCGAGCAGGTCCGTCTGAGGCTCGTGGAAGGTGAAGGCGCCGCTGTCGAAGCGTGATTCGTCGGGGTGAGTGTCGTTCGGCAGCACCGCGCGCAGCCGGGGGATGAGCGCACCCTTCAGCTCACCGGCCTGCGAGAGCGTTGTCGCCTCCGAGTTGAGAGGGGCCAGCGAGTGCTTGCGGGCGTCGTATCCCCACCGGGCGTCGTGATCGATCTCGTCGGCCGCGAACTCGAGCTTGATGATCCAGCCGGCTTCGGCGTCCTTCCAGCTCGCCCAGCGTTCTCCGACGACCCCGAGCGATGCGAGCCGGTCGCGGATAACGGCGCCGAACGTGTTGCCTTCGCCGAGCGGATCGACGTCGACCGAGGTGTGGACCGGCACGCTGAGGGCGCTCGCGACGATGTGCTCGCGCTCCGCGACGATCGGACCCTCGAATCGGAGGATGTACTCGAGCGGGGCGCCGGTGACCGTGGCGACGTCCTCGGCGGACATGCCCGAGCGGATGTGGGCCTGCACTTCGCGGGGTGAGAGCTTGGGCGCCGACGTAGACGCATCCTGTCTCAATTGTCGGACCTTGGACTGCAGACCTTCGTCGACGGCGATGCGGAACCGCTCACCGTCATCGCCGACGGCGACGAGTGCGCCGTCCTCGACCCCGATGACCTTCAAATCCTGCATGGTGAATGCCTTCCCAGCTGTTGGCGTACGGCCCAAGAATGACACGGTGGACGGGCAAATCCGGGGAATAACCGTGGCGTGCCGGAAGTTGAAGACCGAGCAATCGCTGAGAGCCCGCCGAGTGGTTTGCTATTCCCCGGCGATTGATGCAAACTGTGGCCGCCGATTGCGAAGAATCGGCCGTTTATGTATGAGAAGTGGATGGGCATGGCAACGGATTACGACGCACCGCGGAAGACCGAAGACGACTCCGAGTCGATCGAGGCCCTCAAGGAGCGAGTTCCGGACAAGATGTCCGGTGTGGTCGACGTCGAAGACGCTGACAACCCCGGCGGTTACGAGCTCCCTGGTGCAGACCTGTCAGACCTCGACCTCGACGTCGTCGTGCTGCCTCCCCAGGCGGATGAGTTCACGTGTGTGAGCTGCTTCCTGGTGAAGCACCGTTCGCAGATCGATCACGACACCAAGCTCGGACCGATCTGCGTGGAGTGCGCAGCCTGACGTTACGACGCGAGTCGAGCCTCACTGAGAACCCGGACCAGTCGGTCCGGGTTTCTTGTTGAGAGGAGCCAGTACGGTGCCGGATCCTGCGGATCCGTGACCGGCACCTTCACGACCGGCGTGATCCAGCCACGGATGAGCAGCCACGCGCGCGCGTCGAGTTTCTGACCGCGCTGGATGCGTGCATCCTCGCCGTCGTAGGACGAGGCGTCGCCCACGAGACCGAGCGGGATGCGCGCGCGCCCGGCGATCAGCTCCGTCTGCGTTACCACGATCGTGGGAGCGGAGACGATGTAGACCACGACGATCGCCGCGTAGAAGACGATCGCTGTGATGATGCCGACCGTGAGGTTGATCGGAGCCAGGATGAGGATCGTGATGGGGATGATGAGGGCGCTCGCGATGAAGAGCCAGGGGGCGGCGTAGAGGCGCTCGCGGTACAGGTCCATGGGTCTATTCGATCAGACTTCTGCACTACCCTCGACACGTGACCGATCCCGTTGACGTTCCGATCATCGCCGGCCTCGTCCCCGCGTACGCGCATCCCGGCGACGCGGGTGCCGATCTTCACGCGGCCGAAGCCGTGACTCTGGCTCCGGGGGCCCGCCATACGGTGCCCACCGGCGTCTCGATCGCGCTGCCCGACGGCTATGCCGCGTTCGTCGTCCCGCGAAGCGGTCTGGCCGCTAAGCACGGCATCACGATCGTGAATTCTCCGGGCACGGTGGATGCGGGATACCGGGGTGAGATCCGGGTGACGGTTCTGAACACGGACAGTTCGATGCCGTACGATATCGCCGTCGGTGACCGTATCGCCCAGCTGATCGTGATGCCGGTCACCAGGGCGAACTTCGTCCCCGTCGACGAACTTCCCGAGAGCCGCCGCGGAACCGCGGGATTCGGCTCCACCGGCTACAACACCGGACTCAGCACTGCGCAGTCAGGAGAACACGCGTGACCGACACGAGCAACACCGACCCCGGGATCTGGGAGAAGTCAGCGCCCGAGGACCGTGAGACCGAGGGGCCGCTCGACGAGAGCGAGGCGAACCCGGTCCGTCCGTACGTCGACCTCGGCGGTGTGAAGATCCTCCCGCGCGAGGGTCTGCACCTTCGTCTCGAGGTCGAGGAGGAGACCCAGCGAGTGGTGGCGGTCGGCCTCGACTACGCCAACTCCACGCTGCAGGTTCAGCCGTTCGCTGCTCCGCGCTCGAGCGGTCTCTGGCACGAGATCCGTGAGCAGATCACCGATCAGGTGAACAGACAGGGCGGACGGACTCAGGAACGCGATGGGGTGTTCGGTCCTGAGCTGGTCGCCGAGATCCCGGTCGCGGCTCCTCAGGGTGCGCCGGGTGAGACCCGTGTGGCGCGCTTCGTCGGCGTCGACGGTCCGCGCTGGTTCCTCCGTGGCGTGATCGCAGGGGATGCCGCGGTGAAGCCGGATGCGGCGGCGCTCGTCGAAGACCTCTTCCGAAGCATCGTGGTGGTGCGCGGCACGACCCCGATGCCGCCGCGTGACCTCATCCCGCTGCGTATGCCCGCCGCGCCCTCCTCTGGGGCGGACAACAGCTTCACCTCTCTGTAGGCGGCACTGTGACCGACCGCTTCCCGGACGAGCCGGGTGGATCCGATCGACGCGAAGAGTCCGAGGAAGCCGTGCCATCGGCGATCGGCGAGAGTCTCGCCCGAGCCGCTCAGAAGTCCGGCCTCGGCAAGCTCGCCGAGAGCGAGACCCCGACAGGTACCGCTCTGCTGGGCGCGCTCGGCGGCGTCAGAGGGCTCGCGGAGACCATCCTGCCGGGGCTCGTCTTCCTCGTCCTCTTCACGTTCACTCAGAACGTCCCACTGTCGATCGGGCTCTCGGTGCTGGTCGCCGCCGTGTTCACGGTGGTGCGGATCGTGGGAAAGACGCCGGTCACGCAGGCGGTGGCCGGACTGCTCGGTGTCGGCATCTCGGCAATCCTGGCGCTCATCACAGGCAGGGGTGAGGACAACTTCATCCTCGGGATCTGGACGAACGCCGCCTACGGAGCCGCGCTGCTGATCTCGGTGCTCGTGCGCTGGCCCCTGATCGGACTGATAGCGGGCTATCTCCTGGGCGACGGATTGGCGTGGCGCCGTTCGAAGGGCAAGTTCAGGGTCATGCAGGCGCTGACGGTGATGTGGCTCCTCCTGTTCGTCGCACGACTCGTCGTGCAGGTGCCGCTCTATCTGGCACACACCACGGAAGCGACCGTGGCATTGGGCATCACGAAGCTCTTGATGGGCGTGCCGCTCTACGCGCCTCTTCTCCTCATCACCTGGTTCGTCGTGCGCGGCCAGTTCCCGACCGCGCAGAAGCCGACCGCGCAGAAGCCGGCCGAGGGGTAGGGCATGCTCGACGCGCAGATCAGGGAGGGGCTGACCCGCGCGCAGGTCGACGAACGTCTGGCCGACGGCCGCGGCAACACGCAACGGCAGGCGAGCTCCCGGTCGATCGGTGACATCCTGCGTGAGAACATCTTCACGCTGTTCAACGGGATCCTCACCGCATGCTTCATCGCTGTGATCGCGCTCGGCGACCTGAGGGACGGCTTCTTCTTCGGCGTCGTCGTGGTCAACGCTCTCATCGGAATCGTGCAGGAGGTTCGGGCCAAGGTCGTGCTGGAGCGCGCGGCCCTTCTCGCCGCGCCGGAGAGCCGGGTCCGAAGGGACGGCGCCGTCGTCACCGTCCCCTTGGACGGTGTGGTGCTCGACGATCTCCTCGTGCTGAGACCGGGCGACCAGATCCCCGCGGATGCCGTCGTCGCGCAGAGCACCGGACTGTCGCTCGACGAGTCACTTCTGACGGGCGAAGCCGAGCCGGTGTTCAAAGACGAGGGCGCGGAGCTCCTCTCCGGGTCCCACGTCGCGACGGGCACCGGTTACGCCGTGGTCACGGCCGTCGGCGCCGACTCCTATGCCAGCAAGCTCACGAGCGAGATCCGCAAGCACTCTCTCGTGCACTCCGAACTGCGCGCGGCCACGAACCGAATCCTCGTCTACCTCTCCTGGGTGCTCGGACCGATCATCGTGCTCACGATCGTCGGACGGGTGTTCGCGTACGGCGGCTGGGACGACCTCTTCCGCGACGGGCACTGGAGACGCGCGCTGCTCGACGCGGTCGCCGCTGTGGTCGGCATGATCCCCGAGGGACTGGTGCTGCTCACCAGTCTCGCTTTCGGGGTCGCCGCCATTCAGCTCGCTGCCCGCAAAGTGCTCGTTCAGGAGCTCGCGGCGGTGGAGGTGCTGGCACGGGTCGACGTGCTCTGCCTCGACAAGACGGGAACCCTCACGAACGGTGAGCTGGCGCTCGACCGCACAGAGCGGCTCGGCGAGACGGTCAGCGATGCGGACACCGCCATCGCCCTCGCCGCCTTCGGCAGCGACGAGGCCGGAAACGCGACGGCCGGCATCCTGTCGAGTCGCTTCACCTCGGACCGGTACCGGGTGGTGAGGCGCATCCCGTTCAGCTCGGCGACGAAATACAGCGCTGTCGTGGTGACGGTCGACGGCACGGAGACCTCGTGGGTGCTCGGCGCCCCCGAGCGGGTGCTGTCCGACCATCCCGAATCCCTCGCGCAGGCCAACACGATCGCGGCCACCGGGCAGCGCACGCTGGCGCTGGTGAGGGCAGCTGACCCTCTGCCGCTCGGCAACCACGTTCCGCTGACAGGGCTGCGTGTCGAGCCCGCTGCGCTCGTCGTGCTCGCCGAGACGATTCGTGCGGACGCCGAGCGGACCCTCCGATACTTCGCCGAGCAGTCGGTGCGGGTGATCATCATGTCGGGGGACAACCCCATCACGGTCGAGGCCATCGCGCGAGACCTGGGTCTGCCGGGACGGGCGGTGGACGCATCCACCCTGCACGACGACGACGCGCTCGCCGCGGCTCTCGAGACCTGCGACGTCTTCGGCCGCGTCAGTCCCGAGCAGAAGCGCATCGCCGTGGGTCTGCTTCAGTCGCAGGGCCGCACGGTGGCCATGACCGGCGACGGCGTCAATGACGCGATGGCGATCAAGGATGCGAGCCTCGGCATAGCCATGGGCACCGCCACCCCGGCGACGAAGGCCGTTTCGCGGCTCGTCCTCCTCGACAACCGCTTCGAGCGGCTTCCGGATGTGCTCTCGTTCGGACGCCGTGTGATCGCCAACGTCGAGCGGGTGTCGAACATCTTCCTGGCGAAGACCGTGTACGGCATCGTCCTGGCGCTCGTGAGCGCGGCCGCGCTGTGGCCGTTCCCGTTCCTTCCGCGGCAGCTGACACTGGTGTCGACGCTGGCCATCGGAATCCCATCGTTCTTCCTCGCGCTCGCACCCAACACGCGCATCTACCGGCCGGGAGTGCTGCCGCGCATCCTGAAGTACTCCATACCGACCGGCCTCATCGCGGGAGCGACGTGCGTCGTGGCCTACCTTCCGCTCTATCGGAGCATCCCGCTGCACGATGCGCGCAGCATCACGACGATCGCCCTCTTCTGCGTGTCGCTGTGGATACTCTGTGTGCTCACGCGGCCGCTCAGTGGACCGCGCTGGGCGCTGCTCGCGTCGGTCACGATCGCCATGGTGCTGGTATGCGTCATCCCGTTCACGGCAGCGTTCTTCCAGATGCACGTTCCTCTGTCCATCCACCTGGTGTGGGGGATCGTCGTCGGCGCGGTCGGCGCAGCCGGCATCGAGGTGTTCTATCGATTCGCCCGCCGGAGAGGACTCGTCTTCGACCGCGAATGAGCCGTGGTAGATTTATCTTGACGTCAAGATAAATTCAGCGCCGGTCGACTTAGGCTTGCCTTGCTGGAAACGTTCTTCGACGCACGACGAAGATTGAGATGAAGGCTTGCGTTACCAGGCCGGCCAATGAAGGAGAGGGCACTGTGTCTGCGGTGAACAGCTTTGGAGCGAAAGACACCCTGAAGGTCGGCTCGACCGACTACGAGGTCTTCCGGATCGACAGGGTCGACGGGTACGAGAAGCTCCCGTTCAGCCTCAAGGTGCTGCTGGAGAACCTCCTCCGCACCGAAGACGGTGCGAACATCACCGCCGACCACATCCGTGCCCTCGGCGGCTGGGTTCCGACCGCAGAGCCCGACACGGAGATCCAGTTCACGCCGGCACGTGTGATCATGCAGGACTTCACCGGCGTCCCCTGCATCGTCGATCTCGCCACGATGCGCGAGGCCGTCTCTGCTCTCGGTGGCGACCCGAAGAAGATCAACCCGCTCGCTCCGGCCGAGATGGTCATCGACCACTCCGTGATCGCGGATCTCTTCGGAACTGAGAACGCCCTCGAACGCAACACGGACATCGAGTACGAGCGCAACGGCGAGCGATACCAGTTCCTCCGCTGGGGACAGACGGCGTTCGACGACTTCAAGGTCGTACCGCCGGGAACCGGCATCGTGCACCAGGTGAACATCGAGTACCTCGCCCGCGTCACCATGACGCGTGAGGTCGGAGGTGCGCTCCAGGCTTACCCCGACACCTGCGTCGGCACGGACTCCCACACCACGATGGTCAACGGTCTCGGCGTGCTCGGATGGGGTGTCGGCGGCATCGAGGCCGAGGCGGCCATGCTCGGCCAGCCGGTCTCCATGCTCATCCCGAAGGTCGTGGGCTTCAAGCTCACCGGCTCCATTCCCACCGGCGTGACGGCGACGGATGTGGTGCTCACCATCACGCAGATGCTTCGCAAGCACGGCGTGGTCGGCAAGTTCGTCGAGTTCTACGGAGCGGGTGTCGCCGAGGTCCCCCTCGCGAACCGCGCGACCATCGGCAACATGAGCCCGGAGTTCGGCTCGACGGCGGCAATGTTCCCGATCGACGACGTCACGCTCGACTATCTGCGTCTCACGGGTCGCAGCGCCGAGCAGATCGCTCTGGTCGAGCAGTACTCGAAGCTTCAGACCCTGTGGCACGACCCGTCGATCGAGCCGGTTTTCAGCGAGTACCTCGAACTCGACCTCGGCACGGTCGTCCCGTCGATCGCCGGTCCGAAGCGTCCCCAGGACCGCATCGTTCTCGCCGAGGCGAAGGGCCAGTTCGAGAAGGACCTCGTCGACTACGCAGATGTCTCGCACGATCTGGTCGACCTGACCATCTCCGAGTCGTTCCCTGCGTCCGACCCGGGGGAGTTGAGCCCCGAAGACTCGAACAGCACCCACGAGCACATCCACCACAGTCACGCGCCCAAGGTCGCGTCGACGCCCACCCCCGTGACGATCGCGGAGAACGGTGCGTCGTTCACCCTCGATCACGGCGCTGTCGCGATCGCCGCCATCACCTCGTGCACCAACACGTCGAACCCCTCCGTCATGCTGGCGGCCGGTCTTCTGGCGCGCAACGCAGCCAAGAAGGGACTCAAGTCCAAGCCCTGGGTGAAGACCACGCTGGCTCCCGGGTCGAAGGTCGTGACCGACTACTACGAGAAGGCGGGACTGACCGGCTACCTCGAAGAGCTCGGGTTCTACACGGTCGGCTACGGCTGCACCACGTGCATCGGAAACTCCGGACCGCTGATCGACGAGATCTCGCAGGCGGTCAACGACAACGACCTCGCCGTCACCGCCGTGCTGTCGGGCAACCGCAACTTCGAGGGTCGCATCAATCCCGACGTCAAGATGAACTACCTCGCGAGCCCGCCGCTCGTCATCGCCTACGCTCTCGCCGGATCGATGAACTTCGACTTCGAAGTGGATGCGCTGGGCAAGGACCAGGACGGCAACGACGTGTTCCTCAAGGACATCTGGCCGGACGCGGCCGAGGTGCAGGAGACGATCGACTCGTCGATCAACGAGGGCATGTTCACGCACGAGTACGCCAGCGTGTTCGAGGGCGACGACCGCTGGAAGTCTCTGCCGACGCCGACTGGGTCTGTGTTCGAATGGGATGAGAAGTCGACCTACGTACGCAAGCCCCCGTACTTCGACGGCATGACACTCGAGACCACGCCGGTCACCGACATCCAGGGTGCACGCGTGCTGGCGAAGCTCGGCGATTCGGTCACCACCGACCACATCAGCCCGGCCGGCAACATCAAGGCCGACAGCCCCGCGGGCCGCTACCTCGACGAGCACGGGATCGACCGGAAGGACTTCAACTCGTACGGTTCCCGCCGTGGAAACCACGAGGTCATGATCCGCGGCACGTTCGCGAACATCCGGTTGAAGAACCAGCTGCTCGACGGCGTCGAAGGCGGATACACGCGCGACTTCACACAGGAGGGCGCACCGCAGTCGTTCATCTACGACGCATCGCAGCACTACCAGGAGCATGGCATCCCGCTCGTCATCCTGGGTGGCAAGGAGTACGGCTCCGGATCGTCGCGCGACTGGGCGGCGAAGGGAACGAGCCTGCTCGGTGTGCGAGCGGTCATCACCGAGAGCTTTGAGCGCATCCACCGCTCGAACCTGATCGGTATGGGCGTCGTCCCGCTGCAGTTCCCGGCCGGTGAGAGCTGGGCCTCCCTGGGCCTCGACGGCACGGAGATCATCTCGATCGCCGGTCTCGAGCAGCTGAACGAGGGCACCACGCCGAAGACCGTGCGCGTCACCGCAGAGCCGTCGTCCGACTCGCCCGAAGGCAAGCAGACCATCGAGTTCGATGCGGTCGTCCGCATCGACACGCCCGGTGAAGCCGACTACTACCGCAACGGCGGCATCCTGCAGTACGTGCTGCGGAGCCTGGTCTAGCAGATCGTCGGTGGCTCGGAATCGCATTCCGAGCCACCTTCGATTTCGACGCGCATAGACTCGATCCATGAGCATTCTCGAGACGATTCACGGTCCTCGCGACCTCGACGCACTCTCGGAAGAGCAGCTCGCGCAGTTGGCGGGCGAGATCCGCGCCTTCCTGATCGCAAACGTGTCGAAGACCGGTGGTCACCTCGGGCCGAATCTCGGCGTGGTGGAGTCGACCATCGCCATCCATCGGGTGTTCGACTCGCCTCGGGATGCCATCGTGTTCGACACCGGTCACCAGTCGTACGTGCACAAACTGCTCACTGGACGCCAGGACTTCTCGAAGCTCCGGCAGCGCGGCGGAATGGCGGGCTACCCGCAGCGGGCGGAATCCGAGCATGACATCGTCGAGAGCTCGCACGCCTCGAGTTCCCTCTCCTGGGCCGATGGCATCTCTCGCGCGTTCGCGATGACCGGCCAGGACGACCGTCACGTCGTCGCCATGGTCGGCGACGGCGCCCTGACCGGTGGTATGACGTGGGAGGCGCTGAACAACATCAGCGATGACAACACACGTCGACTGATCATCGTCGTCAACGACAACGGTCGCTCGTACGCTCCGACGATCGGTGGCATGGCGCGGTTCTTGAACACGGTGCGCACGCGTCGCAGCTATCGCACGCTCTATCTCTCCAGCCGGCGCGCTTTCGAGCGGCTGGGCGGTCCGGGCCAGTCGCTGTATCGAGGCCTCCGCGGTGGCCTCCACGGCTTCCTCAGCCGCTTCTCGAACAACGAAGCGCTGTACTCGAACCTCGACATCAAGTACATCGGTCCCATCCACGGGCACGACATCGAGGCGATGGAGGAGGCGCTGCGGCAGGCGAAGAACTACGGCGCACCCGTCATCGTCCACGCGATCACGCAGAAGGGTCGCGGCTACGAGCCGGCCCTTCGCGATGCGGCCGACCAGTTCCACGCGGTCGGTCAGATCGATCCCGAGACGGGTGAGCCGATCGAGAGCTCGAGCAAACCGTCGTGGACGAGCGTCTTCGCCGACGAGATCGTCGAGCTCGCCGAGAAAGACAAGAAGATCGTCGGAATCACCGCCGCGATGCTCCGCCCGACGGGTCTGCACAAGTTCGCGGAACGGTTCCCGGACAGGGTGCACGACGTCGGCATCGCCGAACAGCACGCCGTGACGAGTGCGGCCGGACTCGCGTTCGGCGGGCTCCATCCCGTCGTCGCCATCTACGCGACCTTCATCAACCGCGCCTTCGATCAGGTGCTCATGGATGTCGCCCTGCACAAGGCAGGGGTCACCTTCGTGCTCGACCGCGCCGGCGTCACCGGTCCCGACGGGCCGAGCCATCACGGAATCTGGGATCTGGCCATCCTCCAGGTGGTTCCGAACATCCGTCTCGCCGCACCCCGGGACGGCACGCGGTTCCGTGAGGAGCTCGCCGAAGCCGTCGTCGTGGATGACGCACCGACTGTCCTTCGTTTTCCGAAGGGTGCCGTCGGTCCCGACATCGATGCCGAACGACGCACAGACGATGGTGTCGACATCCTGCGCGAAGCCGAACGCAAAGACGTGCTCCTCGTGACGGTCGGTCCGATGGCCGAACTCGGTCTCAAGGTGGCGGACAGGCTGGCGGCGCAGGGGATCGGCGCCACGGTCGTCGACCCGCGCTGGGTGGTGCCGGTTCCCGCGAGCGTCATCTCCCTGGCGGCCGAGCACCGCATCGTCGTCACCATCGAAGACGGCATCCGGGTCGGCGGCATCGGCACGCGCGTTCGCCAGGATCTGCGCGAAGCCGGTATCGACACCGCCGTGGACGAGCTCGGTCTGCCCGACGAGTTCATCGACCATGCCACTCGCGAGCAGATCCTCGAGGATGCGGGGCTCACGCCCCAGAAGATCGCGCGCGACCTGGTGGCCCAGGTGCTCGGCAGCCGCATCCCGATCGCCCGCCCGCTGCCCGCGGAAGAGTTCAGCGAGCGTCACCTGGAGGCGTGAGCCGGTAGACGTGCTCCACGGCTCCGCCGGCGAACGGCGTGGTGCGCAGCAGCTCGAGCGGTGATCCGACCTGCGCCACGGGTAGGAGGGGTTTTCCGGCGCCCACCAGGATCGGCATGATCGTGACGTGCAGCTCGTCGAGCAGCCCGGCGTCTGCGAACTGGGATGCGACAGAGCCTCCACCGACCACCCACACGTCGCGATCGCCCGCTACCGTCCGGAGCTCGGCATCCAGCTGTGCGATGTCGCCGGCGAAGAACGTGATGTCGGCTCCCTCGACGGCCGGCAGCTCCCGGTGGGTGACCACCCAGGTCGGGATGCCCTCGTACGGCCAGTGGAGATCGGCGTCGGCCAGCAGGAAGTCATAGGTGGCCGCGCCCATCACGATCGCACCGATGCCCGACAGGAAGCGCTGATAGTGCTCGTCGAACGCCTCGAAACCGAATTGCAGCAGCCAGTCGATCCTGTCGTCCGCGTCGGCGATGAAGCCGTCGATCGACGATGCGACGTAGTACAAGGTGCGTGCCATGCCGCGACGATATCAGCGGGCGACGACATCCCGATGGGGCGGCTGGGCTTCGCGGTGCTGGAACTCGAGGATGGCCGGATTCACGATCACGCCGTCGCGGATCTCGATGGCGCGACGGATGGTCGTGTCCGCATCCCACGCATCGGGCCCGGCCATCACGATCGGAAGATAGGGCATGAGCGCCTCGCCGATCTCCCAGGTGGCCGAATCCCAGAGGTATGACGGGCTGTGGTCGACGGCGTAGTAGCGTACGTGGTCACCGACCTCGAAGATCGGGTTCTGGAACGTCGTGGTTCGGGCCCAGCTGAATCCCATGCCCTCGTCGCACGACACGTCCACGATCAGACTGCCGGGGGAGAAGGCACCGAGATCGTCCTCGGTGAGATACGTGAGCGGGGCGTTCGGATCTTGCAGCGTGCAGTTCACGACGATGTCGGCTTCGGCGAGGAAGGGCGCGATCGGCACACGTCCGTGGTCGGTGATCACGTGGCTGAGGTGCGGCGCCGAATCGTCGTGGTCGAACTGCACGATGCGTACAGAGTGGATGGGGGAGCCCACGGCCGCGACATCCCTGTTGGTCAGCACGTGCACATCATGCACACCGTGGGCGTTGAGCGCTGTCACTGCACCGCGCGCGGTGGCGCCGAACCCGATGACGACGGCGTTCATCCGCCGGCCGTAGTCACCCGTCAGCCCGACGAGCTGGAGAGCGTGGAGCACAGAGCAGTAGCCGGCGAGTTCGTTGTTCGCGTGGAAGACGTGCAGCCCGAAGTTGCCGCTGCTCGTCCAGTGGTTCATCGCCTCGAACGCGATGAGCGTCAGGTGCTTGTCGATCGCCCGCTGCGTCAACTCCCTGTCCTGAACGCAGTGCGGCCAGCCCCAGAGCGTCTGGCCGTCGCGGAGATCGTCGAGGTCGCTCGCCTGCGGTTTGGGCAGGAGCACGACATCCGAGGCGGCGATGAGGTCACGCCGTGACGCGATCCCGCCGACGAGCGGACGCAACTGCTCGTCGCTGAAGCCGAACCGCTCGCCGTAACCGGCCTCGAGGATGATCCGCTCGCGCACCTCGGGCTCGATGCGATCGAGACGCGCCGGATGCAGGGGAAGCCGCCGCTCGTCGGGCTTGCTGCTGGCGGCGATCGCTCCGAGTGTCAAGGTCGGTGCGGTGGACGTGTCGGACATGTTCGGCTCCCTCATCGGGGGCCGAGTCGGCTCCGTACCCTCAGACTATGCCAAGCGTTTGACTTCGAGTGCACTCTAAGTCCTATCGTGGCAACCATGACCGATCCACGTCCGACGGAGTCCGCGCTCACGATCTCCGAGGTGGCAGAGCGAACCGGGCTCTCCACGCACACCCTCCGCTACTACGAACGCGAAGGACTGATGCTGGCACCCGTGGACAGGGCGTCCTCGACGCACCGTCGCTACCGACCGGCCGACGTCGAGTGGGTCCTGTTCCTCACCAAGCTCAGGCTCACATCCATGCCGATCGCGAGGATGCGCGACTACGTCGAGCTCGCTCGCCGGGGCGACGACAGCTCGGCCGACAGGCTCGAGCTGCTGCTCATCCATCGCATGAACGTCGTACGCCAGCTCGAGGAGATCACGGCGAGCCTCGCCGCCATCGACTACAAGATCGGTCTCTATCAGGAAAAGGTAACCGCATGAAGAAGATCACTCTCGGTGCAGAAGCGCTCGAGGTCTCCCGGCTCGGACTCGGCTGCATGGGCATGTCCGCGTTCTACACCGGGGCAGGAACCGACGACGCCGGATCGATCCGCACCATCCACCGTGCCGTCGATCTCGGTGTCACGTTCTTCGACACCGCCGAGATCTACGGCCCGTACGCGAACGAGGAGCTGCTCGCCCGCGCGTTCGCGGGCAAGCGTGACCAGGTCGTGATCGCGACGAAGTTCGGCACGCTCCTGCATCGCTCACCCGATGTCAACGGCCAGCCCGGTCGTGGCCTCGACGGTTCGCCGGAGAATGTACGGCTCTCGGTCGAGGGGTCACTGCGCCGGTTGAACACCGACTACATCGATCTCTACTACCAGCACCGCATGGATCCGGACACGCCCATCGAAGAGACGGCCGGCGCGCTGGCCGAGCTCATCCAGGAGGGCAAGATCCGCCACTACGGACTGTCGGAGGCGGCACCCGAGACGATCCGCCGTGCGAACGCGGTGCACCCCGTGACGGCCGTCCAGACCGAGTACTCCCTGTGGACCCGCGATCCGGAGGCGGAAGTGCTGCCGACGGTGCGAGAGCTGGGCATCGGTTTCGTGCCGTACTCGCCGCTCGGACGCGGATTCCTCACCGGCACGATCCGCTCGCTCGATCAGCTGGCCGAGGATGACTTCCGTCGGTTCAACCCTCGTTTCGAGGGCGACAACCTGGAGGCGAACATCCGGATCGTCGAGCAGGTGGATGCTGTGGCCAAGGAGATCGACGCCGCTCCCGGTCAGGTGGCACTCGCCTGGCTGCTGGCGCAGGGTGACGACATCGCTCCGATCCCTGGCACACGTCGCGTGGAGAACCTGGAGCAGAACGTGGCGGCGGACGCGATCGAGCTGAGCGCTGACCAGCTCGCGCGGCTCGCCGAGGTCGCACCCGCTGTGGGGGACCGCTACGCCGACATGACACCGCTCAACCGATAGCGCCGCGCATCCGATAGCGACGTGCACCGAGGGGTCCCGGCACGCCGTCACGACACGATGTCCGACGGCATGTCGGGCCCCTCGATACTCTCGGGTCTAGTGGGTGAGCCGGAGGCGCAGGGTACGGGCCTCCGGCCGCAGGGCGAACTCGGGCCAGACGTCCGGCCCGCACGCGCGCGACCCGAGGCCGTGCTGAGCGGCGTCGATGATGAGACAGGTCGACCCGCTCGACGGCAGCTCGAAAGAATGCGCGGCCGCGGCGATCTGCTGCGGCGTGTGCCGCGACAGTGTGAACCCGGGACGACGCCCGCGTGAGTCGGGGACGAACTCGAAACCGAGGACATCTTCGCCGCTGCTCGTGAGAGCCAGCCGTCGCACGGACGACCGATGTCCGGTCTCCTGCGGCCGGGCGTATCCCGCATCCAACTCGTCGATCGCGCGGGTGAAACGTCCGACCTGGGCCGCTCGCAGACTGTCGGGATACGACTCGAGCGGCCCGAGACCGAACCACGACGCACCGTCGATCGCCGTGTCGCCGTCCGGGAGGTCGAAACGGATGCCGATCCGGGGCCATACCGTGGACCAGCCCGCGGACGGCTCGATCTCGACCCGCAGTTCGAGCTCGTCGCCGTCGCGCGTCCAGGTCGAGTCGACCCAGACGGCCAGCGAGGTGTTGGCCGCGGAGACCTTGGTGAGCGTACGCATCCCGCTCCCGTCGCTCTGCACGTCGACGAGCCGGTGCGTGAGTCTGTCGAGGCCCTCCGCCCGCCAGAGTGATGCGCTCGATACGCCGAGGATGCTTGCGTCGCTGCCGAGCGGCTCGGCCGACCCCGCACCTTCGTCGTTGTCGGTGGGCGCACGCCACAGCTCGAGTCGTGGACCCTGTACGGGTCGCCCGAAGAGGCCGACGAGCCGACCTCGCTCGAATTCCGCGGGGCCGAGCGTGAGGGAGCCGGCGCTCGCCGGTCGTACGAGTGCCCGGGGAACGGGTGGGATCGTGGCGGGGGCGGAGCGGTCGAGCTGGGCTGTCGCGACGACGTGACCGGCCTCGGCCCACGCGGTGTCGTGAGCGAGCACGGCGTCGACAGTGAACCAGGTCTCTCCGTCGGTCGCGCCCTCGATGGCGGGAAGCGCGATGGTGGCGCTTTCGCCTGCCGCCACGGTCGGCACCGCCAGTGCGCCGGTCGCGACCTCGACACCGTCGTGCTCGACGCGCCACGTGAACGCGAGATCGGAGGTGCCCGCCGAGTGACGCAGATTGCTCAGCGTGACGGAGTCGCCGCCGAACTCGAACCTGATCGGCTGCACCACGGCTGCGAACTCATGGAGCCCCGGCGTCGGGACATCGTTGCTCAACACCATGCCGTCCATGACGAAGTTCCCGTCGTGGACGACCTCCCCGAAGTCGCCGCCGTAGGCGTAGTACGGCGTTCCGTCCGGCGTGCGGGCGAGGAGGCCGTGGTCGCGCCACTCCCACACGAAACCGCCGTGCAGCCGGGAGTATTCGTGCGTCAGCGCGTCGTACTGGTCCAGGGCTCCTGGGCCGTTCCCCATCGCGTGCGCGTATTCGCACAGGATGAACGGCTTCGTTCGCTGACGGGCCGCCTGTGCCGGCGTGCAGCCGAGTATGGGGGCGACGGAGCCGTCTCTGCCGATCTCCGTCGTCTCCAGGATGGACGAGTACATGCGGGAGTACACATCGGTGTATTCGCCGGTGTGGTCACCCTCGTAGTGCACCGGACGCTCGGGATCACGGGCGTGCACCCAGGCCGACATGGCCGCCAGGTTGGCACCGGTTCCCGCCTCGTTGCCGAGGGACCACATCACGATGCTCGGGTGGTTCTTGTCACGTTCGACGGCTCGACGGATGCGGTCGAGGTAGGCGTCGCGCCAGGCCGGATCGTCGCTGGGGTTGTCCTTCCAGCCGTCCTTCTCGAAGCCGTGCGTCTCGAGATCGCATTCGTCGATCACCCAGAAGCCCAGCTCGTCCGCGAGGTCGAGCAGCCGCGGATGCGGGGGATAGTGGCTGGTCCGGATCGCGTTCACGTTGAACCGCTTCATACGGGCGAGGTCGTCGCGTGCATGCTTCTCATCGAAGACGCGCCCGCGGACCGGATGCGTCTCATGGCGGTTCATGCCGTGGAAGACGACCCGGCGTCCGTTGACCAGAAAGCGGTCGCCGCGGATCTCCACTGTGCGGAAACCGAGGCGCTGCTCGATGCTCTCCGCCGCGTTCGACACCGTCGCTGTGTAGAGGCGCGGCGTCTCGGCGCTCCACGGGTCCACGGCGCCGACATCGAACGGGACCACGTCTTCGGGCGAGTGCCAGACCTTCTCCACGGTCAACTCGGGGATGCGCAGTGTCAGCGGGTACGCATCCGCGTCGGCCGTCACCTCGACCGTGAGCGAGCCGGCGCCGTCGATGTAGCCGGCCCGCATCCAGACGTCCTCGATGCCGGCGACGGGGCGCGCGATCAGCGTGACGTCGCGGAAGATCCCGGGCAGCCACCACTGGTCCTGGTCCTCCAGATAGCTCGCTGCCGACCACTGGTGCACGCGAACGGACACGACGTTGTCCCCGGGTCGCACGGACCCGGTCACGTCGAATTCCTGTGCGAGCCGGCTGCCGGTGCCGACCCCGATCTCGTCGCCGTTCACCCAGACCTTGTACATCGACTCGACGCCGTCGAAGCGCAGCACGATCCGCTCGGCTTCGTCCCACTCCGGCGGGATCTCGATGTGTCGACGATAATCGCCGGTCGGATTCTCGTCGGGGACGTGGGGCGGGTCGATCGGAAAGGGGAACTGAATGTTCGTGTAGATCGGCGAACCGTATCGTCCGTCGCCCTGGAGCACCCAGTGCGACGGTACGGGGATGCTGTCCCATCCGTCGTCGTCGAATCCCGCGTCGGCGAACTCCTCCGACACGGCCGCGGTCGGCGAGAGGCGGAAGCGCCACTCCCCGGTGAGGCTCAGCGACGGCGCATCCGAGTGAAGCCATGACCGCGGCGGGCGGCGGGCGCCGTGACCTGGAGCGGTGTCGGCGAGATACTGAGCGGAGGGGAAAGGCAGCACGTCACGGATCCTTCTGTCAGGCCGCAGCGCCGTTCGCGCAGCAGCACGCTCGCGGTCGTGACGGGATGTTCGCGAACCGCTAGCATGACGCTAGCCGAAAACAGATCGACTGACCTAATTTAGGACGGACATGACCTCGTCAGATAGCGTTCGCCGTCGCGGACCGTATGCGAAGACGGCCGCGCGTCGCAGACAGATCGTCGATGAGGCCTACCGGCTCTTCGCCACGCGGGGATACCAGGGAAGCTCGGTGCGGGATGTCGCGGCCGCTGCGGGGATGAGTCAGTCCAACCTCCTTCACCACTTCGCGACCAAAGAAGACCTTCTGCTGGCCGTGCTCGCCCGCAGGGACGAGCTCGGAGGAGGGGACTCCCCGACGTCGCAGGGAGTCCCCTTCGAGAGGCACATCGTCGCGCAGGCCAAAGCGAACGAGAGCGTTCCCGGACTGATCGCGCTGTTCAGCGTTCTGTCCGCCGAAGCGATCACCGACGGGCATCCCGGACGGGAGTACTTCCTCGATCGCTACGAGCACCTCCAACGCGAGTACACCGGTGAGTTCGAGAGGCTCGGGCGCAGCGGTCGGCTGCGTCCCGGAGTCGATCCCGCCACCGCAGCCGCAACGGTCATCGCCCTCTGGGAGGGCATCCAGCTGCGGTGGCTCTACACTCCGGATGCGATCGACGCCTCAGCGACGTTGCGCGCCTACCTCGATCTGGTGCTGACCGACGAGGGCGCGACCGGCGAGGACGCCGACCGCTAGGCGACGCCGACCGTTACGCGACGCCCTTCACCGGCGGGTGGTGGAACGTGTCGCCGAAGACCCGCTCCGACGCTCCGACGCGGTCGAGGTACGGTGTGATCCCGCCCATCTGGAACGGGAATCCCGCGCCGAGGATCATGCAGAGGTCGATGTCCTCCGCGGCGTGCACCACGTCGTCCTCGAGCATCCGGTGGATCTCGTCGGCGAGTCCGTCTTCGAGTCGCTGGAGGATCTGCTCCTTCGTCCACGGGTTCTTGCCGCCGGAGATGATCTTGGCAGCGGTCTTGTCGATGCCCTTGATCTTGCCCTTCGAGTCCTTCTCGAGCAGGGTGCCGTGTTCGGCCAGCCGGTGCAGGTTCTCGCTGCGGTAGAAGCGCTCGGGGAAGGCCTCGTGATGCGTGTCGAGCACGTGGGCGCCGACCTTCAGGCCCACGAGGTCGAGCAGGGCGGATGGCGGCATCGGGAGGCCGAGCGGTGCGAAGGCCTCGTCGACGACCTCGAACGGGGTTCCGTCGTCCACCGCGTGCATCGCTTCGCCCAGTACCTTGGCGAGCACCCGGTTGACCACGAATCCGGGGGTGTCGGCGGTGATGACCGCGTTCTTCTTCAGCGCGGCGGCCGTGACCATCGCCGTCGACAGGGTGGCCTCATCCGTATCGGGCGTGTTGACGACCTCGATCAGCGGCATGACCGCTACCGGCGTGAAGAAGTGGAATCCCACGAGGCGCTCGGGATGCTTGAGCTTCGCGCCGATCTTCTCCACCGACAGGGACGAGGTGTTCGTCGCGAGCACGGCGTCGTCGGAGATGTACTGCTCGATCTCCTCGAAGACATCCTGCTTGACGCCCAGCTCCTCGAAGACGGCCTCGATGACCCAGTCCGCGTCGGCGAAGAGGGACTTGTCGGTCGTTCCCGTCACGAGAGCGCGCAGCCGATTGCCCTCATCCGGTGAGATGCGGCCCTTCTCCTGCAGTTTGCCGATCTCGTCGTGGATGTAGGCGACGCCCTTGTCGACATGCGCCTGATCGAGGTCTGTGATGACCACGGGGACCCGGAGGCGACGCACGAAGAGCAGAGCGAACTGACTGGCCATGTACCCTGCGCCGATCACGCCGACCTTGGTGACCTTTTTCGCAAGCTTCCTGTCGGGCGCTCCGGCCGGACGTTTCGCACGCTTCTGCACGAGGTTGAACGCGTAGATGCTGGCCTGGAACTGGTCGCCCGAGATGAGTTCTCCGAGCACCTCGTCCTCGCGCTCGAAACCTTCCTCCTTCGTGCCGCTCTTGGCGGCCTTGAGGAGGTCGAGCGCAGCGTACGGCGATTTCGGCACTGTGCCGATGCGGCTCTCCAGCATCTTGCGTGCGATGCCGATGGCCGCATCCCACTTGACCATGCGCTCGACCTTGCCGGGTGCGTGCGGGCGCTTGACGGTGATCTCACCGGAGACGACCCTGTCGGCCCACCTGATCGAATCCTCGAGGAAGTTCGCCGAGTCGAAGATCGCGTCCGCGATGCCCAGGTCGAAGACGTCCTGCGGCTTGAGCATCCGGTTCTGCTTGAGAGGGTTCTCGACGATCACCTTGAGCGCGTTCTCGATGCCGATCAGGTTCGGCAGAAGGTAGGCGCCTCCCCAGCCGGGGATGAGTCCCAGGAAGACCTCGGGAAGAGCGAAGGCGGCCGTCGAGCGGTCGATGGTGCGGTAGTCGGCGTTCAAACCGATCTCGACGCCTCCACCGAGCGCGAGACCGTTGGTGAACACGAACGACGGCACACCGAAGGTCGCCTGCTTGCCGAGCACATGGTGTCCGAGCTGCGGGAGGAGTTTGGCGACCTCCTTGTTTGGGATGTCGCCAACCTTGCTGAGGTCCGCACCGGCCGCGAGGATGAACGGCTTGCCGGTCACCGCGACCGCGTGGATCTCTCCGCGGGATGCGCGTTCCGTGAGCGCGTCGAAGGTCGTGCCGAGTTCGAGAAGCGTCGCCGGACCCAGGGTGTTGGGCCGGGTGTGGTCGCGTCCGTTGTCGAGCGTGACCAGGGCGAGCACCTTGCCGCCGGAGAGCGGCACGTCCTTCACGAACGAGTGCGTGACGACCTCGTCATCGGAGACGGCTGCGAGCGGGCTGAAATCGATCGTGGAGTAGTCGGTCACGTGTCAAGCCTTCCTGGCGCGCTTCGAGTAGTTGGGGTTCTCCCAGATGACGGATCCGCCCTGTCCGAGGCCGACGCACATGGCGGTCAGGCCGTACCGCACCTCGGGGTGCTCCTCGAACTGACGGGCGAGCTGGATCATGAGACGCACGCCGCTCGCGGCGAGCGGGTGACCGACGGCGATCGCTCCGCCCCACTTGTTGACGCGCTCGTCCTCGTCGTCGATTCCGAAGTGATCGAGCAGGGACAGCACCTGGATGGCGAACGCCTCGTTCAGCTCGAACAGTCCGATGTCGTCGATCGTGAGACCCGCCTTGCGCAGAGCCTTCTCGGTCGACGGGACGGGGCCGATGCCCATGATCTCGGGCTCGACGCCGGCGAAGGCGAAGCTCACCATGCGCATCTTCGGCTTCAAGCCGAACTCCTTCACCGCATCGCTCGATGCCAGCAGGCTCGCCGTGGCGCCGTCGGTGAGTGGAGACGAGTTGCCGGCACTGACCCGGCCGTGCGGCCGGAAAGGTGTGCGCAGGGTGGCGAGCGACTCCATGTTCGTCTCGGGTCGCATCCCTTCGTCCTGCGTCGCCAGACCCCAGCCGCTCTCGGAGCGGATCGCGACGGGCACGAGGTCGGGCTGGATCTTGCCGGCGGCGTAGGCGGCGGCCGTCTTCTGCTGGCTGCGCATCGCGTAGCGGTCGCTGCGCTCCTTGGTCAGCCCAGGGAACCGGTCGTGGATGCGCTCGGCCGTCATGCCCATGTTGAGGGCGTCCTCTCCGACCAGGCGCTCCGAGAGGAACCTCGGGTTCGGGTCCGCGCCGAAGCCCATGGGGTGGCGTCCCATGTGCTCGACGCCTCCGGCGATGGCCAGGTCGTAGGCGCCGAATGCGATGCCGGAGCCGAGTGTGGTGACACTCGTCATGGCGCCGGCGCACATCCTGTCGATCGCGAAACCGGGAACCGACTTGGGCAGTCCCGCGAGCAGAGCAGCAGTACGACCGAGCGTCAGACCCTGGTCTCCCTGCTGCGTCGTCGCGGCGATCGCCACGTCGTCGATACGATCCTTGGGCACGTTCGGATTGCGCTCCATCAGCTCGATCATGGCCTTGACCACGAGATCGTCCGCTCGAGTGTTCCAGTACTGCCCTTTTTCGCCGGCTCGTCCGAACGGAGTGCGAACTCCGTCGACGAAGACGACATCAGCTCTATCGGCCACAATGCCTCCATAATCAGGTCGACATCGATCTTAAGGAGCCGAGCTGAACGGACGGAATCGTTTGATTCTTCCTACGAATCGGCTTCGTCGGGTTCCGTCGGCGTTTGGTGGGCTTCCACAAAAGCCTGGGCGATCAACTGTGAGGTTGCCTCAATCTGCCAGGGACGCGCACCCCACTCGCCGAGCGCTTCGCCGACGGAAGAGGCGGTCGGTTCCGCGGGTGGGGTCCAGGCGACCCGGCGGAGCGTCTCCGGCGTCAGCAGGTTCTCCACCGGAATGGACATCTGCTCCGAGAGCTCAATGATCGCCGCTCTCGCCGCTTTCAGACGAGCGTCGGCCTCGGGATTTCGGTCTGCCCAGGCGCGGGGCGGGGGAAGGCTGTCGCCGTTGCTGCGGAGAACCGGGAGATCCTTCGTCGTGCGTCCGGCCTCCACGGCGGCCCACCAGCGGTCGATCTCGGTGCGGCTGGCCCGGCCGTTGAACTCGCGGAGTGCGGCGAGTGCGCGTTTGGACTCGGGCATCGCTTTCGCGACCGCGGTGAGCGAAGCATCCGGAATCAGACGGCCCGGTGCCGTATCGGTCTCGCGTGCGAGCTCGTCCCGGCTGAGCCAGAGCTCACGCGCGACGGCGACGTTGCGGAGTCCCTTGACCGCGTGGATGCCCGACAGCCGGCGCCACGGCTCAGCGCGGGTGGGTTTCAGATCGCGGGTCAGCTCGTCGCTGAACTCCTGCCGCGCGATCTCGGACTTGCCGGCCTCGACGAGGAGGGCGTCGATCGCATCCCGGAGGTCGGGGAGGAGCTCGACATCGAGCGCGGCATAGACGAGCCAGGGCTCCGGAAGCGGCCGGGTCGACCAATCCGCAGCCGAGTGCTCCTTCGCGAGGTGCACCCCCAGGAGCTCCTCGACCACCGTGCCGAGTCCGACGCGAGGCATGCCGAGGAGGCGGGCCGCGAGCTCGGTGTCGAAGATCTTGTGCGGGTCGAGACCCACCTCTCGCAGACACGTGAGGTCTTGCGTCGCAGCGTGGAGCACCCACTCCTCGTCGGCGATGGCGTCGTTCAGCTCGTCGAAGCGGCCGACGGCGGGCGGATCGAAGAGGAAGGTCCCCGCGTCGCGACGGAAGATCTGGATGAGGTACGCCCGCTGCGAATACCGGAAGCCGGATGCCCGCTCGGCGTCGACGGCGATCGGTCCCACTCCGGATGCGATCGATTCCACCGCGGCGAGGTAGTCGCTCCTGTTCGCGATGACGGTGTGGTCAGTCACGCGGCGCCCGTCTGGTCGAGAGCAGGCTCACGCCCTCGCCCGCGGGCGGGAGGCCGGCCAGCATGCAGAGCAGCTCGCCCCATCCCTCGACGTGTGCCCTGATGTCCGGTTCGAGCGGAGTCCACGATGCTCGCAGCTCGATCTGCGAACCGTCCCCCTGCTTGGCGAGTTCCCCGAATCCGGTGGAGATGATCTTCGTCGCAGTTCCGCTTGCGGCCGTGTACTTGGCACGGCGGGTGTCGAGTGCGTCGACGAGCCACGACCAGGCGACATCGGCGAGGAAAGGATCGAGCCCGATGTCCGTCTCGAGGGGAGCCTGAGCGAAGCACACCACCCGGAAGCGGCCGCCCCAGGCCTCAGGCTCATCCGGGTCGTACAGCAGGATGAATCGGCCGGTGCCCAGATCGGAGTCGGCGCCGTGGCGTGCTGGACGCACGTCCGCCGCGAGAGCGACCGCGTACGGGGCCAATTGGCCGGGCGCCGGGATCTCGGTCACGACGAGCTCGGGACGCGATCGGATCGTGCGGACGGTTTCCAGCGCTGCGGCGAACTCCGGGGGAGTGCGAGGGGTCGAGGATGTTGTCGGCACGCTACGAACACTATGGTCGGTTGCGCGCGGGCACGGGTACGGCACGCCGCTGTCAGGTCGCTGAACGCGAACTCAGGGTTCGCAGCGCGCGAACGCAGGGTTCGGCGATAGCCTGCAACACATGGCCAGGTCGACCCTTTCGAAAACTCTCTGGACAGCTGCCGCGGTGGGCGGCGGACTGGCACTGGCGGCCGCTGCCGGGGCGGGGCTCGTCATGGCCCGTGTCGCGCTGACCGTGATCACCCCGGTGCGCAAACGCCCCCAGAATCAGAGCATCCGGGCGGTCGACACGGATGCGGGCAGGGTGTCCCTCAAGCGGACTCCCGATGCCGCTGTTCCGGGACGATACGGCCTGTGGTTCGACGACGACTCCGGCTACGCCAAGGTCGGCGGGGTGATCGAGAACGCCGAGGGTGAGGTCGTGCGTGAGCTCCAGCAGGTCGTGTTCGGCGACATCCGGCCCACCTGGAGGGCGCGGATAAGCGGGTACTACTTCCTCGAACCCGCAGAACTCGATCTGCCTGTGCGGAGCGTGACGATCGGGACGGAGCTCGGCGAGGCGCCCGCGTGGGAGTTCCCGCCCGCCGAGGGCACGGGCGACGGTGAGCACTGGGTCATCCAGGTCCACGGATGGGGTGCGACCCGACAGGAGGGTCTCCGCGCCGTCAGGACGTTCCGCGAACAGGGCTACACGTCACTGCTCGTCTCCTACCGCAATGACGGCGATGCGCCGGAGAGCGCCGACCGTCGGTACGGTCTCGGCGGCACGGAGTGGCACGACGTCGACGCGGCGATCGCCTATGCGTCCGAGAACGGAGCGCGATCGATCGTGCTGATGGGGTGGTCCATGGGAGGCGCAGTCGTGCTCCAGACCGTCACACGCTCGTCGTCCTCCGATCTGGTGAAGGGCATCATCCTCGACTCTCCGGTGATCGACTGGATCGACACCCTCGAGTACCAGGCACGGTTGCTTCGTCTCCCCGATCCGATCACCCAGGGAGCGCTCCGACTCATCGAGTCCACGTGGAGCGCGCCGATCACCGGTCTCGGAGCACCGATCGATCTCGCGAGCATGAACTTCGTCGCACGAGCGTCGGAGCTCGACCGTCCGACGCTCATCCTTCACAGCGATGACGACGGGTTCGTGCCCTCCACCGCATCCCGGGCGCTCGCCGAGGCTCGCAGCGACATCGTGACGCTCGTCCCGTTCGCGACGGCGCTGCACACCAAACTCTGGAACTACGACGAGGAACGGTGGAGCACCTCGATCTCCACCTGGCTCGGCGACAACATCGCCTGACCGAGCAGGAAGTCAGGCGACCAGTTTCTCGCGGACCTGACGCTTGGTACGGCCGAGCAGGGCCGACATGCCCCGGATGCGCAGCGGCGAGACGGCCTGTGTGAGACCGATCGTCTGGGGATAGTCGTCAGGAACGGCGAGCACCTCGTCGGCACTCAGACCGGCGAGACCCTGCACGAGGATCGACGCGAACCCGCGAGTGGTCGGCGACTCCCTGGGAGCGGTGGCGTGGAGGTGCACGATGTTCGAGTCGTCCACCTCCACGAAGATGTAGACGGGCGATTGGCATTCGACCACACGTTCGAGCAGGTCGGGGTGATCGCGATAGCGCTCCGGAAGCTCGGGCAGCTCGTTCGAGAACTCGAGCAGCAGCTGGAGTCGATCGGGTTGCTCGAGGGCGAGGAAGTCGTCGCGGATCTCTGCCAGGGCCGGTGCTAGTCCGGCGCGGTCGTCGTCGAAGGGTTGTGAAGTCATCTCAAGGGAATTTTACCCGGCTCGCTGCCGGTGACGATGGGAACCCGGACAGCGCTGCCCCATTCGGTCCAAGAACCGTCATAGTTGCGCACGTTCTCGAATCCCAGCAGATGCGTGAGGACGAACCAGGTGTGGCTGGAACGTTCGCCGATACGGCAGTAGGCGATCACGTCGTCGCCCGGCTTCAGGCCCGCTTCGCCCAGATAGATCGTCTCCAGCTCCGGCCGGCGCTTGAACGTCGCGTCCGGCGCTGCGGCACGGGCCCACGGCACGGACGCCGCCGACGGGATGTGGCCGGCGCGGAGTGCACTCTCCGTCGGATACCCCGGGATCTCGGTGCGCTCGCCGCTGTACTCCTCGGGCGAGCGGACGTCGATGAGCGGCTTGCCGAGGTGGGCGATGACATCGTCTTTGAAGGCGCGCACGATCGTGTCGTCGCGTTCGACGATCGGATACTCGACCGGCTCGCGCCTGGTCGGCTCGGTGGTGAGGTCGCGGCCCTCGGCGATCCACTTGTCACGACCACCGTCGAGCAGCCGGACATCCGGGTGACCGAACAGGGTGAACACCCAGAGCGCGTACGCCGCCCACCAGTTGTTCTTGTCGCCGTAGAACACGACCGTGTCATCACGAGCGATGCCTTTGGCGCTCAGCAGCTCGGCGAAACGCTCGCCGTCGACGTAGTCGCGCTGCACCTGGTCGTTGAGATCGGTGTGCCAGTCGATCTTGACGGCTCCCGGGATGTGCCCCGTCTCGTAGAGGAGGACGTCCTCATCGGATTCGACCACGACGAGTCCGGGACGTCCGAGGTGCTCCTGAAGCCACTCGGTGCTCACCAGGCTTTCGGGATGTGCGTAGTCGGCGAATTCGGATGACGGGTCGACCTCGATGGACATGCGGATGTACCTCCTGATGGCGCCGGAGCGCAGGGAAACTCTCGACAGAGTCGGTTTAGGCTGGATGCCGCGACCCTCTGCGAACTTATGTTCAAGGCTAACCCGGTGTAAACGACCGCGGTAAGAGTTCGACACAGTCGGCGCCCGTGACATCCCCGACCCCGAAGGTGCAGCTCTCCATGACGCTCGACTCCGAAGCGCTCGAATCCGATCCAACGCCGTCGGGCGTCGACACCGGCGCCGGCGCACTCGTGCGGCTGGCGGACCGCACTCCGGACATCACCGGCGCCGAGATCGCCGCATCGCTCGTCCCGCCCTCGCAGTTCGTACACGCGACGTTCGAGTCGTATCGGCCCGACCACGACTATCCGTCTCAGGCCGAGGCCGTCACCATCCTGAAGAAGTTCGCCAGGTCGTGGGAGCCGCAGCGGCCCGCCGGGCTCTTCAGCCGCAATCGCAAGAAGGCCGAGATGAAGCCGGGCGTGTACCTCGACGGCGGATTCGGAGTCGGAAAGACACACCTGCTCGCAGCGCTGTGGCACGAGGCCCCGGGGCCGAAGTACTTCGGCACGTTCATCGAGTACACGGCACTCGTCGGTGCGCTCGGCTACGCGGGCGCGGTGAACCTGCTCCGCGGGTCCGCGCTCATCTGCATCGACGAGTTCGAGCTCGACGATCCGGGCGACACGATGATGATGACGAGGATGCTCGGCGAGCTGGTCGCCTCTGGCACCCGCATCGCCGCGACGTCAAACACTCCGCCGAACGCACTCGGTGAGGGGCGCTTCGCCGCAAGCGACTTCCTCCGCGAGATCCAGGCGCTCTCCGACCGGTTCGAGACGGTGCGCATCGACGGACTCGACTACCGGAGGCGTGACACCGAGGGCCGTGCCGTCACGGTCGAACGGGAAGCGTTCGACGAGATCACGAGCGCTCTCTCCCGTCGCGGCACCTCGGTGACCTCCGATGACTTCGACGCGCTGATCGCCCATCTGGCCACCGTGCATCCGTCGAAGTACATCAAGCTCCTCGACGGCGTCGACGTCATCGGGCTCACCGACGTGCACATCCTCCACGACCAGATGGCGGCGCTCCGTCTCGTGGCCTTCATCGACCGCGTCTACGACGCCGAGATCCCCATCGTCCAGACCGGGGCGCCGCTCAACGACGTCTTCGACGAGGAGATGCTCGGCGGCGGCTACCGCAAGAAGTACCTGCGATCGGTCTCGCGCATGATCGCGCTGACCACGGGTGAGCTTCCACCGCACGACGAGTAGCCCCGTCGCGGCGAAGTCGCAGCGACGACGCATCGCATTCGCCGCTGCCCGAAACACACTGTTTACATCTCTCGCCCAGCCGTAACACTCGCGAAACACGAGGATCGTTCGACCGAAACGTCGCGCGACAAAACTGGCGACACCCCGAAGCGCTCCTGAACCCGAGATCTACCGGGGACAATCTGTGCAATCACGAGAGAGGTAGACCATTCGTATGTTGCTACACACAGCAGCCGACGCCGCAACGACGGTGTCAGTGAACTCCCTGTGGCTGCTTGTCGCCGCAGCGCTGGTTCTGCTCATGACCCCCGGCGTCGCCTTCTTCTACGGAGGCATGGTCCGGGCCAAGAGCGTTGTCAGCATGATGATGATGAGCTTCGGTGCCATCGCGGTCGTCGGAGTCCTCTGGGTGCTCTACGGGTACTCGATGTCGTTCACCTCGGGCTCCGACTGGCTGATCCCGCACGTGCTCGGCAACCCGTTCACGAACGCCGGGCTCATCCCGCTCCTGACCTCCGACCACGGCGGCCCCGACATGAACATGCTCGCGTTCGCCGGCTTCCAGGCGACGTTCGCGATCATCACTGTCGCGCTGATCTCGGGGGCGATCGCCGACCGCGCCAAGTTCGGCGCCTGGATGGTCTTCGCCGCGATCTGGGTCACGGTCGTGTACTTCCCGGTCGCCAGCTGGGTCTTCAACTTCACCCTCGGCGACAAGGGTCTGACCGACGGCGGCTGGATCGTCTTCGGTCTCGGCGTGAACGACTTCGCCGGTGGAACGGCGGTGCACATCAACGCCGGTGCCGCCGGACTCGCGCTAGCCCTGGTCCTCGGAAAGCGCATCGGGTTCCAGAAGGGCATGGCCAAGCCGCACAACGTGCCGCTCACGCTGCTCGGCGCCGCACTCCTCTGGTTCGGCTGGTTCGGGTTCAACGCCGGCTCGGAGGCAGCGGTCGACGGCATCGCCGCTCTGGCCTGGATCAACACCCTCGCCGCTCCGGCCGCCGCGACGATCGGATGGCTGGTCATCGAGAAGCTCAAGGACGGCAAGCCGACATCGATCGGAGCAGCATCGGGAGCGGTGGCCGGTCTGGTCGCGATCACGCCGGCCTGTAACATCCTGACGCCGTTCTGGGCGATCGTGCTCGGCCTGATCGCCGGTGCCGTCTGTGCCCTGGCCGTCGACCTCAAGTTCAAGCTCGGCTTCGACGACTCCCTCGACGTGGTGGGCATCCACCTCGTCGGTGGCATCATCGGAACGCTCTACATCGGCATCTTCGGCACCGGCATCGGCCTCATCGACACCGGGAGCCTCACCCAGCTGGGGGCTCAGGCCATCGGAGCGTTCGCCGTTCTGATCTACTCGTTCGTCCTGACGTTCATCATCGGCTGGATCATCCAGAAGACGATGGGCTTCCGCATCAAGAACGAGGACGAGGTCGCGGGCGTCGACACCACGGTCCACGGCGAAGAGGGCTACGCGCTCGACGCGATCTGATCCGTCGCGCCACACAGCAGTGAAGCGGGGTGTCGCCTTCGGGCGGCACCCCTCTTCGTGCGGGCGCTAGGGTGAACGCAGTCAACCGTGTCGAGGAGGATGGCCGATGGTCCTGTGGCGCCCCGACGCCATCGTCCTGCTCGCATCGTCGGCATCGAGCCGGCAGGTGGATGCGCTGCTCCTGATCGTCTGCGCGACACTTGCCTTCGCCGTGGTTCCCGGTGTCGCCTTCTTCTACGGAGGCATGACCGGTCGAGCGGGGGTCATCGCGGCCTTTCGCACGGCGTTGTCCGGTGCGGCTGTCGTCGTGCTGCTCGCGGTCGCCGGCGGCTACGGACTCATGGTCGGACCGGCGCTCATCCCCGGAGTCGTCGGACGCCCCGATTGGGCTTTGAGCTCCCTCATCCCGCAGTTCGCCGAACGGGCGAGCGACCCGTATCCGCTCGCACGTGCCGCCTTCCTGATCGTCCTGTGCGCGGTGTCCGTCGCGATCCTGGGGGCAGCTGTTTCGTCGCGCGTGACTCTGCGGGCGTGGCTCGTGTTCGTCGCGCTCTGGTCGGTTCTCGTCCTCTTCCCTGCCTGCTTCGCCGTCTTCGCTCTGAGCGACGGATGGGCCGTCCACGGACTCCAGGTGATCGACTTCGGAGGTGCGCTGCCCGTGAGCCTCGCGGCCGGGAGCGCGGCGGCGGGTGTGATCCTCGCCTCCGGCCGGCACAGTCAGCGGGCGTCGGACGGGCACAGTCTGCCCTTGCAGGCATTCGGGGGAGCGCTCGTCTGGTTCGGCTGGTTCGGGATCACCGTCGGATCCGAAGGCGCCATGGATGCGTTCACCGGTCTGATCTGGATGAACACGCTCGTCGCATCTGCCGGTGGTGTCGTCACGTGGGTGATCGTCGACCGGGTGATGCTCCGGCGGCCGACTCTCACGAGCGCTCTCTGCGGGGCCGTCTCCGGGCTCGTCGCGGTGACGCCGGCGAGTGGCGTCATCGCGCCGGGCTGGTCTCTGGTCTTGGGCGTGCTCGCTGCGCTGGCCTGCGCGTCGATGGTGGATGTCGCTGCGCGGGCGGATTTCGGCGTGCCGATGATGATCGGCGTGATCCACATCGTGGCCAGTCTCGTCGGCCTGCTCTTCATCGGTCTTTTCGCCGAGGGCGGCGGGATGATCGACAGCGGCAACTTCAACCTGTTCGCGGCGCAGGCGATAGCCGGTTTCGGCCTCGCGATCGCGTCGTTCACGGTTTCGTTCTGCATCGCTCTTCTCTTGCGGTACACCATCGGGCTCACCCGTGTTCGCTATGGTGCAAGGCGTGCCATCACCGATGCGAATCCTCCGCGCCGTCGTCGACGCGTTCCGACCGAACGCAAAGATCCGGACCGAGAACCGAGCGGAACCTGACTCTCCAGGACGTTCGGGCCCGAGTGGGACTCGAGAGATCGACCCGCACCGCATCGGACGTGTCGTGACGTCGTATTCGCCGTCCACCGACGGTCACGCGGATCCCGGGGAGGTCGTCTGGACCTGGGTGCCGTACGAAGAACGGGACGGCAGGGGCAAGGACAGACCGGTTCTCGTCGTCGCGGGGGAGCAGGGCGATTCCGTCCTCGCCGTGCAGCTGACCAGTCAGGCCCATCCCGGTCGCAGCGAGTACCTCCCCATCGGCACCGGTGCGTGGGATGCGCAGGGCCGGTCGAGCTATGTCGTGCTCGACCGGGTGTTCCGGGTGTACCAATCCGGGATGAGACGAGAAGCGGCTTCGCTCGATGCCCGGCGATTCGAGACGGTTCGAGCCGCCCTCGTCGCGCGCTACGGGTGGCGCCCGTGAACGGGCTCGCTCCGGGAACGTGAACCCCCAGGGATGCCGGCCGCCTCGGTGTCGGGTTGAGACGTATCCGCGATATCGGGTTTCGTTTCCACTCCGGTGGCCGGGCATCCCGGGGTCGATTTCACTGTAACGACCAACGCCCGGTGTCCTCGAATTGGAGGACAAAACCCGTCAACAATTGACGGGGAACGCGTGAGGAATCGTGGTCGGAGACAACGAGATCACCCGAGGAGCGGTCAGGGAGCACTGCTACTGTTCAGCAGTCGGCAGTGCGCCGACTTCAGGGAAGACGCCTCGTTGACCGAAAGGATCCTCCGGATCCGGCCACGAACCCGTCGCCTCCTCTGTGCCTATCAGAGGAGCGCCAATGTCCGCGTCCATCACTGCCGTCGTCTATTGCGAGGGCCTGTTCGGTGAGCAGGACGGCAAGACCGCCAACGGTCTCGTCCGGCATTCCGAGAGGTACGACATCCTCAGCATCATCGACAGCACACACGCCGGTGAGGATGCGGGAACCGTCCTCGACCGGGTGCCGAACGGCATGCCCGTGCTCGCATCCCTGCCCGAGACGATCGCACATGCCGGGTTCGTGCCCGACACCCTGATCTTCGGCATGGCTCCCGCGGACGGACTGCTCACCGACAGCCAGCGTGCGGTGCTGCTCGACGGGATCGACCGTGGCATGAACCTCGTCAACGGCCTCCACGAGTTCCTCAACGACGACGCAGAATTCGTCGCTGCAGCATTGCTCGCCGGTGTGACGATCACGGATGTGCGACGGCCGAAAGAGATGAAGGACTTGCGTCTCTTCAGCGGGCGCATCTTCGACGTCACGTGCCCCCGTATCGCGATCCTCGGAACAGACGGATCGGTCGGCAAGCGCACGACCGCGACGCTGCTCACGCAGGCGCTGAACGACCACGGAATCCGTGCCGTCATGGTCGGCACCGGTCAGACTGCACTGATCCAGGGTGCGCGTTATGCGGTGGCTCTGGATGCCACGACCCCTCAGTTCTGCTCGGGTGAGGTCGAGGCCCAGGTCGTCGCGGCGTTCGAGGAGGAGCACCCCGACGTGATCATCGTCGAAGGCCAGGGTGCGCTCAGTCACCCCGCCTACCTCAGCTCGGGCGCCATCCTGCGCGGGAGCCGGCCGCAGGGCGTGATTCTCCAGCACGCTCCGGCGCGCGTGATGCTGGGCGATTTCCCCATGATGCCCATGCCGACCGCGGCGAGTGAGATCGCATTGATCCAGGCGTTCAGCGACACCACGGTGATCGGGGTGACGATCAATCACGAGGGGATGAGCGACGCCGAGATCGAAGCGGCCATCGACGAGCATGAGAGCGAGCTCGGCCTTCCGGCGACCGACCCGCTCACGCGCCCGCTGGAAGAGCTGGTGGATATGGTGCTGCTCGCGTTCCCGGAGCTCATGGACACGCATAAGCGACCACATGCAGCGACTTCTGTGGTGGGCGATACCGGACTCGAACCGATGACCTCTTCCGTGTGAAGGAAGCGCGCTACCAACTGCGCCAATCGCCCAGAACTGCGGCCGTGATTCCCGGCTGCGAGTCTCGATACTATCCGACGAAACGGCCCGTGCGCACATCGAGCGCTCGACACTCCCGGTGGCGTCATCCGGTTTGGTGATCGGCGAAAATATCGGCTACAGTCATTCAAGTGCCGCAGCGATGCGGGGCAAAATGCGGATGTGGCGCAGTGGTAGCGCATAACCTTGCCAAGGTTAGGGTCGCGAGTTCGAATCTCGTCATCCGCTCGAGTCAGCCCGGTCGTGAGATCGGGCTTCTCATCACGGTGGTGAACCCAAACGGTGGATTGGCCGAGAGGCGAGGCAGCGGCCTGCAAAGCCGTATACACGGGTTCGAATCCCGTATCCACCTCCAACCTGGAGTAACACCCAGGTCTGGGCGATTGGCGCAGCGGTAGCGCGCTTCCCTGACACGGAAGAGGTCACTGGTTCGATCCCAGTATCGCCCACAGAGAGAAACCCCCGGGAAACCGGGGGTTTTCTTCGTTTCTAGCCGGACATTCCCGGCGGTGGCTTCGTGGGGGGTCAGCACCGTCAACCTCGCGAGTGGTCTCCGCGCGTGCGCGCTGCCTATGCGCGCGGGTCCCGTGCGCTCACCGCAGCCGCTAGTTGCGTGCGATTGGCGACATCGAGTTTGGTGTAGATGTGGGAGAGGTGCGTCTTGACGGTGCCATTGCTCATGAAGAGGCGGGCGCCGCCCTCAGGGCATGGAAGACGTTTCCACGTGGACACCATCCGATTCTGATGGACTTCGGTCTTATATGAGGGCATGCAGACTATGCCCTGGCAAACCGGGGAGTTTCACACCGCCGGTCAGTGCCGGCCCGGCGGTACTGTATCTGTCCCGGGTCGATGAGTAGGAGCGACATCATGAGCAGAGTGATCGCCGACATCTCGATGTCGATCGACGGCTATGTCACCGGGCCGGGCGCTGACCCGGCTCACGGGCTCGGCATCGATGGAGAAGGCATCCACGCCTGGGTTCTGGAAGAGCCACGCTCGTCGATCGACGAGGGCGTCCTTGCCAGCTCCTTCGACGACACGGGGGCGGTCGTGATGGGTCGACGGCTCTTCGATGTCGTCGACGGCCCAGACGGCTGGAACGATGACATCGGATACGGCTATGACCAAGACCAATCGGCCGCGCCGCCGTGCTTCGTCGTCACCCACGAGGTTCCGGAGCGAGTGCGTCTGGCATCGCGGTTCCGGTTCGTGACCGGTGGCGTCGCTGCCGCGGTGAGAGCGGCGAGCGAGGCTGCGGGGGAGAAGAACGTCGTGGTCATGGGCGGCGCGAACGTCATCGATCAATGCCTGGCAGCCGACCTGGTGGACGAGCTCCGCATCCACCTCTCACCGCTTCTGATGGGTTCGGGCACTCGCTTGTTCGAGCTCACGGGGCGCAAGGAGTTGGTTCAACGGGATGTGGTGGTCTCGCCGCGGGCAACCCACCTGACCTACGATCTCGTGGTTCGCTGAGTAGCCGCCGAGCACAGTAAAAGCGCTCCCGATCCAACGATTCGGGAGCGCTTTTCCTGTGCTCGACGGTGACGATCAGACGTCGATGCGGTAGCGGGACGTGTGGTCACTCTTTCAGCCTCGACTGGTCCCGTCGCCCGGCGCGCCGGCCGAGCGCCCAGCACGAGGCGCCGACTGCCAGCATCAAGCCGGCGATCGCGAGTCCTGCGCCCGTGGCGCGTCCCGGCGTCAGGAGATACATCCCGCTGAACGAGAACGACTCACCCGAGAGCGGCGCATACGCGAACCACCCGAAAGATACCGGTGTGAACAGCAGCAGCCCGGCACCGACCGGCACCAAGACGGCAGCCGCGACCAGCAATATCCACATCACGATTCGCCCCCGCATCTCTTCACGCTATCGGGCGACAGACCAAGCGTCCTCGCGGTCTCGGCCACCGCACTAATGTTGGACTGTCCCCAACAACGAACTTTAGGAGTGGAAAAGGTGGCTGATGGCTTCGAGCTCTTCACCGACCGTTCCGTTGTCGCGATGCGCGTCAACGACGAGCTGAAAGATCTCGCAACGCAGGTCACGACCACCGACACGGTCGAGCCGGTCACGATCGACTCGCCGGACGGTCTCAGCATTCTCCGCCACTCCACGGCCCACGTCCTCGCGCAGGCGGTGCAGTCGGTGAATCCTGAGGCGAAGCTCGGCATCGGGCCGCCCATCACCGACGGGTTCTACTACGACTTCGATGTCGCTGAAGCGTTCACCCCTGAAGACCTCAAAGCGCTCGACAAGGAGATGTCGCGCATCGTGCGTGCGGGCCAGAGGTTCGTTCGTCGTGTCGTCACCGACGACGAGGCGCGCGCTGAATTGGCCGATGAGCCGTACAAGCTCGAGCTGATCGGGTTGAAGGGCGGAGTCGAACACGGCGACACGGCGGCGTTCGACGAGAGCGAGACGGTCGAGGTCGGCGGCGCCGAGCTCACCATCTACGACAACGTCGATCCGAAGACCGGCGAGACCGTCTGGAAGGACCTGTGCCGCGGCCCGCATCTCCCGAACACCAGGATGATCGGCAACGGCTGGGCTCTCACCCGTGTCGCGGCCGCATATTGGCGAGGCAACGAGAAGAACAAGCAGCTGCAGCGCATCTACGGCACCGCTTGGCCGACCAAGGATGAGCTCCGCGCCTACCAGACACGCATGGAGGAGGCCGCCAAGCGCGACCACCGCAAGCTGGGCAACGAGCTCGACCTGTTCAGCTTCCCCGAGGAGATCGGCTCGGGACTGGCGGTGTTCCACCCGAAGGGCGGGATCATCCGCAACGAGATCGAGAACTACATGCGCGAACGGCTGATCGCGAACGACTACGAGCTGGTGAACACGCCGCACATCACGAAGGCGCATCTGTTCGAGACCAGTCAGCACCTCAACTGGTACAAGGAGGGCATGTTCCCTCCGATGCACCTCGATGAGGAGCACGACGCGGAGGGCAACGTCACCCGGCAGGGTCAGGACTACTACCTCAAGCCGATGAACTGCCCGATGCACAACCTCATCTATCGTGCGCGCGGCCGCAGCTACCGGGAGCTGCCGTTGCGGCTCGCCGAGTTCGGCACCGTGTACCGGTACGAGAAGTCGGGAACCCTGTCGGGCCTTACACGAGTGCGCGGTCTGACCCAGGACGACGCGCACATCTACGTCACCGAGGACCAGATCAAAGACGAGGTGGAACGCCAGCTGCAGTTCGTGCTCGAAACGCTGCGCGGCTACGGTCTGACCGACTTCTACCTCGAGCTCTCGACGAAAGACCCCGACAAGTACGTGGGCAGCGACGAGAGCTGGGAGACCGCCACGGAGACCCTGCGACAGGTCGCGGTCGAGTCGGGTCTCGAGCTCGTCGCCGACCCCGGCGGCGCGGCCTTCTACGGCCCGAAGATCTCGGTGCAGGCGAGGGATGCGATCGGTCGCACCTGGCAGCTCTCCACCGTGCAGCTCGACTTCAATCAGCCCGAGCTGTTCGAACTCGAGTACACCGCGGCGGACGGCACACGCAAGCAGCCTGCGATGATCCACCGCGCTCTGCTCGGATCGATCGAACGGTTCTTCGCCATCCTGCTCGAGCACTACGCGGGAGCCTTCCCCGTCTGGCTGTCGCCGGTGCAGGTGGTGGGCATCCCCGTGGCCGACACGTACGGTCCGTTCCTCGACGACGTGGTGTCGCGGCTCAAGGCCCGCGGCGTCCGTGCGGAGGTCGATCACTCCGACGACCGCATGCAGAAGAAGATCCGCACGCACACCAAGGCGAAGGTGCCGTATCAGCTGATCGTCGGCGAAGAGGACGCTGCCGGCGGCACCGTCAGCTTCCGCTTCCGGGATGGAACCCAGCGCAACGGCATCCCGGTGGATGAGGCGATCGAGCGCATCACCGCAGCCATTGCCAATCACGAGCAGGTCGACACCGCATGGCTCGACTGAGCATCGACGACTACGACGAGCAGGAAGCCGGGCGAGACGCCGCAGCCGACACGGTGCGGATCGACGAGCCCGGCTACCTGGTCGGCGTGCCGGACGAGTTCCAGCGCTTGTGGACCCCGCACCGGATGGTCTACATCCAGCGGGGCCAGCAGCCGGGCGCTGACGACTGCCCGTTCTGCGTCGCCCCGTCCATGAGCGACGAGGATGCGCTCATCGTCGCACGCGGAAAGCATACCTACGCGCTGCTGAACCTGTTCCCGTACAACAGCGGCCACCTGCTCGTATGCCCGTACCGGCACATAGCCACGTACGACGAGGCGTCACCGGAGGAGGTGGCCGAGATCGGGAGCATCACGCAGACCGCGATGCGCGTCATCCGCGACGTGTCGAAGAACGACGGCTTCAATCTCGGCATGAACCAGGGTGCCATCGCCGGAGCGGGGATCGCCGCGCATCTGCACCAGCACATCGTTCCGCGATGGGCTCAGGATGCGAACTTCCTGCCGATCATCGCGAAGACGAAGGCGTTGCCCCAGCTTCTCGGCGAGGTGCGTGCGTCCATCGCCGAGGCCTGGCCGGCCGACGAGAAGCGCTGACGCGCCCGGCCAGTCTCAGCGCACGCGCCGAACGGAGAACTGCTCGCGCGGATCGGCGTAGAACTCCTGCGATTCCACGAGTTGGAGTTCGCGCTCTCCGGATTCGAGCGTGCGGGCGAGCAGGTCGAAGACGCTCGACACCGTCTTGCGCAGAGCCGCTTCGGCGTCACCGGTGCGAAGGTAGTGCGCCGTGAACAGGGCTGCCGTGACGTCTCCCGAGCCGTTCGCCTTCAGCGGCAGTCGCGGCGTCTCGACGATCCAGGCCCCCGCGTCGTCGGCGGCGAGCATCTCGATGGTGTCGGGCGCTCGGTCGGGCCGCTCGACGCTGGTCACGAGCACCGTCCGCGGCCCCATCGCCCGGGCGGCGTCGACCGAGGCGAGGGTGGACTCGAGCGTGTCGGGCGAGGTCCCCGTGAGGTAGCCGAGCTCGAACTGGTTCGGCGTGATGATGTCGGCGACCGGCACCACTCGTTCGCGCAGGAGTTCGGGGATGGCGGGAGCGACGAAACAGCCCGAGGCGGCGTTGCCCATGACGGGATCACAGGCGTACACCGCATCCGGGTTGGCGGCCTTGACTCTGGCGACGGCGTCGATGATCACGTCGCCGATGCCTTCACCACCTTGATAGCCCGACAGCACGGCGTCGATGTCGCCCAGCACGCCGCGTTCCTGGATACCGGTGATGACCTCGCGCACGTCGTCCGGTGAGATGAGCGGTCCACGCCAGGCGCCGTAGCCGGTGTGATTGGAGAAGTTCACCGTATACACCGGGAGCACCTCCACTCCGATGCGCTGGAGGGGGAAGACGGCCGCGGAGTTGCCGACGTGACCGTACGCCACAGCCGACTGGATCGAGAGGATCTTCATCCTTCGATCCTCTCACTCCCGACGGCTGGCGTCGGCGAGGTCGTCGAGAAGGCGCGCGATCTCGTCGTCGGTGAGGTCGTGCACCGTGAGCCGCAGGTGGTGGGACGGAGCGGAACGCTCGGTGAGGAGGAACTCGTCTCCGGTCCGGGCGAGCCAGCCCCGCCGCATGAGGCGTTCCGCCACCACACGCGCCTCGATCGGCAGCTCGACCCAGAGGTTGAGACCGTCGTCGGCGGCACCGTGCAGTCCGCGTTCGGCGAGCAGTGCGGCGAAGGATGCGTTGCGCTCGGCGTAGTGACGGCCCGCGGCGGCGATCTGGTCCAGAGCGGCCTCGTCGGTCAGCTGAGCGAGCACGAGGCGTTGCAGCAGGTGGCTCACCCAGGTGGTCCCGGGACTGAGCCGCAGAGCGAGGCGGTCGGCGGTCTCCGGATCGGTCGCGGCGACGGCGAGACACATGTCGGGCCCGAGGAACTTCGACACTGAGCGCACCAGGGCGAACCGGCGGTGCTCAGGGCCGATGAGCGTCTCGTACGGTCGCTGCGAGAGCATTGAGAAGTGGTCGTCCTCGATGACGAGCACATACGGATGCTCGGCCAGCAGCCCGCGCAGCTCGGCCGCCCGCCGGGGCGAGAGCGACGATCCCGTCGGATTCTGGGCGCGTGGCGTCGCGATGATCGCGCCCACTCCGGCGTCGAGGGCGTCGCGCAGGCCGGCCACGGTCATCCCCTCGGAGTCGACGGGCACCGGCACCGCGCGGTAGCCGCCGAGGCGCACGGTGTGGATGCTGGCCAGAAAGCACGGGTCCTCAAGGGCGACGGCGTCATCGCGCAGCAACGCCTGGGCGAGCAGTCGCTCAACGGCGTCGACCGCCCCGCTGGTGACCGTGACCCGCAGGTCCACGCCGGGGAGGTCTTTTCCTGCCCACGTCAGCGCGAGGCTTTCGAGCGCCGGATCGATGACGGGTTCGCCGTACAGCACCGGGCGCCCGGTGGCCCTGGTGAGAGCCCGGCTCGGGTCGGGGATGCGCGCGGGGTCCGGATTGCCCGTGCCGATGTCGCGCAGCACGGTGCCGGCGGCGTACCCCTCCTGCGCCACGGCCCGATGGCCGGCGACCACGGTTCCCGCCCTCCCACGCGCGACGACGACACCAGCCTGTGCGAGCAGGCGGTAGGCGGCGACGGCCGTGTTTCGGTTCACCCCGAGCAGGCCGGCGAGCTCACGCACCGGGGGGAGCGAGTCGCCCGCCTGCAAGGCACCCCGCTCCCGCAGCCCGCGCACGCTGTCGGCGATCTCCGCCGCCGTGGTGCCTGTGATGATCTGCTGGTCCATGTCGCTCCCTTCGTCGAGTTTAGTCAGTGCCTAGGCCGGTGCTATCGTTTGGCATAGGTCAAATAGGACCGCCGTTCCCGACGAGAGGACCACGATGGCTGACACGGATCAGAGCACCGCCACCGGATCGAACCGCGTGAAGCGCGGGCTGGCCGAGATGCTGAAGGGCGGCGTCATCATGGACGTCGTGACGCCCGAGCAGGCACGCATCGCGGAAGATGCCGGTGCGGTCGCCGTGATGGCTCTGGAGCGCGTTCCGGCCGACATCCGCTCGCAGGGCGGCGTCGCGCGCATGAGTGACCCCGACCTCATCGAGGCCATCATCGCCGAGGTGTCCATCCCCGTCATGGCGAAGGCCCGCATCGGCCACTTCGTCGAGGCGCAGGTTCTTCAGGCCCTCGACGTCGACTACATCGACGAGTCCGAGGTGCTGAGCCCCGCCGACTACGTCAACCACATCGACAAGTGGGGCTTCACGGTTCCCTTCGTCTGCGGTGCGACCAACCTGGGTGAAGCGCTTCGCCGCATCAACGAGGGTGCAGCGATGATCCGCTCCAAGGGTGAGGCCGGCACGGGCGACGTGTCGGAGGCGACCAAGCACATCCGCAAGATCAAGTCGGAGATCGCGGCGCTTTCTGCGATGAGCAAAGACGAGCTGTACGTCGCCGCCAAGGAACTCCAGGCGCCATACGACCTGGTGGTCGAGATCGCCGAGACGGGCAAGCTGCCCGTGGTGCTCTTCACCGCCGGCGGAGTCGCCACTCCGGCCGACGCTGCGATGATGATGCAGCTCGGCGCCGACGGGGTTTTCGTGGGTTCGGGAATCTTCAAGTCGGGCAACCCGGCTCAGCGTGCTGCTGCGGTGGTCAAGGCGACGACGTTCTACGACGACCCGTCGGTCATCGCTGATGTCTCGCGCGGTCTCGGTGAGGCCATGGTCGGTATCAACGTGTCCGACCTCGCAGCACCGCACCGTCTCGCCGAGCGTGGCTGGTAAGTGACGACGGTTCGACCCCGGGTCGGCGTTCTCGCGCTGCAGGGTGACTTCCGCGAGCACATCGCTGTCCTCACCTCGCTGGGCGCGGACGCCGTTCCCGTGCGCCGCCCCGAAGAGCTGTCCCGCGTGGGCGGTCTCGTCATCCCCGGTGGCGAGTCGAGCGTGATGGACAAGCTGTCGCGAACCTTCGGCCTCGCCCAACCTCTGAAAGACGCGATCGCCGAGGGGATGCCCGTCTACGGAACGTGCGCCGGACTGATCATGCTGGCGGACACCATCCTCGACGGCATCCGTGGGCAGCTGAGCCTGGGCGGCCTGGATGTCGCCGTGCGCCGCAACGCGTTCGGCTCGCAGCTCGACTCGTTCGAGACGGATCTCGACATCCCGGTGCTGGGGGAGGAGCCGGTGCATGCCGTCTTCATCCGCGCACCGATCGTGGAGACCGTGGGCGAGAACGCGACAGCACTCGCATCCGTCTCGGATGGGCGCGTCGTGGCCGTGGAGCAGGGCAACCTGCTCGGCACGTCGTTCCATCCGGAGATCACGGGCGAGCTGCGGTTCCACGAGTATTTCCTCGACAAGGTCCGCGCTGCGGCCTGATCGCTTCTCGTCCGTCCCGCCGCGGCAGCGGGCCCGGGCGGGGGCGAGGCTTTACAATGGTCAGGATCTTCAGACGTAGTTAGGGAGCACAGTGTCCGGGCATTCCAAGTGGGCCACCACCAAGCACAAGAAAGCCGTGATCGATCAGCGTCGCGCGAAGTCGTTCGCGAAGCTCATCAAGAACATCGAGGTCGCGGCCAAGATGGGCGGCGCCGACATGTCCGGCAACCCGACGCTCGTCGATGCGGTTCAGAAGGCCAAGAAGACCTCGGTCCCGAACGACAACATCGATCGTGCCATCAAGCGCGGTGCGGGACTCACCGGCGAGTCGATCGACTACGCGACGATCATGTATGAGGGCTACGGGCCGAACGGCGTCGCTCTGCTGATCGAGTGCCTCACCGACAACAAGAACCGGGCGGCTGCGGATGTCCGCACGGCGATGACGCGCAATGGCGGCACGATGGCCGACCCGGGCAGCGTCGCCTACAACTTCCACCGCAAGGGCGTCATCGTCGTGCCCCACGCCGACGGCATCGATGAGGACGACGTGCTCGGCGCGGTCCTCGACGCGGGAGCGGAAGAGGTGAACGATCGCGGCGAGAGCTTCGAGGTGCTCACCGAGGCGACGGACCTCGTGGGTGCTCGCAGCGCACTGCAGGAGGCAGGGATCGACTACGACTCGGCCGACGTCGAGTTCGTCGCGACGATCAACGTCGAGGGCGATGCGGAGACGGCCCGCAAGGTGTTCCGTCTCATCGACGCCCTCGAAGACTCCGACGACGTGCAGAACGTCTACACCAACCTCGATCTCAGCGCCGAGGTTCAGGCCGAGCTCGAGGCCGAGTAGCGGGCGTCGACATGACACTCCGGGTTCTGGGCATCGACCCGGGACTCACCCGGTGCGGGGTCGGGGTCGTGGATGTACGACCGGATCGGCGGGCGACGCTCGTGACCGTGACGGTCATCCGCACCCCGCCGTCGATGCCTCTCGAGCAGAGGCTGCTCGCCGTCGGCGACGGCATCGAGGCTTTGCTCGACGAGCACGGCCCAGCTGTCGTGGCCATCGAGCGGGTGTTCGCCCAGCAGAACCTGCACACGGTCATGGGCGTCGCCCAGGTCAGCGGAGTGGCGCTTCACCTGGCCGCCAAACGCAAGCTTCCCGTCGCACTGCACACGCCGACGGAGGTGAAGGCGGCGATCACGGGCTACGGCTCCGCGGACAAGAAGCAGGTGCAGGCGATGGTCGCCCGCATCCTCGGACTGGCCGAGGTGCCCAAGCCCGCGGATGCGGCCGACGCGCTCGCCATCGCGATCTGCCATGCCTGGCGCGGCTCACCAGCGACAGCGGCCGGTTCGGCCGGAGCCGGTGACGACGCGAGTCTCACACCCGCGCAGGCGGCATGGCGCGCCGCCGAACGGTCCGGCCGGCCGTCGGTAGCGCCCCGTAGGCTTGCCAGGTGATCTCCTCTCTCCGTGGCACCGTTCTCTCCGCCGCTGGCACGTCCGCGGTGATCGAGGTCGGCGGTGTCGGGTTCTCCGTGCAGCTGACACCCGACCACGTGCTGTCGCTGCGCATCGGTGACGAGGCGTTCGTCTACACCGTGCTGATCGTCCGCGAAGATGCGCTCTCCCTGTTCGGCTTCGCCGAGCTCGAGCAGCTGCAGGTGTTCGAGCTGCTCACGGGCGTCACGGGAGTCGGTCCGAAATCCGCCCTCGGAGTCCTCTCGGTGCTGTCACCGGACCAGGTCGCGGATGCGGTTGCGGCCGACGACGACGCTCCGTTCCGCAAGGTGTCAGGTATCGGCCCGAAGACGGCGAAGCTCATCGTCGTGTCGCTCTCCGGCAAATTGGCGGTCACCCGTCGAATCCCGGCCGCGACGATCGGAGCAGGCAAGCCCAGTTCGATCGGGGACAGCGTTCTCGTCGCACTCGTCGGACTCGGCTGGCCGGAGAAGGTGGCGGCGGATGCGGTGGCGGAGGTCGTCGCCGACACAGATGAGGCATCCCGTGACAGTGTGCAGACACTCCTGCGGCTCACCCTCGCACGACTCGGTCCGGCCAAGCAGACCGGGAGGCCGTGACCGTGACAGACGACGATCTCACCGCACCGCAGCTCGAGTCGGAGTCGGAGCTCGCGTTCGAGGGTGCTCTGCGCCCCCGCTCGCTGGCCGAGTTCGTCGGGCAGGCGAAGGTGCGCGGGCAGCTGCAGCTGCTTCTCACCGCAGCGAAGATGCAGGACAGGACGGCCGACCACATCCTGCTCGCCGGTCCTCCCGGTCTCGGCAAGACGACGCTCGCCATGATCGTGGCGCACGAGAGCGGCCGGCCGCTGCGGCTGTCGAGCGGACCTGCCATCCAGCACGCCGGCGATCTGGCCGCGCTGCTGTCATCCCTCACTCCGGGCGAAGTGCTCTTCATCGACGAGATCCACCGCATGGCTCGTTCCGCGGAGGAGATGCTCTACCTGGCGATGGAGGATTTCCGCATCGACATCATGGTCGGCAAGGGGGCTGGCGCGACCTCGATCCCGCTCGACCTGGCACCGTTCACCCTCGTCGGTGCGACGACGCGTTCCGGCTTGCTGCCCAATCCGCTCCGCGACCGATTCGGGTTCACGGCGCATCTCGAGTTCTACGACGAGTCCGAGCTGACGCAGGTGCTCACGCGTGCCGCCACGATGCTCGACTTCGAGGTCGACCGCGCCGCGCTGGCTGAGATCGCGGGACGCTGCCGCGGCACCCCGCGTATCGCCAACCGTCTGCTGAGGCGCGTACGCGACTACGCGCTCGTGCACGGTCAGCACGCCGATGTCGAGTCCGTCCGTGCGGCACTCGACCTGTACGACGTGGATGAGCTGGGTCTCGACCGACTCGACCGTGCCGTCTTGCACGCCGTGCTGGAGAGGTTCGACGGTGGACCGGTCGGGCTCAACACGCTCGCCGTCTCCGTCGGTGAGGAGGCGGAGACCATCGAATCCGTCGTCGAGCCGTTCCTCGTGCGCATCGGACTGCTCTCGCGCACCCCACGTGGGCGGGTCGCGACACCCTCGGCCTGGCGGCATTTCGGTATGTCACACCCGCAGGGGGTAGTCTCACAGCAACCATCACTGATGGATGACTTATAATTCAAGCTGGCCCGTCGGCCATCCCCTCTCATCGATAGAAGCGGCTTCTCGCCGCGCACCGGAAGGTAACCCCACCTCATGGGTGACACAACTCTGACCATCGTCATGGTCGTCGTTCTCGCGGCGCTCATCTTCTTCATGTTCCGCAACAGCCGCAAGCGCCAGAAAGAGCAGGCCGAGACGCGCTCGAAGATGGTCCCCGGAGTCGAGGTCATGACCAACTTCGGTCTCTACGGCAAGCTCCTGTCCGTCAACGAAGACGACAACACGGCCGTGATCGAGACCGAGCCGGGCCACACCATCAAGGTGCACCGTCAGGTCCTCTCCCGCGTCGTCGAGCCCAAGGTCGACGAGCCCGCCGAGTTCGAGACCCCCGCGGTCGCAGAGCTGAACACCGACCACGCCATCCCGGCCAGTGATCCTGAGTTCGGCGAGCGAGTCGACGAGTCGTCCAAGAAGCCCGGCGCCAAGAGCGACGACTGACCCGATTCTCCCGTGTGCCCACGTCGTTCTCGACGTGGGCACACTCTTAGAAAGCTGAGTACTTAGTTGGCAAAGTCGACCCCGGTCAAGAAGGCCTGGCGTTCCCTGAGTTGGCTCGGCGCTATCGTGATCGTGCTCCTCGGAGCATTGACCGCAGGCGTCATCTGGAGCAACGCGACCTGGCTGCCTAAGCTGGCGCTCGATCTCCAGGGCGGAACCCAGATCATCCTCGCGCCTCAGGTGGAGAACGGTCAGACGGTTCAGCAGCAGCAGCTCGACCAGGCCGTCTCGATCATCCGTCAGCGCATCGACGCCTCCGGTGTGTCCGAGGCGGAGATCTCGACCGAGGGATCGAAGAACATCGTCGTCTCGATCCCGGGAACACCGGATCAGCAGACCCTCGATCGCATCAAGGCGAGCGCCAAACTGGACTTCCGTCCCGTGCTGCTCGCCGGCGGACCGACGAACGAGGTCGTCGGTGCCGACGGCAAGTCGACGCCGGCCCCCACACCCGCACCCGGCCTGCAGTCGACTCCGTCGACCAAGCCGACCAACGGCAGCGATCTGGCCTGGATCACGCCCGCGCTGCAGGCGAAGTTCGACGCGTTCTCGTGCGCGTCCGATGCGGCGAAGAGCACCGGGGTCGCGCCCGCCGACAAGCCGCTCATCACGTGCGACGACGGCGGAACGGTCAAGTACCTGCTCGGTCCGGTCGAGGTCAAGGGCCAGGACATCAAGGATGCGACCAGCGGTCTGACGTCGAGCTCCAGCGGTGTGACGACGGGCCAGTGGGGCGTCAACATCATCTTCAACGACGAGGGCACCAAGTCCTTCGCCACGGTCACCACACGACTGAACGGGTTGAAGGGCGCGCAGAACCAGTTCGCGATCGTGCTCGACGGCAAGGTCATCTCGGCCCCGACGACGAACGCCGTGATCACCGACGGCAAACCGCAGATCACCGGTAACTTCACTCAGGACACGGCGAAGACTCTCGCCGACCAGCTGAAGTTCGGCGCGCTGCCGTTCTCGTTCCAGGTCCAGAGCCAGGACACGATCTCGGCGACACTCGGATCGTCCCAGCTCCTGAGCGGTCTCATCGCGGGATTGATCGGCCTGATCCTGGTCGCGATCTACACCCTGTTCCAGTACCGGCTGCTCGGTTTCGTGACGATCATCTCGCTCATCGTGGCAGCCGCCCTCACCTATCTGTCCATCGCGCTCCTCTCGTGGCACTACGGCTACCGACTGTCATTGGCAGGTGTGGCGGGTCTGATCGTCGCGATCGGATTCACGGCCGACTCGTTCATCGTGTACTTCGAACGAATACGCGATGAACTGCGCGACGGGAGGGGTCTCGAATCCGCCGTCGAAGCGGGCTGGAAGCGCGCACAGCGCACCATCTACGCGTCCAAGGCGACCAACCTGCTCGCCGCGATCGTGCTCTACGTGCTGGCGGCGGCGAACGTCCGCGGCTTCGCGTTCACGCTGGGCCTCACCACGATCATCGACGTGCTGGTCGTGCTCCTGTTCACGCATCCTGTCCTGCAGCTCCTGGCGAAGACGAAGTTCTTCAACAGCGGCAACGCCTGGTCAGGTCTCGACCCCCAGGCGCTCGGTGCCGTGTACCGAGGTGCGGCCCAGTTCCGCAAGCCGACGGCCGTCAGCGCGGGCAAGGCCGCGACAGCAGGCAAAGAAGCGGCACGCCGCCAGACCATCGCCGAACGGAAGGCGGCCGAACTGGCCTCCGCCTCGGCATCCTCGGATAGCAAGACCGGGGGGAAGGATTCCTGATGGCCAGTCGTCTCACCAAGTTCGGTAACGACCTCTATACGGGCGCCCGGTCCTTCGACTTCGTCGGCAAGCGCAAGATCTGGTACGCGATCGCAGCCGTCATGATCATCGCGTCCATCCTGATCCCCGTGATCAAGGGCGGATTCAACTTCAGCATCGAGTTCCGCGGCGGATCGCAGTTCCAGATCACCAACGTCGACAACACCGACACCGCCAAGGCGCAGGACGCGCTCTCGAGCATCGTGCCGAGAGCGGTCGCACACACCACGGTCGTCAACGGCGACGGTGTGCGCGTGCAGACGGATCAGCTCTCCGAAGAGCAGACCCGTCAGGTCGCCGCTGCGCTCGCAAAGGCCTACGAGGTGCCGTCCACCGAGGTGGCGTCGACCTTCATCGGACCTTCCTGGGGTGCGGATGTGACCCAGCAGTCCATCCAGGGCATCGTCGTGTTCCTGCTCCTCGCGTTCATCGCGATGGCGCTGTACTTCCGTACCTGGAAGATGTCCGCGGCCGCGATCGTCTCGCTCTTCCACGACCTCATCATCACCGCCGGCATCTACGCGCTCGTTGGCTTCGAGGTGTCACCCGCGACGATGATCGGCTTCCTGACCATCCTCGGATACTCGCTCTACGACACTGTCGTGGTGTTCGACAAGGTGCGCGAGAACACCAAGGAGGAGATGGAGCTCAGCCGACGCACCTTCGGTGAGTCGGTCAACCTCGCCGTGAACCAGACACTGGTCCGCTCGATCAACACCGCTGTCGTCGCGGTGCTCCCCGTGGCCTCGATCCTCTTCATCGGAGCGTTCGCACTCGGAGCCGACACCCTGCGCGACATCTCGCTGGCGTTGCTCATCGGAATCGTCGTGGGAACGTACTCCACGATCTTCCTCGCTGCGCCGATGTACTCGCAGTTCCGCGAAGGCGAGGCGGCGGTCAAGAAGCACGACGCGAAGGTCCTCGCCATTCGCCCGAAAGCCGCCAAAGCCGACTCTGTCGCCGTCGCGGCGGAATAAGGAGACTCCGTGCCCGGTTCTTACCTTGACGACGACGAGGTGAGTGCCGTGCGTGCTCGCGAGCTCGTGGAGTCGGGCCAGGCCTGGCTGCTCGATGTCCGTGAGGGCTACGAATGGGACGCCGGTCATGCGCCCGGAGCCCACCACATCCCGATGGCCGAGATCGAGACGCGTCAACACGAGCTGCCCGATGCCGAGCAGATACTGGTGATCTGCCACAGCGGTGGCCGCTCACGCATGGTGACGGATGCGCTCAGCCGCGCCGACTACCCCGCGGCGAACGTTGCCGGCGGGATGTCCGCCTGGCAGCTCTCCGGCGCCGAGGTCGTGCGAGATGACGGCACTGCGGGAGCCGTCGTCTGAGTCGGGTATCCGGTCCGGGTCCGTCCCGGTTCGCAAGACGGCGATAATGGAGAACAGGAGGCACGCTCATGGTTGACACAACGACACCGCAGGCGGCTTCTCTGCGCCGGCTCGTGCCTCGTATCTTCTCCCGTGCCCAGCCCGCCGGTGCCGTCGACACCCTCGTGCGCACTGTGCGGCTGCATCACCCGAAGGCCGACCTGTCTCTGATCGAGCGGGCATACTCGGTTGCCGAGCGTGCGCACTCCGGGCAGAAGCGCCGTTCCGGCGAGCCGTACATCACGCATCCTGTGGCCGTCGCCCAGATCCTCGCCGATCTCGGCATCGGTGCGAAGACGATCGCGGCCGCTCTGCTGCACGACACCGTCGAAGACACGGACTACAAGCTCGACGAACTGCGGGATGCATTCGGCGACGAGATCGCGATGCTGGTCGACGGTGTCACCAAGCTCGACAAGGTCAAGTACGGCGACAGCGCCCAGGCGGAGACCGTGCGCAAGATGATCGTCGCGATGTCGAAGGACATCCGTGTGCTGATCATCAAGCTCGCCGACCGCCTTCACAACGCGCGCACGTGGGGATTCGTTCCTGCAGCCTCCGCGACACGCAAGGCCACCGAGACCCTCGAGATCTATGCGCCGCTCGCGCACCGCCTGGGAATCCAGACGATCAAGTGGGAGCTCGAAGACCTCTCCTTCGCGGTCCTCTACCCGAAGCTCTATGCGGAGATCGAGAGCCTGGTGCGTCAGCGCACGCCCGAACGCGAGCGTCTCGTGCAGCACGTGATCGACGCCATCAACGACGATCTCAAGGCCGCCCGCATTCGCGGCAAGGTCGTCGGACGACCCAAGCAGTACTACTCCATCTACCAGAAGATGGTGGTGCGGGGTCGTGAGTTCGACGAGATCTACGACCTGGTCGGCATCCGCATCCTCGTCAACTCGGTACGCGACTGCTACGCCGTGCTGGGCTCGATCCATGCACGATGGACGCCGATGCCTGGTCGTTTCAAGGACTACATCGCGACACCCAAGTTCAACCTGTACCAGTCGTTGCACACGACCGTGATCGGTCCCGAGGGTCGTCCTGTCGAGATCCAGATCCGTACCGAAGAGATGCACCAGCGTGCCGAGTTCGGTGTCGCGGCCCACTGGAAGTACAAGGAGCAGACCACGGGAAAGAGTTCCGGTGGCCCCGCGGCCACGGATACCGATCTCGCCTGGCTCGCTCACATCTCTGACTGGCAGGCGGAGACGGCGGACCCCAGCGAGTTCCTCGACTCGCTTCGCTTCGAGATCGGCGCCAAAGAGGTCTACGTCTTCACGCCCAAAGGTCGGGTCATCGGACTGCCCGCCGGAGCGACTCCCGTGGACTTCGCATACGCGGTGCACACCGAGGTGGGCCACCGCACGATGGGTGCGAAGGTCAACGGTCGACTCGTCCCGCTCGAGAGCAGTCTGACCACCGGTGATGTGGTCGAGGTGTTCACCTCGAAGAACCCGGACTCCGGCCCCAGCCAGGACTGGCTCAACTTCGTCAAGAGCCCGCGTGCGCGCAACAAGATCCGCCAGTGGTTCACGAAGGAACGTCGTGACGAGGCCATCGAGCAGGGCAAAGACGCAATCGCCCGCGCCATGCGCAAGCAGAACCTTCCCCTGCAGAAACTGATGTCGCAGGATGCGCTCATCGAGATCGCCTCTCTGCTCAAGTACGAGGACGTCTCGGCCCTCTACGCCGCGGTGGGTGAGGGGCACGTGTCCACCCAGTCGGTGATCGAGAAGGTCGTCGCATCCGTGCAGACCGAGGCGGAAGGCGACGACGGCGACATCGATCTGCCGGTCAAGGGTCGGTCACGTCAGCTGCGCAACAGCGACTCCGGCGTGCTCGTCCGTGGCGCACCAGACATCCTCGTGAAGCTCGCCAAGTGCTGCACCCCGGTGCCCGGTGACCCCATCGTCGGATTCGTCACGCGAGGAGCCGGAGTCTCCGTGCACCAGGCGGACTGCCACAACGTGCAGTCACTGTTGCAAGAGCCGGATCGCATGATCGACGTCGAGTGGGCGCCGAGCTCGAAGAGCGTCTTCCTGGTGCAGATCCAGGTCGAGGCGCTCGATCGTGCCGGGCTGCTCTCGGATGTCACGCGCGTGCTCTCCGAGTATCACGTGAACATCCTCTCGGCCACGGTGACGACCTCCAACGATCGCCTCGCGCTCAGCCGATTCGTTTTCGAGATGGGCGATACGACGCACCTGGACAGGGTTCTGAACGCGGTTCGCCGTATCGACGCGGTGTACGACGTCTACCGCGTCAGCGCCGGCTGACCTCGTCTCGCTCGACGAGGGTGCCGAGACGAGCTAGCGCTCGTCGTGTGCCCGGTGCCTGAGGATGGCGCTCGAGGGCGTCGCGGCATGCTCCGAGATCGACGTCGCCGATGCGCAGCAGCGCAGTGACCTCATCGGCCAGCGCGAGCGTATGACGGGACACCGTCCGAAGCAGGTCGACCGCGGTGCGCAGAGGTGCGGTGACCAGCGCGGATCCGATCCGTTCGGCATCTCCGCGTGCGAGAACGCACTGCCGCATATCGAGAGCTCGGATGCTGAGCGGCGACACTCTGCGCGCCGAGTCGACGCAAGCCTGCCAGGGTGACGGGGGAGATGCGCGGGCGCCGTGGATCCACGACGCGGTGCCCCGATCCGCGATGACCGTGCGTGGAGCCGCGAGGGAGAATGCGTCGGCACGCAGTTCCGGGGTGTCCGGAGTGTCGAGGAGCACGTAGGCATCACCCGCCGTGAACAGTTCGCCGTCGAGCCGCGCCGCACAGAGTTCGGCAAGCGGCAGGACGGAGTCGTCGAGAAAGCGGGGCAGAAGCGCGGTCATGCCTCCAGCATCCCGGAGCCGTCGACGCGAGGGGCGTCAGCGGCAGGATCTGTGGATGGACGACCCGTGTGGACTGTTGCTCAGCCGAGCGCGTCGAGCCAGATCTTCCGAGCGTCCAGCGCCTCTTGGGCTTCTTTGACCTTGGTGCTGTCTCCGCTGGCCTTCGCTTCTTCGAGCTCCTGCTCGAGCTTTGCGATGGCCGCGTTGAGCTGACCGGCCAGGCCTTCGGCCCGCGCCTTCTTCTCGGGGTTGTTACGCTCCCAGTGCTGTTCGTCCAGCTTGCGCACAGCTGCCTCGACCTTGCGAAGTCTGTCCTCGATCGGGCGCACCTGATCCCGCGGCACGCGGCCGATCTCGTCCCAGCGCTGCTGGATCGAGATGAGCTTGTTGCGGGCGGACTCGCGGTCTGTTGCGTCGAGCAGCGGCTCGGCCTCCTCGAGAAGGGCGAGCTTCAGTTCGAGGTTCGCGCTGTACTCCTCGTTGTCGCGAGCGTCGACCTCTGCCTTGGCGCCGTAGATGGCATCACCGGCGGCCTTGAACCGTGCCCAGAGCGTGTCGTCGTTGCGCTTGCCAGCGCGTCCCGCGAGCTTCCACTGATCGAGGAGCTGACGGTACTCGGCGACCCCATCGGCGCCGCGGGGGATGAGCGCTTCGGCCTGCTCGATCAGGGCGGTCTTGCGGGAACGGACATCGCGGTGCTGGTTGTCCAGCTCGGCGAAGAACGCCTTGCGGTTGTGCTCGATCGTGGAGCGGGCGGCACGGAATCGCTTCCACAGCTCGTTGGCCTCGTTCTTCGGGATGCGGGGACCGTCGTGCTGGTGCGCCTGCCACCGGGTGAACAGCGCATCCAGGGCCGAGGTCGTGTGCTTCCACTGCGTGCGTGCGGGGTCTTCGGCGGCGAGCGTCTCTGCCTCGACGACGATCGCGGTGCGTTCGGCGATCGCCAGTTCGACCTGCGCTTTCGCCTCGGCGCTCTGCTGCTCGGTCAGCTCCTCGACGGCGCCTCCGAGCTTGTCGAGACGGGCGGCGAGCGACGCGAGGTCGCCGACGGCGTTGGCACCCGTGACGGTGGTGCGGAGGGAAGCCACCGCCTTGGCGATGTCCGAGGCGGGGGCGCCACGACGGGCGCGCTGCTCGAGCAGCCCGACCTGACCGGCGAGATCGGTGAACTTGCGCTCGAAGTAGGCGAGCGCTTCTTCGGCGCTGCCGTCCGGGTACTGGCCGACGGCTCGTTCGGCGTCGCCTTCGCGGACGAAGACGGTGCCGGTCTCATCGACACGACCCCACGGTTGCTGATCAGTAGTTGCCAAGACCCTCACCTTGCTACGACGTTCCCGGGCGGACACGCCGCCCACAGTTGGAATTCAGCCTATTGCACCGACGCAGGGCGTGCAGCCGTGCGACCGTCGAAGCGTTACTGAAGTGTGAAGGTCCCGATCGTGGTCGGGACGGCAGGAGCGCCGTCGCTCGTCCCGCCCTTGATGCCCTTGTCCACGACTCCGGACACGAGCTTGTCGAGACCGCTCGTGACCTTTCCGATGACGGTGTATCCGCCCGCGGTGTCCGAATTGATCGTCGTGTCCTTGTAGACGATGAAGAACTGGCTTCCCTGACTGGAAGCGTTGTTCTGCTGCCGGGCCATCGCCAGCGTTCCGGCCGGGTACACGTTGTCCTTGGGGGCGTTCTCGATCGGACCGTACTCGTATCCGGGGCCGCCCTGACCGGTTCCCTCCGGGTCGCCGCACTGCAGAACGTAGAAGCCGCCGTTCGTGAGCCTGTGGCAGGTGAGCCCGTCGTAGAACTTCTTCTGCGTGAGCGCGATCGTGGACGACACGGCCTGCGGTGCGGCAGCACCGTCGAGCTGGACGCCGAGAGGGATGTCGTTGATCGTGAGGGTGCCCGTCCACGTGCGGTTGGCGGCGAGGGTCTTCGGAGGAAGCGTGTTCGCGGCAGCTGACGCCGACGGCGATGGTGACGAGGATGCGCTTGACGCCGACGGCTTCGCGAAGTACAGCAGCTGCGTGGTCACGGCCAGGACGACGACGACGAGAACGGCGGCTCCCGCGATCCAGTTGTCGCGGACGCGGCGCTTGAGCTTGGTCTGGTGCACCGTCTGCCGCGCCTGGTAGGCACGCAGGCGCTCCCTGGCCTGTCGTGCTTCGCGTTCGTTCTGCTGTTTTGGTGCCACGTGATTCCTCCGGGGGCGCGCCATCGTGCTCGAGTCTTTCCTGCGCCGGGATCACCGGCCGCGGGCAGGATGAACCCTATTGGACCTGCCTATGGGTCACAAAGTCACGGCTCCCAGATTCGGTGTCGGGGGCAGCCGGTAGCCTGGAACATATGGTCGACGTGCAACCCGGGCTCCGCACAGGAGCGACCCCGCTCGCGGTGCGCATGCGCCCGAAATCCCTCGACGAGGTCGCCGGTCAGAAGCACCTGCTGCGCCCCGGCTCGCCGCTCGTCAGCCTCGCCTCCGACAAGAGCGGGGAGACCGGTTCGGTGTCGGTCATCCTCTGGGGTCCGCCGGGAACGGGAAAGACCACTCTCGCCCAGGCCATCGCCCATTCGTCCGGTCGGCGATTCGTGGAGCTCTCCGCCGTGACGGCCGGCGTCAAAGACGTGCGACAGGTCATGGACGAAGCGCTCTCCACGCGAGACCTCTACGGTGTGTCGACCGTGCTGTTCCTCGACGAGATCCACCGTTTCACCAAGGCTCAGCAGGATGCCCTGCTTCCCGGGGTCGAGAACGGCTGGGTCATCCTCGTGGCCGCCACCACGGAGAACCCCTCGTTCTCCGTCATCTCGCCGCTGCTCTCCCGTTCGCTGCTCCTCACGCTCGAGACCCTGAGCGATGAGGATCTGGGCACTGTCATCGACAGGGCCGTCGTCGACGAACGCGGTCTCGCCGATCAGTACGTGCTCGACAAGGAGGCCCGGGATGCGATCGTCCGGCTGGCGTCCGGAGACGCACGGCGTGCGCTGACCGCGCTCGAGGCCGGGTCGGTGAGTGCCGCGTCAGCGACGCCGGCGACCTCGAAGAAGAAGCCGGTCATCACGGCCGACATCGTCGCTCAGGCGGTCGACAGGGCGCTGTTGCGGTATGACCGCAACGGCGACGAGCACTACGACGTGATCAGTGCTTTCATCAAGTCGGTCAGGGGATCCGACGTGGATGCGTCGCTGCACTATCTGGCACGCATGATCGAAGCGGGCGAGGACCCTCGCTTCATCGCGCGACGCATCATCATCCTCGCTTCCGAAGACATCGGCCTCGCCGATCCGCAGGCTCTCGTGGTCGCGGTCGCAGCGGCGGACGCCGTTCAGCTGATCGGCATGCCGGAGGGGCGCATCCCGCTCGCGCAGGCGGTGGTGCATCTGGCCACCGCCCCCAAGTCGAACGCTGCATACATGGCCTTGGATGCCGCCATCGCCGACGTGCGCGCCGGACGCATCGGACGGGTGCCGAAACACCTGCGCGACGCGCACTACGCCGGAGCCAAACGACTCGGCCACGGCAAGGGATACAAATATCCCCACGACGACGCCCTCGGCGTTCTCCAGCAGCAGTACCTCCCCGACGAACTGACCGGCACGACGTACTACGAGCCCACCGAGCACGGCAACGAGCGAGACGTGTCGGCGAGACTCGCCAAGCTCCGCCGGATCGTGCGCGGCCAGTAGGCGGAGTTCTGCTAGAATCGACGGGCCTAGAAACCTGTTTCGCGTGCGGCTGCGTCGAAACGGGTTCTCGAAGGGACTGGCCCTGTAGCCGGGCGTCCTCGGCACCATCCCTCTAATTCTTGCAGGACGACTTTGTGTGCCTGCGATATCCCTATTAGAGAGACAACCGAAAGGAACTCGTGTCTACCAAGTCACGTACCCGTAGCAAGACCCGCCTGTCGCGGTCACTGGGCATCGCCCTGACCCCGAAGGCTGCCAAGTACCTCGAGAAGCGTCCGTACGCTCCCGGTGAGCACGGCCGCACCAAGCGCAAGGCCGACTCGGACTACGCCGTTCGTCTGCGCGAGAAGCAGCGTCTGCGCGCCCAGTACGGCATCCGCGAGAAGCAGCTGAAGATCGCGTTCGAAGAGGCCCGTCGCACGAAGGGCCTGACCGGTGAGAACCTGGTCGAGCTCCTCGAGATGCGTCTCGACGCGCTCGTGCTCCGTGCCGGCATCGCCCGCACGACCGCACAGGCACGCCAGATGGTCGTGCACCGTCACATCCTCGTCGACGGCCAGATCGTCGACCGTCCCTCGTTCCGCGTGAAGCCGGGTCAGCTGATCCACGTCAAGCAGCGCTCCGAGGGCACCGAGCCGTTCCAGGTCGCCGCTGCCGGCGGTCACGTCGACGTCCTTCCGAAGACGCCGGCCTACCTGGAGGTGGAACTCGACAAGCTGCAGGCTCGTCTCGTTCGCCGTCCCAAGCGTGCCGAGGTTCCCGTGACGTGTGAAGTCCAGCTCGTCGTCGAGTACTACGCGGCCCGCTGAGGTCGACAAGCTCTACACAGACAGGGTCGTGGCTTTCGAGTCACGGCCCTGTATTGTTTTTCAGCCGGGTCAAAGCCCCGCGGACGGATGGATGGTGACATGTCGTTTGGCGATATCGCAGGACTGATCGCGGCGGTCGTGTTCGCCGTGCTCGTCGGATTCATCGCGGTTCCACTGCTGAAGTTCGGTCGTGTTCTCGATCAGACACGGGAGGCGATCAAGGAGGCGAGCGACGGCATCACGCCGATCCTCGACGAGACCGCCACGACCATCCAGGAGACCAACAAGCAGCTGGCCCGAGTGGATGTGATCACCAGGAACGTCGCCGACGTCACGGGAAACGTGTCGGCCCTGGTCGCGCTGTTCGCGGCGACGGTCGGCGCTCCGCTCATCAAGCTCGCGGGATTCAGCGCCGCCGCACGCGCGGCCTTCCGCGCGGCCGGCGGCTCTCGGCGCTCCCGAGGAACCACGCACTAAACTGTGCGAGGCGCGTCTCGCGTTCGCGCCCCCCATCCACGTACGGGGACCATCCATGAGGGAGTTATGGGCATGAAGAGTTTTCTGTGGCTCGTCGTCGGCGTCGGGCTCGGATTCGTCGTCGCGCACAAACTGAACGAGAGCCAGCAGGGCAAACAGTTCTTCAGCACGATCGACAAGAAGGCCCGCGATTTCGGCAGTGCCGTCTCAGACGGCTATCACCAGCGTGAGGCCGAACTGCGCTCGGCCATCGATGGCGACTGAGCGCATCCATCTTCTCCACTCACCCCTTCGAACACCCGGAACCCATGCAGACTGCTGAAATCCATCGCCGCTGGCTCGACTTCTTCGCCAAGCGCGGTCACACCGTCGTCCCATCCGCTTCTCTGATCAGCGATGACCCGTCGCTGCTGTTCACGGTGGCCGGGATGGTTCCGTTCGTGCCCTACCTCACCGGGCTCGTGCCTGCGCCGTTCCCCCGTGCGACGAGCGTACAGAAGTGCATCAGGACGCTCGACATCGACGAGGTCGGCAAGACCCCCCGTCACGGCACGTTCTTTCAGATGTGCGGCAACTTCTCGTTCGGCGACTACTTCAAGGAGCAGGCGATCAGCTTCGCCTGGGAGCTCCTCACCACGTCCGAGGACGAGGGCGGTCTCGGATTCCGTCCCGAGGATCTCTGGGTCACGGTGTTCGAAGACGACGATGAGGCCCGCGAGATCTGGGCGCGAGTGGCTGGTCTGCCGCAGGAGCGCATCCAGGGGCTCGGCATGGACACCAACTACTGGTCGACGGGACAGCCCGGCCCCGCCGGACCGTGTTCCGAGATCTTCTTCGACCGCGGTCCCGCTTACGGCGCGGACGGCGGCCCGGCCACCGACGACGATCGGTACGTCGAGATCTGGAACCTCGTCTTCATGCAGTA
>Ga0256911_1000036_pt1 | contig 42586 bp, 46 predicted proteins | sample MC6MC0764MT_FD_190197 | JGI IMG/M metagenome (GOLD analysis project Ga0256911, IMG submission 190197) | Metatranscriptome of enriched soil aggregate microbial communities from Iowa State University, Ames, United States - MC6-MC0764-MT... | ecosystem: Environmental > Terrestrial > Soil >...
CATGCATTCGCAGCTGACGACCGACTCAGGTCTGGTGCTGATGGCCGCAGACGTTCCCAAGAAGATGCCGTTCGCAGAAGGATCCTCGATCTCGGTCTCGCTGAGCGGGGACGACGAAGACGAGCTCACCGGGTACTGGAACAAGCTGATCGACGGCGGCACCGTGATCGAACCACTGTCGAAAGCGCCGTGGGGCGACAGCTTCGGCATGGCCACCGATCGATTCGGCATCAACTGGTTGGTGAACATCGCAGGTTCCGCCCAGAGCTGACGGTCAGAGGACCGGCCCTCACGAGGGCCGGTCCTCACCGGCTAGGAGCCGGACTGCGAGGCCGCACCGTGCAGCACTGCTCGCGCGAAGCTCCGGGCGCGTTCGCGCAGTTCGTCTATGCGCTCTGTGCGCGCGGCGTCGACATCGAAGCCGATGTACGCCACGGGCGGGCGCTTGCGGACGATCGCCGAGCAACCGAAGTTCGCACAGACGAGCGTGCCGACGGTGTCGCCGTTCCGGCCAGACTGTCCGGCGCGCTTGGCGCTGAAGAACACGACCTCATTGGTGAGGTTGACGTCCTGGCACCAGGAGCACTGAGGCCTGGCGCGCGTCGAGGCTTCCGCTTGCCTAAGGACGAACCCGACGGGTTCTCCGTCGAGCTCGACGACGACATAGCTTCGCCGGGGCAGTTTTCGATCTCGCCACCCGAAGTAGTCCAATTCGTCCCACTTGGTATCGGCGAAGTCGAGCGGTAGTGCGACGTCGGCGATCTCTTTGCGGGACGCGTTGACGAACGACGAGCGGATGGTCTTTTCAGTCAGAGGTATCAAGGGAATCGTCACCAATCGATGGCGGCTCGTGAGCGGCGGGCTCGTGAGCCGTAGAACGACAGCGTGCGTCAACTGTCGAGGAAAGGGTCCGGTTGCGTCGTCGCTCGATCAGCGGGTGCCGCAGGAAGTCACCGGGCTCGGACGCGAACATCCGAGGAAAAAGGCACGCTACGGGGTGACGGCCGCTCTGCCGTCGGCGAGAACGACGCCGACGACCTCCCAACGCCCGATGGGCTGAACGGGGATTATAGAAACGGACACCCAGAGATCGTATCAAGGGATGGACGTCCGGTGGGCTGTCGGTGGTCTGCGGGATGCTCGTGGCACATCACGAGGAGAGGAAGCGTCATGCCAACGTCAGTGACTCCGATCGATCCACCGAACCTGTTCCACAGTCCGGCTTTCGCCCAAGGAATGATCGCGCCCGCGGGTCCGACGCTTTTTGTGGGCGGCCAGAACGGCACGGACAGCGAGGGCGCCCTCTTGGACGGACTGCAGGCTCAGACCGAGCAGGCTCTCCGCAACGTTCTCGCGGTTCTGGCCGAGGCGGGCACCGATGCCGAGCATGTCGTCAAGCTGACGATCTATCTCGCCGCGGGGATCGATCCGACCGACGCTTACGGTGCCACCCGCAGCGTGTGGGGAGACACGCGCACCGCCGTGACCGTTCTGACCGTCACCCCGTCTCGGCCCGGGGCGCTCGTGGAGATCGACGCCGTGGCCGCGATTCCGCAGTAAGAAGCGTCCCGGACTTGACGCATCCCGAGCTCGACCACTGGCCCTCCGGTAGCGAGAGGTACCGTCGTTCCGAGATCACGCAACTGCTCGGCGTGGGTGGGGAACTGTGGGAGCGGGCTAGTCGTGACGTTCTTCTCTGGGGCGTCAAGACCCGAAGCGGTTTTCGCGTGGAAGGGACAGCGGGGGCCGACCGTGGCCCTCGCATCGAATGGCTCAGTACGGCCGGTTCACCGGCTCCGGTGCAGCCCGAGGGACGAAGGAGTACCACCTCAGCTTGAGACCGGTGATGAGCCTGTTGTCGGTGGGTCCGCTGACCTCGGCGGGGACGAGCAGGGCGGAGATCGCGGTGGTGACCGGCACGGCGAGCACGAGTCCGATCCCGCTGCACAGGGTCCGCACGATCTCTGCGGCGAGGTCCTCCTGAGACAGGAGGCTCAGAGCCGGTCGGTTGTAGAGGTAGAGGACGATGAGAACGACCATCGCAGCCCCCGCATACGCGAACACGATCGTGTAGATCGTGGAGGCGATGTGGTCGCGGCCGATCCGCATGGCACGAGTGAACAACTGTCGACGCGACAGCTCGGGGCCGGCTGCACGGAGTTCCCACACGGTTGACGCTTGGGTCACCGTCACGTCGTTGAGCACACCGAGGCCCGCTATGACGATCGCGCATGTGAGAAGACCACGGAAGTCGATCTGAGTCACACCCGCCAGCATCCCACCGACGTCACCGCTCACCCCAGTGAGATGAGTAGTGGCGACCGCCATCTGAGCGATCCCCGCCGTGATCGCGATGCCGAACAGGGTGCCGATCAGGGCGGCACTCGTGCGCAGAGAGAACCCGTGCGCGAGATACAGGACAACGAACATGATCGCGGCTCCGCCGACGATCGCAACGGCTATCCCTGGTCGACCGGATACGAGGGCCGGGAGCATGAACTCGATCAGCATGAATCCGCTGAACACCAGTGAGATGAGGGCCATGAAGCCTCGGAGGAGTCCGACGGCCACGACGACGATCGCGAAAAGAAGAGCCCAGACGAGCAGGGAGTTGTCACGAACGACACCATTGACCGTGATGTTTTGAGCCCCGGTTCCGGCACCTGACGTGTCACCGCCGGACTGCGTGGCATTCACCGGTTGAGGGGGGACGACCAGTTCGAGCTCATCGCCCACGTGCAGTCCGGCGGTCGCCCACGGCCAGAGAAGCGGCAACGACACTGCACGGCCAGCGTTGTGGCCGCTGAGCAGCGTCACCGTGGCCAGCTGACATGTCCGCGTGTCACCGGGGGCCGATTGAGGCGCATCGCCGGAGGAGAAGTATCCCGGGCATCCGTTCTTCAGGGCCACGATCCTGCCATTGGGGAACGTCGTCCCCTTCGCGGCGAACTGGACGCCGGATGAAGCCGCCGCGACCTTCGCATGATCCGGCCAGAGGACAGCCATACCGACCGCGGTGGCCAGCGCCGCGGCGACCAGAATCGCAGCCAGCACGGTGCGGAGTGCGACGCCGCCGCTGCGTGGAGCGGGGGCACGGTGCGGATGGGCGTGGGCGTGCGCCATGGAACCTCCGAGTCGGACAGGACGTGCCACTGTATTGCGGCGCTCCTGGGAGACACCCCGCTGCTCCCACCGATACATGTCGCACATGCTGAGAGCACTCTCATTCTGCTGACGACGATTCGCTGGCTTCGCTTGGATCGGAAGCTCTCAAGTCGCAACCGGCGTGGGTCGGTATCGCACGACGAGCGCCCCCGAACGGAACTCACGGCGCTCGACGAGTTCGAGCTGGATGCGGTGGCGCAGTCCCGCGAGCAATGTCGGCCCATGCCCGGCGAGCACCGGATGCACGACGAACTCGTATTCGTCGATCAGCCCCAAATCGGCCAACGCCCGGGGGAGCGTCACACCACCGACCCACAGGCCCTCGCCCGGTTGCTGCTTGAGCGCCTGAACTGCTGATCCGAGATCACCTCGCAGCGGTTCGGCGTTCCAATCGACTTCGCTCAGCGTGCCGGACACAACGAACTTCTTCGCCCGGTCGATGGTCTCGGCAAAGGCGACCTGTGATTCATCCATCCACTCGGGCCACATGCCTGCGTCCGGCTTTCGCCAAGCAGACTCCATCATCTCGTAGGTCACGCGGCCGAAGAGCAAGGCATCGGCTCGCCCCATCTCAGCCGTCCAATAGTGCATCGACTCCTCATCCGGAGGCAGCCCGGCTTCGTGATGGGCACAGCCGTCGATCGTCACGTTGATCGAGTATCGAAGGGGTCTCATCGCGTGTCCTCCTCTGATGCGCGTCTCGATTCCTCCGGCTCAAGGTACCCCGGCCAGGTGTATCTCAGAGAGATCCGCCAGAGCCCAGGGGAGTGGGCTTTGGTCGAAGGCTTCTCAGCCCGGCACGGATCTCGGTGACGAGGATCTCGGGCTGCTCGAGGGCCGCGAAGTGTCCGCCCCTCTCGGCTTCGCCATAGTGGATCAGATCGGTATACGTGTCTTCGATCCAGCTGCGGGGGAGCAGCGGGATGTCGCGTGGGAAGACGGTCACCGCGACCGGCGCCGTCAATCGGGGGCCGACTAGGCTGCCCGCGCTGTTCTCCCAGTAGATACGCGCGGCGGACGCGGCGCTGTTGGTGAACCAATACAGCGAAATCGCGTCGAGCATGTCATCGGTGCTGATCGCATCCTCGGCGAGCCCGTTGTTGTCGGTCTTGGATTGGAACTTCTCGTAGATCCAGGCTGCCTGACCAGCCGGCGAGTCGGCTAACGCGTATCCGACCGTCTGCGGCTTCGTGCCCTGGAGATGGTTCGACCCGCCCAAGTAGCCGGTGTAGAGGGTGAGAGTCTCCACAGCGTGGAGTTCCTCAGGGGAGAGCGTCTCGGGGATCTGGGCTGGAAAGGCGTATTGGGTGTTGAGGTGGATCCCGAGAAGTCCTGCGGGCCGCATCGCTCCGAGGGCGGTGGTGACGACGGCACCCCAGTCACCGCCCTGCGCGGCCCAGTTCTCGTAGCCGAGACGCTTCATGAGCTCCACCCACGCAGCGGCGATGCGACTCACGTTCCAACCGATTTCGACCGGCTTCTGAGAGAACCCGAAACCGGGAAGCGACGGGATGACCACGTCGAACGAGTCCTCCACCCTGCCGCCGTAGGCCACAGGATCGGTGAGCGGCCCGATCAACTTGAGAAATTCGACGATCGAACCGGGCCAACCGTGCGTCAAGATGAGCGGCATCGCACCCGGATTCGCGGACCTGACGTGGATGAAGTGGATGTCGAGCCCATCGATCTCGGTCAGGAACTGGGGATAGGTGCTGAGCTCCGACTCGAATCGGCGCCAGTCGTAGTCGTGCTCCCAGTGTGCGACGAGGGACTTGGCGTTCTCGAGGCGGACTCCCTGCGACCAGTCGGAGACCGTCTCGTTGTCTGGCCACCGGGTTCTGGCGAGCCGCTGTCTCAGGTCGTCGATCTCGGACTCGGGGATCGCCACTGTGAAAGGACGAACGAGTGTTGAGGGTATGGCGGTTGATGCGCTCATGCTTGTGTTCTCCTGACGGCTTCGTGATGCTGATGTTCGTTGCACAATTGTGTGCAACGTATCTCATTGCACACGATTGTGCAATGATGTGCTGGTGCAGAACGAATCCGCTCGGGCTCGAGCCATGAACGACACCAGGAATCGCATCCTCGACGTCGCCCTTGAGGTGTTGGGGGAGAACACCGAGGCCGGCATGGAGGAGATCGCCGCCTCCGCTGGCGTGGTGCGTCGCACCGTGTACGGCCATTTCCCAACCCGTGCCGGCTTGGTCGGAACTCTCGCGGAGCGCGCGGTGGGGGAGATGACGGCCGTGCTCGCCGAGGCCACTGCTTCCGACGAAGCGGTCGATGCGGCGTGGGTCGATTTCATCGCCCGCTTATGGCCCTTGGTGCGGCGCTACCGAGTGTTGCTGGCGCTTCGGCGTGGCGAGTACGGCGAAGAGATTCACGTACTTCTGGGTCCCCTGGATGACGGCCTCGCCGATCTCGTGCGACGAGGCCAGGACACCGGTGTGTTCGGAAAACACCTTCCCGCCGAGGTCCTCAGTCAGGTGGCCTATGCCGCGGTTTTCTCGATCGCGGATCACGGTCTCTCACGCGGGAACCTCGACGCCGGCGCGGCGACGATTACCAGCCTGCTCATCCTGGGAGTGCCTGAGTCGCGCGCGCAAGCTCTTCTCACTGGCCGAGCATGAACCACCCAGAACCCGCTGATCGCAGGCCGTTTCGCAGCGGACGGATGGCATGGCTGGAGAAAATCGAGAAGACTGGCCGACATGGATAACCCGCCGCATCCCGAAGCAGCCCTACTTCGAGTGGATGCTCCCCATCGCGAGCTCCTCGAGCAGGTGTTGGACAGGTGGTCGCTGGAAGTGCTCGACGCCCTCTGCGAGCGACGTATGCGGTTCAACGAACTCCGGCGCGAGATCCCCGAAATCGGCCAGAAGTCGCTCACCACCACCCTGCGGAGGCTCGAACGGAACGGCATGATCGAGCGACATGTCGTGAGCACTCGTCCTCTTGCCGTCGAATACTCCGTGGCACCCATTGGGAACACCCTCACCGGACTCATCAACGCTCTTCTGCAGTGGACGAAGGTGGCGCTGCCGGAGGTCGTGGTCGCTCGTGCCCGATTCGATGAAGGGATCGGCGACTGAGTCGAAGGGGTGTTCCGCGGGCAACCTGGTGTCGTTGAAGCGCCCTGCACTGCTCGTCTAGAAAGGGACCCATACCGGTGGAACGACCGCCGGAAGAAGGGCACCTTTCGTGAAAGTACACATCGTCAACGCACACCTCAGCTACCCGGATTGGACCGAGGGGACACTGAACCTCGCCATGGTCACCAGGGCGAGAATGAGGCTCCTTGACGACGGTCACGACGTCACCGAGACGAAGATCGAAAAGGATTACGACCCGGGGGTCGAGGTGCAGCGACACCTGGAAGCCGACCTCGTGATCCTGCAGACCCCGATCAACTGGTTCGGTCCTCCATGGATCTATAAGCGGTACGTCGACGAAGTCTTCAACTCCGGCCTTCACAGCAAGAAATTCATGGTCAACGACGGACGCACCCGCTCTGACCCTTCTCGCCAATACGGCACCGGCGGCCACATGCAGGGTAGAGGCTTCTTCGTCGCTGCCACCTGGACGGCGCCCGCCGCGACATTCAGCAACCCCGACAGCGTGCTCTTCCGCGGAAAAAGCATCGACGACCTCTATCTGAATATCAGTACGAGCTACCGGTTCGTCGGCTACACCGTACTGCCCAGCTACAGCATCTTCGACATCTTCCACAGCCCGGACGACGTCGCCGCAGCGCTAGAAGACTATGCGACGCACGTCGCGGAGCAGGTCGCAGCACTGGGCCGAATGCGCGCCAGGTTAGTAGCGCACTCATAAGTAGGTACTTCCCAATAGGGAGCTTTGGTGTTCAACTGCTCTAGGCGGCGATCGCCGCCATCTTTAGAGAGGACAAAATGTCGATTGTTGTCACCGGTGCATCCGGAAACCTCGGCCGCCTGGTCGTTGAACATCTTCTCGCCGACGGCACACGCCCGGGCGAGATCATCGCTACCGGCCGGGATGTTGCCAAGCTCGATTCTTTCGCTGCGCGTGGCGTTACGACACGCAGAGCTGATTTCAGAGACGAAGCCCAACTCGAGTCCGCCTTTGCTGGCGCGGATCGGCTGCTACTGGTCTCCAGTACGGATGTGAGCGAGAGGTTCGACAACCATCGCCGCGCGATCGACGCAGCGCGCACCGTCGGCGTTTCGCAGCTCGCTTACGTGAGCATGGTCAATGCCTCCACCGCCGGCAATCGACTGGCCGCAGAGCACCTTCGCACAGAAGAGTATCTCCGGGCTAGCGGCATCCCTTCTGTGATCTTGCGAAACGGCTGGTACCTCGAGAACTACACCGAGCAACTTCCCCAGATCACCCAGAATGGTGCGCTTGTGGGCAGCGCAGGCAGTGGACGCGTCAGTGGCGCGAGCCGAGCGGATCTTGCCTCGGCTGCGGCAGCCGTCCTCACCCAGAACGACCACACAGGAGCGATCTACGAACTCGGGGGAGAGCCGTTCACACTCTCGGAGCTTGCGGCGACGATCAGCCAGGAACTCGGCTCGGAGGTGCAGTACCAGGACTTCTCCGAACCCGCGTACGCAGAGCTGCTCACGAACGCCGGCCTTCCGCCCGAGCTGGCAAAGGTGCTGGCCGATGCGGACGCCGGCCTAGCGCGCGGGGAGCTCTATACCCACAGCGATGACCTTGCACGCCTTCTAGGACGCCCGGCACAGGGTCACCGTGAGGCCGTACGCGACGCCCTCTCGCGAATTGTCGGTTGACGCAGTCCGCTGCCGCGTGACGTCAGACCGGCCTGACCGTCGATTCGAGGGCTTCCAGTGCCAGCGTCTCGGCGTCCGGCCAGTCGATCGTGTCCTTGTCGATCCTCAAGCTCACGATGCCATGGCACGTCGCCCAGATCAGCAGTCCGGCGTGCGAGGGGCTCACTGTCGGTCGGGCAAGCTGGGCATCCGTCAGTTCTCGGACCAGCTCGTCAGTACGATCGAGCATCCGCTGACCGAGCTCGAGGCTCTCACGGCTGCTCAGGCGAGGAATCGCCTTGCCACCGTACAGAACCCGGTATGCCCCAGGATTCTGGAGGGCCCATCGCACGTACGCCGTGGTGCGCGCTTGGAGTCGCTCCCACGGTCCGCCGCCGGCTCTCGCCGCAGTGTCTTCTGCCGAATCCCGAAATGAAGAGAGCTCTTCGAACTGCCGCTCTACTGTCGCTGAGATCAAGTCGTCGCGACCGTGAAAATGCAGGTATACCGCGGTCGGGGCGACTCCGGCTGCACGCGCAACCGCGCGAAGGGATAACACCTCATCGTTTCCGAGTCCGGCGAGCACGGCGGTGGTCGCGTTGAGGAGGTCCGTGCGCAGCTGGGAGCCATTTCCTCGGGCGTTGCGAACTCTCTTCGGGCTCGACTCGGATGCCGAGGCCGCCGTTGGGTCCGAGGGTTGCGAGGGCACGACACCCATAGTAGTCCAAGGTACGCGTGGATTTACAGGCGTACATTTACACGTGTACAGTTACTACCCGAAGGAGACAAACAAATGAACGACGTATCGAATTCACTATTGACGAAGCGACTCGAGGGAACTGTTTCGGTTGTCCTGGGCGCCAGCAGCGGAATAGGTGAAGCCACCGCGCGCCTTCTGGCTGAGCTCGGCAGCAGCGTGGTTCTGGGTGCGCGGCGCGCAGAGAAGCTTGAGGCAATCGCCGAATCCATTTCGTCGACCGGAGGGGTTGCGGTCGCTCAGGTGACGGACACGACAGATCCGACTGCGCTCCAGGCACTGGTTGCGACCGCGATCTCGCGGTTCGGTCGACTCGACTTTGCCGTCAACAGTGCTGGGGCACCGGGACGCGGCAGCTTCGTGGAAACGCCGGTCGACTTCTTCGACCACGTGCTCGAGGTCAACTTTCGGGGTGTGGTGCTCGCAATGCAGGCCGAGCTGCCGCCGATGCTCGAGCAGAAGAGCGGAGCAATCGTGAACGTCGCCAGCGTCGGCGGATTGGTGGGCGTGCCCGGCCTTTCCGCTTACGTCGCGAGCAAGCATGCAGTGGTGGGCCTCACGAAGAGCGTTGGCCTGGAGTTGGCGACCACCGGCGTTCGTGTCAACGCCGTCGCGCCAGGAGGCACGGACACTGAGATGCTCTCCTCCGGAACGAAGGAACAGCGCGACTTCTTGATCAGCTTGTCTCCCATGAAACGGATCAGTGAGCCTCGCGAGATAGCGAAGTCGATCGTCTATCTGCTCGCGGACGCAACGTTCACGACCGGTTTCACTTTGTCAGCCGACGGTGGCCAGTCTGTGGGTTAGACGGTGGGAACGCTCTGCCGCTGACGTGCCTCGATAACCTCGGCCGCGTGCGCGATCGACCAGGCAGTCAGCGCCGCCAACGGCTGGCGCAGGGTGACTCCGAGCGGAGTGAGCTGGTACTGCACACGCGGGGGCACTTCTGCGAACACCTCGCGGGTGATCAGGCCGTCGTGCTCCAGGTGACGCAGCGTCTGTGTCAGCATCTTCTCGCTCACACCCTCCAAGCGGTCTCGAATGGTGGCGTAGCGATGAGGCTGCTCATCAGCGAGTTCGCCCAGAACGAGCACGGTCCACTTGTCGCCGATTCTGTCCAGGAGATCCCGCGAGGGGCAGCCGCGATCATAAGGATCGTAGTGGTCACTCACCCTCTAAGGATATGCGCGTTACGCTCTATTAGGAAGTTACATCCCAGATGGAGAGGATCGGTTCCGCTTCTACGCCGGCCTGTTGCCGTCCGATTTGGACGGCCTGTCCTGCGACAGCGGAGTCCATCATCTGTTCCTGCGTGACGCTGAGGTGGCCGAAGTCGGGATCGATCGCGATCACCTGGGCGGTCGTCTGCAACGTTGCGATCTCCGCATCCGGCGCGGTATCGGAGGTGACCGGGGCGGCCTGGTCTGCGGCCTGGTCTGCGGCCTGGGAGGAGCCGAGAGGGTGGCACGACAGAACAACGACGACGTCGGCGGGCGCGATCGATGTCGCGTTCAGGTGACTGATGATTCCGCCATCCATATAGAGTCGACCCTTGATCTCGACCGGCGGGAACAGCGCCGGCACGGCGCAACTGGACGCCACGGCGTCCCGCAGAGCGACACCGGAATCCTGATCCCACACCACCAGGTGGCCGGTTTCGACGTCGATCGCTGTGCAACGGAAGCCGGTGGGCCACGGGATGCCGTCGAGCACCTCCCCGAACAGCCCGAGATAGACGTGTTGCGCGATCGTGGTGGCGGTCAGCGCCGTGCGCCCGATCTCTCGCACCAGCTTCTCCGGATCAGCACCGAGGCTCGCCTGCCCCATCGCTTTGAGGAAGGCATCGTTGCCCGCTGCCATCGCGTCCGCGTCGATCGTTCTCCCGAGGGCCGCCAGGCCTGCGAGGGCCCGGGTGATGTCGTGGCCGCTGGACAGCAGGGCGCCGACCAAGGAGCCTGCGGAGGTGCCGAGGATTTCGTCGGCAGCGGTGAAGTCGACGCCCGATTCGCGGAGCCCGGTCAGGATGCCGACCTGCCAGCCCACACCGACCGCGCCACCTCCACCGAGAACGAGAGCGCGGGTCGGTGAGCTGGTTGATTCCGATGTCATTTCGGTTCCTCTTCTTGTGAATTCGGTAGTGAGTTGGGGCCATCTGTTGCGTGACGGCCCTTGCTAGAGCTCAATGCCGCCTCGATACGTCGCAGAACCGCGTTGACCTGGTCGACGTCGGCGGGATCGTCGACGATTCCGTCGAGCAGGTTCGTCCACAAGTCGTGCAGCATCTGCAGATTCTTCTGAGCGGACTCGGTGGGGTAGAGCCGCACCCGGCGAGCGTCCGCTTCGTCGGCCTCGCGGCGCACGACGCCCTTCTTCTCCAGCCCGCGAAGGGCGCGGCTGAAGTTGCTGGAGATCAACTGGGTAGCCTCGGCCGCCGCCCGCGCCGTCGTGCCCGGGTTGCGGTCGACATACCGCATGACGGCGCTCTCGATCGGTGTCCACCCGTGCAAGGCGAAGGACTTCGAAGCGTGAATGTATCGACTGATCGCCAGGATCGAGTCGGCGAGCTCGAAGAGGCTGGATGTTCGGATGTCGTCGGCCATTCCCCGATGCTATATTGGCTATCACCCGATAGCTATCACTAGACAGTGAATTCTCAGGACGAGAGATCAGACAGCGTCGGTACAGCTGCAATCGGAGGGAATCGACATGACCGTGGTCGCGATCGAAGAACATTGGATGATGCCGGAATTGGCGTCGACCCTGCAAGCCATGCCCGAGGGGGAGCGGGACGAGAGCCTTGCCTTCAATGAGCTCGGCGATAACGCCGAGCGCCTCCGCGATCTTGGCGCTTCGCGGATCGCAGCCATGGACGCCCAGGGGATCGACGTGTCGGTTCTCGCGCTGACCCCTCCCGGGACCCATCCTCTGCCGGCGGCGGTCGCCGTCGATCTCAGCCGCAAAGCCAATGACCTCGCAGCCGAGGCGGTCGCCGGTCAGCCGACCCGGTTCCGAGCTCTTTCGACCTTGCCGATGTCGTCGCCGAAGGATGTTGTCGGCGAGCTGGAGCGAGCCGCGGCTCTGGGGCATGTCGGCACAATGGTCTACGGCCGGGCCGGCGATATCGCGCTCGACGACGCTCGCTACGAGGACTTCTTCGCAGCCGCGGCCGAACTGCGGCAACCCTTGTTCATCCATCCGCAGATTCCGTCGCGCTCCCTTCGTGATGCCGCCTACCGCGGCTTCGACCCCGTCACCGATCTCACCTTGGCGACCTTCGGCTGGGGGTGGCATCTGGAGGCCGCCACCGCCGCCCTGAGATTGATCGTGCGCGGTACCTTCGACCGGCATCCGGACCTGCAGGTGGTCCTGGGCCACTGGGGGGAGATGTTGCCGTTCTGGGTGGACCGCGCGGATGGCTTGTCGCGCGTTGCGGGCCTACAGAAGAAGGTCTCCGACTACATCCGATCGAACATCCACCTCACCGCCTCGGGGATGCTCAACCCGGCTCTGCTGCGCCATGCCCTGTCGGTGACCACTATCGATCGACTGATGTTCTCAACCGACTACCCATTTCAACACCCGAGCTCCGACGAGATCATCGCTTTCACGCACAATCTCGACTCGGACGCCGATCGCCTACGGTTCATGGGCGGCAACGCCGCTGCGCTCTTGGGCATCGGGCCCGCGACGTCCGCTTAGCCGCGAGCAGGCAGGCCGACCGGTCGCTGCTCCGGGAGCCACTGCTGAATCGTGCGGGTGAGCTCGTCTTTCCGCTCCAGGGGCAGCCAGTGGCCGGCGGGCAGGCTCCGCACGGTGAGGTCTGCGCAGGTCGCGAGCATGGGCTCGCCCTGGCGATCGATGTCGATGCTGCAGATCACGTCCCAATCACCGTTCACGAACAGTACCGGCATGGAAAGCCGACCGTTGTTCCGCGCTTCGCGGGCATAGGCGATATTCGCGCTGTCGTTCATGTACCAGGCGGACGACGTGCGAAAACCGTGTTCGGAGAAGGCGCGGACCAACTCATCGAAGTCCGCGGCCGGCCAGAGATCCGGATGAGGCAGGGTTGTCGGGGCGCGATGGGCGTCCCCGAAGCGGCCGCCGGTCTGGCTCACCGTCGCAGTCGGGGCAACCTCTCCGACCATTTGGGGGATACCGGGACGGTAGATGGATGCGAGAGACGACCGCACGTCCGCGTCGAGGTCGGCGACGGCCTCCTCAAAGTTCGTCGTGTAATACCGGTAATAGTCCCATTGCCCGTCCGGATAGAGATCGGAAGGGTAGATCGTGCGATCAACAAGGGGCACGAGCGTGTCGAGGGCGTTCGAGCCCGGGAAGTACGCCCACGAAACGAGCACGATCCCACGGCACCGCTCGGGATGATGCGCGGCGACAGCGCCGACGACGGCACTGCCCCAATCGTGGCCGACCCAAATGGCGGGTTCGCCACCGAGGTGATCGTGCAACTCGATCGCATCCGCGACGGCCTCTCGAGTCGAATACGCGTCGACCGCCGAACGAACGGTCGAGTCCCCGAAGCCGCGGAGATCGGGTGCGACGCAGTGCCAGCCCGCCTCGCCGAAGGCTTCCAGTTGAGCGCGCCAGATAAGGCCGATACTCGGCCAGCCGTGGAGGAAGAGCATCAGCGGTCCGTCGGACGGACCGGTCTCCAGGTAGTGCGTCGTCTGGCGGTGGGTGCGAAGGGTGCGCAAGGTGAGACTGCTCATGGTCAGGTGCTCCTCGAGGTCATTGCGGATTGCCGGGGCCGACTGCCTGGGCGCGCCGACGAACCCGCACAAGGCCGAGCGCTGTCGCGATCAGCACAAGCGCGATGTCTGCGATGCCATACACGGCGGCGGTGGGTTCGAGCCCGAACGGATCGACTGCCAAGCCGGCGGCGAGTGCAGGGAGGCTGAACGCGGTGTAACTCAGGATGTACATCGTCGCGAACACCTGCCCCCGGTGCTCGCTCGGCGACGCCTCCCCGAGCGCGTTGACGGCGAACCGGATCGCCGACCCGAAGCCGAGGCCCCCGATGGCCGATCCGATGACGTAGAGAGGAAGCGTCGTCGTCGAAAGCGCGAGGATGGTCACGAGCACCCCCGAGGCGAGCGTCGCATAGCCGAACCATTCCTGGACGGACTCCGGCAGCACCGCCGAGACGACAGTTCCGACGGCGCCCGCCGCAAAGAAGACGCCCAGGACTATCCCCACCGCGAAGTGGCTGCGAAGGCCGAAAACAGTCCCGAGCACCGACGAGCCGAGCGAGAGGTAAAGACCCGCGAGCGCCCACGTAGCGATGAGCGACGGGATCAAGCTGAAGAAGACCGGTCGAGTGACCGCCGGGAGCCCGGCGCTCGGCCGGAGCGATCGCGCGACCGCTCCCCAAGACCGCGGGCCGGGACTCGTCTTCTCGGGCACGAAGCAAACGAGCGCCGCAATCACGAGGTACAGCACTGCCAATGTCCAGAACACCAGCTGCCGCGGAAGAGGTGCGAACTCGACGAGTGCTCCGGCGAGGACCGCACCGACGACGATGCCGAGCGGAGAGACAGCGCTGCTGACGACGCCGCCCGCCCTGGGAGTCGGCGCGGTATCCAGGATCATGGCCGTGATCGTCCCGCTAGCGGCGCCGACAGCGATCCCTTGGATGACGCGTGCCACGAGGAGGCCGCCCACGCCGTCTGCGAGCGAGAACACAATCATTCCGACCGCAAGCAGCACCAACGCCCCGACAGTGACCGGACGCCGGCCTACGGTGTCGGAAAGAGATCCGACAGTCAGAAGGGCCAAGAGCAGCGCGACGACGTACGCGGCGAAGATCACCGTGAGTACGAAGGGGGAGAAGTGCCAAAGCCGCTCGTACACCGGGTACAGCGGTGACGGGGCGGAGGCTGCCGTCAGCGTTGCCGCACCGGCCGCCGCTGCGACCAGGAACGAGACCGGGCGGTTGAACACGAGAGATCCTCCAGAGAGCGAGTTTGTTTGCCGCATGCGACGTTAGCCCCGCGTACGCGCTTAAAGCAAATAGTTCTGCAATAATGGGGTATGGCGATCAAGACAACAGCCACCCGCCCCGGTGGTCGCAACGCCCGCGTGGCGACCTCCATCTATTCGGCGGTCGGTGAGCTGGTGGGCGAAGGCGTCGAGGGGATCACGTTTCGACAGATCGCGTTGCGCGCCGGTGTGAACCCGACGACTCTGTATCGACGGTGGAGCGACGTGAATGCCCTCCTCGAGGAAGTGACGGTCGCCGCACTGACCCGGGAAGGCGAGTCGCCGCCGGATACCGGTTCGGTGGAGAGCGACCTCATCGAGTGGGCAACCGTCATCGCCGCGGACATCTCGCGCCCCGAGCGTGCTCGTTTCCTGAGGGCGATGGTGGCAGCCCGCATCGAACTCGTCTCGGAGTGCGCGATCACCGACGCCCGAAGCAGTCAAGCCGAGGAAGTGATCGGACGTGCGGAGCGGCGGGGGGAGCCGACGCCAACCGTCGAGCAGATCCTCGACCACATCATCGCGCCGCTCTACTACCGGGTCGTCTTCGCGCTGCCCCTGGACGAAGGGCACCCGAGCCGACTGGTCCGCGACGTGCTCGCGATGAGCTCGGTCAAGCCGGTCAGCCCTTAGTCTCCGTGACCGAGGAGGCCGATGAGCTCGGTGATTATCCGATCGCCCGTCGTGCCCCATTTCGATTCCCCGAGCTGTCCGCTGGACTCCATGCCCGCAACACCGTGCGCGGTGGACATGAGGAGGGCGCCCACGCGTCGCGCGTCGTCCTGGCCGACGACCTCACCAACGATCGAGAGAAAGGCATCTTGCGCCTTGGATGCCGCATCGATCAGTGGTTGCGGATTCTTCGACGGAGTGGTGAACATGAGGGAATAGAGATGAGGGCGCTGCCGAGCGACTGTCACAAAGGCAAGAACGGCCCGGGTCAGACGGGCCTGACCGGACGGCGACTCCTCGGCTTGGATCTGCTCGAGGTCGTTGGCCAGTTGCGTCCATGCTCTGATCGCGAGAGCGGCCAGGAGCGTCTCCTTGTCGGCGAAATGGCCATAGGGTGCACCCCGAGAGACGCCGGCCTTCGACCCGACCGCGCGCAGCGTCACCGCCTCGGCCCCGCCCTCATCGAGGAGCGCCGACGCCGCATCCAACAGCGCGCGCCCTGTCGCCGCGGCGGATTCGGCGCGAGTAGTCATAGGCCGACTTTACCTGACACTGTCAGTCAATTAACTTGACAGTGTCACATCGGATGGCTACGGTGTTCATATGACAACGTCAACGGAATTCTCGGAACTCGCAATCGTCACCGGCAGCTCGACGGGCATCGGGCGAGCCACCGCGCAACGCCTGGCCGCCGACGGCTTCCACGTCCTCGCCGGCGTCCGAAACGACCGCGACGCAGAGAAGATCGCGGGGGAGCACATCGAGCCCGTCATCCTCGACGTCACCAATGACGAACACATCGCCTCAGTCGTGGACCGGGTCGTGAACGATCCCGAGCGACGTCCGCTCCGAGCCGTCATCAACAATGCCGGCATCGCCGTCAACGCGCCGATCGAGGTGCTGACGCTCGACGACTGGCGTCACCAGTTCGACGTTTCCGTGTTCGGCCAGATCGCGCTGACCCGCGCATTGCTTCCCCTCCTGCTCACGAGCCGTGGACGCATCGTGAACATCACCTCCGTGGGCGGTCGAATCGCCATGGCGAACTACGGCGCCTACTCTGCCGCGAAGTTCGCCATGGAGGCGGTGAGCGATTCGCTGCGCCGGGAGGTGCAGGACTTCGGGGTCCACGTCATCAAAGTCACCCCGGGTGCCGTGAGGACGAACCTCACCGACAGCGGGCTGGCGACGAGCGGCAGGATCGTGAACACGATGACTGCTGATCAGCACAATCGCTACGACGACCTGACCAAAGCATTCGTCGCCCAGGCCGAAGCCTTCGCTCGCGACGGGGTGACTCCTGCGCAAGCGGCCGCGGTGATCTCGCGCGCCGTCGCTGCCCGACGACCGAAGACTCGCTACACGATCGGCCGAGACGGGGCGATGTTCACCGGGATGTCCAGAATCGCGTCAGACCGACTGCTGGATGGCGTCCTCAGGAGCCAGAACAAGAGCCTCGCGAAGTCGAAAAGTTAGGCCCTGCCCGTTCACCGTTGTCTGGTCACGTGTGGAGCACGAACTCGACGATGTCCGCGACAAGCTTGTCCGTCTCCTCGAACGCGAGGACGTGGCCCGAGTGCTCGTACACCTCGAAACGCGCACCACGGATGTGGCGGGCGAGCTCCTCACCCGCCGCCGGCGGATTGAGGCCATCGTCTCGCCCCGAGATCACCAGGGTTTCTGCCGTAACGCGATGCAGTTCAGGACGGAGGTCGAAACCGGCGAGCGACCGCTCGACGGCGGCCTTCTCGTCCGCAGTGAGTGCGACCTGCGACTCGGACTGCATGGTCAGAATCTCTTCCCGGCGCTCAGGCGTGGTGTCAGGAGACCAGATCGCCCCCGCCATGAAAGCGAGCGCCTCTTCTGGAGTCGCCCCCGCGAGGTCGAAGCCCATCCGGGCTGCATAGGCTGCAGACGACGACGTAGTGCCGTGCGCTTTGCCGACGACCAAGACCAGATGCGATACCCGCGAAGGCTCGAGAATCGCTGCCTCCGCAGCCAGATAGGCGCCCATCGAGACTCCCACTAGAGTCGCGGATGCGTGACCGAGCGTTGCAATCAGGGTGTCGAGCATCGTGCCCTGGTCATCGAGGGTGAACTCTGAGGGGTGGTCCGAGCGCCCGTGACCGAGTGCATCCGGGGCGACGACATGAAATCGATCGGCGAGGCGCTCAGCCAATGGCGCGACCGTCGAGGCGTCCCCGTACAGGCCGTGCACCAGCACGAGCAGCGGAAGACCCGGATCGCCGAACTCACGGACGAAGACGTTACGGCCGTCGAGCTCAAGAAATGACACGATTCTCGCTCCTGTTAGCGTCGTAGGAAAGTTCAGCAACTCCATCCTGCCGTACCCCGAACTCATGCCAACTCCATTCGATGTACTCGCGCTCGGAGGTGTCGTGCCGCATCCGCATCCGCTCCGCCTGATCGTCGCCGACCACCCAACGAAGTTGCTGCGATTCGTCGAGGGCGGCTTCAAGAACTGCATTTGCGACATCCTCCGCGGTGGCCAGACGATACGGCCGATCAGACGCGAAGAACTCCATCCGCTGACCGACGTATCCCTGATACTCCGGCAGGATGACGGTCTCAGGGAGTCTCGCGTAGGCCTTCTCCACTAAGCGCGTAGTGGGGACGAAGCCCGGTTCGATCACCTTGACCCGGATGCCCAGCGGCGCCAGCTCCAGGCGCACGGTCTCGCTGAAATTGTCGAGTGCGGCCTTGCTGGCGTTGTAGACCGACATCAGCGGTTCGGGGACGATCGACGATGCCGAAGTCAGGTTGATGATGACGCCACTCCCGTTGGTCCGAAAATGCGCGATGGCTGTCTGCATGATCACGAACGGTCCGAAAGTGTTGACCTCGAACTGCTCGCGCACCGTATCCATTGACGTCGTCTCGAAAGGGGCTACGAGTCCGATCCCGGCGATATTGGCGACCACATCGATCTGGCCGAAGCGACGGACCCCGGCTTCCCACGCCTCCGCCACCTGCTCCGGGTCGGTGACGTCGAGCTCGTGGATGAGCAGTCTGTCGGACTCGCCCCCGTTCCAGTCCGCGGGATCTCGCAGGGTGGCGACGACGTTCCATCCCGCCTCGAGAAAGCGCCTGGCGCTTGCGAAGCCGAAGCCTGAGGATGCGCCTGTGATGAGAGCTGTCTGAGCCATGTTGTTCCTCCAATGTTCCGTGCGCTGACAACGCTAGAGATCACAGGTGGAACGATCTATAGTTGCGAGTGTCAATTACTTCATCACGCGTCTCAAAGCCAGCATGGACCCACTGGAACAACTCGTCGAACTCCTCAGCCCGCGAGCGTCTGTCTGGAAAAGGCTCGCTGCTGAGGGGGAGTGGGCGTGGAACATGCCCGCCGATCCCGGCATTGTCTTCGGCCGGATCATCAGCGGCACCTGTCGATTCACGGTCCCGGGGCATGGAAGCTTCGAAGCCGGCGAAGGCGACTGCGTCCTCCTCGCCGCCCCGACAGCATGGACGTTGAGCTCTGCCGGCAGCACTGCCGCACCCATCGACCTCGATGACGTTCAGCCACCGGCTCTCCGGGAGCAGGATGGCGAACGCGAGCCAGAGGCTCAGTTTCGAGTCGTCGGTGGCCATTTCGAGCTTGACACTGCGAACTCCGAGTTGCTGACCATCTTCGTGAAGCCCGTCACCCGATTGATGGCAGCCGACAACCCGGAGGGGAGCCTGCTGGATCGCCTGCTCACTCTCGTCGATCAGGAGGCGCTCCACGACCGACCGGGTCGCGAGGCCGTTCTTTCGAGGCTGATGGAGGCGTTGCTGATCGATGTACTCCGGTCGCCCCAAGCGGGCGTCGCGCCGAGTGCCGGCATGATTCGCGGGTTGGCGGACCCTCAGATCGGTCGCGTATTGCAGGCGTTCCATGCCGACCCTGCAGCTCCGTGGACGGTCGCGTCGATGACATCGATCGCGCACATGTCGCGTTCGGCGTTCCTCCGGAGGTTCGGGTCCCTCGTCGGGCAGCCACCCATGTCGTACGTCCTGCAGTGGCGGATGGCCACGGCCCGGCGTGCCCTCGCTCGAGGCACTCGGACGATAGACGAGGTCGCACACGACATCGGCTACGGCTCAGTGAGCGCGTTCAGCACGGCGTTCTCGCGCACTGTCGGCCGGCCGCCGAAGTCCTGGGCCCGCCTGGCCGCGGCCACCTGAGGCGACGCTACGGATCCTGCACCCCGGCTTCGTATGCCCAGATCACGAGTTGTGTTCGATCGCGCAGACCCAGCTTGCGTAGAGCGTGGGATACGTGCGTCTTCACGGTCGCCTCACCGATGTGGAGAATCGCTGCGACCTCGGCGTTAGTCAAACCTCGGGCGACTGAAACGACTATTTCGAGCTTACGTTCGGTGCTCACCGCCGCAAGCGGGGCAGCTAGGTCACCCCGCATGGTCTGCGAAGACTCCCAGCAGGATGTCGGCGAGGTGCTGCGGTGCCTCCTGCGCGACGTAGTGACCGATGCCATCGAGCTGCACAGCGGGCACGCTCTGAGATGTCACTGCGCTGAACGACGAGTGTGTGAACTGGCCGCCTCGAGATCCGACGGCGACCACTGGTACGGTCAGCGATGTCGTCGCGAGAGCGCGTAACTCGTCGCCCTCCGTGAGCATGCTGCGGTAGAGACCTGCCGCGCCCATGAATCCGCCGGACCTTCCGTACGTGCGCGCGAGCTCGGAAACGTCTTCCGCGTCGACGGCCATGCCGTACAGGGGATAGAGATACTCGCCGATGAACGCGTGAGACTTGCTCTCGAACAGCAGGGCGGCGACGCCGGGGGCCGCAAGCGCGCCGATGTACCAGGCGCCGCCGTGGGTGACATCGGCCAGGCGTTCCGCACCGAAACCAGCCAGACCGGATTCGACCGCCGTGAGGCTGAGGACGTCGTCGGCATGCAGGCGGGCCAGTCGGTAGACGAGGCTTCCGCTGAGATCTTGGCCCAGGACGTGCATCGGTCCGACGGACAGGTTCGCGATGAGTGCGTGCAGGTCTTCGGCGGCGACCGCACTCGAGAAGTCTTCATCGGCGATGGGGGAGTCGCCGAAGCCGCGAAGATCCACGGCGTAGACGCGGTGGTGCATGGCGAGGAGAGGGATGAGCTTGCGAAAGGCGGTCCACGTCTCGGGAAAGCCGTGCACGAGGAGCACCGGGCTACCGGACTCCCCGGCGGTGACGTAGTGCAGGACCGTACCGTTCACCTCGGCGGTCTCGTGCCGCATGCCGATGGTGGATGAGGCGCTCGGGTTCATGTGATCTCCTTAAGGCTCGATAGACAACCAGGTTGACACATTGATGGCACAATAGACAACTTAATTGTCGAATTGATAGCATTGACGCATGTCTCGAAACGGAGCCGACCTCGCGTTGCTTCTGCTCGGCGGCTTCCGCTTCATGGCCGACGAGGCCACAGTGCTCCTCACCGCGCGAGGGCATCCGGGAGTGAGGCCAGCCCATGACTTCGCGCTGCGAGCCATTGCCGCCGGCGCCGGGTCGGTTTCCGAGGTGGGACGCCGTACGTCGGTCTCAAAGCAGGCGGCGGCGAAGAGCGTCGCGTTTCTGGAGGAGGGCGGCTACGTTCGGCGTGCCCCCGATGAACACGACCGACGGCGCTCGCGTCTCACTGTGACCGACCGCGGAAACTCACTGATGAGCGAAGGGGAGGCGGTGTTCGACGAGGTACGAGCGCGATGGGAGGCGCTCGTCGGTCGCGACCGGGTCGCAGATCTTCAGACCGCCCTGCAGCGACTTCTCGAGTGAGTCGGCCGTTGTGCAGTGCGCTTTACAGCGCCGCGATCGCTCGGTCGAGCCATTCATCCAACACTTGCTTCTCGGCCTCAGAGAGCATGTCGAGCTGAGGGGTGAGCGCGCGCAGGGTGACGCTGGCTGTCTTGACGATGCTGTCGTTCATCACGGGCGCGTCGGTCAGGATCTGACTCATCACAGCCGCATAGAGGTCGTCGGCAAACGCCGGGTCGCGTTTCTCGGGCGGCGTCGAGAGGATCACGGTTATCGCCCCCACGCCTGCCGCCTGGATAGCGTCCACCGCCCGATGCTCTGAAACGCGGAGTCGGCCGGCTTCGGCCACGCGGTGCACGCGCGCCTCCAGCACGCGGCGTCCGATCTCCGCCGCGGGGGACCGGACGACCCGTTCCGGGTCGCTCAACAGCCGGAACACCGCTGGATTCGCAACACCGAAGTCGATCTGAGTGCGCCATCCGTCGCGGAGATCGTCGAGGGCGTCGACGCCGTTGACCGCTGCAGCGTCGACGACCGCCGCCTTCGCGGCGACGAACGTCGACATCACGTGCTCGGCGACCGCATCCAGCAGGCCGCCCTTGTCGCCGAAAAGGCGGTAAATGGTTGGCGCCTGCACCCCCGCCCTCTGGGCTACGCCGCGAGTAGTGACGCCGGATGGGCCGTGCTCGTGCATCAGTTGTGCCGCAGCATCGACGATCCGATCCTTGGTCTCATCGCTCATGTATCGAAGATAACGCAATTTCGCTACCACTGAATTATCAGTGCTACGCTCAGAATGATTTCATTGATACCACGAAAGGCGGGGCCATGATCATCATCACCGGCGCAACCGGCGCCCTCAACGGCGCGACTGTCGACAACCTTCTCGAGCGGATGCCCGCGAGCGAGATCGTCGTCGTCGCTCGCGATAGGGCCAAAGCGCAGCGCTTCGCCGACCTCGGTGTCGCCGTCCGGCAGGGCGACTACGCGCAGCCGGACAGCCTGCCCGCCGCATTCGACGGAGCCGACCAGCTCCTGCTCGTGTCGTCGAGTGACCCGAAGGCAGATCACCTCGCCCTCAACCGAGCCGCCATCGATGCCGCGAAGAAGGTGGCCGTTGGTCGCATTCTCTATACGAGCCACCAGGGCGCGTCGCCCGTGACCCCTTTCGGCCCGGGTCGCACGCACGCCGCGACCGAGCAGCTTCTTGCCGATGCCGGGGTGCCATGGACGTCGCTGCGCAACGGCTTCTACGCTCACAGCCTCGCCTGGTTGGCCGGGCCGTGGCGCCAGACCGGCGTGATCTCCGTGCCTGCCGACGGCCCGGTGTCATGGACCGCGCGGGAAGACTCCGCTGAGGCAGCTGCCGTGATTCTCACGGCGGGGGGCGGCTATGACGGACCGACCACGATTACAGCGACGACTGCCCCGACCTTCGCCGAGGTGGCCGCCATCGCGTCCGAGCTCGTCGGACGTGACATCGGCTATGAACTACTCGACGAAGACGAGTGGATGCGGCGCCAAGTAGCGGGTGGAGCGCAGGAGTTCATGGTGCGTTTCACCGTCGGCATGTACCAGGCTGCAGCGGGCGGCTTCTTCGCCGGCACGGACCCCCTGCTGACGACGCTTCTCGGTCGCGAGCCGCGGACGGCGCGCGACGCCATCGCGGCCTGAATTCTCGGGCCGCGGCGCAAGCGGCCGGGGCGAGCACTGCAGTCACGTTGCAGCTGCACGTGACCGGCGACTGAGCGGAAGGTCGCTCATTCGGTGGCCAGAAGTCTCTCGGAGACCTCCCAGAGGCGCTCGGCGGCCGCCGGATCGAGCGCCCACTCTTTGACGCCGTGAGGGTGCTCGGCAAGGCTGGCGTCGTTCCGTACCGTGTAGGCCTCGCGTGAATCGTCGAGGTAGTGTCCGCCGGTGTGCGCGAACTCGGGGGACACCGCTGCCACGAGGGTGGTGGCGGCACCCTGCTCGATGGTCTTGTAGCTGAAGACGCCGGCAGCCTCCGCCGCATCCAGCGACTCCCGCTGTTTCGCGGAGAAGTTGCGTTGAAGCCCGGTCGCGATGCCACCGGGGTTGACGGAGTTGGCGACGATTCCGTCCGAGCTCCAGCGGCGAGTCGCCTCGACCGCGAAGAGCGAGTTCGCAGTCTTGGATTGGGCGTACGCGACCTGCGGATCGTAGTCGCGGCGTTCGAACTGGAGGTCATCGAAATCGATGTTCGATCGCATATGGGCCGTCGATGTCAGCGAGACGATCCGGGATCCGCTGCGCTCCGCCGCCCCTTGCGACAGCGCGGCCCGCAATCCGATTGACAGGGCAAGGTGGCCCAGATGATTGGTTGCGAGCTGCAGTTCCCAGCCCTCCGCGGTTCGCTCGAGACCACTCGTCACGACGCCGGCGTTGTTGATGAGCAGGTGCAGGGGCTCCTGCCAGGCCGTTACAAAGGCTGTGACACTGGCTCGGTCCGCCAGGTCGAGCCGCGCGACGCGAGGGCGTGGACCGCTGACGGAAGTCGCAATCGCATCGGCCGCGGAATTGCCTGCGTCGACGTTGCGAACCGCCAGCGTCACATCCGCCCCGGCGGACGCCAGCGCTCGAGCCGTCTCGACTCCGAGGCCCGAGGATGCTCCGGTGACGATCGCGCGGAGCCCGCCGAGGTCGACGTCCCGCACGACATCGTTCGCGGTGCTGGCGGCGGTGAATGGAGTAGTGATGAGCGCTGAGGAGGCCATGGCTAGAACCATACTGCTTAAGCAACTATTGTAAAGTGCGTCTACCGCCTTTACGCTTGGTTTATGAGCGAAGGAACTCCAGCGGTTGTGGACGGCACCGATCGCCGCGGCGCTGTCCTCAGTTCTGCGCTCACCACTTTTGCCCGATTCGGCTACCGCAAAACATCCATGGACGAAGTCGCGCGCGCCGCGCGGATATCGCGGCCTGGACTGTACTTCCTATTCGAGTCGAAAGAAGTTCTGTTTCGCGCCGCGGTCGTGCGCGCCCTGGACGAGGATCTCGCGGAGGTCGAGCGAACACTGGGGGAGTCGAGTGTCGCACTCGGCGACCGACTATTGGAGGCGTTCGATCGCTGGGCCGGCCGGTACATCGGACCTCTCTCCGGGGACATCTGGGCCGTGATCGACGACAATCCAGACCTTCTCGGGGACGTCATCCTGGACCGACCGCAACGCTTCAGCGACCTCATCACCAGTACGGTCGAGGAGTCCGGCCGGAGCGCCGCCGCTTCCGCAGCCCTCGCTCAGACGCTGATCAGCGTCTCGATCGGGATCAAACACCAGGTTCACGATCGGGGGAGCTACCGCGACCGACTCGCGGTCGCAATCGATCTGCTCCTGCGCTGAATATCGCCAGGCAAGGTTTCCGGGAGATCGCAGCACATGGTGCGAGCTGTTGGTGTGCGCTGTAACTGACATAATGTGCATTATCAGCGCAATGAATAGCAGGCCGAACCACGGCCATTGCTTGCCCTGACAGCGTTCATCATCGAGCACTCAACAGCCCACGAGTTTTACCTATGACCGAGTCGACGCCTTCCAGCCTCCGCCCGCCCGTCGGAGACTTCGCGGGTTCGTGCCGATATCTCCGACATGTCGGAGATACTTGCGGCGTGTCGCCCGATACCGCCGACACAGCGAACCGCTCTCACTTCACCGCATCCTGAGAACACCTCAAAGCTGACATAATGCGACGCGCACTACTCCGACGCACCCACATAGCGCGCCAGATGCTCCCCGGTCAGCGTCGAACGCGATGCAACGAGTTCGCTCGGTGTCCCTTCGAACACGATGCGGCCGCCATCGTGACCGGCGCCGGGGCCGATGTCGATGATCCAGTCGGCGTGAGCCATCACGGCCTGGTGGTGTTCCACGACGATCACCGACTTTCCCGACTCGACGAGACGATCCAGGAGTCCCAGCAACTGCTCGACGTCGGCGAGATGCAGGCCGGTGGTCGGCTCGTCGAGAACGTAGATCCCGTCTTTCTCCGACAGATGCGTGGCCAGCTTGAGCCGCTGGCGTTCACCACCAGAGAGAGTCGTCAGCGGCTGGCCCAGGCTCACATAGCCCAGCCCGACGTCCGCGAGTCTGTCCAGGATGACCCGAGCGGCAGGGATGCGGGTCTCCCCCGTGCCGAAGAACTCTCGCGCCTCGGTCACCGGCATGGCGAGAACCTCGCTGATGTCCCGACCACCGAGATGATATTCCAGCACCGACGCCTGAAAACGCTTCCCCTCGCACACCTCGCACGTCGCGGCCACCCCGGCCATGATCCCGAGATCGGTGTAGACGACGCCCGCACCGTTGCAGTTCGGGCAGGCGCCCTCCGAGTTAGAGCTGAAGAGCGCAGGCTTCACACCGTTCGCTTTCGCGAAGGCTTTACGGATCGGCTCGAGCAGGCCCGTGTACGTCGCCGGATTGCTTCGCCGAGAGCCGCGAATCGCACCCTGATCGATCGAGACGACGCCTTCGCCCTCTGGGATCGACCCGTGCACGAGCGAGCTCTTGCCCGACCCGGCCACACCCGTGACGACGACCAGCGCGCCGAGCGGGATGTCCACATCCACGTTCTGCAGGTTGTGAGCCGTCGCATTGCGGATCGGCAGCGTGCCCGACGACGTGCGCACCTCTTCTTTGAGCCTGGCCCGATCATCGAGGTGCTGGCCGGTGAGCGTGCCACTCCCCCGAAGCCCGTCCAGTGTGCCCTGGTAGCAGATCGTTCCGCCGGCGGCACCGGCACCGGGCCCGAGGTCGACGACATGGTCGGCGATCGCGATCATCTCGGGCTTGTGTTCCACCACGAGCACCGTGTTGCCCTTGTCCCGGAGACGCAACAAGAGCTCGTTCATCCGCTGGATGTCGTGCGGGTGGAGTCCGATGCTCGGCTCGTCGAAGACATAGGTGACGTCGGTGAGCGATGAGCCGAGATGCCGGATGATCTTCGTGCGCTGGGCTTCTCCGCCGGACAGCGTGCCCGATGGCCTGTCGAGTGACAGATAGCCCAGCCCGATCTCGACGAAGGAGTCGAGCGTCTGCTGCAGGGTGGTCAGCAGCGGGGTCACCGACGGCTCGTCGAGCGTGCGCACCCATTGGGCGAGATCGCTGATCTGCATCGCGCAGGCGTCCGCGATGTTCACTCCCCCGATCTTGGATGAGCGCGCCCCCTCATTCAGCCGGGTTCCGCCGCAGTCGGGGCAGGTGGTGAAGGTCACCGCCCGGTCGACGAACGCACGGATATGCGGCTGCATCGCCTCCCTGTCCTTCGACAAGAAAGCCTTCTGCACTTTCGGGATGAGTCCTTCGTACGTCAGATTGATGTCGCCGATCTTCACCTTGGTGGGCGCGTGGCGGAGGAAGTCGTCGAGTTCCTTCTTGCTGTAATCCCGGATGGGCTTGTCGGCGTCGAGGAAACCCGAACCGGTGAAGATTCGCACCCCCCAACCGTCGGCCGTGTAGCCGGGGATGGTGAGCGCTCCCTCGTTGAGCGACTTGGAGTCGTCGTAGAGCTGCGAGAGATCGATGTCGTTGACCGTGCCCATCCCCTCGCATCGAGGACACATACCACCCGTTATGGAGAAGTCGCGCCGCTCCTTCGTCGTCGTTCCTCCCCGCTCGAACGTGACCGCTCCGACGCCGGAGATCGAGGCGACGTTGAACGAGAAAGCCTGAGGCGAGCCGATGTGCGGGTCACCGAGTCTGCTGAACAGGATGCGCAGCATCGCATTGACATCGGTCGCTGTACCGACCGTCGACCGAGCGTTCGCCCCCATCCGCTCCTGGTCCACGATGATCGCGGTCGTCAGCCCATCCAGCAGATCCACGTCGGGTCGACCCAGCGTCGGCATGAATCCCTGTACGAACGCGCTGTACGTCTCGTTGATCATCCGCTGCGATTCGGCAGCGATCGTTCCGAAGACCAGTGAGCTCTTGCCCGATCCCGACACCCCGGTGAACACGGTCAGTCGTCGTTTGGGGATCTCGAGGCTGATGTCTTTGAGGTTGTTCTCGCGGGCGCCCTGCACGCGGATCACGTCGTGACTGTCGGCCGGGTGCGACGCCTGCGCTGGCGTGTCGGTCTTCGGGGCAGTGATGTCCATGGCCGTCAGCCTAGCCAGCACCCCCGACCGGCCGCTTCTCCGAACCTGCTCGGTCCGGGCTTCGACCGGTATGCATGTATTGCCGGGGAGAAACGCCGTAACACGCCTGGTCCCGGATGACCCTGCGGCGCTAGTCTCAGCACGACGGCCGCACGTGCAGCGGCCCTGAAGGAAAGGTCATTCCCATGACGTCCACCAATCCGGTCGATGCGGGTTTCCACGATCTCTCGCTCGACGCAAGAGACCTCACGAGGTCGGCCATCAACGGCATCCGCGTGGCTCTCGGCATCAGCGGCGTCGCCGCGGTCATCCTCGGCGTCGTGCTCCTCATCTGGCCGGTCAAGACGCTTGCCGTCTTCGCCGTCTTCCTGGGCATCTACTTCGTGATCGCCGGCATCATGCGTCTGGCCATCGGCATCTTCAGCAGAGGGACGAGCGGTGGGATGCGTGCGCTCAACATCATCCTGGGCGTACTGCTGGTGATCGCCGGCGTCATCGCGCTGCGCAACGTGACGGCTGCCGCGGTGACACTCGCGATCTTCGCCGTCGCGTTCATCGGAATCGGCTGGATCATCGAGGGTGTCATGAACATCGCCGAGTCGAGCCGCGTGCCGAACAAGGGATGGGCCATCACGTACGGCATCATCAGCATCCTCGCCGGAATCGTCGTACTGTTCCTTCCCGCGTCCTCGGCCGTGTTCCTGGTGATCTTCGCCGCCGTCGCGCTGATCGTGCTCGGCGTCGTCGGGATCGTCCGTGCCTTCACCTTCGGCCGCGACGTGCTGAAGACAACGGGCACGGCGCCCGCCGCGGCCTGATTCCCGGCTGCATCGACTGAGAAAGGCCCCCGCTCAGCGGGGGCCTTTCTCAGTGCCGACTCGAGGTCAGGGACGTGCCGGGTTCTTCGGACTCGGCAGATGCCGGGCCCACCAGTCGAGGATCGCGTCGAAACGCTCCTGACGATGACGGGGTCGCCCCGACCGACTCAGCTCGTGGTCCTCGCCAGGGAAGACGAGCAACTCCGTCTCGGCACCCTGACGCTTGAGTGCCGCGTAGTACCGCTCGGCCTGACTCAACGGGCACCGCAGATCGTTCGACGAGTGCAGTACGAGAGTCGGGGTGGTCACCTGCGATACGACCGCCTGCGGACTCTGCGACCGCATGAGCTCGGGATCCGTGCCCGTGTATTCGTCTCCGAAGAAGCTGCCGATGTCGCTCGTGCCGACGAATGCGTCGGGATCCAGGAATCCGCGTTCGACGATCGCTGCTTCGAAACGGTGGTCGTGCGCGATGGTCCACGCGGTCAGGTAGCCGCCGTACGAGCCGCCCATGATGCCGACGCGTGACCCGTCGATCGACGGATATGCCTCGATGGAACCGTCGAGGAAGTCGAGCACATCGGTGAGATCGACCGTGCCCATCGCCTGACGGATGACCCGGCCGTGCTCCTGCCCGTAGCCGGCCGCGCCGCGCGGGTTGCTCATGACGACCGCGTAGCCCGCATCCGCATAGACCTGGGCTTCGTCGAACAGGCTTCCGGTGTATGCCGCGTACGGTCCGCCGTGGATGTTGAGGAGTACCGGATGCGGTCCCTCACCCTCCGGAAGCACGACCCACCCGTGCACCGGGTACCCGTCGCGACCGGTCACTGTCAGCTCGTGCGGCGCCACGATTCCCGTCGTGCGGAGATCCCGGGAGAAATCAGTGAGTCGGGTGAGCGCTCCCCCGTCGACCGTGGCGAGGTCTCCGTTCGTGTTCGCGTCCGAGAACGTCACCACGAGCACATCACCGGCGACCCCGGCTCCGCCGACCACGGTCGTGTCATCCGTGAGGCGTTCCGATTCGCCGGCAGCGGTGACACGAGTCAGAACGAGGGCGCCCCGGCTTCTATCCGTCACCAGCACGGCGTCGTCCCCGTATGCCACGATGTGCGACTCGGTGAAGTCCGTCGTCTCGGGATCGGTCAGCAGACGTGGTGCGGACCCTTCGCTGTCGAGGGCGTACAGCGCTGAGTTGCGCGCGACGAAGTCGCGACCGCTCGGTCCGACGTCTTGCGCCGTGAAGTAGAGCACGCCGTTGAGTCCGTAGCCCAGATCGACCACGGAGAAGTCGCCGTGCGACCCGGTCACATCGCGTGGGCTCGCATCCGGGTCCGCCGGATCGATCAGGAAGACGTTGGTGCGCAGATCGTCGTCGCGGGTCTCATGCCGCGCAGACACGAACGCCAGCGAGTGCCCGTCGGGTGTGAACGCGATGCTCTGGTCGTCCCAGTCCCCGTCGGTCAACTGGACGGGGTCGGCGACCACCGGGATGAGCGCGGCCGCGGCGTCGACGGTCGGCGCGGGCTGGGCCACGGGCTCGCCCCACACATCCGGCACCGGGATGACGAAGACGTGCGATCGCCGGTCGGTGATGTAGCCCAGACCGTTCGCCTGGTAGTTAAGGGTGGTGAACCGGCGTGGCGGCTCCGCGTTCGCATCCAGACCCTCGACCGTGCCATAGCGGCCCGGCTCGGGGACGCGACTCACGAACGCGAGCGATCGGCCGTCGGGTGCCCAGACGAATTCGGAGACACCGAGCTTGCGATCGGTTGCCTGCACGGGTTCACCGCCGGCGGCGTCGACCACGAACACCTGTGGCGGCATGCCGGGCGCTCCACGGAGGAAGGCGAGCAGACGTCCGTCGGGCGAGAACTGCGGTGCCGTGTCCCGGTATCCGCGTGTGAGCCGCTTCGGTGCGGCGTGTGCGGTCAGCGGCACGGTCCAGAGCTGGCCGACCGCTGCGTCCGCTGCGAGATCCGGATGCGTGACTGACGCCACCGCCCGGCCGCCGCCCGGATGCACCGTGGGCGTCGAGACGGACGTCAGCAGGCCGAGGTCAGTGCTCTTCATCGGCGATCGGGGTGAAGCTCGAGACGTCGCCGACCAGACGGGTGTGGTCGGCGGGGATCGGGTCGACGACGGCCTGCGCGATCTCGGCCGCGAACTCGCTCACGTTGTAGAGCTTGCCCGCCGCCTCCTTGCGCGCGTTGATCGCATCCGGGTTGAGCCGGTTGAGGAGGGTCGCCGTGATGGTGCCCTCGATCATGTCGCCGGACACCACGACGAACTCGATCCCCTTCTCGGTGAGCGACGGGATGAGCGCACGTAGCGCGTCTTCACCGGCCCGCTTGCTCCGTGCGACTCCGTCGTACTCCGGCATGGTCTCGGTCGTGTTGATGAAGTGCGCCTGATGACTCGTCACGAAGACGATGCGCGAGCCCGGGCCGAGCAGAGGCAGCGCGGCGTTCAGCGTGTTCACCTGCGCATCCCGGTTCAGCTGCATGGCGTAGTCCTCAGCCATGCCGGACTCCATGCCACCGGATGCGTTGAGCACCAGTATGTCGAGGCCGCCCCACTCCTTCTCGACCGTGTCCACGAGAGCCGCAAGGGAGTCGCGATCGGTGAGATCCGCGCCGACCGTGATTGCGGTGCCTCCCGCCTCACGGATGGCGTCGGCGAGCTTCAGCGCGCGTGCCTCCTTGTTGCGGAAGTTGATGACGACGCTGGCACCGGCCGAGGCGAGGTACTGCGCCGTGTCGGCGCCGATTCCTCGGGAGGAGCCCGTGATCAGGGCCCGCTTTCCGTCGAGAGCGCCGGGGGCGAGAGGGTTGGACACGAAGACTCCTAGCAAGATGGTTTTCTCGTCCCTGAGACTACCAAGTGGGTTGCCCCGCACCGGTCGCAGCAACTGATAGCGTCAAATCAACCAGAGAAGGGAGTCGGTCGTGGACATCGTGTCTTTCGCCTGGATCGTCTGGCTCGTCCTCATCCTGGTGTTCGTCATCGTCGAGATGCTGACGCTCGATTTCGTGTTCCTGATGATCGCGATCGGCAGTGTCGGTGGACTCGTCTCCGGACTCTTCGGAGCCGAATGGTGGCTGCAGCTGATCATCGCGGCGGTACTCTCCGTCATCCTGATCTTCTTCATCCGTCCGCCTCTGCTCCACGCACTCAAACGGGGCGGGGATCCGGCCAAGAGCAACGTCGACGCTCTCATCGGCATGTCGGCCACCGTCGTCTCCACGGTCACGCGTGCCACGGGCATGGTCAAGCTCGCCGTGGGCGAGACGTGGACGGCACGCTTGGCGCCCGCACCCGCAGACGCTCCGGCAGAGCTCGTACCCGGCGAGCACGTCGTCGTCGTGTCGATCGAGGGAGCGACCGCCGTCGTGGCGCCCGCACCCATCGCGTCCGGCACAGACGGCTTCACAGAAAGGAGTGCGTCGTGAACGACGCCAGCCAATTGGTCGTCCAGATCGTGGTGTTCGTGATCATCGCGATCATCGCGGTCTTCGTGCTCGTCACGCTGTTCCGGGCGATACGGATCATCCCGCAGGCGACTGCGGGCGTGGTCGAGCGGCTCGGCCGCTACCACAAGACCCTTCTCCCCGGCCTCAACATCGTGGTGCCCTTCATCGACAGGGTTCGGCCGCTCATCGACCTCCGCGAGCAGGTGGTCTCCTTTCCCCCGCAGCCTGTCATCACCGAAGACAACCTCGTCGTGTCGATCGACACGGTCGTGTACTTCCAGGTGACGGATGCACGTGCAGCCACCTATGAGATCGCGAACTATCTCGGGGCCGTCGAACAGCTGACCACCACCACGCTGCGAAACGTCGTCGGTGGCCTCAACCTCGAGGAGGCTCTGACGAGCCGAGACGAGATCAACGGACAGCTTCGGATCGTTCTCGACGAAGCCACCGGCAAGTGGGGCATCCGAGTATCGCGCGTCGAGCTGAAGGCGATCGACCCGCCCCTCTCCATCCAGGACTCGATGGAGAAGCAGATGCGTGCCGAGCGTGACCGCCGAGCGGTCATCCTGACCGCTGAGGGCACCAAGCAGTCGCAGATCCTGACCGCCGAGGGTGCACGGCAGGCCGCCATCCTGAAGGCCGAAGGTGACGCGAAGGCTGCCGTGCTGCGAGCCGACGGTGAGGCGAAGGCGATCACGACGGTGTTCGGCGCTATTCACGAAGGCAACCCGGACAACCTCCTGCTCGCCTACCAGTACCTGCAGACGCTGCCGAAACTCGCCGAGGGACCGGCCAGCAAGCTCTGGATCATCCCGAGCGAGCTGACCCAAGCGCTCCAGGGTATCGGCCAGGCCTTCTCGCAGAACGGCGTGCCGGGTGCTCGACCGTCCGCCCCGGCGGAGCCGGGCCCTCCGGCGACTACTCCGCCGGGAACCAGCACCACCGCTCCCTCCGAGTGACCTTCCTCTCCGGACCGCTCCCCCGCATCATCGCCCACCGGGGCCTCGCCATCGAGGCCCCGGAGAACACGCTGCTCGCGTTCTTGAAGGCTCTGAATGCCGGAGCGACGCATCTCGAGACCGATCTGCACGCGAGCGCGGACGGCGTGGCGGTGATCAGCCACGATCCCGACCTGTCACGCACGGTCGAGCGAGCCGTCGACGTTCGTCAACTGACCATGGCCGAGTTGCGTCGCGTCGATCTGGGACACGGGCAGGGCTACTGCTCGCTGGCGGATGCCCTGGACGCTTTCCCTCAGGCGCGCTTCAACATCGACATCAAGGATGCGGAAGCGGCCCTCCCCGCCGCGCTTGCCATCCGAGAAGCCCGGGCGACCGACCGGGTGCTGATCACCTCCTTCGACGAACGTCGGCGTCGTGCGGCAGTGGATGCCCTCCCCGGCGTCGCGAGCTCGGCGTCCGTCACGACGGTGATGCCTGCAATCGCCGCAGCCAAGATCGGCGCCGTGCCGCTCGCCCGCCGTGCGCTCCGAGGTCTGGTAGCCGTGCAAATCCCTGAACGACGCGGGTTCCTGCGGCTCGTCACGGCGCGTACAGTGGGGGCTCTGCACCGGGCCGGCGTAGAAGTTCACGTGTGGACGGTCAACGAGCCGAAGCAGATGTCCCGACTGCTCGATCTGGGCGTCGACGGTATCGTCACCGACCGCTGCGATGTACTGAAAGCGCTGGTCGCTTCACGAAATTGAACTGAGAAGGGGCTGGGAGAACGTCTCGGACGGAAAGAGAATCCCCAGCTTGCTGGTTTATAAAAGTGAAGCATCGCGCGAAGAGGAGAACCACAAAATGGCAGATCGCAGTTTGCGCGGAATGAGGCTTGGCGCCCAGAGCTTACAGAGTGAAGAAGGCGTCGTGTACTCCCCGCGTTCCCGTTATACGTACCTATGTTCCGAATGCGGACAAGAGACCGAGATGGTCTTCTCGGCTGAGGCAGAGGCCCCCGAGACCTGGGAGTGCAAGCACTGCGGCCACGAGGCGACGCTTCTCGTGGGCAATGAGCCCGTCGAGGTCGATCGTTCAGACGTCAAGGTCCCCCGCAGTCACTGGGACATGCTGCTCGAGCGCCGTACGCGCGCCGAGCTGGAGGAGCTCCTCGAGGAGCGCCTCACCTACTTGCGCGCCCGCCGCGGCGGCGAGCACAAGATCGGCGCCTAGCAGCCGTAAACAAGAAGATGGCCGTTCCCGCTCGTCGGGAGCGGCCTCTTTTCATGTTCACCGCAGGTCGAGTCGTCGTGCGACCACGGGCGCGCCGTTCTTCCGGGCGCCGAATGCCAGGATGAGCCCGAAGAGTCCCAGCCCCGCCACCAGGAGCTCGATGCCGCGGCTCAGGAGAGTCGCCGGGGTCGTGGTCGTGCCGAGCGGGACATCCGAGATCATGTGACCGGGCTTGAACGGCGGGATGCTGGCGATCGTGCGACCGGACGGATCGATGATCTGACTGCTGCCGACGGTCGAGATGTTCACCAGCGAGCGTCCCGACTCGATCGCTCGGAGACGCGCGATCGCCAACTGCTGCTGGTTCTCGTCCGTCTCGCCGAAATCGGCGTTGTTGGTCTGCGCGAGGATGACCTGGGCTCCGCCGTTCATCATGTCGGTCAGGAGCTGATCGTCGACGATGTCGAAACAGATCGAGATGCCGGCACGCACACCGTTCACGTCGAAGACGTTGTCGCGTGTGCCCGGTGTGTAATCCCGGCCGATGAGATCGATGAGCGACGGAGCGAACTGCCTCCAGAACGACCTGTCCGGTACGTATTCTCCGAAGGGGATCGGATGCTTCTTGTCGTAGTAGTCGACGGCACCCTGTCCGTCCTTCCACAGGAGCGACGTATTGAAGTACTTGCCGCCACGCGATGTGATCGTGCCGACGATGAACGGAGCCCCCATCTTGCGGCTCAGCGCATCGAGGATGGCCGCGGTATCGGGGTCGCGCGTCGGATCCGGCTGCGCCACCCCTTCCGGCCAGACGACCATGTCGGCCTTCGCATCCTGGATCTTCGCCGTCTCGACCACCTGGCTGTCGAGCACGGCTCCGGGAGGCGCATTGTCGAAGTAGCCGGCGGGTCCATTGCCCTGGACAGCCGCGATGCGCACCGTGCCGTGCGTCGGAGTCGGCCATGCGGGAACCACCAGGACAAGCGCTACGGCCCCCACCGCAACGCCGACGCGCCACCGCTCCCGCAGGTCGACGGCGAACCCCAGCTCGACGATGAGAGCCACCAGCCAGACCATGACGAAGCTCAGACCCGAGATTCCCAGCCAGGCGACGAGAGGTGCGAACGGGCTCTGAGCCTGCGATTCGGCCACCCGGCCCCAGGAGAAGCCACCGTACGGCCAATTGCCGGCGACATACTCGCGGAGAACCCAGAGGCCACCGACGATCACCGGCAGCATGCCGAGCCGCCCCAGCACCGTCGGCCAGGCGCGCGGCACCCAGCTGTAGGCGAGAGCGATGAGCATGCCTCCGAGCCCGAAGAACAACGCTTCGAGTGTCGACAGAGCGACCCAGGGCTCGGGGCCGAGATAGAGCGACGTCCACTGCACGTGGAACAGGTAGAAAGTCTCCCCCGCCACGAAGCCGACCAGAAAGGCACTTCCTGCCCGCCGCCCACGGACGGCGAGGAGCACCATCCCGATTCCGACGAACGTCAGCGGCCACCAGTCGCGATCGGGGAACCCTGCGTCGAGCACAGGACCGGATGCTGCGGCCAGCACGAGTGCGAACCACAGAGGCAGTGGCGCGCGCGGGAGGGAGGTCACGAGGCGAGAGCCTAGGGTACCCGCATGAGTACCGCCCTCAAGGCTCCTAGGCAACGGATGAATATGCGACGATGCCGCGTCGAATGGAATCCAGCGCCTGCCTCGCGGTTCGTCCGACCGGTCCCTGCGCCACGAGCGACAGCTGATCGAGCAGGTCGATGGTCTGCTTCGTCCACCGCACGAAATCCCCGGCAGCCATGTCCGCCTCCGAAAGCACCGTGTTCAGACTCGTCCCTTTGGCCCAGAGATGCATGGCCAAGGCGAGCGTGGTCGACGGCGGCTCGCTTCCGGAGAGACGGTTCTCCCTCTCGAGGTCGTCGAGTTTGCTCCAGATGTCGATCGTCTTGTCGAGAGCAGGACGGAACGGTCCCCTCGGAAGGGTGCGCTCGCTGGCGAGCCCCTCATCCCGTCGCGGCTCGAACACGAGAGCGCAGGCCATGGCCGCGAGACTCGGTGCATCCAGCTGGTTCCAGATGTTGCGCCGAAGGCATTCTGCGACGAGAAGGTCCCGTTCGCCGTAGATCCGCTTCAAAGTCCGGCCGTGGATCGTCAACTCGGTCGTGCCGTTCTCGATGGTGATGTAACCCAGCTCGGTGAGGATGTCGGAGACGCGGTCGAACACCTTCGCCACCGCGCCGGTGCGCGAACGGATCTGCGCACTGAGCGCATCCGTCTCCCGCTTCAGCTTCCACCAGCGTTCCGCCCAGCGAGCGTGCTGCTCCCGATCGGGACACCGGTGACAGGGATGCTCCTTCATCCGCTTGCGGAGAGCTGTCAGCTGCCGTTGGCGCTTGTCGCGATCGGCCCGCGACGCATTCTCCATGCGGGCGCCCTTGCGCTCGAGATCGGTGAGCTCGCGGCGGATGCCCGAATACTCCCGGAAGTCGCCGAGGTGGCATGTCATCGCCTTCTCGTAGCCGGCGAGGGACTCCTCCTGCTGACGCACCTTGCGGGCCAGGTCGACGACGGCGCGATCCGCCTGGAATTGGGCGAACGACGATTCGAGGATCTCGCGGGTGCGCTCGCGTCCGAACTGGTCGATGAGGTTGACGGCCATGTTGTACGTCGGGCGGAAGCTCGAGTTCAGAGGGTAACTGCGACGGGATGCCAGGGAAGCGACCGATTGCGGATCCAGGCCGTCCTGCCACTGGATGACCGAGTGACCCTCGACGTCGATGCCCCGGCGACCAGCGCGACCGGTGAGCTGGGTGTACTCCCCCGGGGTGATCGGAACGCGGGCTTCGCCGTTGAACTTCTCGAGTTTCTCCAGAACGACGGTCCGCGCCGGCATGTTGATGCCGAGCGCGAGGGTTTCCGTCGCGAACACGACTTTGACGAGCTTGCGGCGGAAGAGCTCTTCGACGACCTCCTTGAAGGCGGGAAGCAGCCCGGCGTGGTGAGCTGCGACTCCCCGCTCGAGGCCTTCCAGCCACTCCCAGTAGCCGAGCACGGCCAGATCCTCGTCGAGCAGGGTGCGACACCTGTCCTCGACGATCTCGCGGATCTCATCCCTCTCGTGCGCCTGCGTCAGCCGGATGCCGGAACGAAGGGTCTGACGCACGGCCTGGTCGCAGCCGTTCCGGCTGAAGATGAAGAAGATCGCGGGCAGAAGATTGCGGTCGTCGAGCATCTTCACGACCTCGGCGCGGTCCATGCGGTAGGACTCGACCCGTCCGCCCCGGGAGTGGTAGCGGCCCACATCCTTCATCTGTCGGGAGTTCAGGGTGCGGCCGCCGTGGCGAGCCATCTGCACCAGCTCGGGATTCACCCGGTTGGTCGCCGCAAGTCCGGACGAGTCGAAGAGATCGATCAGCTTGGTCCGCATCAGGATGTGCTGCTCGAGCGGCACCGGGCGTTCCTCGGACACGACCACATCGGTCTCGCCGCGCACCGCCTGCAGCCAGTCGCCGAACTCCTCGGCGTTCGACACGGTTGCACTGAGCGAGACCATCCGCACCTCCTGCGGAAGGTGGATGATGACCTCCTCCCAGACAGCGCCGCGGAACCTGTCCGCAAGGTAGTGGACCTCATCCATCACGACGTAGGCCAGGTCACGCAACAGGTCCGAATCGGCGTAGAGCATGTTCCGGAGCACCTCGGTGGTCATCACGACGATGCGCGCACGCGAGTTGATGTTGGTGTCGCCGGTGAGGAGGCCGACAGACTCGGCCCCGTACTCGTTGACGAGCTCCTGGAACTTCTGGTTGCTCAGAGCCTTCATGGGCGCCGTGTAGAAGACCTTCGCGTTCGCTTCGCGCATGGCGAGGAACACGGCGAACTCGGCGACGATCGTCTTCCCTGCGCCGGTCGGCGCTGCAACGAGCACGCTTCGACCGTTCTCGAGGCTGGAGCAGGCCTCTATCTGGAACGGGTCGAGCTCGAAGCGCAATCCGCTGCGAAACGCTTCAAGCACGGGCTGACGCACTCGAGAGCGGGAGGCCGCGTAGCGTTCGGCCGGAGACAGCTGATCGGTCACTCCCCCAGCCTATGTCGCCAGCTCCGCCTCGATGCGCAGGGCGGCCTTGGCCGCGCGCCGATCGTGAATCCAGGCGACCCCGTAGGCGGCCAGGTACAGGAGGATCATCGGAACGGCGAGCAGGAACATCGAGATCACATCCGCTGCCGGGGTGGCGATAGCGGTGAACAGCGCGATCAGCAGGAAGGCCCACCGCCACGACTTGATGATCGACTTGGCGCTCAGCACTCCCACGAAATTGAAGAGCACGAGGAAGACAGGGAGCACGAAGGCGACGCCGACGGCGATCACGAGCTTGAGCACGAAGTCGAAATAGGTCTTGGCCGAGAGGATGGACGAGTCCTCACCCTGCGCGAAGCTCGTCAGCAGAGTGACGATGTGGGGAACGAGGAGCCACCCCGCGTACGCGCCCGCGAGAAAGAGCGGCACGGCGGTGAAGAAGAAGCCGAAGCCGTACTTGAGCTCTTTACGACTGAGCGCCGGCACGAAGAACGCCCAGATCTGGTAGAGCCAGATCGGACTCGACAGCAGAACGCCGACCGTGATCGCGATCTGGATCTTGAGGTCGAAGGCTCCCGTGATGCTGTCGTAGTTCAGCTGGGCTTCACGACCCTGCTGCTTCGCGATCTCGGTGATGGGAGCACGCAACGCATCGAGCAGGTAGCCGGACAGGAACCATCCGGCAACGGCGCCGGCCAGCAGACCCAGCGCGGAACGGAAGAGGCGCTTACGAAGTTCGACGAAATGCTCGCCGAGCGTCATCCGTCCTTCGCGGTTCTTGCCTCGCTTAGCGGAGGCCACGACCTACTGCTTCGTCGGCGATTCAGACGACGGGGTCTGCGGCGACGTGGTCTGGGGCGATGCTGCTGCCGGAGTTGTCGGCGGTACGACCGTGTTTTCGACGGTGCCCGAGCCCTGGTCTTCGGCCTTGCCGTCTTTCTTCATCTCGTTGACCTCGCCCTTGAAGATGCGCATGGACTGGCCGATGCTCTTCGCGAGACCCGGAAGCTTGGGCGCACCGAACAAAAGCAGGATCACCGCCAGGATAATGAGCAGGTGCCATCCGGTCAGGCCAGCGAACATGGGATCAGGTCCTTTTGGTCAAATGCGAAAACTGTGTCGGATCCGCGTTGGTCAGCAGTTTACCCCGTCTGACGCGCGCATCCCTGCGAGCTTGCCGCGCGTATGCGCGCTCGGCCTTGTCCTGTTCGTGTTGTGCGGTCAGCTCGGCGAGGTCGGCGAACACGGCGGAATGGAACGGAGGGTCGCGGAGGGCATCCGAGTGACGCTGCAGAACCTCGGCCTTGTCGGCGAGGACGCTCAGCTCGCGACCCGCGGCCATGAGCTTGCGGAAGAGCACGACGGCGAAGATCGCGAGCATCCCGAGGAGTGCCAGAACGAGCACCACCCAGATCACGAGCCACGACCACCAAGGCATTCCAGCAGCCTACCTGTAGCGTTCGGCGCCGGCGCGAGCCCAGTCGGCGACGACCCGGCGAGCTTCCGGCGGATCGAGCACCGTGAGCACGCCGGACAGGCCGGCGACGAGGCGTTTGAGCCCGTGATAGTGCGCCACGCGCACCGAGGTGCGTACGAAACCGTCCGCCTCGATCTGTTGGGCCCCTTCCGGGATGTAGTCCACGATGAGGGGTACCGCCGCAGCGGACACCTCGATCTGCACGAGCAGATCGTCGGCTGATCCCTGAAAGAGCGTGTCGGGCAGGGTGACGTCGCCGGGCTTGTACGCGATCGGCTCATCGGTGGCGGACAGATCGTCGATCCGATCGAGCCGGAACGTACGGATCGCCTCACGAAGGTGGTCCCATCCGCGCAGGTACCAGTCCTGATCGGTCGACTCGATCCGCAGCGGGTCCACCCGACGGCGCTCGCGCTCACCGCGTGAGTTCAGATACACGAAGTCGAGCTGAGTTCCGGCCGCGACCGCATCGCGGATGACCGCGAGGGTCTCATCCGTTTCAGAGCCGGCGACGGCCACCTGCGACGGAGCGCCGGATGAGCCTCGCGCCAGCTTGGCCATCAGTGAGCCGATCACGTCGCGATCCGCGTTCTCCGGCAGAGCGGAGAGGTACTGGAGTCCGGCGATGAGCGCTGCCGCCTCCCGAGCGGAGAAACGCGGAGAGTCGTCGATCGCGACCTGGTGCGTGAGAACGATCTGATCGTTCTGCTCGAAATCGTCCCAAGCGATGTCGAAGAGGTCGCCCGGCTGATACTGGTTCGTCTCACCCGGGATACCGGAGACGGCGATCAGACGTACCGCATCCCGCAGCTGCGACTTCTCCACACCGAAATGCGCGGCCGCCTCGGCAACGCTCACACGATCGCGGTCCATCAGGTAGGGAACGAGCGCAAGCAGGAACGCGAGCTTGTCCTGCGCCTGCATGGGCTTGCGACGCTCAGCCATCGGCCCGGCCCCCGTCATCGTGTGAACGGTCATCGTGGGCCCGGAAAGTGGCGAGCAGCCGATCGCGCACCGCATCCCGAAGATGCGGGGGTGAGATGACGACCACCTCCGGGCCGAAACCCGCGAGCTGGTCGGCGAGGATGTTCAGATCGGAGTAGTTCACCGTCAGGCGGAAGGACTCGCCGTCACGCGCCGTCGGAACCGCGTCGCCGTAGCGCTTGCCGAGGCGCGTGGCCGCATCCGTTCCCGCCGTCACCTCGATCTCGGCGACGCTGCGTGCCCAGATCGTCTCCAGCTCGGCCAGCGCCTTCGCCGCGAAGTCACTGCCCTGGGGTTCGAAGGAGCGAGCGGTGATCTTCACCGGCCCGACCATGCGCGAGAGCAGGAAGGTTCGCGAGCCATTCGCATCCTGGTCGATGCCCTGCAGATGCCAGCGACCCTGATGCTGCACCAGGGCGAGAGGCGCCACCGTACGGGTACGGGATGAGCTCTCGCCCGGCTTGAGATAGGGAAACTGCACGATGGCGTGCCGTTCGAGAGCGACGTTGAGCGGATCGAACGCACTCTCCCTCGCCCTCAGCCTGGGCGCATAGCCGACGATGGGGTCGTCGGCCTCGACACCGAGTGACCGCAGCTTCATCAGGGCCCGTCGAGACTCCGCAGAGAGCGATCCCTCACGCCACACCGTGGCCGCGAGACCAAGGAGGGTGATCTCCTCCGGCGAGAACACGACATCGGCCGGAAGATCGTATGCGCCTTTGGGAATGCGATACCGGAGCAGCTGATTGTTGCCGGCATCGCCCGGGGATTCCACTGTCTCGAGCGGCACCCCGAGCTCTCGGATGTCGTCTTTGTCCCGTTCGAACTGCCGTTCGAGGCTGCTGTTGTCACCGTGCGACACATATCGCTGGCGGTAGCCCTGAACCGTCGAGAGGATCTCGTTCTTGGTCAGTCCGGTCTCGGTCGCGAGGAGCGCGAGAACCAGGCTGAAGAGACGCTCCTCGACGGGCACGCGAGAGGGCGATGACGAGGACGGGGACACCCATCCAGTCTAATCGGCTACAGCACTCCGAGGATGTCGACGGCCCACGCGTTGGCGGACATGCTCGAGTCCGTCGGCGTCTCGATGATGACCTGCGAACCGACCTTCTGTCCGACGAGCTCCTTGAGCATCGCCTGAGGCAGAGCCTGATTCGCGTTGCTCTGACCCGTCGACATCGAGACCAGGTCGGGAGCGCCGGCGTTCCAGGTGCTGAACACGACGTTCTTGTTCTCCCAGCCGACAGCCGTGTAGTGCAGCACGACCGTGCTGTCCTTCTTGACTGTGGCGCCGTCTCCTGCCTTCAAGAGCTCGCTGCGGACGGTCTTGGGAGCCGCCGTGGTGGGGATGGTGATGCCCGCCTGGCCGGTGGGTGCGAGCACGACCGTGGGGAAGCCGGAGACGGCGGGACGGACGGCACCGTCTGCACGAGGAAGGAACGCCCCGACGACATCGACGAGCGCTATGCCCGTGCTCGTGGTTCCCTGCTGCCCGCTGTCCTTCGGCGCGATCGCGATCGCCAGACGCGATCCGACGGGTGCGCACTGCAGCGCCCTGTCGATACCGGGAACGCCGCTCTTGCCGACCGGGATGAGCGTGGGCTGCGCCTTGTTGAAGGAGCTCGCTCCGATCGCCTTGCCGGTCTCACCGTCGAGCAGGGTGTACTGGATCTTGACCATCTGTCCGGTCTGGAGCTTCTGCCCCGAGCCTTCGATGAGCTTCGTCGCCTCCGACTTGGTCGTGTCGACCGGTGTCGGGAAGGTAATCGTCGGCTTCGAGCCGAGCGCACCCTTCGCCGAGATGAGGTCGGATGCGCGGCCCGACGTGAGCGCTGTGTCGCAGTTCGCGTTCGGGTCGGACGAACAACCCGTGAGTGTGACGGCCAGCAGCCCGGCGGCTACGACGAGTGCGGTTGCTCTGCGCACGAGTCCTCTTTCGGTACATCGGTGGGAGAAGGGAGGAACTGGTCCTCCGGCCTCACCATGCTAGTTGATGGCGGGATCGTCGTCTGACGGTTCGCCGTGACCCCGCGCCTTCGACAGTTCCGCGCTCGCTGCCGCAGCGCGAACGCGCTTGCGGAGGCTCTTCGGGCTCGACTGTCTCTCTCCGAGGGCACCGGGGGTCCAGGCCTCGACGTCCTCGTCGCTGAAGTCGCTCTTCGACGGACGGCGTTTCAGTTCGGGCAGGACCGTGTCGGGCGCGAGCCTGCGCGCGGTGAGGAGGAAGCCGGTGTGCGCGATCATCCGGTGATCCGGCCGCACGGCCAGACCCTCGACGTGCCAGCCGCGCACCATCGTCTCGCTCGACTGGGGGTGCGTGTAGTCGCCGGATGCGCGGATCGCCTCGGCG
>Ga0256911_1000044_pt1 | contig 39588 bp, 38 predicted proteins | sample MC6MC0764MT_FD_190197 | JGI IMG/M metagenome (GOLD analysis project Ga0256911, IMG submission 190197) | Metatranscriptome of enriched soil aggregate microbial communities from Iowa State University, Ames, United States - MC6-MC0764-MT... | ecosystem: Environmental > Terrestrial > Soil >...
CCGGTGTGCGCGATCATCCGGTGATCCGGCCGCACGGCCAGACCCTCGACGTGCCAGCCGCGCACCATCGTCTCGCTCGACTGGGGGTGCGTGTAGTCGCCGGATGCGCGGATCGCCTCGGCGACACGCGAGAGCTGAGTGACGGTGGCGATGTAGCAGAGGAGTACGCCACCCGGTTTGAGTGCGGCGGTGACCGCATCCAACGTCTCCCACGGCGCGAGCATGTCGAGCACGACGCGGTCGACGCTCTGCTCCTCGACGGATGCGGGAAGGGCATCCTGAAGGTCGCCGACGGTGATGGTCCAGTTCTCCGGATCGTGGCCGAGGAACGTCGCCGCGTTCGACCGTGCGACATCGGCGAACTCGTCACGACGTTCGAACGAACGCAACACACCTGTCGGACCGATCGCCCGGAGGAGCCACAGCGACAGCGCGCCCGAGCCCACTCCGGCCTCGACGACGGAGGCGCCGGGGAAGATGTCGGCCAGCGCGAGGATCTGGGCCGCATCCTTCGGATAGATGATCGCCGCCCCGCGCGGCATGGACATCACGAAGTCGTTGAGCAGCGGTCTCAGAGCCAGGTGCTCGACACCGACGTTGTTGACCACCACTGAACCGTCGGGCAGGCCGATGATCGAATCGTGCTCGAGGATTCCCCGGTGCGTGTGGAAGACCTTCCCCGGCTCCAGGGTGATCGTGTTGAGCTTTCCCTTCGGGCCGGTGAGCTGCACCCGGTCTCCGGGAACGAACGGACCGCTGCTGCGCGGGTCGTAGCCGGTCATCGGAGGGACGCCTTCGAGGTGGCGAGAGCGATGATGTCGTCGGCCGTCTTGCCGTCGAGAGACGTCCAGAGCGTGTGATCCTCGCTCTCCGGGATCGGGACGATGTGCGGCACGCCGATCGACGTCGCGCCGGAGGCGACGGCGGACGCGAGTCCGACGATCGAATCCTCGATGGCGACGGCGTCGGACGCGTCCACTCCGAGGAGCTCTGCGGCGCGCAGGTAGGGCTCCGGATGCGGTTTGGCCTCGGTCACCTCGTCGCCGCCGACGATGACGTCGAACGCGTCGAACGGGATGTGCGCGACGATCTGCTCGGCCATCCGTCGAACCGACATCGTCACGAGCGCGGTGGGGATCCCCCGCTCCCTCAGCTCTGCCAGTAGTTCACGCGCGCCCGGGCGCCACGGAACGCCCTCCTCGTCGAGCTTCTGCTGCACGCGGTTGGTCAGCCACTGCACGATCTCATCGGGCGGCAGGTCCACGCCGCGCGACTTGAGGATCTCGGCGGAATTCCAGAGACCGAGACCGACAAGTGCCAAGCCGTCGTCGTGGGTCCACCGACCACCGAACGATCCGACGAGCTCGACCTCCGACGCCATCCAGTACGGTTCGGTGTCGACGAGGGTGCCGTCCATGTCCCAGAAAACAGCGGCAGGCAGCGACGAACGATTCAGTGAGCTCACGGGCGACAAGCCTACCGGGCGCGCACAGGCCTATCCTGGATGGATGGCGTCCATCCGGACGCCGGCGAGAGGACCGGGTACACCCACAGTGAAGCAGGGCACGAACTTCCTCAGCGGCAGAATCCTCGTGGTGGCGTTCGAAGGCTGGAACGACGCCGGTGAGGCCGCGAGCGGCGCCGTCAGAACCTTGCAGGATGTGCTCGACGTCGTCCCCGTCTCCGAAGTCGACCCGGAACTGTACTTCGACTACCAGTTCAACCGGCCCACCGTCACCGACGACGACGGGCACCGCCGCCTCATCTGGCCGTCCGCGGTGATGTACGGCCCCGTTCATCCCGGAGAGACGTCGCACGAGCTCGCGGACGACGCCAACCTCCGTGTGAGCGGCGACAACGTCGGAAACATCTACCTCCTTCTCGGAACTGAGCCGTCGCGCAGCTGGAAGGGCTTCACGGCCGAGATCCTGGATGCAGCGCTCGCCGCCGACATCGGCGGGATCGTGTTCCTGGGCGCGATGCTCGCCGATGTTCCGCACACCCGGCCGATCTCCATCTTCGCGTCGAGCGAGAACGCGGCCGTCCGAACCGAGCTCGGCATCGAACGCTCCACCTATGAGGGCCCGGTCGGCATCCTGAGTGCGATCTCCGAGGGCGCGGAGGCCGTCGGCATCCCGACGGTGTCGATCTGGGCGTCGGTCCCCCACTACGTGCACAACGCTCCCAGCCCGAAAGCGATGCTCGCCCTGATCGACAAGCTCGAAGAGCTCGTCGATGTGACGATCCCACGGGGAACGCTCGTCGACGAGGCCGCGGCCTGGGAGGCGGGTATCGACGCTCTGGCGGCCGACGACGAGGAGATGGCCGCCTACATCCAGCAGCTTGAGCAGGCACGAGACACCGTGGACTCCCCGGAGGCCAGTGGCGAGGCGATCGCGCAGGAGTTCGAACGCTACCTGCGGCGGCGCGGCGATGGCCGGGACGGTCAGGCCGGAGGCCGGCCCTCGGGTCCCGACGAGCCCTGGCGCTCCTAGCGCCGCGGGGCGCGCGCGGCGCGGCGTCAGAGCTTGATGCCGAGAAGCGCGTCGATCGCGGTCGGCAGCAGTGCGCTGACGGGTGAGGGATGCGTCGCGACCCACTGATCGACGGCACGCAGCGCACCAGGGGTGTCGAGATCGTCGCGCAGCGCGGCACGCATCCGTTCGATCACCGCCTTCTCCTCGAGGAGCACCTCGGCATCGTCGGGGTCTGCGATCGGCGCTCCGAGCACCCGGCCCCACTCCCCGAGTCGCGAGGCGGCGTCATCGATGGATGAGTCGAACCACTCCCAATCGGCGCGATAGTGGTGTGCCAGCAGCGCGAGACGGAGCGCGCGCGGGTCGACGCCGGCCTCGCGCATCCCGGAGACCAGCACCAGGTTGCCGAGCGACTTGCTCATCTTCTCGCCCTGGTAGGCGACCATCCCGGTATGGCTGTAGACCCGGGCGAGCGGATGCCCGCTCAACGCGGCAGCGTGTCCCGCGCTCAGCTCATGGTGCGGGAATATCAGGTCGGAGCCGCCGCCCTGCACCGTGAAGTCACGGCCGAGGTGCATGAGAGCGATCACCGAGCACTCGATGTGCCAGCCCGGCCTGCCATCGCCGACGAGCGATGGCCAGCTCGGCTCCCCCTCGCGGGTCGCGCGCCAGAGCAGCGGATCGAGCGGATCGCGCTTGCCCTCGCGCTCCGGGTCGCCGCCCCGCTCGGCGAACAGCGTGAGCATCGTCTGCCGATCGAGTCCGCTCTCCTCGCCCAGGACCCACGGGGCCGCGTTCTGCGCGGCCGAGTTGTCGAAGTACACATCGTCGTCGACCCGATAGGCGAGACCGCGTTCGAGCAGGAGGCTCGTCGCACGTCCGATCTGCTCGATGACCTCCGTCACCGCCACATAGTCGTCGGGCGGCAGGATGCGGAGGCTCGCCATGTCGGTGCGGAACAGCTCGATCTGCTCGGCCGCCAGCTCCCTCCACGACACCCCGGTCGCTGTCGCCCGTTCGAGCAGCGGATCGTCCACATCGGTGATGTTCTGGGCGTAGTGCACGCGATATCCCGCATCCAGCCACACCCGTTGCAGCGTGTCGAACGCGAGATAGGTGGCGGCGTGGCCGAGATGGGTCGCATCGTACGGAGTGATGCCGCAGACGTAGAGGCGCGCGACGTCGTCCGGCCTCGCCTCCACCAGCTCACGTGTCGCCGTGTCGTACAGCAGGGGCGGAACGTTGTCGCCCGCCAGGTGCGGAACGTGAGGGCGGGGCCAGGTGCGCATCGTCGAACTACGCGGCGAGGACGCCGGTGGAGAGCAGAACGATCAGCACGACGCCGAGCACGATGCGGTAGATCACGAACGGCAGGAAGCTGCGACGTGAGATGTACCCCATGAAGAAGGCGATGACGACAAGACCGACGACGAAGGCCACGACCGTTGCGACAGCCGTCTCCGCGGGGCCGAAGATCTCAGCGGTGCAGGTCCCCGACGCCTGGAGTGCGGCCGTGCACGGTTCTTTGATCGCCTTGTACAGCTGGAAGAATCCGCTGCCGAAGACGGCGGGCAGCGCCAGCAGGAACGAATAGCGTGCGGCGGCCCGGCGCTGATACCCCATGAACAGTCCCGCGGTGATGGTGCCACCCGATCGGGAGACGCCGGGGATGAGCGCCAGAGCCTGCGCGAACCCGAAGATGATTCCGTGTCCCCACGTGAGCTCCCGAAGACGCCGCGTCTTGCTTCCCACATAGTCGGCGATGCCGAGCAGGATGCCGAAGACGATCAGTGTGACCGCCACGATCCAGAGCGAACGGAACGTCGTCTCGATCCTGTCCTGGAAGAGGTAGCCGAGAACGACGATCGGGATGCTGCCGACGATCACCAGCCAGCCCATCTTCGCGTCAGGATCGTTGCGCGGGATCTTCCCGAACAGTGCCTTGAACCAGGCGCCGATGATCCGGACGATGTCCTTCCAGAAGTAGAGCAGCACCGCGGCCTCGGTGCCGAGCTGGATGATCGCGGTGAACCGTGCGCCAGGGTCGGCGCCGGTTCCGAGCAGCTCTCCGACGATGCGGACGTGCGCGCTCGACGAGATCGGGAGGAACTCGGTCAGTCCCTGGACGAGACCGAGGATGATCGCGTTGATGAAGTCCATACGCTGCTTTCGCTACCTGGGGAAAAGGGTGACGGGTGCGAGTCGTCAGTAGGCGAGCAGGAGATCGCGGAGCACCGTCCGACCAAACACTAACGCGTCCAACGGCACCCGCTCGTCGACCCCGTGGAACATGGCGGGGAAGTCGAGATCGGCCGGAAGACGGAGCGGTGCGAACCCGTAGCCGGTGATCCCGAGCTTACTGAGCGCCTTGTTGTCGGTGCCGCCCGAGAGCAGGTAGGGCAGCACGGGCGCTCCCCGGTCGTGCTCGCCGAGCGTGCCGATGATGGCCTCGATCAGCGGACCGTCGAATCCGGCTTCCAGTCCCACATCCCGGTGCATGATCTGGATCTCGATGTCGTCGCCGACGAGCTGCTGGACGATGCCGAGCACCCTGTCCTCATCGCCGGGCAGCGTCCGGATGTCGATGAGCGCCTCGGCGGTGTCGGGGATGACGTTGTGCTTGTAGCCGGCTTCGAGGAGCGTCGGGTTCGATGTGGCGCGCAGGGTGGCGAGGATGAAGCCGGCGGCCGTGCCCGTGCGCAGCACGATCTCGTCCGGGCCGACCTGCTCGGGGTCGATGCCGACGATGCGCGAGACCTCGGCGAGCAGCTGCGACGTTGTGTCTGTGAGCTGGATCGGCCAGTCCTGACGCCCGATGGCGACGACGGCCTCCGCGAGCCGTGTGATGGCGTTGTTGCGGATGAGCCGCGAGCCGTGCGCCGCCGGACCGCGCGCGATCAGCTTGATCCAGACCAGGGACTTCTCCCCCGTCTGCATCAGGTAGGCACGCTTGCCGCCGAGCTCGATCGAGTATCCGCCCACCTCGCTGATCGCCTCGGTGGCGCCGGCGAAGAGCTCGGGATGGTTGTCGACCAGGAAGTGGGATCCGCGACGTCCGCCGTCCTCCTCGTCGGCGAAGAACGCGACCACGAGGTCCCGTTCCGGTTGGCGGCCGGACGACAGGATGTCGTCGACCGCGGTCAGGATCATCGCATCCATGTTCTTCATGTCGACGGCTCCGCGACCCCAGAGCAGTCCGTCCTTGATCTCGCCGCCGAACGGATCGACCGACCAGTTGCGCGGATCCGCCGGCACGACATCCAGATGCCCGTGCACCACGAGACCGGGCTTGGAGCCGTCGCGTCCCGCGATTCGGGCGACGACGCTCGTGCGTCCGGGATCCGAGTCGAAGAGCTTCGGCCGGAGGCCCATGGCCGTGAGCCGCGCTTCGACGTACTCGGCGGCGTCGGTCTCGCCGTTCGACTTCCCCTCGCCGTAGTTGGTGGTGTCGAAGCGGATCAGATCGCGTGCGATCACCGCCGTCGTGTCGAGCTGGTCGTCGGAGGTGGCGTCGGTCATCCCCCAACGCTACCGGCGCCGAGCACAGTCGCCAATGCGACTCGACGATGCTGCGCCGAGAGTCGTGTGTGTGATTTTCGGTGTGCCATTTCGTGCTAATGTCTTTCTTCGGCGGCCGGTTCGACCGGTAGCCGAAACACCCGTCCGGGTGGCGGAAATGGCAGACGCGCTAGCTTGAGGTGCTAGTGCCCGTATAGGGCGTGGGGGTTCAAGTCCCCCCTCGGACACAGTCGAAGCAACAGGGTCGGTACTCTCGGAACCGGCCCTTTTCGCTTTTCCGGCGGTCTACCCTGGAGCGCATGGCGGACAGTCCCAAAGCCTCGAGTCTTCTTACGGTTCTCATCGCTTTCGGCGCCAATGTGGTGGTCGCCGTCGCGAAGACGATCGCAGCGATGCTGACCGGATCGGCCTCGCTCGTCGCGGAGTCCGCTCACTCGTGGGCGGATGCCGGCAACGAGATCTTCCTCATCCAGGCAGAGCGACGGTCGGCCAAGCCCGGAGATGCGGCACATCCCGGCGGGTACGGCCGCGAGGCCTACGTATGGTCGCTCTTCGCGGCCGTCGGTCTCTTCACCGCCGGTGCGGTCGTCTCGATCACGCACGGGATCTCCGAGCTCGGCTCGACGGAGCCGGCGAACGACTACGCGATCGGGTACATCGTGCTGGCGGTGTCCTTCGTCTTCGAAGGGATCTCGTTCTTCCAGTCGTTCCGCCAGGCCCGCGGAATCGCGGCGCAACGTGGTACCTCGACATTGCGTCACGTGCTGACGACATCGAACCCGACGCTGCGTGCGGTCTTCGCCGAAGACGCGGCCGCCCTCGTCGGTCTCGTCATCGCGTTCCTGGGGCTGCTCCTGCACGAGCTCACAGGGAACGCGCTGTACGACGCGCTCGGCTCGATCCTCGTCGGTGTCCTCCTGGCGGTCGTCGCCGTCGTGCTGATCGACCGGAACCGTCGCTTCCTCCTGGGAGAGCCCGGCTCCGCCCGGGTCACCGATGCGGTTCTCTCGCTCCTGTTGCAGCATCCCGAGGTCGAAACGGTCACGTACCTCCACCTCGAGTTCGTCGGGCCCGAACGCTTCTTCCTCGTTGCGGCCGTCGATCTCGTCGGCAACGACCGCGAATCGGATGTGGCAGCCGATCTCGCCGCCGTCGCCGACGCGATCGAGCGCAGCGAGTACATCGGCGAAGCCGTCCTCACGTTGTCACGGCCGGGCGCGGTCGCGCTGCGCCCGGCCGTTCTCGGCTGAGACCACTCAGCCCACGGGCTGGTCGTCGAGGATCGGGCGCTTCGGAAGAAAGAACGCGGCGACTCCCGAGACGAGCACGATCCCGGCCATGATCAGGGCACTGGGCACGAATGCCTCCTGAAACGCGATGCCCGGCCCTGCGGACGATTCCTTGGCGAATCCGAGGAAGACGGTTCCGAGTACGGCGGCTCCGATCGCGGACGACAGTGACGACGTCGTGTTGAAGATTCCAGATGCGGCTCCCGCGTATGCCACCGGAACCTGACCGAGCACGAATATCCCGATCGGCCCGACCAGCATCCCGAAGCCGGCGCCGGCCAGCAGCAGGCCGGGGACGAGTTGCCATGACGTCACGGAGGCACCCCCCAGTGCCGCGGTGAGCCCCAGCACCGTGAAGCCGACCGCTGTGAGGATCGGCGCCAGCACGAGCACCAGCCTGCCGAATCTTTTGACGAGCACCGTCGCCGACAATCCGGCGAGCACGGGGACCGCTATCGCGAACGGCAGCATCGTGAGACCGGCATCGAGCGTCGAATAGCCGAGCCCGAGCTGAAGGAACAACGTCTGCACGAGCAGGTAGCCCGTCATCGGGATGAAGAACAGTGCAAGGAGCGCCAGCCCCGCTGCGAAAGCCCGGAACCGCAACAGCGAGAGCGGAACCAGAGGCTCTCCCCCGGCGCGCTCCTCTCGGCGCTGCACCACGACGAATCGCCAGAGAAGGCCGACACCGATGGCGATGGATGCCCACGTCCACACGGGCCACCCCTGGTCGGCCCCCACCGTGAGCGGATAGAGCAGAGCGAGCAGCCCGGCCGCAAGCGTCACGACACCGACGACATCGAGACGGTGCGCGATCGGCGACGTCGACTCCGGTACGAGCCGGATCGCCGCCACGATCGCGACGATCCCGACCGGGACGTTCACAAGGAACACGCTGCGCCAGCCGAGTCCGGCGATGTCCGCATCCGTGAGCACTGCGCCGAGGATGGGGCCGGATACGGAAGCGACACCGGCGAGAGCCGAGAACAGGGCCAGACCCGCCGCACGCTCCGACGGCTTGTACATGACCTGGATGCTCGCCAGTACCTGCGGGATCATCGCAGCCGAGGCGAGGCCCTGAGCGGCACGCGCCGCGATGAGCATCTCGGGGTTCAGCGCGAGACCGCAGAGCGCGGAGCAGAGGGTGAAGCCGATCAGACCTGCGACGAACATCCGCTTGCGTCCGATGGTGTCGCCCAGTCGAGCGCCGGTGATGAGCCCGACGGCGAACGCAAGGGTGTACGAGACGACCATCCACTGCAGTTCCGGTCCGCGAACGCGCAGCGACTCTTCAATACGCGGGAGCGCGACATTCACGATCGTGGAGTCGAGCAGTTCCATGAATGAAGCGAGCAGAAGGGCGACGAGGGCGAGCGTTCTCGCCCGACCGGTCGGCAGGGTGCCGCGGATCAGGTCGGCGGAGACCTCCGTGGTGGTTGCTGACATGTGATTCCTCTCGATCGGGTGTTTCCGACGTTTTCTCCACGGTAAAGTCGATAGCGGACACTTTCCGTCCTCTATCGAAATAACACTGGAGACATGGCCACCACCGGATCGCGAACCCTCCAGCTCCTCTCCCTTCTCCAGACCCATCGATACTGGCCGGGACCCGAGCTGGCCGACCGGCTCGAGATCTCCGTGCGCACGCTCAGGCGAGACGTCGACCGGCTCCGCGAACTGGGCTACCCCGTCGACGCGAGCCGCGGCGTCGACGGCGGCTACCAGCTCGCGGCGGGCGCATCCCTCCCTCCCCTTGTCGTCGACGACGAAGAAGCGGTCGCTCTGGCGGTCGGCCTGCGCGGCGCGGCCCAGAGTGGGATCGCGGGCATCGAGGATGCCTCCGTGCGCGCGCTCGCCAAGGTTGTGCAGGTCATGCCGCGCCGGCTCCGCGCACGCGTCGACGCGCTGCGATCGGCGACCGTGGTCGGAGCGATGCGTCCAGGGCCCAGCGTCGACGCGGAGGTGCTGACCGCGGTCGCCCAGGCCTGTCGCGATCAGGAGCGGCTCGACTTCGTCTACGTGGACCGAGACGGGATGCGTTCGGAGAGGAAGGTCGAGCCCTATCGTCTCGTCTCAGTGGGCCGCCGCTGGTACCTCGTCGCCTACGACCTCCTCCGGCTCGACTGGCGCAACTTCCGACTCGATCGACTCGACGAGCCACGACCGATCGGCGTGCGTTTCCGTCCGCGGTCACTCCCTGCAGAGGATGTCGCGGAGTTCGTGCGTACATCGCTCGGAAGTGTCGCGCCGCGGCCGATCGAGGTGGAAGCGGTCGTCATCGCGTCCCGATCCTCGGTCGAAGCCGCGGTCGGTCGCTGGGCAACCGCCGAGACCATCGATGAGCACACGACCCGGGTGAGGATGACGGCCGACAACGCCGATTGGGCACTGTTCGGCCTCGGCGCCATCGACGCACCGATCGAATCCGTCTCACCGCCCGAGCTGGCCGAACGGATGCGGATCTGGGGCGAACGCTTCGCCCGCGGTGCGGGCAGTCCCATCCCATAGAATTTTCACGCCTATGACACTGCATACGACATCCCCCGAACCGACCGCCGCCGACATCAGGCGTTGGCGTCGCTATCTCGCCGACGAACGCGCGGAGGCGGCCGTCTACCGCGATCTGGCCGGGCGCCGGACCGGCGAGGAGCGCGACATCCTGCTCGAGCTCGCCGAGGCCGAACGCCGCCATGAGCAGCACTGGCTCGATCTCTTAGGCGACAAGGTCGGCCGTCCGCTCCGCGGCGATCTGCGCACGCGCACCCTCGGCTTTCTGGCTCGACGATTCGGCTCGGTGTTCGTGCTCGCTCTCGCCCAGCGCGCAGAGGCCCGTTCGCCCTACGGCACCGACGCGGATGCGACCCCCCAGATGGCGGCGGACGAGCAGATCCATGAAGAGGTCGTGCGAGCGCTCGCCGCACGCGGGCGCCAGCGTCTGTCCGGCACGTTCCGAGCCGCGGTCTTCGGAGCGAACGACGGTCTCGTCAGCAATCTCGCTCTCGTACTGGGAATCAGCGCGAGCGGCGTGCCGAACCACGTCGTTCTCCTCACGGGCATCTCCGGCCTGCTGGCCGGTGCGCTCTCGATGGGCGCCGGCGAGTACGTCTCGGTGAGATCGCAACGCGAGCTGCTCGAGGCATCGACGCCGAATCCCGAGACACGGACGGCTCTCCCCGATCTCGACGTCGATGCGAACGAGCTCACCCTCGTCTACCGCGCACGCGGCATGTCCCCCGAGGATGCGACCGCTCACGCCCAGGAGGTTCTGAGCGGACTCTCCACCTACAGCGTCGAGCCCGACGCTGGTGCCGATGCCATCGACGAGCACGAGGCGGTCGGCAACGGCTGGAGTGCGGCGCTCTCGAGCTTCTGCTTCTTCGCATCGGGGGCTCTCATCCCGGTGCTGCCGTATCTCTTCGGCCTGCAGGGGCTCACCGCCGTGCTCGTGGCCGCCGTGCTCGTGGGAATCGTTCTTCTCGGCACGGGTGCGGTCGTCGGCCTGCTCTCCGGCGCCTCACCGCTCAAACGGGCGGTGCGTCAGCTGGCGATCGGATACGGCGCAGCGGCGGCGACCTATCTCCTCGGACTGCTCTTCGGAACGACCCTGGGCTAGCGGAACGACCCTGGGCTAGCGGAACGACCTTGGGCTAGCGCTCAGCGGCGATTGCGGCTTCTGCCGCGGCCGTCTCCGACACCGCCGCCGTAGACGAGCACGCCGGCGATCGGTACGAGGAGGAACCAGAGCCAGCTGTAGGCGTAACCCCACACCCAGCTCGTGAGGAAGAACAGGATCAGCGCGACGAATGGTGCGATCGACACCACGATGTAGCCCCAGCGTCCGTAGTAGCGGCTGCCGTGATCGCTGGGCTGGGGCTCTGTGAACGGCCGCTGCGACGGCTGTGCCTGATTTGCGTCGAAATCGACGAAACCGGGCAGATCGTCGAAGAGCGGAGCCAGGTCGCCTCGCGTCACCGCGTTGCGAGCGGACTGCACTCGGGTCTGGAGCTCGGCATCCGTGAGGCGCCCGTCGCCCGCGTGCGACTGCAGAGCGGCCACGGCCCGATCGCGCTCCGCATTGCTGAGACGCAACGACGCGCCTGGGGTGCCAGAGAAGTCGGTCATGCGGACAGTATGGCAGTCGGTGCCGGTCGCGCAAACGGTCACGGTGTTCTACACTCACCTATCGAACATACGTTCGAATCAGGAGGTGGTCACGATGGCGGAGATCGATGAGAACGTCACGGTCTGGACGACCGACGACGGCGTCCCCATCCGACTCGTCTGGCGGTCCACGCGCTACCGCGTGACCGACACGCCGACCGTCTGGTCCGACGTCTGCGCCTGGTGGAGACCCTTCGGCGAGCAGCACTACGGCGTGGGCAGCCTGCCTCGCGAGATCGGTGGCTGGCGGTTCCAGGGCACCGACGACAGCGGGGCGACGCACGTGTTCGATGTGCACCACGACGACGCACGACGCAGGTGGCAGCTGGTGAGGATCTTCGACTGAGGGCGTGCCTCCCCCGCCCAGGACACCCGGCGAACTACTCTCGCCGGGTGAGTTACGACAGCTTTGGATCCGATGTGCTTGCCGGCGACTGGAAGAACGCTGGACGAAAGCCCGTTCCCGACGTCCCCGTGGAACGCGATCTCGTTCTGGAGGAATCGGTCACCGGTTTCTGCGGCGCCGTCACCCGAATCGAGGCGGGCACTGTCGAGCTCGAGGACTATTTCGGAAAAAGACGCGTGTTTCCACTCACGGGCAGCTTCTTGATCGACGGCAGCCCGGTGAAACTCGTGATGCCGAAGAAGGTCGCGCCAACCGGTCGCACGCGCACGGCGTCCGGTTCGTTCGCCGTTGACGACCAGAAGGCCAGGGTCGCACGCGCCAGCCGCATCTTCGTCGAAGGACGGCACGACGCCGAACTCGTCGAACGGGTGTGGGGTGACGATCTGCGCGTCGAAGGCGTCGTCGTCGAATATCTCGAGGGCGTCGACGATCTGGATGCGATCGTGCGCGACTTCGCGCCCGATCGCTCGCGTCGCATCGGCGTCCTGGTCGACCATCTGGTGCGCGGATCCAAGGAGAGCAGGATCGCTGAAACCGTGGCGCGGGGTCCATACGGCGCTCACGTCCTGGTGGTCGGGCACCCTTTCGTCGACATCTGGCAGGCGGTGAAGCCGGAACGCGTCGGACTCACTGCCTGGCCCACCGTCCCGCGGAACATCGAGTGGAAGCACGGGATCTGCGAGGCACTCGGACTCCCCCACGACACGCAGGCGGATGTGGCGAGAGCATGGAAGCGCATCCTCGGCTCCGTGCGCACTTTCGCCGACCTGGAACCGGATCTTCTGGGACGAGTCGAGCAGCTGATCGACTTCGTGACCGAGCCGTGACCGGCCGATGACGCGCCAACGGGTGTGCTTTTCGGTCTCGTGCCGGTAAGCTGGTCGCACCCGCGTGTTTTGCATGTGTTGGAGCGGTACGTTTCGGATGGAGCGTTGCCACCTGTTCAGGAGCAGGCTTACAACACGCGGCGAGGCTCCGACGTTCGGAGTCGACAATTCGCTCCTGGAGGAGACATGGCAACAGGTACGGTCAAATGGTTCAACGCTGAAAAGGGATTCGGCTTCATCGCCCCCGACGACGGTGGCGCGGATGTCTTCGCCCACTACTCGGCGATCACCACGGGCGGCTACCGCTCGCTGGAGGAGAACCAGAAGGTCGAGTTCGAAGTGACTCAGGGCCCGAAGGGTCTGCAGGCGGAGAACATCCGTCCGCTCTAGTCAAGAGCTCAGAAAGGGGTCGGACCTTCGGGTCCGGCCCCTTTTTCGTTGCCGCGATCCAAACGGACGGCGGTTGCGATCTTCGAACATATGTTCGAAACTGGAAGAGTGTCCACGACAGCTGCAGTTCTAGCCCCGCCGTCGTCCGACGACGCCCGGGTGCACGACCGGGCGCAGGTACACGAACTGCAGTCGCGCATCCGGCAGATGCAGGCCACAAAGCTGGAGAGCCGGCGACTGGAGACCCACCCGGCTCTCGCCTCCCTGCTGCCCGGCGGCTCGCTCAAGGCGGGAGCGGCCTATTCGGTGCACGGCTCGACAACGCTCGTCATGGCCATGCTGGCCGGACCGTCGGCAGCCGGCGCCTGGTGCGGTGTGCTCGGAATGCCCGACTTCGGAGCAGAGGCGGCCGGTCGATTCGGCATCGATCTGGAACGCCTGGTGCTCGTACCGCATCCGGGAGACCAGTGGCTCACGGTCACGGCCGCGATCGTCGACGTGCTGAGCGTGGTGGTGATCGTTCCGCCCTCACGCGCCAGGGACGGCGACGTGGCCCGTCTCACCGCCCGGCTGCGGCAGCGTGAGGCGACCCTCATCGTGGTCGGCGACTGGCCGCAGGTGGAGGCGACGTTCACGGTCTCCCGCAGCGGATGGGACGGCCTGGGCGACGGCACCGGATATCTGTCGTCCCGACGCGTCACCGTCGAGGCCTCTGCACGGGGTGGAGCCGGCGCTCGGCGACGCGCAGAGCTCTGGCTGCCCGACCCGAACGAAGGCTTCCGCACGGCCGCTCCGGCCGCATCCCACCATCTCGAGGCTGTGATCTGAGTGCCCGCCGTCACCCGCGCCATCGTGCTGTGGTGTCCTGACTGGCCCGTCACAGCGGCGATCCAGGCTCTGGACCTGCCGGCGGACACACCCATCGCACTCGTCGACCGCAACCTCGTGTTCGCCTGTTCTGCGGCCGCCAGGAGCGAGGGGGTCAAACGGGGCCTCCGCATCCGGGAGGCCCAATCGCGCTGCACGCGATTGCAGGTCCTCCCCTACGATCCGGTGCAAGACGCTCGCGCCTTCGAACCTGTGCTCGCCGCCGTCGAAGAGATCACCCCGGGCGTGCAGCCGGTTCGTCCGGGCACGTTCGTGCTTCGGGCACGGGGACCGGCTCGCTACTACGGCGGTGAGGAGAGAGCGGCAGCCGAACTGCTGCGCTGCCTGGAACAGCTCGGCGTCCCGGATGCGCGCATCGGGATAGCCGACGGACCGTTCGCCGCCGAGCAGGCCGCACGGGGCACCGGAGCCGACCGGGTGCGCATCATCCCACCCGGAGGCTCCCCCGCGTTCCTGGCGCCGCTTCCCGTGGCGGTGCTCGGCCGGGACGAGCTGACGCCCCTCTTCCGCAGGCTGGGCATCCATCGACTCGGCGATCTGGCGGCACTCGACCGTACCGACGTCCGCGAACGGTTCGGAGAGCTCGGTGCGCACTGTCACACCCTTGCGAGCGGTCTGGACGGCGCCGCGGTCGTCCCCCGCACACCACCGGAGCAGCTCGACCGGGTGATCGAGTTCGAACCGCCGCTCGACCGTGTCGACCAGGTGACGTTCGCTTTCCGGGCCACGGCGGAGACATTCATCGCCGGACTCACGAAAGCGGGTCTGGTCTGCACCTCCCTCCGCATCGAGGTGACGGATGAACGGGGCAGGATGAGCGAGCGCACCTGGCTGCATCCGCGCCTCTTCTCGGCGTCCGATGTCGTCGACAGGGTGCGCTGGCAACTGCAGGGCAACGGTCAGATCGACAGCGGACTGGAGTCGCCCATCGCCCGTGTGCTGGTGACACCCGAAGCGGTCGACGACATCGGCCATCACGAGGACGGCCTGTGGGGCGGCGGAGCAGACGAACGCATCCACCACGGGCTCTCCCGCGTGCAGAGCATGCTGGGTCACGACGCCGTGCTCACCGCGACCATCGGCGGAGGACGTGCGCTCAGTGAGCGGCAGGTGCTCGTCCCCTGGGGTGACCGACCCGTCGGCATCGCCCGCCGAGAGCAGCCGTGGCCGGGCAGTCTTCCGGCCCCCGCTCCGTCGACCGTGTTCGAGATCCCGCACCCGGTGACCGTGATCGCGGCGGACGGCGAATCCGTAACTGTGGACGATCGCGGCGCGGTCACCGCGCCCGTCCATCGGTTCGCACCCTCCGGCGCCGGCGGAGAAGCCCGCGAGGTGACGGGCTGGGCCGGTCCGTGGCGGGTGCGCGAACGCTGGTGGGATGCCGACCTGGCCCGCACCGTGCACCGCTTCCAGGTGGTCGATGCGGACGGCACCGCCTGGCTGCTGGTGCTCGACGGCGCAGAGTGGCGTGCGGAGGCCCGCTATGACTGACACCGCGATGATCGGAGAAGGTGACACGGATGGGATGGAATAACCCGCCCATCCCGTGGGCCGAGTTCGAACGGCGACTGTCGGGAACCCGGCGCACTGGCGAGCAGCCGGATGAGCGGCCGTCATCGCGCAAACGCGCCAAATATGTCCCCGCACCCCTCCCGCCCGAAGAACCGGAGACCGGGCACGTCCCCTACGCCGAACTGCACGCCCACTCCAACTTCAGCTTTCTCGACGGTGCGAGCTCGCCGGAAGAACTGCTCGAGGAGGCGACACGGCTCCGGCTGCACGCTCTGGCGATGACCGATCACGACGGCTTCTACGGGGTGGTGCATCTCGCGGAGGCTGCGGAGGCGTACGACAGGGTGAAGACGGTGTTCGGCGCCGAGCTGTCGCTGCACCTCAGCAGACCGCAGAACGGCGAGGCCGACCCGGAGGGCAGTCATCTCGTGGTGCTCGCCCGCCGGCAGGAGGGATACCACCGGCTCGCCGCAGCGCTCACAGCCGCTCAGCTCGCGGGCGACGAGAAGGGACGCCCGGTCTACGACCTCGACGATCTGGCTGCTCGGGCCGACGGCGCTTGGACGATCCTCACGGGCTGCCGCAAGGGCGATGTCCGCCAGGCCTTGGCACGAGCCGGGGAGGATGCTGCCGAGCGGGAGGTGACGCGTCTCGCCGATCTCTTCGGCCGCGAGAACGTGCTCGTCGAACTGATCGATCATGGAAACCCTCGGGACACCACCGACAACGACACGCTCGCACGGATCGCCGACCGTCTGGGGATGCCGGTGGTCGCCACGAACAACGTGCACTTCGCATCCCCGGCCCAGTACCCGCTGGCCTCGGCCCTCTCGGCGGTGCGGGCCAGACGCAGCCTCGACGAGATGGACGGCTGGCTTCCCGCCTCCGATTCCGCGCATCTGCGCAGCGGCCGTGAGATGGCGGCCCGGTTCACCCGCTATCCCGGCGCCGTCGAACGCACGGTCGAGGTCGCCGACGACCTGTCCTTCCGGCTGCGCAGCGCCCGTCCGAACCTGCCGAAGCAGGAGGTCCCCGCAGGCCACACCCCGATGAGCTGGCTGCGCGAACTGACCTGGCGGGGTGCCGCCGACCGCTACCCCGATCTCGAACACGACCCTCACAGTACGAGGAGCGCCGAGAAACGGGAGCGCATCGAGCGGGAACTGAACGTCATCGAGGCGAAGGACTTCCCCGGCTACTTCCTCATCGTCCACGACATCGTGCGCTATGCGAAGAGTCAGGGCATCCTCTGCCAGGGCCGCGGTTCGGCCGCCAACTCCGCCGTCTGCTATCTGCTCGGCATCACGGCCGTCGACTCGATCAAATACGACCTGCCCTTCGAACGGTTCCTCTCCAGCATGCGCGAAGAAGAGCCCGATATCGACGTCGATTTCGATTCGGACAGACGCGAGGAGGTCATCCAGTACGTCTACCGCAAGTACGGAAGGCTGAACGCCGCACAGGTGGCGAACGTCATCACCTACCGTCCGAAGAACGCGGTGCGCGACATGGCGAAGGCGCTGGGGCACAGTCCCGGTCAGCAGGACGGCTGGTCGAAGCAGATCGACTCCTGGGGGTCCGTGCAGACGACGGCCGATCACGACATCCCGGATGCGGTGGTCGACCTGGCCCAGCAGGTGCTCAAGTTCCCGAGACATCTCGGCATCCACTCCGGCGGCATGGTGCTCACCGACCGGCCCGTGGGCGAGGTGTGCCCCATCGAGCACGCCCGCATGGAGAACCGCACGGTGTTGCAGTGGGATAAGGACGACTGCGCCTGGATGGGGTTGGTCAAGTTCGATCTGCTCGGACTCGGGATGCTCAGCGCCCTCGACTATTCGATGAAGACGATCGCCGCCTCGCTCGGTGAGGAGTGGACGCTCGACAGCATCCCCAAGGAGGAGCAGGGTGTGTACGACATGCTCTGCCGTGCCGACTCGATCGGTGTCTTCCAGGTCGAGAGCCGGGCCCAGATCGGAACACTGCCCCGACTGCAGCCGCGCAGGTTCTACGACCTCGTCATCGAGATCGCCCTCATCCGTCCGGGCCCGATCCAGGGTGGGGCGGTCCATCCGTACATCAGACGCAAACTGGGTCAGGAGGAGGTGACCTATCTGCATCCTGCTCTGGAACCGGTGCTGGAACGCACGATGGGGGTTCCGCTGTTCCAGGAGCAGCTGATGCAGATGGCGGTCGCCGTCGGCGATTGCACGGCAGAGGATGCCGACCTGCTGAGACGGGCGATGGGATCGAAGCGAGGACAGGAGAAGATCAGTTCTCTGCGGGAGAAGCTCTATCGGGGAATGGCGGGCAACGGCATCACCGGCGACGATGCGGATGCGATCTACAGCAAGATCGAGGCCTTCGCGAACTTCGGTTTCGCCGAGAGCCATGCGATCAGTTTCGCCTTGCTCGTCTATGTGAGCTCGTGGATGAAACTCCACTATCCGGGTGCGTTCCTCGCTGCTCTGCTGCGTGCCCAGCCCATGGGGTTCTACTCGCCGCGCACTCTCACCGCGGATGCCCGGCGGCACGGCGTGATCGTGCACCGCCCCGACATCCAGCGTTCGCAGGTGTTCCCGGTGCTCGAGGCGCTCGACGACGCACGTCCGGGACCGACCGGCATCGATCCCTGTCTGGTCACGGAACAGCCCGAGATCGGAGAGTACCGGCGCGATGTCCCCCTCGACTACGAGAGCCATCGTCGGGATGCCGGACACGCCGTACGTCTCGGTCTCGCCGGTGTCACCTCGATCGGAGAGAAGCTGGCCGAACACATCGTCGCCGAACGGGAGCGCGGTGGCGACTACCGGGATCTCGGCGACCTGTCGCGACGGGTGGGAGTGAACGTCACCCAGTTGGAGGCGCTCGCCGCAGCCGGCGCCTTCGAGTGCTTCGGTCTCAGTCGTCGACAGGCGATCTGGGAGGCGGGGAACGCCGCTCAGGAGAAGGCGGAGTATCTGGCCGGCACCATGGTCTCGGTGCAGCCGCCGCTGCTGCCCATGCTCAGTCCCGCCGAACAGCTGGCGAGCGATCTCTGGGCCACGGGCATCTCCCCCGACGACCATCCGATCCGGTTCCTCCGGGATCAGCTCCAGCGGCGGGGTGTGTACCGGGCCGACCAGTTGGCGTCGGGCGAATCCGGTCGCCGTATCGAGGTGAGCGGTGTGGTCACGCATCGGCAGCGTCCAGCCACCGCCGCCGGTGTGACCTTCCTCAACCTCGAAGACGAGACGGGACTGATCAACGTGGTCTGTCCGGTCGGAGTGTGGAACCGTTACCGACGTGTGGCGCGGGAGGCACCGGCCATGATCATCCGGGGCATGCTGGAACGCAGTGAAGAAGGGGTGGTCAACGTCATCGCCGACCGCATGGAGTCGTTGTCGGTCGGCATGCGCACGACCTCACGCGACTTCCACTGAGGCCGAGCCGGCTACGCATCCTCGAACCGAAGGTGCCGCACGCTCCGGCCGTTGCGTCGCACGAGCTTGAGCGCCTCGACCCCGATCCGGATGTGCCGATCGACGAACTGCGTCGACACGCCCAGATCGCTCTCCGCCGTCTTGACCCCTTCGGGGATCATCGGCTGGTCCGACACGAGCAGCAGGGCGCCAGATGGGATGCGGTTCGCGAAGCCCGCCGCGAAGATGGTCGCGGTCTCCATGTCGACGGCCATGCACCGCGTGCGCTTCAGATACGTCTTGAAGGTGTCGTCGTGTTCCCAGACGCGACGGTTGGTCGTGTAGACCGTGCCCGTCCAGTAGTCGTAGCCGAGGTCCCGGATCGTCGTCGAGACACCACGCTGCAGCTGGAAGGCGGGAAGCGCCGGAACCTCCGGCGGCAGGTAGTCGTTGGAGGTTCCCTCTCCTCGGATCGCGGCGATCGGCAGCAGCAGGTCGCCGAGCGAGTTCTTCTTCTTGACGCCACCGCACTTGCCGAGAAACAGCACCTCTTTCGGTCCGACGGCGGTGAGGAGGTCCATGACGGTCGCGGCGTTCGGGCTCCCCATCCCGAAGTTGATCATCGTGATGCCGTCGGCGGTCGCGTTCGGCATCGCACGGTCGGAACCGCGGACCTCGACGTCGTTGTCTCGCGCGAATCGGACGACGTAGTCGCCGAAATTGGTGAGCAGGATGTGCTCGCCGAAGTCTTCGAGCGGGGTGCCCGTGTAGCGCGGCAGCCAGTTGGCGACGATATCCTTCTTTTCTTTCATCCTCTGTCCTCTCACACCACGCCGGTCGTGCCGAGCAGCGTACCGATGGCGAACGTCGCCGCCAGAGCGAGCGCGCCGCCCACCACGACGCGTACCGTAGCGCGCCAGCGTGAACTGCCGCCGATGAGTGCTGCGACGTACCCGGTGATCGCCAGCGCCAGCAGAACGACGACGAACGTCACAGGTACCCGCAGCGCCACCGGGAGGAGCAGCATCGGGATGAGCGGAAGGATGCCGCCGATCGTGAACGCCACCGCAGAGGCCAGTGCGGCGTGCCAGGGACTGACCACGTCGTCGGGGTCGATGCCGAGCTCGGCGGAGAGGTGGGCCGCCAGCACATCGTGCTCGGTTAGCTCGACCGCCACCTGTCGCGCCGTCTCGGGTGTGAGCCCCTGCGCCTCATACAGACCGGCGAGCTCTGCCAGCTCCTGTTCCGGGGTCTCCTCGAGTTCGCGTCGCTCCTTCGCGATGAGGGCACGCTCGCTGTCCCGTTGACTGCTCACTGAGACGTATTCGCCGAGCGCCATCGAGATCGCACCTCCGACGAGAGCCGCAAGGCCCGCGGTGAGCAGAGGTGCGATGTCTGTCGTCGCTCCGGCGACACCGACGGCGACCGCTGCGACCGAGACGATGCCGTCGTTGGCGCCGAGCACTCCTGCTCGCAACCAGTTGAGTCGCTGTGCGAGGCCGTCGCGATGCGGTTCGCCCGGATGTGGATCGTACGCCGAACTCTCAGCCATACGGTCAGCCTAGGACGCGCATCTCGTTCTCCGAGAGTGGCACGACACTTGTCAGCCGCGGCCGAGCCGCTTGCGCAGGAAATCGATGCGCGACTGGAGCTGCGTGACCGACGCCTGCGCCACCGCCGGCCCCCCGCAGACGCGGCGCAGCTCCGCATGGACGAGACCGTGAGGTTCTCCGGTGTTCTTGGCGTACAGGCCGACCAGGCTGTTGAGGAGTGAACGCTGCTCTTTGAGATTGCGGTAGAGCGGAGCCGGCGGATGTCCGTCGACACTCGCCGGACGCGAGGCGGTGCGCCGGGCCTGGCGCTGCTGCCGCTGCTGGAGCAGCTCGTGCACCTGCTCCGGTTCGAGGATCCCGGGGAGACCGATGAAGTCCTGTTCTTCGTCGCTCCCCGGAACGGCGTAGCTGCCGAACTCCTTGCCGTCGTACAGCACCCGATCGAAGTTGGCCTCCGAACCGAGCGCTTCGTACGCGAACTCCTCGGTCAGGGCATCCGAACCACGCTCCTGACGGTTCGCCTCCGCCATCATCGCGTCTTCGGGGTTGAAGTAGTCGCCTTCGGCGTTCTCGTCCGTCGGCCGGTCGAGAGCGTGGTCGCGCTCGAGTTCGAGGGCGTTGGCCAGTGCCATCAGCGCCGGCACGTTCGGAAGGAAGACGGATGCGGTCTCTCCGCGACGGCGCGCACGCACGAAACGCCCGATCGCCTGAGCGAAGAACAGCGGCGTCGAGGCACTCGTCGCGTAGACGCCGACGGCGAGTCGCGGAACGTCGACGCCCTCGGACACCATCCGTACGGCGACCATCCAGCGTGTCGTCCCCTTGGAGAAGGCCTCGATCCTGTCGCTCGCCTCCTTCTCGTCCGAGAGCACGACGGTGACGGGTTCGCCCGAGATCTGTTCGAGGAGGTCGGCGTAGGCGCGAGCCGTGTAGTGATCCGTGGCGATCACGAGTCCGCCGGCGTCCGGGATGGAGTTGCGCACCTCGGTGAGCCTGCGGTCGGCCGCGTTCAGCACCGACGGGATCCATTCGCCCCGCGGGTCCAACGCTGTGCGCCAGGCCTGCGACGTGATGTCCTTCGTGTTGCCCTCGCCGAGACGCGCCTCCATCTCGTCACCGGTCTTGGTGCGCCATCGCATATGGCCGGCGTACACGAGGAAGATGACCGGCCGCACGACGCCGTCTTCGAGCGCTCGCCCGTAGCCGTAGTTGTAGTCGGTCAGGGATGTGCGGATGCCGCTCTCGTCGGGCAGGTACGACACGAACGGGATCGGCGCCGTATCGGACCGGAACGGCGTTCCCGTGAGCGAGAGCCGTCGGGTGGCGCGTTCGAAGGCCTCCCGGATTCCATCGCCCCAGCTCAGAGCGTCGCCGCCGTGGTGCACCTCGTCCAGGATCACCAACGTCTTGTAGTTCTCGGTGATGTCCTTATGGAGGCTCGGTCGCATCGCGACCTGCGCGTAGGTGACGGCGACGCCCTTGAAGTGCCGTGCGTACCGGCCGTCGGAGTTCTTGAATTCGGGATCGAGGTGGAGCCCGACACGCTCGGCGGCCTCGGCCCACTGCCGCTTCAAGTGCTCGGTCGGTGCGACGACGGTCACCCGCTCGACCGTGCGGTTTCGCAGGAGCTCCGTCGCGAGACGGAGCGCGAACGTCGTCTTGCCGGCGCCCGGTGTCGCCGCGGCGAGGAAGTCGCGGGGCTCGGTGGCGAAGTAGGTGTCGAGCGCTTCCGCCTGCCAGGCGCGAAGCTTGTCCGCCGTTCCCCACGCGGCACGCTCGGGGAACGACGGCGACAGGTGTTCCGCCGCGAACGTGCCCGCATGCACTCCGGGTCGCTCGGATTCCAGGGTCTCCGAAGCGTTCGGATCGGGGGTCGGGGTCGGCGTTTCCACTTGTATCGAATTTACCGTCTGCATCCGACAGTCGCTCATCCGTCGCGCGGCCCGGGCGTGCCGTCGTCCCTGACGAGCTCTTCGGCGGGTGCACAATGGATCAATGGCCGAAGCTCAGCATCCCTGGTCCCGCTACGTCGCCATCGGCGATTCCTTCACCGAGGGCATCGGCGATCCCGAGCCGGGCAGCCCAGGAGGACACCGCGGATGGGCCGATCGCGTCGCTGAGGTGCTCAGCAGGCAGACGGATGACTTCGCGTACGCCAACCTGGCCGTGCGCGGCAAGCTGATCAAGCAGATCCTGGACGAGCAGATCGAGCCCGCCCTCGCCTTGCGGCCCGATCTCATCACCATCTCGGCGGGCGGCAACGATGTGATCCGTCCGGGCACCGATCCCGACAACATCGCCGCCCTCTTCGACCAGGCGGTCAGCAGACTGAGCACTGAGGGCGCGACGATCGTGGTCTTCACCGGCGTCGACGTCGGCTTTTCACCGGTCTTCCGCGGCATCCGGGGAAAGGTGGCGATCTACAACGAGAACGTGCGCGCCATCGCCGCCCGTTACGACTGCATCGTGGCCGACCTCTGGTCGCTCACCGAGATCCAGGACCCTCGCATGTGGTCGCCCGATCGGCTGCATCTCGCGCCACTGGGACACCACACCGTCGCACGAATGGTGCTCGCCGCCCTCAACGTCGAGAACGACCTGCAGCCCCTCGAACCGGAACCGCTTCCCGTGCGAACCTGGCGTCAGGCCCGATCGGAGGACCTCTCCTGGGCTCGGGCCTATCTCGTCCCGTGGGTGCTCCGGCGCATCCGTCACCAGTCCTCGGGCGATCACGTTCTTCCCAAGCGGCCAGAGGCGGCACCGTATCTGACGCGCGCGGACGACTGATCACCGCGGGCCGGGTCAGGCTCCCATGCCTCCGGGATGCGCCAAGCGCCACCACGGACCGGGGTCCGGCAACGCGGACTTCAGGGCAAGCTGAGCCTTCTGCGTCGTCCCGTTGAGGGTGAACGTCACCTCGCCGACGATCTCGCCCTTCGCGCCCGACTGCAGTGACCGGGTCTGCAGGGAGACCTCGATCGGAGTGTCCGACCACACCACGAACATCTTGGTAGAGGTGGCGACGAGCTTCGACTTCGCACCCCACGCCGTGGTGTACGTGCCGTATTCCTGGCCGACCTTCGAGGCATCGACCTCGTGGAACCCGCTCTTCATGCTGACGAGCAGCGCCTTCACCGACGCCCACAGCTCGTCGTGGTTCGGAGCGTCGAGAACCACCCCGATCACACGCACCTTGCTCTGACCGATAGTGAGCTGTGCGGAGAAGAGAAGGCAGAAGCCGGCCTGATCCGTGTTTCCGGTCTTGATTCCGTCGATACCGTCGGTGCCCAGCAGCGTGTTCGTGTTGTCCTGCTTGCCGGCTCCCGGCAGGGTGACCGTCTTCTGTGTGACGATCGTCGAGAGCACCGGATCGGCCAGCGCGAGCTTGCCGATCCCGATGAGGTCCTTCGCCGTACTGACGCTGGCGGGCGACAGACCGTCGGGGCTGTCGAGCTTCGTTCCGGTGAAGTTCTTCTCGGCGAGCCAGGCGTTCGCCGCTTTCACGAACGCATCCGTCGAACCGTACGACCAGATGGCGAGCGAGATCGCGTAGTTGTTGGCGGAAGGCAGCAGCATTGCCTCCAGCGCCTGCTTCTCTGTCAACGAGGTACCCGCTACGACGGGCGCCCACGAGCCTCCCTCAGAGATCACGTCATTCCAAATGTCGACATCGCGCTGGCTGAACGTGATCGTGGGCCCATCATCACCCGCCTTGAGCGGCTTCTTGTCGAGGACCACGAGTGCGGTGACCGTCTTGGTGACGCTCGCCATCGGCATGCTCGCGTCGGAACCGGTGAACTGGGTCGCACCGGGATAGTCGGGAGCGGTGATCCCGCTCGCACCGAAGCCCGGGAACTGCAGAGCCGCCTTCGGCTGCGCGATGCTCGTCTGGTGCTCCGCCACCGCCGCACTCGCGGGCAGCGGCGCGATCAGGGACCCCATGACGTAGGTGACGGCGATCAGGAGGGCGCCGAGAATTCCGAAGACGAAGACCCGGCGTCGACGATAGACCTGCTGGCGAGTCAGTCTGCGAGGTTGGTCGAGCACCCGGAGATTCTAAACCGAGCTAGTCCTGCGATGTCTGAGAACGCGCCCGCAACGCCCAGAGTGCCACCGCGCTGGCCGACGCCACGTTCAGCGAGTCGACCCCGTGCAGCATCGGGATCGTGACGACCGTGTCGGCGGCGGCCAGAGCGTGACGACTGAGTCCGTCGCCCTCCGAGCCGAGCACGATCGCGATGCGTTCGGGCTGGTCGGCGGCGAAGTCGTCGAGGGAGATCGCCGCGTCGTCGAGCGCGAGCGCCGCGATCCGGAAGCCGGCCTCGTGCAGGATCGGGCCCGCGACATCCCACTCCGGGATGCGCGTCCACGGCACCTGGAGCACCGTCCCCATGCTCACCCGTACGCTGCGGCGGTAGAGCGGATCCGCGCACCGTGGGCTGATGAGCACCGCATCGGCTCCCAATCCGGCGACGCTTCGGAAGATGGCCCCGACATTGGTGTGGTCGACGATGTCTTCGAGCACGACCACTCTCCGCGCATCCGTCAACAGCTCGGCCGGATCCGGAAGCTCGGGCCGGTGCATCGCCGCCAGTGCACCGCGGTGCAGGTTGTAACCGGTCAGCTCCTCGAGCACACCGCTCTCCCCCACGTACACCGGGACGTCAGGGAAGTCGGCGAGCAGCGGCTCGACGTCGGCCAGCCACTGCTCCTGGAGGAGTACCGACCGAGGTCGGTGCCCGGCCGCCAGCGCCCGCGTGATCACCTTCGTCGACTCGGCGATGTACAGGCCGCCCGCCGGCTCGCTGACACGGCGGAGTGCCACATCCGTCAGTCGCGAATAGTCGGCGAGGCCGTCGGCGCTCAAGTCGGTGATGCGGTGGATGCGCAAAGAACGGTCCGCCTTCCGGGTCGGTGATGCTGCGTGTGCGCTTCAAGATTGCCAGTAGCCGGAAACAATTCCGAAAACTGCGGTGTTTAGACTCAGTGGAAGCAGGACCTGGAGGTGTCGATGACTGCAGTGGGTGGCGCGACAGCGCCGACGGGCATCAATCCCGACCTCGAACGCGGAATCGACGAGGCGGTCGAGCTGCTCTCCGGACGCCGCTTCGCCGTTCTCACCGGAGCGGGTGTCAGCACCGATTCGGGCATCCCCGACTACCGAGGCGAGGGCGCGCCCAAGCGGAGTCCGATGACGTTCCAGCAGTTCCTGGCCTCCGAGTCGTTCAGCAAGCGCTATTGGGCGGGAAGCCACCTGGGCTACCGGCGTTTCGCCGCGGCCGCACCGAACGCGGGGCACGTCGCGCTCGCCGCCCTGGAGAGCTCCGGCGCGACCAACGGCGTCATCACCCAGAACGTGGACGGACTGCACAAGCAGGCCGGTTCCCGACGCGTCGTCGACCTTCACGGTGCGATGGACAGGGTGCTCTGCCTCACCTGCGGACAGGTCTTCGCCCGCGAGAGCGTGTCAGCGCGCATCGAAGCCGCCAACCCGTGGCTGGATGCCGACGGTGCTGTCGAGATCGCTCCGGACGGCGATGCCATCGTGACCGACATCGACGCGTTCGTCGTCCCCAGCTGCACCGTGTGCGGTGGACGCTTGAAGCCCGACGTCGTGTTCTTCGGCGAGTTCATCCCCGCGGAGAAGTACCGCGAAGCGAGTGCGATGGTCCGTTCGTCCGACGCGCTGCTGGTCGCGGGATCGTCGTTGGTGGTCAACTCCGGCATCCGGCTTCTCGAAGAGGCACGCCGCCGCCGTCTGCCGATCGTCATCGTCAACAGGGGCGTCACCAAGGGTGACGGTCGTGCGGCCATTAAGCTGGACGGCGGGACCACGGAGACACTCGTCGAGCTGGCACGACGGCTCGCCTGACGGCCGCGCGTCCTTCGACGAAAGGACGCGCGTGACCAGAATCTCCCTCGTTCGGCACGGTCAGACCGACTGGAACCTGGCCAAGCGCATCCAAGGCTCCAGTGACATCCCGCTCAACGACACGGGCCGGGCGCAGGCGGAGGCCACGGGTGCGGCGATGGCCGGCGGAGGTTACGACGCCATCTACGCGAGTCCGCTCGGACGCGCGACGGAGACCGCCGAGATCATCGCAAGCCACACCGGGCTCGACTCGCCCCTCCCGCTCCCGGAGGTCGCCGAGCGCAACTACGGTGAGGCCGAAGGCATGACCGGTGCGGAGATCCTCGAACGCTGGCCGGAGGGAACTCCCGTTCCCGGTCGCGAGACGCGCGACGCCGTCGTGGCCCGCGCGCTTCCCGCGCTCATCGAACTGGGCGAGAAGCATCCGGGCGAGTCGATCGTCGTGGTGAGTCACGGTGGCGTGATCAGCTCGCTCGTACGACACGTGACCGATCACGCGCTGCCCGGTCCGGGAGAGGTGATCCCGAACGGGTCGGTGCACGAATTCGTCTATCGCGACGGACGCCTCACACTCGACCGGTTCAACGTCAAACCCGAGGACAGGGACCTCTTCACCGCCTCCGTGCTCTGAGGAGCCGGGCGCTCTCGCACGCCCGCCTCGCTGCACGAACTGCTCAGTCGAGGCGTCGCTTCGCGCGGGCGACGGCCGCTGTCAGCACCGTCATCAGGTGCTCGGCCGACGCATCCCAGGTGAACCGTTCGGCCTCACGGCGACCGGCGGCCGAACGCGCTGCCCACTCACCATCCTCTTCGAGGGCTCGGATGCGATCCGCGAGCTCCCCGGGTTCGTCTGCGGGGAAGTAGAGGGCGGCCTCTCCCCCGATCTCCCGGAAGATCGGGATGTCGCTGACGACGACGGGTGTGCCGAGTGTCATCGCCTCGACGAGCGGGATGCCGAATCCCTCGTCCCGGGAGGCCGTGACGAGCGCGGTGGCCTGGGCGAGCAGCTCCGCATACTCCTCATCGCTCACGCCGTCATGGAACACGACACGAGCATTCGGCGCCAAGGCCGTCAGCCGGCTGCGCTGCGCATCCGTCACGCGGCTCATCAGGTGCAGCTCGTAGTCCGGGAGCAGGGCGGCGGCCCTCACGAGGGTCTCCACGTTCTTGTACGGCATGAACGAGCCCATGTAGACGAGGCTCTTGCTCTCGGGCGCCGTCCGGGACGTGCGCGCAGGGTCGATGGCCGGCATGTCGGCCGCGTTCGGCACCACGTGCACCGGCCGCTTCGTGAGCTTGTGCTCGGCGATGAGTGATTTGGTCGTCTTCGAGACCGTGACGACGGCATCCGACCGGTTCAGCAGGAAGCGCTGCGGCCACCACGAGAGGTGATACAGGCGCCACAGCAGGCGGATCGGCGCGGGCAGATCCCGCGGCGGGGTCGGATGACGGTAGTAGATGAGGTCGTGGACGGTGAGCACGAGCCGGTATTTGCGTCCCCATCCGCCCATCGTCTGCATGGGAGAGAACACGACGTCGGGAGCAAGCTTGTTGACCTGGCGCGCCACCCACGGTTCTCCCGCCGAGGTCGGCGAGCCGATCAGCTCCCAGGGCAGATCCGGCAGCATGTCGAGCTGCGCGTGATCTCTGATGAGCATGGTCACGGGATGCCGCTTCGCGAGCGCCGTCACCAGGCCCGCCGTGTACCGGCTGATGCCGTCGTGACGTCCGATGCGGGTGTACCGGCAGTCGAACAGGATCTTCACCGCGCGTCCTCCGCCAGGAAGCCCTCGATCGCGTCGGCCGCCTGGGCCGGCGTCTCGTAGTGGATCAGGTGGCCGACCTCCGGAATGACCACGAGACGCGCATCCGGGAACAGCGTCTGCAGCCTGCGCTGAGCGGAGACCGGGGTGATGTCATCCTTCTCGGCGGCGATCAGGAGAGTCGGCTCGGGAATGCGCGCCGCGAACTCGCTGACATCGTGCGAGACGGATGCGCGGAACGCTTCGAGCACGACGCGCCGATCGCTGAAGGCGCTGAAGTAGCGGTCGTGCTGGTCGTGGATCCAGCGTCGGAGGGTCTTGCGTTTCGTCTTCGCCATGGCGATGCTCATCACCCGCACGATGAGACCGTTGCGCAGCACCCAGAAGCCGAGCTTCTCGGGCAGCACCGACGCGAGCCAGTAATAGAAGATCGCCAGTCGGGTGAGCACTCCGCGCGGACCCTGCAGCGCAGGCTGACCGATCGGATTCACGAGGATGACCGCAGACGGCTGCAAAGTCTCACCGGTGCCGCGCCCGGCCAGAGCGGCCGAGACGACGATGGAGCCGAACGAATGGCCGAGCACGACGAATCGGCCGTCGATGTCGAGAGCGTGCACGAACGCGCGGAGCCAGGTCGCGTATCCGTCGATGTCGTGCGCTGCGTCTCGCAACGGATCGGACTCCCCGAACCCGGGCAGATCGGGCGAGATCAGTCGCAGACCGCTGAGATTCGCCACGACCGGTTCGAGCCCGTGGTGATCCCCCCGGAAGCCGTGGACGAGAACGACCGTCGTCTGGGCCAGCGGATCGCCGTAGTCCCAGTACCGGGTCACTCCGCCCAGCACGGAGAGCTCCCCCGTGCGCAGCGGGACCCGTCCCAGGGCGTCGGCGTACGGCGAAGCGGCGTGCGGAATCGAGGGGCTCATCGCATCCAGTTTAGGCAGCGCAGGTGTACAGTCCCGGCAGGGTCGTCCGATACTGGACAGCCCACCCACGAGTGCACCTAGACTCGACTGGTTGTAACCGCTTGCATCCGGCCATCGCGCCAGAAGGAGAACCGTGAGTTTCACTGCGCCGATCACGCTTCCCGGGCTCACCCTCGACCCCCAGTGGTACCGCCGATCCGTGTTCTACGAAGTGATGGTCCGATCTTTCGTCGACAGCAACGGAGACGGTTCCGGAGACCTCCAGGGACTCACGTCGAAGCTCGACTACCTCCAATGGCTCGGCATCGACGCGCTGTGGCTGCCACCGTTCTTCATGTCGCCGCTTCGCGACGGTGGCTACGACGTCTCGGACTTCCGCGCCATCCTCCCCGAGTTCGGCACGATCGACGAGTTCAAAGATCTGGTCACCAAGGCGCACGAGCGCAACATGCGAGTGATCATCGACCTTCCGATGAACCACACGTCCGATCAGCACGAGTGGTTCCAGCAGTCACGATCCGATCCCGAAGGGCCGTACGGCGACTTCTACGTCTGGAACGACGACGACCAGAAGTACCCGGACATCCGCATCATCTTCGTCGACACAGAAGACTCCAACTGGGCGTTCGACGAGGCGCGTCGCCAGTTCTACTTCCACCGGTTCTTCTCGCACCAGCCCGACCTCAACTTCGAGAACCCCGCCGTGCACGAGGCCATGTACGAGATCGTGCGCTACTGGCTCGACCTGGGCGTCGACGGCTTCCGTCTGGATGCGATCCCCTACCTCTACGAGTCGGATGAGGGCAACGGCGAGGGCGAGCCGAAGACGCACGAGTTCATCAAGAAGCTGCGCGAGATGGTCGACCGCGAGTACCCGGGTCGCATCATGGTCGCCGAAGCGAACCAGTGGCCGCGAGAGGTCGCCGCCTTCTACGGCACCGACGAGGAGCCCGAGTGCCACATGGCCTTCGACTTCCCGGTGATGCCGCGCATCTTCTACTCGCTGCGCTCGCAGCAGGCCGGTGAGCTTGTGAGGGTGCTCTCCGAGACCACCGACATCCCCGAATCCGCCGGGTGGGGTGTCTTCCTCCGCAACCACGACGAGCTGACGCTTGAGATGGTGAGCGAGGAGTACCGGCAGGCGATGTACGGCTGGTACGCCTACGACCCGCGCATGCGCGCCAACATCGGTATCCGCCGCCGGCTCGCACCGCTGCTCGACAACTCGCGAGCCGAGCTCGAACTCGCGCACGCCCTGCTGTTCTCCCTGCCCGGCAGCCCCTTCCTCTACTACGGCGACGAGATCGGGATGGGCGACAACATCTGGCTGCCCGACCGCGACAGCTCGCGCACACCGATGCAGTGGACCCCGGACCGCAACGCCGGCTTCTCCACCGCCGACCCCGGCAAGCTGTTCCTGCCGGTGGTCCAGTCGCTCGTCTACCACTACAACCAGGTCAACGTCGAAGCACAGCTCGCGCAATCGCGGTCGCTGCTGCACTGGATCCGCAACGTGATCCACGTGCGCAAGGCGCATCCGGTCTTCGGGCTCGGCTCCATCCGTGTGCTGCAGACCAATCACGAATCGGTGCTCGCCTTCGTGCGCTCCTACGAGGGAAGCGGCTCGCACTTCGGGGATCAGCCCGAGGATGTGCTCTGCGTGTTCTCCTTCGCGCACAACCCGGTCTCGGTCTCGCTCGAAGCGCCCGAGTTCGCGGGAAGCACGCTCTACGACATGTTCGGAGGCGGCGAGTTCCCGACGGTCGCCGACGACGGCCGTTTCACGCTGACACTCGGTACCCAGAACTTCTACTGGCTGCACATCGAGCCGCGCCGCGGCTGAATCCACGGCGTGACGGTGGTGCCGCTTAGCCTGAAGGCATGAGCGACTGGCACCACGAACTGGGAGTGTTCGACCTCGAGACGACCGGGGTCGATGTCGAGAGTTCGCGGATCGTCTCGGCACATGTCGGGCTGCTCGACGCGCATGGCTCAGTGATCGAACGGCACGATTGGCTCGTCGATCCCGGCGTCGAGATCCCTGCGGGTGCGACGGCCGTGCACGGCATCACCACGGAACACGCTCGCGCGTCGGGTGTCGCCGCAGCCCAGGCCATCGAGGAGATCGTCGCGGAGCTGGGCACCCTGTTCTCCCGCGGAACACCCGTCGTCGCGTACAACGCGCCGTACGACTTCACTCTCCTGCACCGCGAAGCGCTTCGCCACGGCGTTCCGCCGCTCGACACCCCCGGACCGATCGTCGATCCGCTCGTGATTGACAAGGCCGTCGACAAGTATCGGCGAGGCAAGCGAACCCTGGCCATGACGGCCCTCTTCTACGGCGTCGATCTGACGGATGCGCACGACGCCGGCGCCGACGCCATCGCAGCAGGCCGCGTGGCCCAGGCCCTCGCCAGGGTTCACACCGAGGCACTCGCCCTCTCCGCCGCCGAGCTGCACGCCAGACAGGTGTCGTGGTGTCAGGAACAGGCCGAGGATTTCCAGGCCTATATGCGACGGGAACGCGACCCGATGTTCACCACCTCGGGCCTCTGGCCGGTGCGCTGACGGGCGCAGTACCCGTTCCGGGGGTTACCCCCGAGACAGCGCTGCCGATAGAGTCGCGCCATGAGCACTCCTGATCGTCCCCAGCAGCCCGCCTCTCCTCAGTACGGCGAACAGACGTCATATGCGCCCGCCGGCCAGCCCGGATACAACACGATGGCAATCGTCGGGTTCATCCTGTCGTTCTTCATCTCGGTCGTCGGGGTGATCCTCGGCTTCGTCGCCCTCTCTCAGATCAAGAAGACCGGTGAACAGGGCCGTGGTCTCGCCATCGCCGCGATCATCATCGGTTTCGCCGAGATCCTGCTCGGCATCATCCTGACGATTTTCTTCATCGCCATCGCCATCGCCGCCGCCAATTCAGGCGTCTACCAGACCAACTGACGCAATCGAGTACGCAGAAGAGGGGCCCCGCCGTCTGGCAGGGCCCCTCTTCTGTTGGCAGGTGTTACTTGCCGAAGTTCTTGTAGCGCGAGTTGAACTTCTCGACGCGGCCGGCCGAGTCCATGATGCGCTGCTTGCCCGTGTAGAACGGGTGCGACTCGGAGGAGATCTCGACGTCGATCACCGGGTAGGTGTTTCCGTCTTCCCACTCGATCGTCTTGTCGCTCGACCGGGTGGAACGGGTCAGGAACGTCGCACCCGACGCCAGGTCGCGGAAAACCACCGTTGCGTATTCGGGGTGGATGTCAGTCTTCATCAGGACTTCCTTGTTGCGTGTAGTTGGTTGGTCATGCCCGGGGCGTTTCTCCTGGGCGGGAAGCATGTCGGCACAGCGCTGCGATCGCGCGAGGGCCAGCTACCGAGTTTAGCAGATCGTTCAGTCGGCGATGGCTTGACTCGCGCGCGCGGTGTACCGACCGCCCTGCTCGGTGAGTTCGATGTCGATTCCGAACGTCTCGCTCAGGTGTTCGGACGTGATGACGTCGTCGAGCTTGCCCTGTGCCGCCACCCGGCCGTCGGTGAGCAGCAGAGCGTTGTGGAAGCCGAGCGGGATCTCTTCGACGTGGTGGGTGACCATCACGATCGCGGGCGAACGAGGGTCGCTCGCATATCCGCCGAGCAGCTGGAGCAGCTCTTCTCGGCCACCGAGATCGAGGCTGGCGGCCGGTTCGTCGAGAAGCAAGATCTCGGGATCGGTCATGACGGCACGAGCGATCTGGACGCGCTTCTGCTCGCCGTCGCTCAGATTGCCGAAGGCGCGCTCGGCGAGGTGCTCGAGCTTCCACTCCGCGAGCACACGACGTGCACGACGCTCGTCGATGTCCTCGTACTCCTCGTTCCACCGTCCGGTGATCGCGTATGCAGCCGTCATGACGACGTCGAGAACGGTCTCGTTGCGAGGGATGCGGCGGGCGAGAGCGCTGGACGCGAATCCGAGGCGCGGCTTCAGCTCGGAGAGATCGCTGTGACCGATCGGCTCACCGAGCACGAACGCCTCACCGGAGGTCGGGTGCATGGCGGCGGCGGCGATCTGGAGCAGGGTGGTCTTGCCCGCCCCGTTCGGTCCAAGAACGACCCACCGTTCGTCCGGCTCGATCGTCCAGTTCACCGAGTCGAGAATCGTATTCCCGTCACGAACGACCGACACATCTTCAAGCTTGAGAACGCTGGGCATGACCTCTAGCCTACCGGCGAGATCAGCTCAGGAGTGACCGGTAGATCCCCCGTGTCTGCTCCCCGATCGAGGTCCAGCTGAACTCCGTCTCGGCCCGCACACGGCCGGCGGCGCCCATCTCCGCCGCGCGTATCGGGTCGCTCACGACCTCGGTGAGCGCGGCGGCCAGATCGGCGACGAACGTGTCCGGATCGGTGGGCGTTCCCGTGCCGTCCTCGGCCTGCTGGATGGGTACGAGGCGTCCGGTGACACCATCGGCGATCACCTCGGGGATGCCCCCTGTCGCCGTGCCGACGACGGGCAGACCGCATGCCATCGCTTCGAGGTTCACGATCCCGAGCGGCTCATAGATCGACGGGCAGACGAACACAGTGGATGCGGTCAATGCCACCCGCAATTCTTCCTGCGACAGCAGCCGGTCGATCCACACCACGCCGTCGCGCTCCGACTGCAGTGCTTCGACGCCGAGCGTGACCTCGGCCATGATCTCAGCCGTGTCCGGCGCTCCGGCGCAGAGGATCACCTGCACGTCCTTGGGCAGGAGACGGGCCGCACGCAACAGGTACGGAAGCCCCTTCTGGCGGGTGATCCTGCCCACGAACACGACCGCGGGTCGCTCCGGGTCGATCCCCAGCCGCCGTGCCGCCTCGGGGTCGTCGAGCGGCTTCCACCGGGTGAGGTCGATTCCGTTGTAGACCACGGTCACCCGTTCGGGATCCAACGCGGGATACGCGGCCAGGATGTCACGCCGCATCCCCTTGCTGACGGCGATGACACGGTCGGCGCCCTCGAACGCCGTCCGTTCGATCCAGCTCGAGACGCGGTAGCCGCCGCCGAGCTGTTCCGCCTTCCAGGGACGCAGGGGTTCGAGGCTGTGGGCCGTCACGACGTGCGGGATGCCGTGCAGAAGCTTGGCCACATGCCCTGCGCCGTTGGCGTACCAGGTGTGTGAGTGCACGATATCCGCACCGCCCGCATCCTGCGCCATCTGCAGGTCGACGCCGAGCGTGGTGAGCGCAGGATTGGCTCCCGACAGCTCCGCCGGCACGGCATAACCGAAAGTGTCGGGCTCGTCAACCGGGTCTCCGAAAGCTCTGACGATGACCTTTGTGTCGGTGCGCAGTGCTCTCACCAGCTCGGCCACGTGAACACCGGCACCGCCGTAGATGTTGGGCGGATACTCCCGGGTCAAAAGATCAACGCGCATGTCGTGAACGCTAGTACACCACCCGTGTTGCCTCTACTGTGGTGGCATGGCAGGCAAGAAGATCTTCGGCATTGTTCTCGCGGGTGGCGAAGGTAAACGCCTGATGCCCCTCACTGCAGACCGGGCCAAGCCCGCCGTACCGTTCGGCGGCCAGTACCGTCTCATCGACTTCGCCCTGTCGAACCTCATCAACTCGCAGCTCCGCCAGATCGTCGTGCTCACGCAGTACAAGTCGCACAGCCTCGACCGGCATGTGTCGCAGACCTGGCGGCTCGATGGGATGCTCAACTCCTACATCGCGTCCGTGCCCGCGCAGCAGCGTCTGGGCAAGCGGTGGTTCAGCGGATCGGCGGATGCGATCCTGCAGAGCCTGAACCTCCTGCGCGACGAGAAGCCCGACATCGTCGTCGTCGTCGGCGCCGACCACGTGTACCGCATGGACTTCGGGCAGATGATCGAGGCGCACATCGCTTCGGGCGCGCCCGCGACCGTCGCCGCCATCCGTCAGCCCATCGGTCTCGCCGACCAGTTCGGAGTCATCGAGGTCGATCCGGAACATCCCGATCGCATCCACGCCTTCCGGGAGAAGCCCTCCGATCCGATCGGGCTGCCCGACTCACCGCACGAGGTGCTCGCGTCCATGGGCAACTACGTGTTCGACGCCGACGCGCTCATCGACGCCGTCATCCGCGACGGCGACCGGCCCGACTCCAACCACGACATGGGGGGCGACATCATCCCGGACTTCGTGACCCGCGGCGAGGCCGGTGTCTACGACTTCAATCGCAACGACGTGCCCGGCTCGACCGATCGCGATCGCTACTACTGGCGCGACGTGGGAACCATCGACTCGTTCTTCGAAGCCCATCAGGATCTGATCGCGCCACTGCCGGTCTTCAACCTGTACAACAATCAGTGGTCGATCTTCAGCTCGCAGCTGAACTCGCCGCCGGCGAAGATCGTGCGCGACGATCGCGGCTCCCTCGGAACGACCATCGATTCGATCGTCTCCCTCGGCTCCGTGATCTCCGGCGCGCACCTGGAACGGAGCGTGCTCGGACCGTGGGCCAAGGTGGACTCGGGAGCGAGGGTCGTCGACTCCGTGGTGTTCGAACGCGCGATCATCGAGCCGAACGCGGTGGTCAATCGCGCCATCCTCGACAAGGATGTGGTGGTCGCCGAAGGCGCGACGATCGGGATCGACCACGACAGGGACAGGGCGCGTGGGTTCACCGTCACGGACTCCGGTCTCACGGTGGTCGGCAAGGGAGTGCATGTCGTTCCATGACCGGCTCTGCACCACGCTTCCCCCACAATCGCACAGCACCCCGTTTCCTCGCCGTTCTCGACGCGGACTCGACCCTCATCCATGACGAGGTGATCGAGCTGCTCGCCGACGAGGCGGGCGCCCGTACCGAGGTGGCCGAGATCACCGAGCGCGCGATGCGCGGCGAGCTCGACTTCGCGCAGAGTCTGCGTTCACGGGTACGAACCCTGGCCGGGCTCCCGGTCTCCGTCTTCGCACGTGTAGGAGAGCGGATTCGCGTCACAGACGGGGTGCCGGAGCTCATCGCGGGAGTGCACGCGGCCGGCGGCCTGGTCGGCGTCGTCTCCGGCGGCTTCCACGAGACTCTGGATCCGCTCGCCCACCGGCTCGGACTCGATCACTGGCGCGCCAACCGACTCGAGGTCGACGACGGCGTGCTCACCGGCGGGCTCGTGGGTGACGTCGTCGACGCCGCTGCGAAGGCGTCGGCGCTGACCGAATGGGCCACGGATGCGGGAATCCCGCTCGGCCGCACCGTCGCGATCGGCGACGGTGCGAACGACCTGGAGATGATGGCGATCGCGGGACTCGCCGTCGCGTTCAACGCCAAGCCGCGGGTGCGGGCCCGAGCCGACGTCGTCATCGATCGGCAGGACCTCGCGCAGGTGCTTCCGCTGCTGGGCCTGCGCGGCTGACTAGCCCCGGTCCGGGGCCGGAGGTTCGACCCCGGGCTAGTGCCCCATCCCGAGTCCGCCGTCAACGGGGATGACCGCGCCGGAGATGTAGCCGGCATCGTCTCCGGCGATCCAGGCCACGACCTTGGCGACCTCCGATGCCGTGGCGAAGCGACCCGCCGGGATGCTCTTCTTGTACTCGGCCTGCTGCGTGTCGGGTAGCGAAGCGGTCATGTCCGTCTCGATGAAACCCGGTGCGACGACGTTGGCCGTGATCCCCCGGGCGCCGAGCTCGCGTGTGAGCGACCGGGCGATGCCCACGAGACCGGCCTTCGAGGCCGCGTAGTTGACCTGTCCAGCAGATCCGTAGAGACCGACCACGCTCGAAATGAGAACGATCCGCCCGTAGCGGGCCTTGAGCATCCCCTTCGACGCACGCTTGACCACACGGAACGCGCCGCCCAGGTTGGTGTCGACCACCGTGTCGAAGTCGTCGTCGCTCATCCGCATCAGGAGGGTGTCGCGGGTGATGCCCGCATTCGCCACCACGACCTCGACGGCTCCCAGCTTCTCCTCGATCTCGGCGTAGGCCGCGTCGATGGATGCGCTGTCGGTCACGTCGGCTCGCACGGTGAGAGTTCCTTCAGGTCCTTCTCCGGACCGTGCCGTGACGGCGACCCGATGGCCTTGAGCCACGAACTCCTCCGCGATCGCATAGCCGATGCCGCGGTTTCCGCCCGTAACGAGCACGGTTCGTGGGTTTGTCATCCGGTTTCCTCTCACACTGCCGGACGTCGTGTCCGGATTCGATCGCGTTCCAGTTTATGGGCACGGCGCCGAGGTCTCCGGATGGACGTAGTCTTGACGCAGAGCCTATGAAGCATCAGCAGCAGTCGATCACGAACCTCCCGCTCTCTCCCGACGAAGAGCGACGCCACCGGATGATCAAATACTCGGTCGCGATGGGCATCCGTGTGCTCTGCATCGTCTCGATCCTCTTCGTGCCCGGCTGGTGGGCCGTGATCCCGGCCATCGGAGCGATCTTCCTGCCCTACTTCGCGGTCATCGTGGCCAACGTGTCGAGCGATCCGCGCAAAGGTGACGTTCAGCGCCCGGGCAATATCCTTCCTATGACGACTCCGCCGCTGCAGCGGCCACCGGAGCCGCACCAGGAGACGAAGGGCGCTGACGAGTGAGCTGGTTCGGTGAGCCGGAGGCACTGACGTGCTCCCGTGCCGGGTGCACTGCCACAGCGGGATGGCGTCTCGAATGGCGCAACCCGAAGATCCACTCGTCCGATCGGGTGAAGGTGTGGCTGGCCTGCGCCGATCACGTCGACTATCTGCGCGAGTTCCTCGCTGCGCGCGACTTCCCGCTCGTCGTCGTTGCGATCGAGGACGGGCGGGAGACCGCATGACGATCCGGCAGGGTGACGAGTCCCGGGGATCCGGGTGGCGCTTCGCGTTCTCTCGACGCTGGCTCGGCTATCTCGCCTTCGCGATCATCTTCGCCATAGCGTGCGGCTGCCTCTCCGCGTGGCAGCTGGCGCGCAGCAAGGAGGCCGCCGCGGCGAACGCGGTGATCGCCGCGAACTTCGACTCGCATCCTGTGCCCCTCACCCAGGAGCTGCCCACTCTGTCGTCGTTCAACGCCGATCAGCAGTGGACCCGGGTCACGGTCACCGGCACTTACGAGCGCGACAAGCAGCTCCTCGTCCGCAACCGCCCCTTCAACGGCGGTCCCGGCTTCGAGGTGCTGACGCCGCTGAGAACTCCGTCGGGAGCCCTGTTCATCGTGGACCGTGGATGGGTCCCCACCGGCAACTCCGAGGACTCCCCCGAATCCGTTCCCGCCGCCCCGGCGGGAACAGTGACCGTCGTCTCGCGGCTGAAGCCGAGCGAGCCGGGGATCGCCGGTCGAACCGCCAGCGGCGACCAGGTCGGCACCATCCAGCTCTCGGTCATCAAGGAGAAGCTCGGCGGAGCCGACGTGTACACCGGTGCCTACGGCCTTCTCGACACCGAGAGCCCTGCGGCCGCAGAGTCTCCGACACCGACCGTCACCGACCCGCCCACGCAAGACGAAGGCCTCCACTGGTCGTACATGATCCAGTGGATCATCTTCGCGCTGATCGGGTTCTTCGGACTCGGCTACGCGCTGCTCACGGAGTACCGCAAGCGCAACGAGGACGATCCCGAGGAGCAGGCCCGCGCCGCGGAACGCCAACGCCGGCGAGCCCTCAAGCGCACGGACTCCGACGTCGAAGACGATCTCATCGACGCCGCCCGGAGCTAGGCCAGCGAGATCAGGTCGAGGTAGTCGCGGTTCCAGTGGTCCTCGACGCCATCCGGCAGGATGAGCACGCGCTCGGGATTGAGGGCCTCGACGGCCCCCTCGTCGTGGCTGACGAGCACGACGGCTCCCTCGTAGTGGGCCAGAGCGTCCAGGATCTCCTCGCGGCTCGCCGGATCCAAGTTGTTGGTCGGCTCGTCCAGCAGCAGCACGTTCGCGCCGGAAACGACGATCATCGCGAGCGCCAAACGCGTCTTCTCGCCACCGGAGAGAACCCCGGCGGGTTTGTGGCCGTCATCGCCGGTGAAGAGGAAGGAGCCGAGCACCCGGCGGGCCTCGGTCTCGGTCAGGTTCGGCGATGACGACACCATGTTCTGCAGCACGGACGCGTTCACGTCGATGGTCTCGTGCTCCTGGGCGTAATAGCCGATCCGGAGTCCGTGACCGGGTTCCACCTGACCCGTGTCCGGGGCGTCGACGCCGGCGAGCATCCTCAGCAGTGTCGTCTTCCCGGCACCGTTGAGGCCCAGGACGACGACCTTGGAGCCACGGTCGATCGCGAGGTCGACAGCGGTGAAGATCTCGAGCGAACCGTAACTCTTCGAGAGGTCGCTCGCCTGCAGGGGGGTACGACCGCAGGGCGCGGGCGTCGGGAACCTCAGCTTGGCGACCCGGTCGACAGCGCGCACCTCTTCGAGACCGGAGAGCATCTTCTCGGCGCGCGCGACCATCTGGTGGGCGGCCGCGGCCTTCGACGCCTTGGCGCCGAACTTGGCCGCCTGCAGCTGTAGAACGCCGGCCTTCTTCTCGACGTTCGCGCGTTCCTTCTTGCGGCGTTCCTCATCGGCGGCGCGCTGACGCTGGTAGTGCTTCCAGCCCATGTTGTAGATGTCGATCTGCTGACGATTGGCGTCGAGGTAGAAGACACGGTTGACGGTCTCCCCCACCAGTTCGACATCGTGCGAGATCACGATGAATCCG
>Ga0256911_1000052_pt1 | contig 36713 bp, 33 predicted proteins | sample MC6MC0764MT_FD_190197 | JGI IMG/M metagenome (GOLD analysis project Ga0256911, IMG submission 190197) | Metatranscriptome of enriched soil aggregate microbial communities from Iowa State University, Ames, United States - MC6-MC0764-MT... | ecosystem: Environmental > Terrestrial > Soil >...
ACCGGCTTCTTCTTCTCGTCGGCCTGGAACACGGCCTTCTCTTCTTTGACCTTGACGGTGCTCACGGCGTTCTTGTCGCCCTTGAACTTGCCCCAGTCGCCGGTGAGCTTGAGCAGTGCGAGGACCTGCTCGCTCGGCTGTGCGCCGACGCCGAGCCAGTAGAGAGCGCGCTCCGAGTCGACCTGGATGACCGAAGGCTCCTCGGTGGGGTGGTACAGACCGATCTCCTCGATCACGCGGCCGTCGCGCTTGGTGCGCGAGTCGGCGACGACGATGCGGTAGTAGGGAGCGCGGATCTTGCCGAGGCGCTTCAGACGGATTTTGACAGCCACAATTCTCCTGTGTTGTATGGGATGTTTGATGAACTGACTGCCGTGAGCGTGGGGGCACACTCGGCAGGAGGTCTAGGGTTTCCGTGCGAACCTGATTAGAGGGTCGGGTACGACGGAACTCAACTAGCTATTCTGTCAGATAACGCCGCCCTTGAATAATCGGATGAACGGGACGACCACGCATGCAGATCGAATTCTCGCAATCCGAGCGTTCCACCGTCGGTATCGAGTGGGAGCTGGCCCTGGTCGACGGGTCGACCGGTGATCTCGTTCACATCGCCGAGGACGTACTGCGCGAACTGGGCACACCCGACGGCCGGGAGCATCCGCAGATCACGCATGAACTCCTGCAGAACACGGTGGAACTCGTCAGCCGGGTGCACAAGACGGTGCCCGCCGCCATCACCGATCTGCAGGAGCTCATCGCCCTCGTGCGCGGCGTGACCGACCCGCTCGGCGTCGAGCTCATGTGCGCGGGCACGCATCCGTTCGCCCAGTGGTACGACCAGAAGATCACACCGAACGAACGCTATGAGCGACTCCTCGACCGTACGCAGTGGTGGGGCAGGCAGATGATGATCTGGGGCATCCACGTACACGTCGGGATCGACGATCGTGAGAAGGCGCTCCCGATCGTCAACGGCCTGCTGACCTACTACCCCCATCTGCAGGCGCTCAGCGCCTCGAGCCCGTTCTGGGGCGGCGCCAAGACGGGATACGCATCCAACCGGGCGCTCATGTTCCAGCAGCTCCCGACAGCGGGTCTGCCCTGGCAGTTCGGCAGCTGGGCGAACTACGAGGAGTATGTGCAGGATCTCGTGACCACCGGTGTCGTCACCGACCACTCGGAGGTGCGCTGGGACATCCGTCCATCGCCGAAATGGGGAACCGTCGAGATGCGCGCCTGCGACGGGCTCTCGACCGCGGACGAGGTCGGCGCTGTCGCTGCGCTCATCCACTGCCTGACCGACCGGATGTCACAGCAGCTCGACGACGGCGAAGAACCGGTGACACTCCAGCCCTGGTTCGTGCGCGAGAACAAGTGGCGCGCCGCACGGTACGGCCTCGACGCCGAGATCATCCTGACGCCCGCCGGCGAAGAGCGCCTGGTCAGCGACTCGCTTCGCGACCTGGTCGTCGACCTCTCCCCCGTCGCCGAACGTCTCGGCTGCCTGGCCGAGCTCGAGACCATCGATGTGATCCTTCGGAACGGCGCAAGCTATCAGCGCCAGCTCGCTGTCGCCGAAGCCAATGGGGGCAGTCTGCAAGCGGTGGTCAGCTCGCTCACGCACGAGCTCAGGGACGGTCTGGCCCGCTGACGGCGAACCGGTCCGGGCGTCGAGCCGAGACACACCCGCGATCCACAGCGTTTACGCAGTTTGGTGGCAATACTCTCGCACCGTGCGCATGTCAACCCGAAGCATCCGCGCGACAGTCATCGTCGCCGCGACAGCGGCAGCCTTCCTTCTCGTCGGCTGCACAGCCACGCCCACGCCGCACCCCGTGGCTGCCGTCGGAACGGCTGTCGCGGCTCCAGGAGACGGCAGCCGGCCGGAGGTCGTCGCGATCGGCGACTCCATCGCCTTCGGCAAGGGAGTACAGCCCGATCAGGCTTGGCCTGCACTCGTCGCGCATGCGCGCAACTGGCGCCTGACCGATCTCGCCGTGAGCGGCTCGGGATTCGTGCACCCGGGTTGGAACGGCACGACTTTCCGTCAGCAGGTCGACCGAGCGCTGGCGCTGCACCCCGACTACATCCTCATCGCAGCGACGCGCAACGACCGGGACGAAGATCCCACGACCGTCGAACGGAACTGCACGGAGATGCTCGGTCAGCTTCGGGATGCGTTCCCCGACGCGCACATCATCGGGACGACGGCGATCTGGGGCAGCGACAAGCCGCCCGCGACCGTCGAGACGATCGATCGGATCGCCGAGAAAGCGGTCAAAGACGTCGGCGGATCGTTCGTGGACGTCGGTTTCCCTCTCGTGGGACACCCCGAGTGGCTGCAGGCCGATCAGATCCATCCGAACGCGCTCGGCCAGGACGTGGTCGCCAAGGTCATCGAGGCGAAGATCGCCCCGTTGAACCTGGCCCTCTGACCGAGCGGCCCGAGGACTCGGCCTAACGCCCCAGGAACTTCTGCAGCGAGGCCAGTTCTTCCTCGGTCGGTCCTCCGGGCTTTCCGCCCTTCGCACCCACGCCGAAGCCCGATCCGGCCGCATCGTTCGACGCCGGCTTGCCGCCCGCGGCGAGAGCCGCGTTCTCCGCCGCTCGCTTGGCCGGGTTTCCGGACTTGGAGCCCTTCTTCTTGGGCTGCACCTTGCTGCGTCCACCGCCGAAGCCGGCTCCGGGGATCGGCCCCATGCCCGGCACATTGGGCACGCCGCCCTTCGCCACCGTCTTCATCATCTTCGCCGCCTGCTCGAAGCGGTTGACGAGCTGATTGACCTCGGTGACCGTGGTGCCCGAGCCCTTGGCGATGCGGAGACGACGTGAGCCGTTCAGCAGCTTCGGGGTGGTGCGCTCGGTCTTGGTCATCGACTGGATGATCGCCTCCGTGCGCACGATCTCCTTCTCGTCGAAGTTGTCGAGCTGCTGCTTCATGGCTCCGGCACCCGGCAGCATGCCCATCATCTTCTTGATGGAGCCCATGTTGCGGAGCTGCTGCATCTGCTTGAGGAAGTCGTCGAGGGTGAACGTGTCCGTCGCGAACTTCTCGGCGACCTTGCGCGCCTCGTCCTCATCGAAGGCTTCCTGCGCCTGCTCGATGAGGGTGAGGATGTCACCGAGATCGAGGATGCGGCTCGCCATGCGATCGGGGTGGAAGGGCTCGAAGTCGTCGAGACCTTCACCCGTCGACGCGAAGATGATCGGGCGACCGGTGATCGAGGCGACCGAGAGGGCAGCGCCACCGCGAGCGTCTCCGTCGAGCTTGGAGAGCACGACACCGGTGAAGTCGACGCCCTCCTGGAACGCCTTGGCCGTGGCGACCGCGTCTTGCCCGATCATCGCGTCGATGACGAAGAGCACCTCGTCGGGATCGACCGCCTTGCGGATGTCCGACGCCTGCTTCATCAGTTCGGCATCGACGCCGAGGCGACCCGCGGTGTCGACGATCACCGTGTCGTACTGCTTCGTCTCCGCGAACTTCAGGGCATCCTTCGCCACCCGCACCGGGTTGCCGACGCCGTTGCCGGGCTCCGGTGCGTAGACGGGGACACCGGCTTGCTCGCCGACGATCTGGAGCTGTGTGACGGCGTTCGGACGCTGGAGGTCGGCTGCGACCAGAACCGGCGTGTGGCCGTCTTTGACGAGCCACTTGGCGAGCTTGCCCGCGAGCGTCGTCTTTCCCGCACCCTGCAGACCGGCGAGCATGATCACCGTGGGCGGCTTCTTGGCGAACTGCAGCCGGCGCTGCTGGCCACCGAGGATGGCGACGAGCTCCTCGTTGACGATCTGCACGACCTGCTGGGCAGGGTTCAGCGCCTTGTTCACCTCGTCGCTCAGGGCGCGTTCGCGCACCTTGCCCGTGAAGTCCTTGACGACGTCGAGCGCGACATCCGCGTCGAGCAGCGCACGACGGATCTCGCGGACGGTGCCGTCCACGTCGGCGGGCGTGAGCTTGCCCTTGGTGCGGAGATTTTTGAAGGTGTCTGCGAGGCGGTCAGACAGCGATCCGAAAGTAGCCATGGTGCGACCAGTTTAACGGCTCGATGCTGTGAGCACGCGCTCATTCAGCCGTTCGCGTACCTCCGGCCATTCCTCCGCGATGATCGAGAACATCACCGTGTCGCGCACGGTGCCGTCGTGCCTGCGCATGTGACGCCGCAGCACTCCCTCGTATCGGGCGCCGAGGCGCTCGATCGCGCGCTGGGACCGCTCGTTGCGGATGTCCGTCTTGAGCTGCACACGACCGACGCGCAGGCGTTCGAAGGCGAAGCCCAGCAGCAGCAGCTTGACCTCGGGATTGACGGCACTCGCCCAGACGGCGGGCGCATATCCCGTCGAGCCGATCTCCAGCCGCGCGTCGGACCGGGACACATCGAGGTAGGAGGTCTGGCCGATCACTTCACCCGCAGGGAAGCCCCGGTAGTCGGCCGCTGCGCGCACCGTCCACTGCAGTCTCGTCGTGATGTCCGTCGAGGCATCGTCCATGCGACCCCGCAGCTCGGCGATGGAAGTCGGCCTGCCGGAGAGGTGCAGCCACACCCGATCGTCATCCAGCGCCCGGAACAGACCCTCGGCGTCGCGCTCCGGATCAGCGGGTGTCAGACGGACGAACCTGCCGGTGAGCTCCGTTCCGGTGGCAGGAGGCCACACCATCTCGGGCCACGCGTCGTCGTCGGGCCGTGCGTCCGCGATCGGGTGGAAACCGCTCACGAATCCGTCGTGTCGATCGACACGACATCGCCGCGGATGTCGAACGAGACCGTGAGCAGTGCATCCGTCTCGTCAGGGCTGATCGAGTAGTCGAAGGTGGCGAACACCTCTTCTTCGTCGGCGTGATCGGGCTGGATGACCACGCGGAGCAGCTGGAGCGAACGGAGAACATCGACGGGGATGTCGCCCGAGTTGTGCACGAGAAGATCGAGCAGCGTCTCGCCCAGCTTCTCGACGTGCTCATCGATGTAGCCGCTCGTCGCGGACGCCCGGGAGCTGAGCTCGGCGATGAGCGCATCCCTGGCTCGCGCATCGAACCCGTCGAGCGCGTTGATCATCGCGGCGGCGGCATCGAGGGCGATCACGGGCACAGCGGACTCGTCATCCGCTTGCAGCTCCACCTCGACGAACTGCTCCGCCAGGTCCACCGAGTCGGCCCAGGCGAGCCCGCCGCTCGCCGTCTCGTCGATGATCCCGAAATAGTCGTGTTCGATCGCCATGACGTCTCCTAACCGACCAGCTGCTGTGCGAAGACGTGCGGGGTGAAGCCGGTGAGGTCGTTGATCCCCTCGCCCTGACCGACGAGCTTGATCGGGATGCCGGTCTTCTCCTGCACCGCGAGCACGAAGCCGCCCTTGGCCGACCCGTCGAGCTTGGTGAGAACAAGTCCCGTGACGCCGGCGTGCTCGATGAAGGCCTCGGCCTGGGCGAGACCGTTCTGGCCCGTGGTCGCATCCAGAACGAGCAGGACCTCCGCGATGGGCGCCTGCTTCTCCACCACGCGCTTGATCTTGGACAGCTCATCCATCAGACCGCCCTTGGTCTGCAGCCGGCCGGCCGTGTCGATGATGACGATCTCGGTTCCGTCGCGCTTCGCCCGCTCGACCGTCTGGAACGCGACGGATGCGGGATCCTGTCCCTGCTGCTGCGGTCGCACGATGTCGACACCGGCGCGTTCCGCCCAGGTGGCGAGCTGTTCCACTGCCGCAGCGCGGAACGTATCGGCCGCACCGACCACGACCGTACGGTCGTAGGTGCGGAGGAACTTCGCGAACTTGCCGATCGTGGTGGTCTTGCCGACACCGTTGACACCCACCACGAGCACGATCGCGGGCCGCTCACTGAGCTTCAGCGTCGTGTCGAGCTTCGACAGCCGCTCTTCGAGGCTCTCCCGCAGCATCCGCTGCAGGTCCGCGGGATCCGTCGTGCGATATCGGTCGACCTTGGCGCGAAGGTCGTCGACGATGGCCTCGGTCACATCCGGACCGAAGTCCGCTGTGATGAGCGCTGTCTCCAGGTCGTCCCACGTCGTGTCGTCGATGGTCTTCTTGGCGAACATGCCGCGCAAGGCACCGGACAGAGACCAGGGAGTGCGTTCAGCCATGCAGATCAGCCTAGTTGTTACGGTGTCAGCATGTTCGCTCTCGTCACGCTCGCCGCCGAGCTCGCCGCGCAGCTGATCGCCGTCGAACAGCGGGGTGAGGATGCGGTCCATCAGGCGCGCACACGGGTGCGCCGCATCCGCAGCGTGCTGAGCGTGTACCGCCGGGCGTTCGAGTCGGAAGCCGCACGTGATCTCCGGAAGCGACTGCGGGCGCTGGGCGGCTCGCTCGGCGAGGCACGCGACCTGGATGTGCGCGCCAAGGCTCTCGAGAACCTGCTCGCCGCCGAGACCGCTCCCGACGTCGTGGATGCGGTCAGCGCGCTCTCGGCCGACGCGCGTCGCGACTACGCCGACGCCGAGAGGGCGCTCTGGGAGACCCTGCGCTCGTCTGAGCACCGGGAGCTCCTCGCGGATCTGCAAAATTTCGCCGCCAACCCGCCGTTACGCGGACGAGCCAGGAAGCATCCGGGTAAACTGACGGCTGTCGCGCTCTCGAAGGCGCTCGATCGCGTGCGCGGCGGCGATCTGTCGACCCTGGAAGACCGCCACGAGGTGCGCAAGGCCGCGCGACGGCTCCGCTACGCGGCCGAGGCGGCAGACGCCGATCCGGGCATCGACCTGGGCGACCGCGGAACGGAGCTGGCGGCGGCCGCGTCCGCCGCGGAGGCGGTACAGGATGCGCTCGGTGACAACCGCGACCTCATCCTGCTTGCTGCTCACCTGCGCGATGGGGCGTCGGAGACCCCGCGCTCCGCATCCGCCGCAGCCGGTATCGCCCGTCTCGCCGCGCAGCGCGAAGCGGATGCTGAAGCCCGCCTGGCCGACGCGCGCCATGCGCTCGAGACCCTGTCGACGATGACGTTCGACTAAGACGCCCGTTCCTGTGCGACGCGTTGTCCGACGACCGCTGAGACGCCGTCCTGTCGCATGGAGACGCCGTACAGCGCATCCGCGATCTCCATCGTGCGCTTCTGGTGGGTGATGACGATCAGCTGACTCGACTCACGAAGGTCTTCGAAGATCGTCAGCAACCGGCCGAGGTTGGCATCGTCGAGAGCCGCCTCGACCTCGTCCATGATGTAGAACGGGCTCGGTCGCGCCTTGAAGATTGCGATGAGCAGCGCGACAGCGGCCAGCGAACGCTCGCCACCCGACAGGAGGGAGAGCCGCTCGATCTTCTTGCCCGCCGGCTTCACCGACACCTCGATGCCCGTCGTCAGCATGTCGTCCGGATCGGTCAGGCTGATGCTTCCCGTGCCACCGGGGAAGAGTATCGGGAAGACATAGCCGAACGCGTCCTTGGTGTCCTCGAAGGCCGCTTCGAAGATCGTCTGCATCTTCTCGTCGATCTCCTCGATGATCGTGAGCAGATCCTTGCGGGTGTTCGTGAGGTCGGTGAGCTGCTCGGTGAGGAACCTGTGCCGCTGCTCCAGAGCGGCGAACTCCTCGAGCGCGAGAGGATTCACCCGCCCGAGCTGCGCGAGCTTTCGTTCGGCTCCGGCGAGACGCTTCTGCTGCTTCTCCCGGTCGAAGGGAACGGTCTCGACCGGCTCGGCCTCTGCAGGTTCGGCCTCGGCAGGTTCGGCCTCGGCAGGTTCGGATCCGCCGACGGCATCCACCGGGATCGGAACGTCGGGTCCGTACTCGGCGACCAGAACATCCTCGACCAGCCCGAGCTCGCTGCCGGCGCGCTCGAGCAGGCTCGACAGGTGCAGCTTCTTCTCGTAGATCTGCAGCTCGAGCCCGTGCACGTTCTCGGTGATGACCTGCAGACGCTCGCGCAGGGCGTTCTCCTCGCGACGAAGGGCGGTCAGCTCCTCGTTCTGGCTGGCGCGCCGCGATTCCGCCTCCGCTAGCTCGACCCGCGCCTGTGCGACCGATCTGTCGACCGAGTCCAGCACCGCGGGAAGCGCCTCGACGACTCGGGTGGCCGCATCCACCTGCCTGCGACGGATGACAGCGCGGCGCGCGGCCTCCTCGGCCGCTGCTCGCTCCGCTTCCAAGCGGCGCGAGAGAGCCTCGCCTCGCGCCTGCTCTGCCCTCACCCGCTCCTTGGCCGTCTCGACCTCGAGACGGGTCTCCACCTCGGCCTCGCGGGCCGCTTCGAGTTCTGCGGAGAGCGAGTCGCGCGCACTGACGTCGAGGATCGGCCGCGGCCGCGAACGCGCTGTCTCCAGCTCGGACTTGGCCTTCTCCGCGGCGGCCTCCGCCTCGGAGACACGATCGCCTGCCAGGGCCAGTGCGGCTCCGAGACGGTCGTACTCGGCTTGGGACGCCTCGAGCTGCACCTTGAGGCGATTGAGTTGCTCGGTCTGAGCGGCGAGCTGCGCGTCGAACTCTCGGAGCGCGACCAGCGCCGCCTGAGACTGCTCCTTGGCGACCTGCAGTACGCCGCGCTGCTCGGCGAGGGCGAACTTCGCGCGATCGATGAGCGAGGTCACCTCACCGAGCCTGTCCGCAGCGGCATCCCGGTCGGCGATGAGCTCGATGCGGCTCTGCTTCGCCCCGGATCCCCCGCGCAGCACGAAATCGGTGAGCACATCCCCGCTCTTGGTGATGATCGTGACGGGACCGGCGAACGATCGCGACCCGAAAGCCGCGTGCGCGGCCTGTGCGGACGCCAGATCGTCGGCGATTGCCGTGTGGGACAGGATCCCGAGCACGCCCGCCGGAGCCTCGATCACGGAACGAGCAGGGACGACACCGGCGACGCCCCCGAGATCGACCTCACGAGAGGGTGCGTCGGCGATGATCACCTCGACCCGCCCAAGATCGTCCGCCGATGCATGCGCGACCGCCTCGAACGCCCGGTCGCGATCGTCGGCGAGAACCGCATCCGCGAGGGAACCGAGAGCCGCGGCGATCGACGCCTCGAAACCCGGATGCACGCGGATGTGCTCAGCGACGAGCCCGCGGACACCGTCGAGCCGGGCGGCGACCAATGCGGCAGAGCCGTCCTTCTGGTCGAGCGCAGACGACAGCGCGCTCGCGCGAGCCGCCAGGGCATCCCTTTCGCGCTCCAGCAGATGAAGCTCCTCCCGGAGCCGTTCGATCTCGCCCTCCGCCTCGAACACATCGGCCTGCGCAAGCTCGTAAGCCTCATCGAGGTTGCCCTCGCCCACATCGGCCGTCGCGGCATCTGCCTCCCGTGCGGCGAAATCCGCGCGCGCCTTCTCACGCCGTTCGGTCGCGGCATCGTAGGCGTTCTGCTGACGGAGCACCTCACCCCGCACGGCGGCAAGACGCTGATTCGCCGCATCCGACTGCCCGCTGAGCTTCGAGATCTCGAGATCGTGGCGCGAGACGAGCGCGCTCTGCGCAGCGATCTCCTCGTCGACGGCGTCGAGCCGCGATCGTGCCGCTCGCGTCGCCGCCTGCGCCGCGACCCATGCAGCCTCGGCCTCGACGACCACACCCTGGAGCCGTTGCACCTCGTCACGCGCGTCCTGCACGTTCTGCGTGCTCACGCTCGGGCCGGAATCCGGTGCGTCCGCCTGGCTTCCGAGAAGCGCGAGACGCTGATTCGCCAGCGTGTACAGGTTTCGGAGACGCTCCTGAACCGACTCGAGCCCGAAGGCGACGCGGCGGGCCGCATCGACCTCATCCCCGACCTGCGCCTGCTCCAGCCGCGCGACCCGCAACTGCTTCTGCTCCAGCTGCTCCTGCAGCACGATCCGTTCGGTGTGCCGTTCGGACTCGGTACGGCCGTGTGCGTCGAGCGCGGTGCGCAGACCGACGACCTCGTCGGCGAGAAGCCGCGCTCGGGCATCGCGCACGACCGCCGCGATCGACTGAGCCTCCCGAGCGATCTCCGCCTGGTGTCCGAGCGGTTTCAGCTGACGCCTGATCTCCCCCGCCAGATCGCTCAGACGGGTCAGATTGGTCTGCATCGCCTCGAGCTTGCGGAGGGTCTTCTCCTTGCGGCGGCGATGCTTGAGGATGCCGGCAGCCTCTTCGATGAAGCCGCGCCGCTCCTCAGGGCTCGCGCGAAGCACCGCATCCAGCTGCCCCTGTCCGACGATGACGTGCATCTCGCGGCCGAGACCCGAGTCGCTGAGCAGCTCCTGCACATCGAGCAGACGGCAGGCCGATCCGTTGATCGCGTATTCGCTGCCACCGTTGCGGAACAGCGTGCGTGAGATCGTCACCTCGGAGTACTCGATCGGCAGCGCACCGTCGGAGTTGTCGATCGTGAGGGTCACCTCGGCTCGGCCGAGTGGACCGCGGGTCGACGTCCCGGCGAAGATGACGTCCTCCATCTTCCCGCCGCGCAGCGTCTTGGCCCCCTGCTCGCCCATCACCCAGGCGAGGGCGTCCACCACGTTCGACTTGCCGGAGCCGTTGGGTCCGACGACGCACGTCACACCCTGCTCGAACGCGAACGTCGTCGGCTGGGCGAAGGACTTGAAGCCCTTGAGCGTCAGGCTCTTGAGATACACCCGCCGCCCTTCCTGTCGTGAAACCTCGAACCCGAATTTACCCGACCGATCGCGTCGCGCCCGCGCAGCAGGCCGCCGAGCACAGGAAAAATGTCCCCATCCACGCGGAATGAGGACACTTTTCCTGTGCTCGACGGCTGGCGGCGGGGCGGAGGGGGTTAGCCGACTCCGAGGTAGGCCTCTTTGATGGCGGGGTTGGCGAGCAGCTCTTTTCCGGTGCCCGATTGGGTGATCGAGCCGGTCTCGAGCACGAATCCGCGGTGGGCGCGGGCGAGCGCCTGGTTGGCGTTCTGCTCCACCAGAAGGATGGTCGTCCCCTGCTTGTTGATCTCCGTGATGATCGAGAAGATCTGCTTGATGAACTGGGGTGCGAGACCCATCGACGGTTCGTCCAGCAGAAGCAGGCGCGGCGCCGACATGAGCGCCCGACCGATGGCGAGCATCTGCTGCTCACCGCCCGACATCGTTCCACCGACCTGCGACTTGCGCTCGGCTAGCCGCGGGAACAGCGCGAAGACGCGATCGAAGTCGGCGTCCATCCCGCTTCTGTCCTTGCGGCCGAACGCGCCCATGTCGAGGTTCTCGAGCACCGTCATGCCGGGGAAGATGCCCCGGCCCTCCGGCGCCTGAGAGATCCCTCTGATGACACGGATGTGCGCCTTCATCTTCGTGATGTCCTGGCCGTCGAACAGGATCGACCCCTGCGACGGGTTCAGGATGCCCGAGATCGTCTTCATCGTGGTCGACTTGCCGGCGCCGTTGGCGCCGATCAGGCTCACGATCTCACCCTCCTCCACGGAGAAGGACATGTCGTGGATGGCCTCGATGCGTCCGTAGGCGACGCTCACGTTCTTCAGTTCAAGCAACGTCATCTTCGGGCTCCCCCAGGTAGGCGGCGATCACGCGCGGGTCGTTGCGGATGGCGGTCGGGATGTCGTCGGCCAGTTTGCGTCCGAACTCCAGCACCACGATGCGGTCGGTGACGCCCATCACCAAGCGCATGTCGTGCTCGATGAGGAGCACCGTGTAGCCGTCGGCCCGGATGGTGCGGATGAGGTCCATGAGGTCCTCCTTCTCCGCAGGGTTGAACCCGGCCGCAGGCTCGTCGAGGCACAGCACCTTCGGGTCGGTCGCGAGTGCGCGAGCGATCTCCAGACGCCGCTGATAGCCGTACGGCAGCTGGCGCGAGGCCGTGCTCGCCAGATCGGCGATGCCCACGAACTCGAGCAGGGCCATACCTCGTTCGATCGCCGACTTCTCTTCGCGGATGTGCCGCGGGGAACGCACCAGCGCACCGGGCACACTCGTGCGGTGCCGTGCATCCAGCCCGACGACGACGTTCTCCAGGGCGCTCATCTCGCCGAACAGGCGGATGTTCTGGAACGTGCGCGCAAGTCCGAGACGAGTGATCTGGTGCTGCTTCTGACCCTTGATCGACTTGCCTTCGAGCAGCACGTCACCGCTCGTCGGCTTGTAGACACCGGTCATCGCGTTGAAGCAGGTGGTCTTGCCTGCTCCGTTCGGGCCGATCAGACCGAGGATCTCTCCGCGTTTGATGTCGAAGCTCACGTCGTCGAGCGCCAGAAGGCCGCCGAACTTGACGGTGAGGTTCTTGACCTCGACGAGCTTGTCGCCCACTCCCACCGCGATCTCGCGATCGGGCGCCGCGGCCGCAGCCACTTCGAGGTCGACGTCGAGGTCGGCCAGGGCCTCCGGATCCGCTCCGGGGGCGAGGCCGTCGGGAAGGTCGTTCGCGGTGCTGTCCCGTGGGTCGGTCATGATGCGCCTCCGTTCGGCGTGACGGGCGCACTCGGTGCGCTGGGTGGTGTCGGTGTCGAACCGGTCGACGGCGGTTGCGTCGGCTTGTCCACCAGATAGCGGTAGGCGTTCCGCCCGTAGGCGAGCAGTCGCTGCTTGGCGGGAACCAGACCCTTGGCGCGGAAGATCATCAGCACGACAAGCGCGACACCGAAGATCAGGTACTTGTAGTCGGCGATGGCCGTGAAGCGCAGCGGGATGTAGGCCACGATCGCGCCACCGAGCAGGGCTCCGACCTTGTTGCCCGTGCCACCGAGCACAACGGCCGCCAGGAAGAGGATCGAGGTCTGCACGTCGAACTTCTGGTTGTTCACGAAGCCGACCTGGCCCGCGAACAGCGCGCCCGAGAGCCCGCCGACGGCAGCTCCGATCGCGAACGCCCACACCTTGTACTTGAAGGTGGGCACGCCCATGATCTCGGCGGCGTCTTCGTCTTCGCGGATTGCGATCCACGCGCGTCCGACCCGGCTGCGCTCCATGTTCCCGACCAGGAGCAGCACCACGATGATGATCGTGAGCGTCAACCAGTACCAGGGGATGCCGTTCGAGTTCGAGAAGATCGGTATGCCCTTCGCATCCTCTCCCGGCGGGTGTCCGACGTTCTGGAAGCCGACCTGACCCTTGAGTGCGGGGATGATCGTGGCCAGGATGCGCACGATCTCACCGAAGCCGAGCGTCACGATCGCGAGATAGTCGCCACGGAGTCGCAGCGTGGGCACGCCCAGCACGACACCGAAGATCATCGCGACCGCCATGGCCACCGGGATTGTCCAGAGGTACGGGATCTTGATGAACGGCGAATCCGGGCTGGTCAGCATCGCCGCCGTGTACGAACCGACGGCGAAGAACGCCACGTACCCCAGGTCGAGGAGCCCGGCGTATCCGACGACCACGTTCAGACCGACGGCGATCAGCGCGTAGACCGCCATGCTGAAACAGGCCAGCGGCCAGTCGTTGCCCGGTTCCGTCGTCAGCGGGAAGAAGTTCAGATACGGCAGCGCGAAGGCCAGAGCCACCACGATGAGCATCCACAGCCACTGAACCTGGCGCGGAAGGCCGTTCCACCGGTCGCGGAAGCCTTGAAGCGGGCCGCCCTTCTTGCGCCGCGCCTCCGCGGCGTCCGCCGCCTGCTCGCTCCGCGCATCCGGCAGGATCTTGGGTCCGTCTGTCGTGCTCATGCTCTGCTCCTCCCCAGTGAGGTACCGAGGATTCCCGTGGGCTTGACCAGCAGAACGAGCACCAGCACCACGAAGGCGATGACGTCGGTCCACTGGGAGTCGCCCAACAGGATCTGTCCGTAGTTTCCGATCAATCCGAGCAGAAGTCCACCCAGGAGGGCCCCGCGCACGTTGCCGATACCGCCGAGTACAGCAGCGGCGAAGGCCTTGATGCCGAGAACGAAGCCACCGGTGTAGATCACGCCCGAGGGGACGAGCATCACGTAGAACAGGGCCGCCGCACCGGCGAGGATGCCGCCGAGCACGAACGTGATCACGATGATCCGCTCCTTGTTGACGCCCATGAGTGTCGCCGTGTCCGGATCCTGGGCCACCGCACGGATACCGCGGCCGGTGCGGGTGCGCCGGATGAACATGTCTGTCACGACCATCAGGATGACCGCGGCGAGCACGATGATGATCGACTGGCTGTTGATGATCGTTCCGAACACGTCGAACACGGCGATCGGCTTGAACATCGTGACGGCCGGTTCGGCGTTCGCACCCCGGATGACGAAGATCAGCGACTGGATGGCGAACGAGGCTCCGATGGCGGTGATGAGGAAGGCCAGCCGTGGAGCGTTCCGTCTTCGCAGAGGTCTGTACGCGATGCGTTCGAGGAGGAACGCGGTCACGGCCGACGCGACCATGCCGACGAGTAGCGCCAGCAGGATGTCCCCGATGATCGCCGCCAACGACAGGTTGGGTGTCGATGGTCCGAAGCCCAGCGAGGTGAGGGTGATGACGACGCCGTACGCGCCGACGATGAACACCTCGGAGTGGGCGAAGTTGATGAGGTTGAGCACACCGTAGACGAGGGTGTACCCGACGGCGATCAGGCCGTAGATGGCACCGAAGGTGAGGCCGTCGAAGGTCGCGCCCCAGAAGTTCTGTATGAGTGAGGGGACATCGAAGTTGATCCAGGAGTTGTCTATGACCGGGTGGAGGACAAGGAGTTCGAGCATTCAGGCATCCAGATCGAGCAGGAAGGGATCGTCGTCGATCCTATTCGGGAGCGGACGGGTGGAACGAGGGATGCGGCGGACCGCGGGAGGCGGCCCGCCGCATCCCTCACGGTGTCGCTATCCGATGGTTCCGATCGGAACGATCTTTCCGCCTTCGACCTTGTAGCCGTAGACGGTCGGAGCCTGGAGCTCACCAGTGGAGTCCCACTTGTAGTGCTTGCTCAGGCCGTCCTTGTCGTAGGACTTCACGAAGTCCTTGAGCGCTGCACGGGTCGTCTTTCCCTGGTCGATGCCGGAGAGCAGAACGGTGGCCGCGTCGTAACCCTCGATCGAGTACGTTCCCGGCTCGGCGCTGGCGAGCGTCTTGTACGCCTTCTCGAAGTCGGGGATCAGCTCACCGGGGATGCAGGGGCAGGTGAAGTACGCGTTGCTGGACGCGTCTCCGGCCAGCTTGATGAACTGGTCGTCCTTCACACCGTCAGGTGCGACGAAGGTGCCCTCGAAGCCCTTGGCGACGAGCTGCTGGTCGAACGGAGCACCCTCGGCGTAGTAGCCCGAGTAGTAGACCGCATCCGGCTTCGCGTTGATGATCTTCGAGACCACGGCCGAGAAGTCCTTCTGACCGGTGGTGACCTTGTCGGTGCCGACGAGCGCGTCGCCGAGGGCCTTCGAGGTGGTCGTCGCGAGGCCGATTCCGTAGTCGGAGTCGTCCTGGACCAGGTAGACCTTCTTGGCCTCGAGCTTGCCGGTCAGGAACTTGGCTGCCGCCGGGCCCTGAACCGCGTCATTGCCGAGTCCGCGGAAGAACGTCGTCCACCCGTTCTTCGTCAGGTCGGGGTTCGTCGCAGACGGCGTGATGTGCACCAGGCCCTGCTGCTCGAAGATGTTTCCGGTCGCCTTCGACTCGCCCGAGAACGGGAGACCGACGACGCCGACGATGTCGGCCTCGTTCACGGCCTGCGTGACCGGACCGGTCGCCTTGTTCGGGTCACCTTCGGTGTCGAACTTCTTGAACGCGACCTGGCATCCCTTGTTGGCTTCGTTGTGCTGGTCGATCGCCAGCTGGATGCCGTTGTAGATGTTGATACCGAGCTGGGCGTTGGGGCCCGTCTCAGCACCGACGTAACCGATGGTCAGGCCAGCAGGACAGGTGGCCTTACCGTCTCCGGCCGGAAGCACCGCGTCCTTGGGCGTGTCGATCGACGTGATCGCGGGGATGTCTACCTTCGACCCCGAATTCGTCGACCCACCCGTGGACGCCTGATTGGCGCACCCAGCCAGGAAAAGAGCAACCGACGCTGCAACGGCGGCTCCTATGATGACTTTCTTGCGTAACATCTGATTCTGCCTCTCGACGTGAATCCGTTATGAAACGGCGTGGTTGCCGCTTCGCACCACGAATATGTGTGCTGAGACTACATGTTCTGCAACTAATCGCAGCAAACTTTTCGGCGCGTATTTACACGATTGCAACCAAAGCGACCCACTCTGTTCACAGCCGGAGACGCCGGATAGGCTGTGATTCGGATGCGCGAGGAGGTGCCGACGGATGGGGTTCACGCCGCCGGACACGGCCTCCGTCCGCTCTCCTGAGATCGTCGAGCTGCCCATCCCCTCACGTCTCCACACGCCGGAGTCCCAGGCGTTCGAGCTGACGGTCGGCGTGATGAACGGGATCGCTTTGCACCTGTGGGGCAATGAGGATTTCGTGTACTCCGCGGAGGCCGAGCTCGCATCGTTCACGGCGCAGGACTTCATGGAGAAGATCGTCTTCATCGCTCTCGTCGACAAGACGATCGTCGGGCGTGTCGTCGTCGAGTTCCCGCTCGAACAGGATGCCGTGACGGCCACCCTGCTCGTCGATGTCGTGCCCGCACTGCGTGGTCGGGGCATCGGTTCGGCCCTGCTCGCGCGCGGAGAGGAGCTCGTCGCCGAAGGCGGTCGCACGGTCGTGTCGGCATACACCGAGCATCCGGTCGCCTCCCTCCGACCGGGAGACCGGGTGTTCGCGGACTCCGGCGGCGACGGTCTCCCGGCGGACTCCCCCGACGTCCGATTCGCACGAACGCACGGCTACCGACTCGGTCAGGTCGAGCGTTCAAGCGTGCTCGCCATCCCATTGCCCTCCGATCGCCACCGCTCGCTGCTCCACGATGCACTCGCGCACTCCACCGACTACCGCACGTTCAGTTGGTGGCGCTCCTCACCCGACGACCTGGTGGACGAGTTCGCCACGCTCAAGGAACGGATGACCTCCGACGTTCCCCAGAGCGGCATCGCACTCGACGACGAGGCGTGGACGGCCGAGCGCGTGCGAGCCCACGAAGCGGAACTGGTCGCACGGGGTGAACCGTTGCAGGTGACCGTGGCCCAGCACATCCCGAGCGGACGCCTGGTCGCCTACACCGAGATCGCCGTGCCCGACGACGGCGACAAAGCGGAACAGTACGACACGCTCGTGGCCGCCGATCACCGCGGCCACCGCCTCGGAACGCTGGTCAAGCTCGCCAACCTCGTGCCGCTCGCGGAGCATGCTCCCCACATCCGGCGCATCATCACCTGGAATGCCGCCGAGAACACCCCGATGCTCGCCGTGAACGATGCGTTCGGCTTCGAACTGCACGGCCTGACCGGCACCTGGCAGAAGGCGATTTAGGCGAAAGGTGCCAAATTGCGACCTCAGGGCCCGAATGGTCGCAACTTCGCACCTCTCGCGGGGGCGCTACACGCTAGGAGCGCGCGGGAGGCGGAGCCGCTGGCAGTGGGGGCAGAGGTGCGACGAGCGGTTCATGAACTGTTCGCGCACGATGAGTGTCCCGCAGCGCGGGCACGGCTTTCCCTGCTGTCCGTAGACGTTGAGGCTGTGGGAGAAGTACCCGGATGCGCCGTTGACGTTCACGTACTGGGCGTCGAAGCTCGTCCCACCCTCGGCCAGCGCCTTCTCGAGGACGAGTCGTATCTCCGCCAGCAGCGTGCGGACCCGTGCCCTGCTCAGCGTGTTCGCCGGCTGGGCGTAGTGCATCTTGGCCGCCCAGAGCGCCTCGTCGGCGTAGATGTTGCCGATGCCGCTGATGAGCGTCTGGTCGAGGAGCGCACGTTTGATGCCGGTGTTCTTGCGGCCGAGTGCGTGCGCGAACCGTGCGTCATCGAAGGCGGGGTCCAGCGCGTCGCGGGCGATGTGGGCGACCTGCGTCGGGATGAGCGGCTCGGCCGTCCCCAGCCCGCCGGGACCGCCGTCAGACGTCGGGATCAGCGTGTCGACCGCCATCGAGCCGAAGATCCGTTGATCGACGAAATTGACCCAGAGCTCACGAGCAGGCGATGCCGGCGATGCGGCCGTCTCGATGTGGAGACGGATGCGAAGAAGCCCGTTCTCGACTGCACCGGGCTCACGCAGGAGGATCTGTCCGCTCATCCCGAGGTGCGCAACGATCGCCTGGCCGGTCGGCGAGCGATCGTCGTTCAGCAGCGGGATCCAGAGGAACTTTCCCCGGCGAACGGGACCGGCAAGCACCCGTCCCGTGACGAGCGCCTCGAACAAGCCCGTCACGGGGTCGTGTCGACGCAGCGAACGCTGTTCGAAGACCTCGACACCGAGCACGGTTGCGCCGGTCACCGCCGGGGCCAGCCCGGCGCGGACGACCTCAACCTCGGGAAGCTCGGGCACGTCGTTTGCTCGTGAGTTCCGTCCAGGCGAGCAGCGCGGCCGACATCTCGGCCTGCTTCTTGCTCGTCCCTTCCCCCGTGGCCGTGACGAGCCCGGTGACCTCGACCGTCGCATGGAACGTCTTCGAGTGATCGGGGCCGCTGTTGGTGACGGTGTACACGGGGAGCCCTGCGCCGCGATGCGCGGCAGCCTCCTGCAGGCTTGTCTTCGGATCCATGGCCGCGCCGAATCGTTCCGGGTTCTCCAGCAGCGGTTCGATCAGCCTGAGGACGAGCGCTGTCGCCGCCGTGCCGCCTACGGCGATGTATGTGGCGCCGATGATCGCTTCGACGGTGTCGGCGAGGATCGAAGCCTTGTCGCGTCCGCCGCTCTGATTCTCTCCGCGGCCGAGCAGGAGGAACTCGCCCAGACCGATGGAACGGGCGACCTCCGCCAGGGCGACGGAGCTCACGAGACTCGCTCGACGCTTGGCGAGATCCCCTTCGTCGAGCGTCGGATTCTCGCGGAAGAGCTTGACCGTCACGGCCTGTCCCAGGATCGAATCGCCCAAGAACTCGAGGCGTTCGTTGTTCGGGATGCCTCCGTGCTCGTACGCGTACGAGCGGTGCGTCAGGGCAAGCTCAAGAAGCTCGGGGTCGATGTCGACCCCGAGCTTCTCGATGAGCACACGACGGTCGGTTGTGCCCAGATGGGCAGAGGCTCCGGCCATGTCGGATGAATCAGACGTCGGCGACCTTGCGGCCCTTGTACTCGAGGAACAGGGCGGTGCCTGCGGAGTCCTCGACCACCTTGGCGCGGTGCGGCAGGCTGTAGGTGACCTTGCCGTTCTCGATCGTCTTGACGAGCGTGGGGACCTCAGCCTTCCACTGCGAACGACGGGCGTGCGTGTTGGCGCGCGATTGCTTCCGCTTCGGAACAGCCATGACTATCTCTCTTCTCTGTCTCTGTCGATGTCGGCAGGCGCATCCTGCCGGGCATCGTCGGAAATTGTGTTACTGGTGGGACCAGCACTGGTGTCGGAAGCCTGGAAGGCCGCAAGCGCAGACCACCGCGGATCGGTGGTTTGCTGGGGTTTGCTGTCCGGTACATCCGCCAGCCGTTCCCCGGTCTCGGGGTCGAGTCCGGGGCAATCTGGCCGGCACACCGGCTGAAACGGCAGTGCGAGCACTACCGCGTCCCTGATCAGAGGTTCAAGATCCACGTGGTCGTCGTGAACCTCATAATCAAAAGCTTCGTCAGAAGAATACGCGAAAAGTTCCTGGAAATCGACTTCGACAGGCTGCTCGATGTCGATCAGGCATCGTCCGCACACACCCACGGCCGTGGTCTGCGCCTCTGCGGAGACGAGGATTCCCTCGTGCATCGACTCCAGACGCACGTCCAGATCGATCGTGGAACCCTCGGGAACGCTGACGAGACCCTCGCCCAGCGCCGAGTCGACGGGGAGGGTGATGGTCTGCTCGCGCATCTCACCGGGACGGTGGATGAGGTCGTACACGTTGACGGTGTACGGAGTGGTTTTGAACTTGGTCACGAGCGACTATTTTACGCTGCGCCCCTGACAGTTGGCCCGGGCGACCACCCTGCTGGAATCAAAGACACCGGGATGAGCAGCGCTTTGGCTCTCAGGGCCCAGCCGGCCTGAGCCTCGAAGGCCGAGATCACACGCTGCAGGTCGTCGGCGAGCCCGACAGCGACGGCTCGTGACGGCGGGCCGAACGCATCCCTCTCGCGAACGGTGAGGAGCCGACCCATCGCCGGCTCCCCGTCGGTGCCGGCGACCGCTTGGGCTATTCGTCCTGCGAAGACGCGCGGAGTTTCCGTGACGGGCACGGACCAGCCCAGGTCTCGCGCGGTGTCGCGAAGCTCGCTCCACGCCACGGCTGCGCCGCCCCATTCGTCGGTGAGACGCCGCAGGCGATTGCGGCGCCTCAGACGTCGCAGCACGGCCGGCGTGAGGAGCACCGCGACGATCAGGAGTCCGATCCCGAGAGCGGAGGCGATCGGCTGAGCGGCTGAGGTGGCGGTCGAGGCGTTCGGGTTGGGAACGTTGGTCGGGTCTTCTGGAACGAGCGGCTTCGCAGCGGCCGTCGATGTCGACGACGTCTGGGGTCCGATCGGTGTCGTCGTGGTGTCCGGCCGTGTGTAGCTCGGAATCGTTCCCCGGCCCACCGTCGGCTCGAATGCCACCCAGCCGACTCCCGCGAAGTACAGCTCCGGCCACGCGTGGAGGTCGTCGCTGGTCACGGTGTACTGACCCGGGTTGTTCGCCGTGCCGCCGTTCGTGGCCCCGGGCAGATAGCCTTCCGCCACCCGCGACGGGATGCCCAGAGTGCGGGCCATGAGCGCCATGGCCGACGCGAAGTGCACGCAGTATCCGCTCTTGACCTCGAGGAACCGTGCGATCACCCGCGCACCGTCGCCGTCGTATCCCTGGCGCAGCGGGGTCTGAGTCGAGTACACATATCCGTTGTCGCGGAAGTAGTCCTGCAGCGCGACGGCCTTGTCGTACTCCGAGACCGCACCCGCGGTGGCCGCCGCTGCCGTCGTCTCGATGATGGATGGCAGACCGGGCGGGAGGAAGAGATCGCGCTGCACCTCCTCGGGCACGAAGCCGCCTGCACCCTTCAGCTGGTCGGCCGTCGGCTGCAGAACCAACGACGTAGCGGTGTACTTCTGCCCCTGCGTCGAGGTGTTCACCCCGCCGATGGTCAGATCGTCCGGATCGTACGACCAGGTGCCCGACAGTCCCTTGATCCCCTGTACGGGATATGGAACGGGCAACCAGCGGCTCTGCATGTTGTCGATCTCGACCGTGGTCGTGATCTTGGTCGTGGGGACGGTGTCCGCCAGCCCGAAGACCGGACCGATCGTGTTGCCCGACGGCAGCCGTTTGGTGTCGCGCTCGCGGTGCTTCCAGACCGAGCCGGTGAACTGATCGAGGGATGCGAGCTTCAGGTATTGTCCGCTCGCCGCGGTCGTGGTGTAGGTCAGTGTTCGTACCGCCGCCGGTCGCCGCAGGTCGCGACCGAGATCGATGAGCGGCGTCACAGTGCCGCCGATGGAGACGCCGCCCGCGGTGAACGAGGTCGCACCGCCCTGCACGAATCCGGGCGCCGTACCCGCGAGAACGATGGCGACGGCGATCGCGGACGCCGCTACGGACAGCGAGGCCGTCGGTCTCGACGTCCCAGGATGCCGTGTGCGGACATCGCAGCGCAGCAGCCAGAGGAAGGCGGCGGCGGAGAGGGCGAGTGTGAAGGGGTCGAGTCCGTCGCCCAGGAGCGCCGCCGGAACGATCAGTACCGCGGCGATGGCGACGGACGTGAGGGCGGGGATGCGGAAAGCGATTGCGAACGCGTCGAGCGCGATCGCCAGCAGGCACCCGCCACCGACGACGAGGAACATGAACTCGGGAAGGGCCTCGGCGGGCGTTCCCTGCTGATAGATCGAGAGCATCGCCTGCGTCGACAGATCGCCGAATCTGCCGAACGTCGCCGGTGTGGGGATGATCCCGAGCAGTCCCGTCCCTCGACCGAAGAGCAGGGTCATGATGATCGCGAACTCGGCGAGGAGAAGAAGCGGCACGACTTGGCGTCGCACTCCGAGCATCCTGAGCCCCGCTCCTGTGACGAGAACGACGGATGCAGAGACGACGAGCGCGAACCACCATCCGGCGCCCTCGATCAGTCCGACGAGAGCCAGGCTCACACCCAGCACCTGCAGAAGAAGGGCGCCCGTCAGTCGCCAGTATCCGAACCGTCGGGTCCGCGTCAGCGGCATCGCCGCGGCGCCGAGCGCCGCTTCGCTAGCCACGGAGCACCGCCGCACGGTGGCCCGCGAGAGCCTTCTGCCAGACATCGGCCGCATCGTCGCCGGCCGCGAACGGGACGACGAGCCATCCTGCGCCGGAGAGGACCTCACCCACCTCGGACGACGCCGATGCGCCGACGAAGGCCACGGCCGGATCGCACATCGGTCGAACAGCGGCCAGCGCGCCGAGTTCGGAGACGCTTCCTCCGGCGAGCATGGCGAACACCGGGACGGCCCGGCCCGACCGCCTCAGTCCTGCAGCGAGTTCGGCCACTGCGTCATCGCGGTCGGTCCGCTCACGATCGACGGCAGCCAGATCGGACAGCAGCTGCCGATCGGCGCTTCCGAGGTCGTAGGTCGGGGTGGCTGAGCCGAGAGTCCCTGTGCGACCGGCGCCGCTCCGTCCGTTCAGCTGGCGAGCGGCCGTCTCGACCACACTCACGACGAATCCCTGGTCGAGCAGATGCACACCGACCGATGCCACCAGCTCTACGAGGGTCTCGAACTCCTCGTCCGATCCCCCGCCGACGGCCGTGTCGAAGAGCAACCAGGTCTCGGGATTGCTCCGCTGCTCCTCCTGGCGGACCATCAGCTGATCGTGTCTCGCAGTCGCCCGCCAGTGGACACGTCTCAGCGGATCGCCCGGCCGGTATTCGCGTGCGATGAGCTCATCGGCACTCGGGATGCTGTGGCGCAGCAGCTCATGCTCGGTTCCCTCGCTGCGGGAGATGTCGAGCTCGCCGGTCGGCAGATCGCGAACGCGAGGCGTGACGACGAACTGGCGCGGCTGACCGAGCGCGTACTCGGCGTATGCGAGACCGAACGGGTCGGTGCGGCTCACGATGAGGGGGCCGACGGGATGCGATCCGCGTCTGAGCGCTCGCACCTCCTGCCGCAACACGATCGTGTCGCGACCATGACTCCCGTTCGCCTGGTGGGCGCCCAGCCGCGGGAACGGGGCGGACGTCTGCACCTCCACGGCGGACGGCGCGAATTCACGCCACTGCGCCGCAGGAGACGGTCGCGCCGACTGGTTGCGCGCTGTCGTCACCACGCTGGCCTTCTCGCCCGCGGCGACGATGTCGGGATGAAAGCTGCGTGAAACCGTGAGGCGCGGGCGGTCGATCGTGACCGAGATCATCGCCGCGAGCGGGAGCACCGTGAGGAAGAGTCCGACGAACAGCACGTCGGTACGCCCGAGCGCCGCCGAAGCGATCAGAGCAAGCACCCCCACTCCGAACAGCGCCCATCCGCGAACGGTCGGACGAGGTCTCCTCACCGGCGACGATGAACGCTCACGCCCGAACACGGGTCAGCCCGCCGTGCCCTGCCGTGTCTGCCCGCTCCGCGGACGGCGATCCGCTGCGCCCGCGCCGATCGCTCCCGAACCGACGGGAACCGGCGTCGCCGCGACGATGCGTCGCACGATGTCCGCGATGACAGGGGCGCTCTCGTGATGGTGGCCGAGCGCTCGGCTCGTCGGAAGCAGCCGGTGCCCGAGCACGGGGACGGCGAGCACATCGATGTCGTCCGGCAGCACGAAGTCGCGTCCGTCGAGCGCCGCCCTGGCCTTGGCCGCCCGCACGAGTTGGAGCGTCGCTCGTGGACTGCCTCCGAGACGCAGATCCCGGTCTTCGCGCGTGGCGCGCACCAGATCCACCGCGTACTGCTTTACCGGGGTCGACGCGAACACGCTCCGGGCGGTCAACATCATGGCGCGAAGCTCATCGGAGGTGACCACCGGCCCGATTCGGGAGAGCGGGCTCGAGGTGTCGCGCGTCGTCAGCATCGCGAGCTCGGACTCATCGTCGGGATATCCCATCGCGATGCGAGCCATGAACCGGTCGCGCTGCGCCTCGGGCAGAGCGTACGTGCCCTCCATCTCGACGGGGTTCTGTGTCGCGACCACGATGAACGGCGCGTTGAGCGGATACGTCGAGCCGTCGACGGTGACCTGTCGCTCCTCCATGCACTCGAGCAGGGCGGATTGCGTCTTCGGACTCGCTCTGTTGATCTCGTCGCCGATGACGATGTTGGCGAAGATCGCACCCGGCTTGAACTCGAATCGGCGTTCGACCTGGTTGTAGACGGAGACGCCCGTCACATCGCTCGGCAGCAGATCCGGCGTGAACTGGATGCGGCTCACCGTGCAGTCGACCGATTTGGCGAGCGACTTGGCCAGCATCGTCTTGCCGACGCCCGGGACGTCTTCGATGAGCAGGTGTCCTTCGGCAAGCAGGACGGTGAGTGCGGTGCGAACGGCCTCGTGCTTGCCGTCGATCACCGATTCGACGTTGGCGGTGATCTGTTCCGCGGCGCGGCGCAGCTCCTCCAGGTTCATGCCCGCACTCGGCGGGCTCTCCGTCTCGGCGCTGAGGGAGGACTCTGTCGGCTGGCGCGTCGCGTAACTGTTCATGTCTCCTGCAAATACTCGTAGACGGCTGAGGGCACATACGGACTCACGTCTCCGCCGAGCGCGGAGACCTGGCGCACGAGAGAGCTGGAGACATGGGCGTTGGCGGGGTCAGGGAGCAGGAAGATCGTCTCGACCCCGGCGAGGTTGCGATTCACGATGGCCATCGGGGTTTCATATGCCACGTCGACCTGCGAGCGGATGCCCTTGACGAGCACGTGCGCACCGACGTCGGTGCAGTAGTCGACGAGGAGTCCGACACTCCACGACGCGACGATGATCGAACCGGTGATGCCCGCATCCGCGATGGACCGCTCGAGGAGAGAGACGCGCTGTGCGATGGGCAGGAGAGCCGACTTGTCGGGGTTGTGCACGACCAGCACGTGCACCTCGTCGAACATGCCTGCAGCACGCTCGATGACATCGAGATGCCCGAGCGTGACCGGGTCGAACGATCCAGGGACAACGGCGATCCTGTTCATAGACCTTCAGACTATCCCGAGCTTCCCGGCATTTCGTTGTGAATCCGTTACCGAAATGTTGCCGGCGCGTGACGCCCGAACGCCGCGGATCATCAGCGCGAGAGCATCACGATTTCTCGAGGAAGGCCCGTTCGGTCTCGTCGAGTCGGCGGGCGAGGGCTGCGGCCAGTGCCGGATGGGCGGAGAGTCCTCCCTCTCCCTCGATCGTCTCCTGGGCGGCCATACGCGCGTCGGAGATGAGCTCGCCATCCGTCGCGACCCTCAGGAGCCGGAGCGATGAGCGTCCGCCGGACTGCCGACTGCCGAGGACGTCACCTTCGCGACGCAGCTCGAGGTCGATGTTCGCCAGCTCGAAGCCATCGAGCGTTGCGGCGACCGCCTCCACCCTCTCCCGAGCGAGCGTCTCCGGTTCGGCCGAGGTCACCATCAGGCACAGTCCCGGAACCCCTCCACGACCGACCCGCCCTCGCAGCTGGTGCAGTTGGGAGACGCCGAATCTGTCCGCATCCAGGATGATCATCGCCGACGCGTTGGGGACGTCGACGCCGACCTCGATGACCGTGGTCGCGACGATGAGGTCGAGAGAGCCCGCGGCGAACGATCGCATCACCTCGTCTTTGACGTCGCTCGCAAGCTTTCCGTGGAGTACACCGATCCTCGCCGACGCGAACAACGGATCGGCGCGCACCTGAGCTGCGACGGTCTCGACGGATGCGACCGACCGCGCCGGACCGTCATCGGTCGGCGCCTCCTCGCCGTCGTCTTCGACCTCCTTCGCGGTGATGGCCGGGCACACCACGAACACCTGCCTGCCCTTGCCGATCTCCTCCGCTGCGCGCTCCCAGATGCGTCGCTCCCATCCCGGCCGGTCGGAGAGAGGCACCACGAAGCTTTCGATGCCCTGCCTGCCCGCGGGCAGCTGGGCGATCGTGGACACGTCGAGATCGCCGAAAACCGTCATCGCCACGGTCCGAGGGATGGGCGTAGCCGTCAGCACGAGCACGTGCGGAGGTGAGCCGCCCTTGGCACGCAGCGCTTCCCTCTGCTCGACGCCGAAGCGGTGCTGTTCGTCGACCACCACGAGACCGAGGTCGAAGAACGTCACGGCGTCGCCGAGCAGGGCGTGTGTCCCCACCACGATGCGCGCCTGTCCGGAGACCGTGCGCAACAGTGCCTTCTTGCGCTCTGCTGTCGACAGCTGTCCGGTGAGCATGGTCGGCATGAGACTCGCAGCGAGATCCGGTCCGAGGACTCTGACGATCGATCGCAGATGCTGCGCGGCGAGAACCTCGGTCGGTGCCAGAAGTGCCGCCTGTCCGCCGGAGTCCGCCACAGCGAGCATGGCTCGGAGTGCCACGAGCGTCTTGCCCGAGCCCACCTCACCCTGCACCAGCCGGTTCATCGGAGCGGTGTCGGCGAGATCACGCGCGATCTCCTCACCCACCACCGTCTGATCCCCCGTGAGAGCGAACGGAAGGGCAGCATCGAACCGTTCGAGAAAGCCGCCCGGCTGCGGCGATCGCGGGGTCGCCGCAACGGCACGGGACGCAGCTCTCTGCTGGAGCAGTGCCGTCTGCAGCACGAACGCCTCCTGAAACCGCAGCGCGTCGCGTGCGCGCTGCCAGTCCGAATCCTTCTCCGGGCGATGGATGCGCTCCAGAGCCTCGCGGAACGGCAGAAGCCCGCGTTCGCGCGACACGTTCGCCGGAACCGGGTCATCAGCGCCGCTCAGGCCGTCGAGAGCGAGCTCGACGGCCTTCTGCACCTGCCAGCTCGCCACCGTGCCCGTGGCCGGATAGATCGGAATCGGTGTCATGGCCCAGCTTTTCGCGGTTGCGCTCGCCACCCCCGCCCCGCCGTCATCGGGCTCGAACAGCTCGTAGTCGGGATGCGCGAGCTGCAGGGCTCCGCGGTAGTCGGAGACCTTGCCCGCGAAGATGCCCCGCACGCCCGGCATGAGCTCCTTGGCGCGCCAGGCCTGGTTGAAGAAGGTGAGGGTCAGCATCCCTTCGCCGTCGGTGATCTTGACCTCGAGGATCGATCCCCGTCGAGCCCGCATCGACCTCTCCTGCACGCGCGTGACCTCAGCGACGATCGTCACGTTCTCGTCGATCGGCAGATTCGCCAAAGCGGTCAGTTCGCCGCGGCGGGCGTAGCGCCGTGGGTAGTGACTGAGGAGGTCGGCGACGGTGCGCATCCCGAACGCCTTCTCGAACGCGCCGGCGGTTCGTCCTCCCAGAACGGTCGACAGCTTCGTGTCGAGCGCGACCGCCTGCTCGGCCGTCGGGGAAGACATCGAACTCATGGTTCGATCGTAGGCGCGACATCCGTCACCGCGGTCAGGGGCTCTAATGCCGCGAGGGCAGCGAGCTCCGCGGCGACCTCCGGATCCTCGGGCCTGTCCTGCTGAAGGCGGCGCTGCATGGAGACCGCTTCGTCGGTACGGCCCAGGAGCCGCAGCACATGCGCGACCGACCAATCGGCCCAGAACCGCTGGTCGTCGGTCCCCGCCGACCGTGCAGCCGATTGCGCCGCGACGAGCTCGTCCAGTGCATCCGCGCAACGATCGTCACCGATCAGTGCCCATCCCCGGTTGTTGTGCAGCGCGACCGCCCAGCGCTGCGTGAGCGGATCGGACGACGACTCCATCTCGGAAAGTCCCTCCGCCGTCCACTCGGCGGATCGGTCGGGGTCGGCGATCGCCAGCATGTGAAGGGCGTCGACCGCGAGGAACGGATCGTCGATGCGCCGCGCCCGTATGACGGCCTCCTCGAACAGGCGCACCGCTTCTTCGATACGTCCGGCGGAACGACGGAGACGTCCGCGTTCCAGCTGGATCCTCACATCCAGCGGGCCGACCGCGGGTTCGAGCGATTCGAGCAGAGCATCGGCTTCGTCGAAACGCTGCTGCAGCCCCAACGCCCGCGCTCGCTGCGTCTCCAGTTCGGCCCGTTCCGCCTCGGTGCGGTCGTCCTCCGCTGCAGCCCGCGCGAAATTCGCCGCTGAAGCGATCGGATCATCGAAGTTCCACAGGGCGTCGACCTCGGATTGGTCGAGTCGTTCGTTCACGACCCCTATCTTGGTGGGCGTCGAGCACCGGCCGCTAGGCTCGAAGCCACCATGACACGAATCGTCTCCGGGTTCGCCGGCTCGCTTGTGCTTCGCGTGCCCAAGAGCGGCACACGACCAACCAGCGACAGGGTGCGGGAGGCGATCTTCTCCGCACTCGACGCTCGGGACGAACTTCGCGGTGCACGCGTACTCGATCTGTTCGCCGGATCGGGCGCCCTCGGCCTCGAAGCGGCCAGTCGTGGTGCTGCAACGGTCATGCTCGTGGAGAAGAGCGCCGAGGCCGCTGCCGTCATCCGCGTCAACATCTCGGCTCTCCTGAAAGCCGCACCGAAGGACGGGAAGCCGAAGCTGGAGGTGCGGTCCACGGCCGTTCAGACGTTTCTCGCCGGATCGGGCTCGACGTTCGATCTCGTGTTCATCGATCCTCCGTACGACCTCGGTGACGACGACGTTCGCGACATCCTGTCCGTTCTCGAACACCGACTCTCCCCGCACGCCACCGTCTGCCTCGAACGCAGTGCGCGATCGGCGGAGCCCGAGCTTCCCCCGGGACTGGTGCTCGACCGCCGCAAGGACTACGGCGACACCGCGCTCTACTGGCTCTCCGTGCCCTGAGGGTCAGCCCGTTCCGCCGTTCCATCCGACGTACGGATCCCAGCCTCCACGCTCGTCGAAGGCGCGACCGGCGACGAGCAGACCGCTTCCCGCCACCACGCGGCCGATCGCGCGGAAACCACCAGGCAGCTCCACATCAGGCGGGAACGTCGCAAGAAGCGAGTGATCCTCTCCGCCCGTCAGCGCCGCTATGACCTCGCCGTCGGCCAGCGCGATGTCGGGCCGTCCCGCAACGAGCACCGTCGGATCGATGTCGACGGCGGCACCGCTCGCATCCGCGATTCGTCGGGCGTCGAGCGCGAGCCCGTCGCTGAGGTCGAGCATCGCCGTCGCTCCGGCAACTGCGGCCAGCGGACCGTCCCCGATGGGAGGGCGTGGGCGCAGCTGCGCCGTGACGGCCTCGGGATGCTCGCGAAGCACATCCTCGAACCGCTCACGACTCGGCTCCCCCGCCGCGTCCACCGCGCGCTCGAACAGAAGACGGAGCCCGGTGGCCGCGAGACCCAGATCCCCCGACACCGCGACGACATCGCCCACCCGTGCACCGCTCCGGAGGACGGGAGCGCGTCCCTCAAGGTCGCCGAATGCCGTCACGGCGATCGTGAACGTGTCCGACACGGACAGATCTCCCCCGACGACTCCACATCCGGGAGCGAGCGCGACGCACGCATCCCGAAGCCCGTCCGCAAAAGCCAAGAGGTGTGAGACCGGGGTCGCAGTCGGAGCGGCGATGGCCACCACCAGGGCCGTCGGCACCGCGCCCATTGCTGCGACATCCGACAGGTTCGTCGCCGCGGCCTTCCAGCCCAGATCGTAGGGAGACGACCAGGCCCACCGGAAGTCCGGGCCGTGCACCATCATGTCCGTCGTCACGACATAGCGCTCATCCGGGGCGCGCAGCACGGCTGCGTCGTCCCCTGGACCGACGAGTGCGGCACTGGCCCGAGGAAGTCGCGGGAAGATCCGCGTCAAGGTCTCGCGTTCGGAGATCCCGCCCAGCGTCTCGTCGCCGGTCGGCCTCTCAGACATCGTCATGCATCAAACGGTAGCCTGAAACGATGCCCAGTTTCCCCGCCGCACGCCGCCGCACGGCCGCCGTCGCCGCGATCCTCGCCGCCGCCGTCCTCGTCCTCACCGGGTGTGCGCCCATCGTCGCACTCGACGCGGCCGCCGATTCGAACGATCCGGGATGCGCCGAGATAAGCGTCCGTCTGCCCGACACGGTCGCAGGCAAGGCGCAGCGCGAGACGAATGCACAGGCGACCGGAGCGTGGGGAACTCCGACCGTCGTACTGCTCCGTTGCGGCGTGCCGCCGATCGGTCCGACGACCAAGCCGTGCGTATCCGTGAACGGCATCGACTGGGTGCTCATGACCGACCCGACGGCCAAGTCGATCGTCTATCAGACCTTCGGACGCAAGCCGGCGACCGAGGTCATCATCGACCATGTCTCGGGAGTATCAGACTCGTCCGTACTGCCCGATCTCTCCAGCGCCATCGCCACGGTCAAGCAGACCCAGAAGTGCCTGTCCACCCTGGACACGGATCCCACGACGCCCTCGCCGTAGCGTCGGAAGCAGGGAGCGGGTCAGGCGGCGCGAGCCAGTGCCACGGTGATCAGCTCGTCGATCAGGGCCGGGTAGCTGAGACCCGACTCCTGCCAGCACCGCGGGAACATCGAGATCGGCGTGAACCCGGGCATCGTGTTGATCTCGTTGATGACGAAGCCGTCCGCGGTGAGGAAGAAGTCCACGCGCGCGAGGCCCTCCCCGCCGATGGCGTCGAACGCCCTGATCGCGAGATCCTGCATGGTCGCGAGCTGCTCCGCCGACAGATCGGCGGGACACACGAGATCGATCCCCGGCGCGTCGAGATACTTCGCGGCGAAGTCGTAGAAGTCCCGACCCGATACGACGATCTCACCGGCGACGGACGCACGCGTCGCCTCGCCAGGGCGTCCACCGAGCACCGCGATCTCCACCTCACGGCCCACGAGAGCCGACTCGATGAGCACGCGGTCGTCCTCGGCGAGAGCGATCTCGATGGCGGCATCCAGTTCGTCCATCTGCTTGACCTTGCTCACACCGACGCTCGACCCGGCACGTGCGGGCTTCACGAACGACGGGAGGCCGAGGCCCTCGGCTGCCGACCGTACGGCGTCGGGATCGGTCTGCCACTCGTACGAGGTCACCGTGAGCCACGGTGCGACAGGAATGCCGGCCTGCTGCAGCACCGTCTTGGTGAAGTGCTTGTCCATGCCCAGCGAGCTCGCGAGGACGCCGCTGCCCACGTACGGCAGGTCGACGAGTTCCAGCATCCCTTGGATGGTGCCGTCCTCGCCCCACGGGCCGTGCAGGATCGGGAAGACGATGTCGATCGTGCCGAGGGATCTGGTGCGACCGGCCTCGGTGACGGTCACCTCGTGACTCGTCGCGTTCTCGGGCCAGTGGATGCGCGACCCGTTGTCGTGCACGACAGGCAGATCGTCCGCGTTCAGAGCGAAGAGCGACGCGTCGTCGGGCTGCAGCGTGAACGCGGCATCACGCGTGATGCCGATCGGGATGACGTCGTAGCGTCGACGGTCAATCGCGGCGAGAACCCCTGCCGCCGTCGCGCAGCTGATCGAATGCTCGCTTGATCGACCCCCAAAGAGAAGAGCGACCACGAGTTTGTCCGTCATCCATTGTCCTTTCGCCCTGGGGCTCGTCCGAGTCTGTCGTGAGATGCGGGGCGATGTCTTTCGGATCGAGCGTACCGGCCAGCACCTGGCTGACCTGACGCACGATCGGCATCTCGACCCCGCGCGCTTCGGCCAGGGTGAGGATGGGCGCCACCGATGCGAGGCCCTCAGCCGTCTGGTTCATCTGCTTCACGACGTCGGTGAAGCTGTATCCCTGACCGAGAAGTCGTCCCGCTGTGTTGTTGCGGCTCAGCGAGGACTCGCACGTGGCGATGAGATCGCCCAGACCCGCGAGTCCCGAGAGCGTGACGGCATCGGCTCCGTAGGCCACGGCGAAGTCCGTCATCTCGACGAGACCGCGCGTGATGATCGACGCCTTCGTGTTCTCGCCGTACCCGACTCCGTCGACGATGCCGATCGCCACAGCGATGAGGTTCTTGAGCACGCCGCCGAACTCGGTGCCGATCACATCCGTGTTGACGAAGCTCCGGAAGTACCGGTTCGTGGCTGCCATGGCCACCATCTGCGCGGTCTCCAGACTCACCGATGACACGACGGCCGCCGTCGGCTGCTCGCGCGCGATCTCCAACGCGAGGTTGGGTCCGGATGCGACAGCGATGCGCTCGGGCTCGATGGGGAGCGCTTGAGCGATGACCTCGCTCATCCGAAGGCCCGTGCCCTTCTCGACACCCTTCATCAGGCTCACCACGATCGTGGACGGACCGAGGAACGGCCTGATCGCTTCGAGGTTGTCCCGCAGCGTCTGACTCGGAATCGAGACGAACACCAGTTCGGCGTCGCGCATCGCCTCGCCGAGCTTGGAGGTCGCACGCAGGTTGCGTGGCAGATTGATGCCTTCGAGGTAGTCGCTGTTGCGCTTCACCTCGTTGATCTCGCGGGCGAGCTCGGGCCGTCGCGCCCAGAGCACGACATCCGAGCCGCCGTCGGCGAGGATCTTCGCGAAGGTCGTTCCCCAGCTGCCCGCACCGAGGACGGCGATTCGCCGGGGTGCGACCACCGGTCGTCGTGCCGAGTCAGCCCTCAAAGCGACCGGTCTCCTTCTGATCGTGTTCGGCCGGGTTCCACCGGTTCGCCGGGGCCTTCTCACCGCGCAGGTCTTCGAGCAGCGCGGTTATCGCATCCATGATGACGGCGGTCGCCTCTGAGAGCGTCGCCGAGTCCAGGTTGCGTCCGCGGAACGCTGAGAGGTCGACCGGGTCGCCGAACTTCACTTCGACGGTCTTTCGAGGAAAGAAGCTGATCTTCTTGCCGTAGCGCGCCATCACGTTCTGAGTGCCCCAGTGGGCGACCGGGATGACGGGGATGTCGTGTTCGAGAGCCATCCGGGCGGCCCCCGTCTTGCCGCGCATCGGCCACAGGTCGGGATCGCGGGTCAGCGAGCCCTCGGGATAGATGATGACGATTCGTCCGTCGTCCACGATCTGCTGCGCAGCCTGAAGGGGCGCCGAGCCACGCGCAGAGCCTGCGCGTTCGACCGGCACCTGACCGGACTTGCGCAGCAGCCAGCCCACCACGGGAACCTTGAAGAGGCTGCCTTTCGTGAGGAACCGCGGCATGCGTCCCAGATGCCAGCTCACCATTCCGACGATCACCGGATCGATCTCGCTGTAATGGTTCGGCGCGACGATGAAGGCGCCTCGGCGAGCGAGCTTCTCGCCGCCGATGACCTTGAGCCTCACTCCGATGCTCATGATCGGAATGACGATTCCCGCGAGAACCCAGAAGACGGAAGGCTTCGAGGTCTCCTTGCGAGGCAGGCGGGACGTCACGGGCGCAGGCTTCTGCTCTGAAGGTCGGGACACGTCCCCATTATCCTTCGAGAACGAAGTCGGCTCCCAGCAGCTCGAGCTTGGTGATGAAGTTCTCGTAGCCCCGGCTGATGATTCCCACGTTGCTGACGGTCGAACGACCGTCGGCGCTCAGCGCTGCGATCAGGTGGCTGAAGCCACCGCGCAAGTCGGGAACGACGATGTCGGCTCCGTGAAGCTCGGACGGACCGGAGATGACAGCGGAGTGATTGAAGTTGCGCTGTCCGAAGCGGCACGCGTGTCCGCCCAGGCAATCCTTGTGGATCTGGATGGTCGCGCCCATCTCGACCAGCGCGTCCACGAATCCGAAGCGCTGTTCGTACACGGTCTCGTGCACGATCGAGACGCCCTTCGCCTTGGTGAGGGCGACGACGAGCGGCTGCTGCCAGTCGGTCATGAAGCCGGGGTGCACATCCGTCTCGATCACGACGGGCTTCAGCTCTCCGCCCGGGTGGAAGAAGCGGATGCCGTCGTCGTGGATCTCGAAGGCTCCGCCGACCTTGCGGAAGACGTTGAGGAAGGTGAGCATCTCGGGCTGACGTGCGCCGCCCACGTAGATGTCGCCGCCGGTCGCGAGCGCTGCCGCGGCCCAGCTCGCTGCCTCGTTGCGGTCGAACAGTGCCGTGTGGCTGTAACCGACGAGCTTCGAAACGCCCTCGATGCGGATCACGCGGTCGGTGTCGACCGTGATGATCGCGCCCATCTTCTGCAGGATGTTGATGAGATCCATGATCTCGGGCTCGATAGCGGCGCCTTTGAGCTCGGTGATGCCATCGGCGCGAACGGCCGTCAGGAGCACCTGCTCGGTGGCGCCGACGCTCGGGTACGGAAGTTCGAGCTTGGCTCCGTGCAGACCGTTCGGAGCGGTCATCCGGATGCCCGTCGGAAGCTTGTCGACGATAGCGCCGAACTTGCGAAGGACCTCGAGGTGATAGTCGATCGGGCGGTCGCCGATGCGGCAGCCGCCGAGGTCGGGGATGAACGCCTCGCCCAGTCGGTGGAGCAGCGGTCCGCAGAAGAGGATCGGGATGCGGCTGGAGCCGGCGTGGGCGTCGATGTCGGCCATGTGGGCGCTCTCGACGTTGCTCGGGTCGAGAAGCAGTTCGCCCTCGTCTGCGCCGTCGGTGACTTTCACGCCGTGGATCTCGAGCAGACCGCGCACGACGCGCACGTCGCTGATGTCGGGCACGTCCCGCAGAACGCTGGGGCCTTCTCCGAGCAGCGCCGCGACCATCGCCTTGGTGACGAGGTTCTTGGCGCCTTTCAGCTCGATCCGACCGCGGAGCGGGATGCCGCCGTTGATCGCGATGCGATCGCCTTTAAGTCCAACGCTGGCTCCTGCTGCCTGGGCATCTTGAAGGAGTGAGTTCAAAGTTTCACCGGTAACGTCTTAGGCCGCCAGCTCTCGCGGCGGGCTTCGAATTCTGTGATGTGCGCCTCGTCACGCAGGGTCAGGCCGATATCGTCCAACCCTTCGAGCAAACGCCATCTAGTGTAATCGTCGATCTCAAAAGAGACTGTGATGTCACCGACGCTCGCCGTCTTTGCAACCAGATCGACCGTCGCCTCTATTCCCGGCGCGGCCTCGATGGCCTGCCACAGACGTTCGGCGTCCTCCTCGCTGATCTGACCGGCGAGGAGCCCCTGTTTGCCCGCGTTACCGCGGAAGATGTCGGCGAAACGGGGGCTCAGCACCGCGCTGAACCCGTAGTCGCGTAGTGCCCAGACCGCGTGCTCGCGCGAGGATCCCGTGCCGAAGTCCGCCCCGGCGATGAGGATCTTGCCCGACTTGTACGGCTCACGGTTGAGGATGAACTCGGGATCCTGCCGCCACGCGTAGAACAGCGCGTCTTCGAAGCCCGTCTTCGTGACGCGCTTGAGGAACACCGCAGGGATGATCTGGTCGGTGTCGACGTTGGAGCGGCGGAACGGTACGGCGACGCCGCTGACCGTGGAGATCTTTTCCATCAGGCGCCCACCTTCTCTCCATCGCGCGCATCCGTCGTGTCTCCGCTCGGCGTGTCGTCGCCTTGGTCACCCTCGAGGTCCCAGGGACTCGACAGCGTTCCGCGGACAGCGGTGGCCGCCGCGACGAGCGGCGAGACGAGGTGGGTGCGACCGCCCTTGCCCTGGCGCCCCTCGAAGTTGCGGTTCGACGTCGAGGCGCAACGCTCCCCCGGCGCAAGCTGGTCGGGGTTCATCCCGAGACACATGGAGCAGCCGGCGAAGCGCCATTCCGCTCCGAACTCCTCGACGATCTTGTCGATGCCTTCCGCTTCGGCCTCGAGGCGCACGCGTGCGCTTCCGGGGACGACCATGACCCGCACGCCGTCGGCCTTCTTGCGACCCTTGATGATCGAGGCGAACGCCCGGAGGTCTTCGATACGGCTGTTGGTGCACGAACCCATGAAGACCGCATCCACCGGGATGCTCTTCATCGGCGTGCCCGCTGCGAGGTCCATGTATTCGAGAGCGCGTTCGGCGGCGGCGCGCTGGTTGTCGTCCGCGATGGTGGCCGGGTCGGGCACCGATTGACTCAGAGAGACTCCCTGGCCGGGATTGGTGCCCCACGTCACGAACGGCTCGATGTCCGCCGCGTCGAGATAGACCTCGGCGTCGAAGACGGCGCCGTCATCGGTTGCGAGGGTGTCCCAGTAGGCCACGGCGTCATCCCAGTCCTGACCGGACGGTGCGTGAGGGCGGCCCTTCAGGTAGGCGTACGTCGTCTCATCCGGTGCCACCATGCCGGCGCGTGCTCCCGCCTCGATCGACATGTTGCAGATCGTCATGCGGCCCTCCATGGAGAGCGCGCGGATCGCACTGCCGCGGTATTCGAGCACGTAGCCCTGGCCACCGCCGGTCCCGATCTTCGCGATGACGGCGAGGATGATGTCTTTGGCCGTCACGCCCGGGCGGAATTCGCCCTCGACCGTGATCGCCATCGTCTTGAACGCTTTCAGCGGCAGGGTCTGGGTCGCCATGACGTGCTCGACCTCGCTCGTGCCGATGCCGAACGCCATGGCGCCGAACGCACCGTGCGTGGAGGTGTGCGAATCACCGCAGACGACCGTGATGCCCGGCATGGTGAGTCCGAGCTGAGGTCCGACGACGTGCACGATCCCCTGTTCGAGATCGCCCAGCGAGTGCAGGCGGATGCCGAACTCCTCGGCGTTCTTGCGCAGGGTCTCGATCTGGGTGCGACTGGTCAGATCGGCGATCGGCCGATCGATTCCGATGGTCGGGGTGTTGTGGTCTTCCGTGGCGATCGTGAGATCGGGACGCCGCACCGGGCGTCCGGCCATCCGCAGACCGTCGAACGCCTGAGGACTGGTGACCTCGTGCACCAGGTGCAGGTCGATGTAGATGAGGTCGGGCGAGCCGTCCTCACCCTCGACGACCAGGTGGTCTCGCCACACCTTCTCGGCCAGCGTCAGTTTCTCGCTGGGCTTTTGCGCGGCGGAATCTGTGTCTGTACTCATGGAAACGTCTGTACTCATGGAACTCGTGAACTCCTTGCTTGCTTCCGGATCAGCCGACGACGAACTCCGCGACGAGGGAGGCCAGGAGATCAGGACTCGTCGCGGCAGCTAAGGAGGAGCACAC
>Ga0256911_1000053_pt1 | contig 36686 bp, 33 predicted proteins | sample MC6MC0764MT_FD_190197 | JGI IMG/M metagenome (GOLD analysis project Ga0256911, IMG submission 190197) | Metatranscriptome of enriched soil aggregate microbial communities from Iowa State University, Ames, United States - MC6-MC0764-MT... | ecosystem: Environmental > Terrestrial > Soil >...
CCAGGGAGTCGCGGTCTCCGTAGCGCACGTTGCGCAGACCGGATTCCTGTGCCGCAGCGGCGAGGGCGATCACGATTCCACGATCGTCGACCCCCTCCTGCCGACCGATCTGCACGATGAGAGCCGCGTTGGCCCGCATCTCCGCCGTGAGCGCGACCGGCGTCGAACCGGAGGGAGCCGGCGGCGCAGGCGCGGGCGCGGGTGGAACCGGGACCGGAGCTGCCACCGGCGCGCTCACGTGAGTGGATGCGGCCGTCGCCAGCCCCGGAATCGTGACGAGCTGTCCAGGGAAGATGAGGCTCGAGGAGCCGAGTCCGTTCGCGCTGAGAACCGACGTGGTGGACACGCCGAACTTGCCCGCGATGCCGCTGATCGTGTCGCCCGAGACCACCTTGTACTTGGTGGCGGATGCGACGGGGGCCGGAGCCGGGGCAACGGGCGCGGGAGTCGCGGCGGAACCCGACGGGCCAGTGAGCGCGAGGACCTGTCCGGGGAAGATGAGGCTCTTCCAGCTGAGGCCGTTCATCGCGAGCACGCTGGCCGTCGACAGACCGAATCGTCCGGCGATGACGGAGACGGTGTCTCCGGATCGAACCGTGTACGAAGCGGGTATCGCTGCGGTGGCCGTCCGTGCGGCGGACGGTGCCTGAGGGGCGGCCTTACCGAGAGCGATGCTGATCGTCCCCGAGTCTTCGGGAGCCTTGTCTTTCGCGCCCTCGGAGTCGTCGCGCTGTCCGGCCGCCTGAGCGGGCGTGACGAGGTTCAGTGTGATGGCCAGCGAGCTCGCTATGGCGATGGGAACGGTGGCGAAGAGTTTGCGGGCGGAGCGGCGGGGACGCTCGGTCGTTCTCTCAATGGAACGGTTCTCGGTCTCGAGCAGCGACATGCGACCCCCACCTCCTGCATTGTTGCGAACCTCCACGCTGTCACACAACGTATAAGGAGTCAATCATCGTGACAGGAGTGATTTGAGTTAACACGACCGTAACAAAACGATCGGCTCCGCAACCCGCCGCAACCGTGGCAGGCTTGGGATGTGACTGAGCAAGCCCCAGCCCGCGAGTGGCTGACCATTCCCGACCTCGTCGAGACCCTCGGACTGGGCGTCAGCCGAGTCCGTCGCCTGATCGAGGACAAGCATCTTGCCGCCAAAAGGATCGACGGCGTTCTCAAGGTCCCTGCCGACTTCATCCGTGACGGCGAACCCGTCGGTGAGCTCCACGGAACTCTGATCGTGCTCGGCGATGCCGGCTTCGACGAGGAAGAGGCCGTCGACTGGCTCATCGAGGTGGAGGACACCCTCGGTGCAGCTCCGATCGACGCCCTGCGCGCGGGCCGCAAGGCCGAGGTGCGCCGAGTCGCGCAAGCCCTGGGCTAGCAGACGCCCGCGACGCGACCGTCGCGAGGCGAAGGAGCCGGCACAGCGTCAGTAGACGCGCTTCGTGACGGTCGTCGCCAGATCCCGGAGTTGTGCACGCGCCTGTGCGCCGAGTGGAGCCGCGTCGATCGCGGCGACGGCACGGCTCACGTTGGCCGAGATCATGGCCTCCACCTTCTCGACCGCTCCACTGTCGCGGATCGTGAACTGCAGCGTCTCGATCTGCTGAGGGGTCAGGTCGGGATCGCCGAGGAGTTCGTCCATGGCGGCGCGTGCGCCGCCCGGCAGCGCGTCACGCGTCAGCGCGATCAGAACGGTCCGCTTGCCCTCCCGCAGATCGTCACCACTGGGTTTGCCGGTGACCTCAGCATCGCCGAACACCCCCAGCAGGTCGTCGCGCAGCTGATAGGCGATGCCCAGCGGCAGTCCGAACGCGCGCAATCCCTCCAGCTGGCCGATCGTCGCACCGGCCAGGCTCGCGCCGATGAGCAGCGGGGCCTCGATGCTGTACTTCGCCGATTTGTAGACGATGACGCGCTCGGCTCGCTGCAGCTGTTCGGACTCCGGTTGGGCGTTCCAGCCGATCTCCTCGAAGATGTCGAGGTACTGACCGGCCGTGACCTCCAGGCGCATCCGGTTGAACTCGGCGCGGGCCGCTCGTCGGGCCGGAGCGCTCACGAGCTCGGCGAGCCCTTCGTCGAAGAGCTCGTCGCTCAGGATGAGGAGAAGGTCGCCGAGCAGGGTCGCCGCCCCCATTCCGAAGGCCTCTCCCGAACCGCGCCAGCCGTTCTCGTCGTGCAGGCTTGCGAACCGTCGATGCGCAGAGGGCGCACCTCGCCGTGTGTCGGAGTTGTCGATGATGTCGTCGTGCACGAGAGCTGCCGCGTGGAAGACCTCGAGCGCGCTCGCCACCGAGACGACGGCATCCAGGGCGCCTCCGGCGGCGACACCCGGATCACCCTCCGAACCCGTCGACCGCACCGCCTGCCAGCCCCAGAAGCAGAAGAGCGCACGGAATCGCTTGCCGCCGCTGAGAAAATCCCGGGAGAAAGCCTCGATCGGCGAGAGTTCGTCTGCTATCGAGACGAGAATGGATGCACGCGCATCGAGGAATCCATCGATTCTGGTCTGGATCAGGTCGACGAACCGAATGCTCTCTGACACACGCCTAGCCTAGCCACCGTGGCACGGCTACAATCAGCTTCACAACGCCTCGAACCCGGGAAGAGGGGGAAACGGATGCCGCTTTCGGAACACGAGCAGCGCCTCCTCGAAGAGATGGAGCGCAGCCTCTATCAGAACGACGCAGATTTCGTCGCCACAGTGGGCGCCCGGCGGGGTAGGCCCGCCTATCGCTCGATCGTTCTCGGCATCCTTGTCGCCGTCGTCGGTGTCGGCGTTCTCATCACAGGGGTGACCTTCCAGATCCCGATCGTGGGGATCCTCGGTTTCGTGGTCATGTTCGTCGGCGTGCTCCTCGCGATCGCGCCGGGCAAGCGTTCCGCCGGTCCGACCGGCGCCCCGGCAGCCCCCGCCTCCGGGTCGGCCAAGGCCGGCAAGCCGACACAGGCGGGATTCATGAACAAGCTCAACGATCGATGGGACAAGCGGCAAGACGGTCAGGGCTAGCCCCTCCCTTTCGCTCCACCGAGCACCTTCACGGGTCGATCCTCCGGATCGGCCCTTTTTTTATGCCCACTTTCGTGGGTTCATGCTCCATTTTCCTCCACCGGCTTTTTCCGCGTATTCTCGGGCCTATGCACCCCCCGATCGGGGCAATCGATCAAAGGTGCGTGCTTTTGTGGATGGTTGTGGAGTAAAGTGGAGCCACACCGCAACCTTGGCCGGAAGAGTGGGGGGAGACACCGATGTTCCTCGGTACCTACGCCCCCAAGCTCGACGAAAAGGGCCGCATCATCCTGCCGGCCAAATTTCGGGATGAGCTCGCATCCGGAATCGTCCTGACTCGCGGTCAGGAGCACTGCGTCTACGTCTTCAGTCAGCGCGAGTTCGAATCGCTGCACGAGAAGATCCGCCAGGCGCCGGTGACGAGCAAGCAGGCCAGGGACTATCTCCGCGTGTTCCTCTCGGGAGCCAGTGCCGAGGTGCCCGACAAGCAGAACCGCGTGATGGTTCCGCAGGCTCTGCGGTCGTACGCAGGACTCGATCGCGATCTCGTCGTGATCGGTGCGGGAAGCCGCGCCGAGATCTGGGACGCACAGGCATGGGAGACCTACCTGGCGGAACAGGAAGCAACTTTCGCCAACACCACCGAGGAGGTGATTCCGGGACTCTTCTAGCACCTGACGCCCGACTCCCAGCCATTCGCCGCCCTGACACACTTCCCCGGTGCCAGGTCGGAATGGATGGGGATCAGGTCTCAGGAGCTCGACCCCGTCACACCATGACCGACGCCGACGACATCACTCCCCAGATCCACACGCCGGTCCTCCTCGAACGCGTCATCGCGCTGCTCGCGCCCGCGCTGAGCGCACCGGGTGCGGTCTTCGTCGATGCCACTCTCGGCATGGGCGGGCATTCCGCCGGCATCCTGGAGCGCTTTCCGGATGTGACGCTCATCGGCCTCGACCGGGATCCGGATGCACTCGCGATCGCGGGCCAGCGTCTGTCCCGGTTCGGCGAACGGGTGCATCTCGTGCACACCGTGTACGACGGCATCCTGGAGGCGGTCAACGGTCTCGGGTACCGGGAGGTCCAGGGCATCCTGTTCGATCTCGGCGTCTCGTCCCTGCAGCTCGATCGCGTCGAACGCGGTTTCTCGTACTCGAAGGATGCGCCGCTCGACATGCGCATGGACGCCACGAGCGACTTGACCGCTGCGACCGTCCTGGCCGAGTACAGCGAAGCGGAGCTTCGCAAGATCTTCCGCGACTACGGCGAGGAGAAGCTCGCCGCACGGTACGCGCAGAAGATCGTCGAAGCACGCGAGACGCATCCGTTCGTGCGATCCGCGGAGCTCGTGGACGTGATCACGCGTGCCACTCCGGTCGCCGTGCAGCGTCAGGGGCACCCGGCCAAGAGGGTCTTCCAGGCGCTCCGCATCGAAGTGAACCAGGAGCTTTCGGTTCTGGAACGGGCGATTCCCGCAGCCATCGACGCACTCGCCGTCGGCGGACGCCTCGTGGTCGAGGCGTACCAGTCGCTCGAGGACCGCATCGTGAAGCGCGAGCTGCAGACGCGATCGACGTCGAGTGCTCCTGCCGGGCTGCCGGTCGAGCTGCCGGAGCACAGGCCGGAGCTCAAACTGCTCATCCGTGGCGCCGAATTGGCCGACGACGACGAGAAGGCGGCGAATCCCCGGGCGACTCCCGTGCGTCTGCGCGCTGCCGAACGGGTCAGGAGGACCTCATGAGCAGCACGGTGGCGCAGAAGCGTCCTGCGGTCGGCTGGCTGGGTCGCTCGGTTCCGCAGACCATCGAGGAGGAACGGCCGAGTCATCTCGAGGTCGTTCCCACCCGTACACAGCGGCGCGCGCGTCCGCGTGCCGCATACGCGATCGTGGCGGTCGGCGTGCTGCTCGGCATCGTCGTCGCCCAGCTTCTCCTGAGCATCTCGATGTCGCAGGGCGCGTATCAGCTGAGCTCGCTGCAGTCGAAGCAGACGCAGCTGCAGCGGTCGCTCCAGGCGGCGTCCGAAGATCTGAACCGTTTGACGTCCCCGCAGAATCTCGCGGCGAACGCGAACGCGCTCGGAATGGTGAGCAACAGCAACCCGGCCTATCTCCGGCTGTCCGATGGGGCGATCCTCGGCGCCGCTCTTCCGGCCGACGGCTCCGCGGGAACGGTCACCGGAGGTCAGGGCAATCTGGTGCCGAACTCACTCCTCGCCGGGGTTCCGCTCGTCACCGCTCCGAAGGTCGGTATAGCGCCGAAATCCGGGACACCGGCGAGGTCGGGAACGCCCGCCACGACAGGAACGCCCGCCACGACGGATGCGCAAGCTGGGAATTCTGCAGGCACGGGCGCGGCCGACAAGCCTGCGCCGCCCGCGTCCGTACCTTTGGACGGAGCGTTGCCCACACCGGTGACGCACTGAGGGAACGGGCTCGATCGTGAACACGCGGAAGACGATGCGACGGCGGACGGCGGTGACCGCGGTGGCGGTGGCGGCGACGGTGTGCATCCTGGGCGCACGACTCGTCGACATCCAGGTCGTGAGGGCGGACGAACTGCAGAAGGCGTCGGTGAACGCCAAAGAGGTGGAGCAGACCCTCCTCGGCGCGCGGGGAAGCATCGTCGACTCGAACGGGACAGTCCTCGCCGACACGATCTACCACTACACGGCGGCGCTCTCACCGTCCGATGCGATCGGCGTCGGCGCCGAAGGACGCGCGGCCATGGTGAAGGCGGCCGGAAAGATCGGCGCGATCACAGGACAGGGTGGAGCCGCCATCGTCGCGATCATCGACAACGCGCTCAAAGAGGATCCGAAGTCCAAGTACGCCCTCGTGAAGAAGGACATGGACGTCGGGATGTTCGACAAGCTCGATGAGCTTCCCTACGGCTGGCTCACGTTCGACAAGGTCCCCGCTCGCACGTACCCGAACGGCGCGGTGGGAGGGAGCCTCCTCGGTTATCTGTCGAGCGCGGGTGTCGCCCAAGCCGGGATCGAGTCGAGCGAGAACGCGTGTCTCGCCGGTGAGAACGGTGTCGAGACCTATCAGCGCGGCGCCGACGGCGTTGCGATCCCCGGCAGCACGGTCGTGCAGAAGAAGGCCAAGGACGGCGGCACGCTGCAGCTGACCATCGACCGGGATCTGCAGTGGTTCACCGAGCAGACGCTCGCGCAGCAGGTCTCGGCCGTCGGCGCCAAGTTCGGCTTCGTGACGGTGGCGGAGGCGAAGACAGGGAAGATCAAGGCGATCGCGCAGTGGCCGGCCGCCGATCCCAACAACCTCGACGCCACCGATCCGTCGTACTGGTCTCTGCTGCCCTTCAGCACGCCGTACGAGCCCGGCTCGACGTTCAAGGCGTTGACCGCGTCGATGCTGATCGACCAGGGCAAGGCCACCCCGACGTCGCAGGTGCTCGCTCCCTACCGATTCCAGTCGGGCAACGGCGCAGATCTCCACGACTCCGGGTTCCACGATCCCGAACGGCTCACGCTGACCGGCGTCCTCATGAACTCGTCCAACACCGGCATGTCGATCCTCGGGCGAAGCCTGTCCGATCAGACGCGCTACGACTACCTGCGCAAGTTCGGCATCGGCGAAGACACGGGAATCCCGTATCCGGGCCAGTCGTCGGGCATCCTGAACCCGGTCTCCGACTGGGACGACCAGACGAAGTACGCGACGATGTTCGGTCAGGGTGTGTCGACGACCCAGGTGCAGATGGTCAGCGCCTACCAGGCGCTCGCGAACAAGGGTGTGCGCATCCCCCTCACCCTGGTCGACGGCTGCAAGCAGGCCGACGGCACCGTCACCGACATCCCGAAACCGAAATCGACGCAGGTGGTATCCGCCAATGCCGCCGACACGACGCTCGGAATGATGGAGAGCGTCGTGACCGACGGCGAGCTCGCCAGCAAGCTCAAGATCCCCGGATACCGCATCGCCGCGAAGACGGGAACGGCCCAGCAGCCGGACGGGAAGGGCGGCTACCTGCCCTCCTACTACGTGTCCGTGATGGGTGTCGCGCCGGTCGACGACCCCGAGTACGTCATTTCGGTCAACCTCGGATACCCGACTACGCTTACTTCGTCGGCAGCCGCCGCTCCGCTGTTCCACACGATCATGAGTCAGGTGCTGAAGACCTTCCGGGTGAAGCCGTCAACGACCAGCCCGGCCGACTATCCGCCGTACTACTGAAAGTGAGCCCCGTGACAGGACCGGCGCCCTCTTCTCTGCGCCCCGAGCATCCCGTCGCCCGTCCGCTCGCACAGCTGGTGGCGGAGTTCGGGTTGGATTCCCGAGGTGACCTCGATGCCGTCGAACTGACCGGCGTCGCACTCGCGACGACGGCGATCGAGCCGGGGGACCTCTACGTCGGGGTTCCCGGACGCAACGCGCACGGTGCGAGCTATGCCGCGAAGGCCGCCGAAAGCGGTGCCGTCGCCATCCTGACCGATGAGGAGGGGGCCGCCCTCGCCGCCGACTCCGGACTCCCCATCGTCGTCACCCAGGACGCACGGGCCGCCCTTGGTGCGGTCGCGGCGTGGATCTACCGCACCGACGAGAATTCGGCGACCCTGTTCGGCGTCACCGGCACGAACGGCAAAACGAGCGTCGTCTACCTGCTGAACGCCGTGCTCGGTCAGCTGGGTGTCGTCTCCGGTCTCAGCTCGACGGCAGAACGCCGTATCGGCGACACCGCCATCACGAGCAAGCTCACGACTCCGGAGGCGAGCGAGCTGCACGCGCTGCTGGCACGGATGCGTGAGGAGGCGGTTCGCGCCGTCGCCATCGAGGTGTCCGCCCAAGCGCTCACCCGGCATCGCGTCGATGGGATCGTCTTCGACGTGGTCGGGTTCACCAACCTGAGCCACGACCATCTCGACGACTACGACGCGATGGACGACTACTTCGCCGCGAAGCTGGAGCTCTTCCAGCCCGATCGGGCCAGGCGCGGTGTCGTCACGGTCGACTCGGACTGGGGGCGCGCGCTCGTCGAGCAGTCCCGCATCCCCATCGCCACGCTGTCCACCTCGCCCGGCGCCGACGCCGAATGGGTCATGACCGTGACGGAGGAGACCGTCGATCACACGGCTTTCGTCCTCGAAGGTCCGGAGGGGCGCACACTGTCGACTCGGGTGCCACTGCTCGGCGCCTACATGGCGGCCAACGCGGCTCTCGCGATCGTCATGCTCGTCGAATCGGGCTACGACCTCGAGGCGATCGGGGCGGCACTGGAACGCGACGGCGGGATCGACGCGTTCATCCCCGGTCGAGCAGAGCGGATCTCCGGCGACGAGGGCCCCGTCGTCTTCATCGACTACGGTCACAGTCCCGACGCCTTCCTCTCCACCCTGGGCGCACTGCGCAAGGTGACCGACGGCAAGATCGTCATGGTCTTCGGAGCCGACGGCAATCGCGACACGACCAAGCGCACCGATATGGGCGCCATCGCCGCCCGGGGTTCCGATGCGGTCGTCATCACCGACTTCCACCCACGATGGGAGGATCCCGCCGCCATCCGTGCCACGCTCCTCGACGGCGCCCGCAACGCGGTGCCCGAGCTCGAGCTGTACGAGATCGCGGACCCGCGTGCGGCCTTCCGCAAGGCCCTCTCGCTCGCGGGCGAAGGCGACATCGTCCTCTACGCCGGTCCCGGACACGAGGACTATCAGGAGGTCGCGGGGGAGCGCATCCCGTACTCCGCCCGCGATGACGCGAAACTGGCGCTGCGAGAGGCCGGGTGGCTCTGATGATCGGCATGACCCTGGCCGAGATCGCTTCGGCGACGCGCGGCGAGCTGCTGCTCGACGGTAGCGGCGCGACTCCGGACACCGTCGTCGACGGACTGTCGACGACGGACTCGCGTGAAGTCACCGACGGCACCATCTTCTTCGCGAAGCCGGGCGAGCAGACGGATGGGCACCTCTTCGTTCCGCAGGCGGTGGCCGCGGGCGCGTCGCTCGTCGTGGTCGATCACGCGCTCGACACGGTCGAGTGGGTGCGGCCGGTGCCGCAGCTCGTCGTCGCCGACACCGTCGTCGCGCTCGGTGACCTGGCGACGGAGGTCGTCGCACGCGTGCGTGCCGCCGGCGACCTGAAGATCGTCGGTGTCACGGGCTCCAACGGCAAGACGACGACCAAGAACCTTCTGCGAGAGATCCTCCAGGGCGTCGGTCCGACGATCGCTCCGCGCGCATCGTTCAACAACGAAGTGGGCGCGCCCGTCACGATGCTCGAGGTCGGCTGGGACACCAGGTACCTCGTCGCCGAGATGGGTGCGAGCGGGATCGGGGAGATCGCACGGCTCGTGCGGATGGCCCGGCCCGACATCGGCATCGTCCTCAAGGTCGGTCTCGCCCACGCCGGTGAGTTCGGCGGGATCGAGGCGACGCTCGCCGCGAAGACCGAGATGGTCTCCGATCTGCTCGACTCGGATGTCGCCGTGCTCAACCTCGACGACCCGCGCGTCGCATCCATGGCCGACAAGACGCTCGCCCGTGTGCTCTGGTTCGGTCTGGACGAGCGTGCCGATGTGCGCGCGACCGGAGTCGTGTCCACCGCACAGGGGACCCGCTTCGAGCTGCATCTGCCGAACGGCGAGTCCCGTACCGTCCAGTTCCGGGTGCTCGGTGAGCACCATGTCATGAACGCACTCGCCGCGGCGGCCGCCGCCCACACGCTCGACGTCGGGATCGATGACATCGTCGCCGCTCTGCAGACGGTACAGCGCGCGGAGCGATGGCGTATGGAGGTGCTCGGCGGTGCCCGCGGTGTCACCGTGATCAACGACGCGTACAACGCGAGTCCCGACTCGATGGCCGCCGCCCTCAAGACGTTGGCGCAGGTGGCGACACCCGACGGGCGCTCGGTGGCCGTGCTCGGCGAGATGAGCGAGCTCGGAGAGTTCTCCGGTGAAGAGCACGATCGCATCGGCCTGCTCGCCGTCCGGCTCGGCATCGATCAGCTGATCGTCGTCGGTCCTGCGGCACGGCGGATGCACATCTCCACCATCAACGAGGGCTCCTGGGACGGCGAATCGCTCTATTTCGACACGCCGGACGACGCGTTCGAGCACCTCGAAGCGGCCCTGAAGACGGGGGACACCGTGCTGGTCAAGTCGTCGAACTCGGCCGGCCTACGCTTTCTGGGGGATCGACTGGGAGAATTGTTCTCGTGAGAGCTCTGCTGACGTCCGGTGCGTTGTCGATGGCGTTCTCCCTGTTTCTGACCCCGGTCTTCATCCGGTTGTTCCGCAGGCTGCAGTGGGGCCAGTTCATCCGTGACGACGGCCCGCAGAGTCACCACGCCAAACGCGGCACGGCGACGATGGGCGGCATCATCGTCATCCTCGGAACCCTGTTCGGCTACTTCGTCGCCTTGCTGCTCACGGGCGACCAGACGAGCATGTCCGCCCTGCTGGTGCTCTTTCTCATGGTCGGTCTGGGTGTCGTCGGGTTCATCGACGACTTCCTGAAGACCAGGAACGCGCGCAGTCTCGGTCTCACCGGGTGGGCGAAGGTCGGCGGCCAGGTCATCGTCGCCACCGTCTGGGCTCTGCTCGCGATCCGGTTCCCGGACGGCAACGGCCTGACCCCGGCCTCGATGAGCGTGTCGCTCATCCGCGACCTCCCCATCGACTTCATGTCCATCACGAAGTTCGGTGCGATAGGAGTCGTCGTCGGCTACGGGCTGTACCTGATCTGGATCAACTTCATCGTCGCGGCCACCTCCAACGGTGTGAACGTGACGGACGGGCTCGACGGTCTCGCCTCAGGCGCCTCGATCCTCGCGATCGGCGCCTACATCATCATCGGGTTCTGGCAGTCGATCCAGTTGTGCGCGAGTCCCAAGCTGGACCCGGCCAACCTCGCCAAATGCTATGAGGTGCGGGATCCCTTCGACCTCGCGATCGTGGCGACCGCCATCGTGGGAGCCGTCATCGGCTTCCTCTGGTGGAACACGTCGCCGGCGCAGATCTTCCTCGGTGACACCGGATCGCTCGCGCTGGGTGGGGCCGTCGCGGCTCTCGCCATCCTCAGCCGCACCGAGCTCCTGCTCGTCCTCATCGGCGGGCTCTTCGTGATCGAGGCCGGCTCGGTCATCGTGCAGCGGGCGTACTTCAAGCTCACCCGCGGCAAACGCATCTTCCTGATGAGCCCGATCCACCATCACTTCGAGTTGAAGGGATGGGCTGAGGTCACCGTCGTCGTGCGGTTCTGGATCATCGGGGGTCTGCTGGTCGCCGCGGGCGTCGGCAGCTTCTACCTCGAGTGGCTCGCCACATGACCGAGCTGTCGGAACGTCTCGCAGCGCTGACGAGCTGGCGCTCGGACTGGCGTGGGCTCCGCGTGGCTGTCTTCGGCCTGGGAGTCACCGGGTTCTCGGCGGCCGACACACTGGCCGAGCTCGGCGCCGAGGTGCTCGTCGTCACGGCGAAGGCCGATGCGGAACGCGCGATGCTTCTGGAAGTGATCGGGGCCGAGCTGCTCGAGTCGGACCTGGACACACCGCCCGACCGTCTCGTGGAGTTCGATCCCGAGCTCGTCGTCGTCTCCCCGGGTTTCCGCCACGACCATCCGCTCCTCACCTGGACGGAAGGACGCGGCACGCAGATCTGGGGGGACATCGAACTCGCCTGGCGGCTGCGCGACAAGGTCGGGGAGCCCGCCGACTGGATCGCCGTCACGGGAACGAACGGCAAGACGACCACCGTGCAGCTGACGGCCGCGATGCTCGTCGGGGGCGGCTACCGAGCCGCACCGTGCGGGAACATCGGGATCCCCGTTCTCGACGCGATCCGTGACCCGCAGGGCTTCGATGTTCTGGTGGTCGAGCTCTCGAGCTACCAGCTTCACTGGGTCAACCGGAACGCGGGAGGGCAGCTCTCGCCGTACTCGGCCGCCTGCCTCAACATCGCCGACGATCACCTGGACTGGCACGGTTCGGTCGACGCGTATCGTGCCGCCAAGGCGAAGGTCTACGACAACACCCAGGTCGCCTGTGTCTACAACCGCGCGGATGCGGCCACGATCGCGATGGTGGAGGACGCCGAGGTCATCGAGGGTGCTCGGGCCATCGGTTTCGGGCTCGACATACCGGGTCCGAGCGATTTCGGTATCGTCGACGGCATCCTGTGCGACCGCGCCTTTCTCGAAGACCGGTTCACGAGCGCGATCGAGCTCACGACGCTCGACGAGCTCAGCGAGGCCGGATTGGCGGCTCCGCACATCGTGGCGAACATCCTCGCGGCTGCGGCACTGGCCCGCTCGTACGGCGTCGAACCCGGTGTGATCAGGGATGTGCTCTCCGCCTTCCGTCTCGATCAGCACCGCATCGAACTGGTGCGCATCCAAGACGGAGTGAACTGGGTCGACGACTCGAAGGCCACCAACCCCCACGCTGCGGACGCCTCACTGCGGGCTTACGAGTCCGTCGTATGGATCGCGGGAGGTCTTCTCAAGGGCGTCGACATCGACGATCTCGTGAAGCGGCATGTGAGCAGATTGCGGGCCGTCGTCATCATCGGCGTCGATCGCGAAGCGCTGCGTTCGTCATTCGAGCGACACGCGCCCGACCTGCCCCGGTACGAGGTCGCTGCCGACGACACTGAAGAGGTCATGCCGACAGCGGTGCGACTGGCCGGCGAAGCCGCTCAGGAGGGTGACACGGTACTGCTCGCTCCGGCGGCGGCATCGATGGACCAGTTCGCCGACTATGCGGAACGCGGACGCCGATTCCAGTCGGCGGTGAACGATTACTTTGGAGGTGAGGCGGATGACGACGAGTCCGCCTCGCAGCCGCCCGTCGAGTAGTCCCGCCGGAGGGGATGCCGGAACCGGCGCCAAGCGCGGGTCCTTCACCTCCCGGATCTCCCTGGGCCGTGCGATGCAGGCCGAGTCCGCGAACTATTTCCTGCTTCTCGGGATCACGCTGTTCATGGTGGTCTTCGGGCTCGTGATGGTGCTCTCGTCGTCGTCGGTCGAATCGCACAACGACACCGACAACTTCTTCTCGCGGTTCTGGTCGCAGGGCGCGTACGCCCTGATCGGCCTGCCGTTGATGTTCCTCGTCTCGCGGCTGCCGAGCCGGTTCTGGAAGAAGACCATCTGGATCTTCCTCGGTCTCGCGTGCTTCCTCCAGCTTCTCGTGCTGGTGACCCCGCTCGGAATGGAGATCGGCGGAAACCGCAACTGGCTCAAGATCGGTGCGCTGACGGTACAGCCGTCGGAGGGGATCAAGGTCGCGCTCGTCGTCTGGCTCGGCGTGGTTCTCGCGCGTAAGAAGGACCTCCTGGCGCAGTGGAAGCACGTCGCCGTCCCCGTCGTCCCTATCGCAGGTGGCGCCATCCTCCTCGTCGTCCTCGGTGGCGACCTCGGAACCACCGTCATCCTGGCGGCGATCGTTCTCGGCGCTCTCTTCTTCGCGGGCGTGAAGCTGCGTCACCTCGCATTCGGCACGGTGGCGGTCGCCATTCTGGCGGTGATCGTCGCCTTCTCCAGCAAGAGCAGGATCGGTCGCATCGCGGCCCTGTTCGGAGGATCGAGCGCAGCGAACCCCGATGTCAACTGGCAGATCGACAACGGGTTCTACGCCCTCGCCTCCGGAGGCGTCTTCGGTGTCGGACTCGGAAACTCCCACTCGAAGTGGTCATGGCTGCCGGCCGCCGACACTGACTTCATCTTCGCGATCATCGGCGAGGAGCTGGGACTCATCGGCGCCGTCGTCGTGCTCATCCTCTTCGTGCTGCTCGCCGTCGTGTTCCTCCGGATCATCCATGCGTCCACCGACCCGTTCGCTCGGGTGACGACCGCTGCCATCATGGTGTGGCTGATCGGGCAGGCGTTCGTCAACATCGCGGTGGTTCTGGGCGTGATCCCGGTGCTCGGCGTCCCACTCCCACTGATCTCTGCGGGAGGTACTGCGATGATCAGTTCCATGATCGCAATCGGCATCGTCCTTTCGTTCGCCAGAGAGACCGGTAGACAGTCTCGCGAGGACGCAGCGAGCGGCGGTTCTCGAGCATGACGCGCTACCTCCTGGCGGGAGGTGGAACAGCGGGCCACGTGAATCCCCTGCTCGCCGTCGCGGACAGACTGCGACGAGACGACCCCGCAGCCGAGATCCTCGTTCTGGGCACGAAGGAGGGACTGGAATCGCGGCTGGTACCCGCGCGCGGCTACGAGCTCGCCACGATTCCGAAGCTGCCCTTTCCTCGACGGCCGAACGCTGCAGCGCTCCGTTTCCCCGGGGAGTACCGCAGGACGACGGATGCGGTGCGCCGGATCATCCGCGATCGCGGCATCGAGGTGGTGGTCGGCTTCGGCGGGTATGCGTCCGCTCCGGCGTACTCCGCGGCACGAAAGGCCGGTATCCCGTCGGTGCTGCATGAGGCGAACGCGCGTCCCGGCCTCGCCAACCGGCTCGGCGCACGCGCGACGAGATTCGTCGGAGTCGCGTTCGAGGGCACCAGACTGCCGCATGCAACGTTCGTCGGGATGCCTCTGCGGGTCGAGATCGAAGAACTCGACCGCGATGCCGTCCGTGCCGAAGCGCTCGAGTTCTTCGGGCTCTCGGATGGACGTCCGACACTGCTCGTGACCGGCGGTTCGCTGGGCGCCCGCCGCATCAACCGGACCATCTCGGATCGGGCGGAGGAACTGACCGCCGCCGGCTACCAGGTGCTCCACATCCAGGGCGGCAAAGGAGAGCTGACCGATCCCGGTGTCGAGCACTATCGGCTGCTCGACTACTGCGACCGGATGGATCTCGCACTGGCGATCACGGATTTCGCGGTGGCGCGGGCGGGCGCTGCAACGGTCTGCGAGTTCGCGGCCCTCGGCATCCCTGCGGTGTACGTTCCGTTCCCGATCGGCAACGGGGAGCAGCGGTTCAACGCCGCGGGCGTGGTCGAGGCCGGCGGGGGAATTCTCGTGGACGACGCGTCGTTCCTTCCTTTCTGGGTCGACGAGGAGCTCATCCCGGTGCTGACCGACGCGGACCGGGTCGTGACCATGAGCGAGCGCGCTGCGAGCGTCGGCGTGCGCGACGGCTCCGACAGGATGGTCTCCCTCATCCGGAGCGCCCTCCCGAAGCCGTGACCGTGGGCGCGTAGCGTCATACTTGATGGGTGCCTTCGGGCGCCGCTGACCGGACAACGAAAGCTGAACACGTGATCAAACCCGACCTCACCATGACCCTTCCCGACGACCTGGGTGCCGTGCACTTCGTCGGCATCGGGGGTTCGGGGATGAGCGGGATCGCCCGGCTCTTCCTCGAGGCGGGCTATACGGTGACCGGCTCCGATGTGCGCGAGTCGTCGAACGTTCTCGCCCTCCGCGACCTCGGTGCGACCGTCCATGTCGGCCACGACGCGGCGAACGTCGGAGATGCCGACACTCTCGTGGTGACGGGTGCTCTCTGGCAGGACAACCCGGAATACCAGCTCGCACTGAAGAAGGGTCTTCCGGTGCTGCACCGCTCGCAGGCGCTGGCCTGGCTGATCAGCGGCAAACGCCTCGTCTCGGTCGCCGGCGCGCACGGAAAGACGACGTCGACCGGCATGATCATCACCGGTCTGCTCGGGATCGGCGAAGACCCGAGCTTCGTCAACGGCGGAGTCATCGAGTCGCTCGGCAAGAGCTCGCAGACCGGCTCGGGGGAGTTGTTCGTCGTCGAGGCCGACGAGTCCGACGGCTCCTTCCTCCTCTACGACACATCCGTCGCGCTGATCACCAACGTGGATCCCGACCACCTCGACCACTACGGGTCGCTCGAGGCGTTCGAGAACGCGTTTGTCACCTTCGCGAAGGAAGCGCGGGAGTTCGTCGCCGTCTCGTCCGACGACAGCGGCGCGCTCCACGTCACGGAGAAGCTCCGGACCGAGTCGCCCGAGAAGCGGATCATCACGTTCGGCGAGGCCGATGACGCGACGGTGCGGGTGCACTCCATCGATACGGACGGTCCGGTTGCGTTCTCGGTGCGCTACGAGGACGTCGACTACTCCGCCCGCCTTCGCATCCCCGGCCGACACAACGCGATCAACGCCGCCGGAGCCTTCGCCGTTCTGACCGGTCTGGGTTTCGAGCCTGCGGCGTCGCTCGCCGCGATCGCCGAGTTCGGAGGAACGGAACGCCGGTTCGAGCTCCACGGCACGGTCGGAGGTGTGAGCGTGTACGACGACTACGCGCATCACCCCACCGAGGTCGCCGCCGCACTCGCCGCGGCACGCACGGTCGTCGGCGAGGGACGCATCATCGCCGTGCACCAGCCGCATCTCTACAGCCGCACCCGTCTCTTCGCCAAGGAGTTCGCGGAGACGCTCGAGACGTACGCCGACGAGACCGTCGTGCTCGACGTGTACGGAGCCCGTGAAGACCCGGAACCCGGAGTGACCGGCGCGCTCGTCGCCGACCGCTTCGAGCATCCGGAACACGTCGCCTTCATCTCCGACTGGCAGGCGGCGGCCGACCACACGGCCGACATCGCTCGCGACGGCGACTTCGTGATCACCCTCGGCTGCGGCGATGTCTATCGCATCGTGCCGCAGCTCCTCGAGTCGCTGCGTCGCACCCGCGGGTAGAGGCGCCGACCGAATGAAGCGTCCCCAGGGGTTCGACCGGTCGCAGGCGGGGCCACAGACGCGTTCGGCCGATAGCGCGGTGTCCACGAGGGCCGGGTCCGATCGCACCCCTGCCGACGACGATGCGATCACTGCGCCGATCCCGATCGCCGTGGAGTCCGGCAAATCGGCGCGTTCGGGTGCGGCGTCTCCCGATCGGAGCGACATCCCGAGCGGGGATGCTGCCGGACCGTGGTGGACCCGCCCTCGCGCAGAGGACACCGAGCGGGCGACGGCGGGCTCTGCAACGGCGGGCTCTGCGACGCCCGGCTCTGCGACGGCCGGCCCCACCACGGCCGGTCCCGCGACGGAGGCGCAACGGACCGAGCCCGTCGGACCCTTCGGACGGCTGCCGTCGAACCGCGAGATCGACCGCGCTCTGCGTGCAGCCCGCAAGGAGCGGGCGCGGGTCGAGCGGGGCGAGGTGCGGCGGTTCACCAAGCGATCGCGCCGTCGACGGATGATCTGGCTGGGCGCCCTCGGAACCCTCGTGCTGCTCGTGGTCGCCGTGGCCGTCACGGCCTTCTCGCCGCTGATGGCCCTCCGCACCATCGATGTCACAGGCACCTCGCGCATCGATGCGGCCGCGGTCAAGAAAGCGCTCGACGGTCAGCTCGGCCGCCCGCTGCCCCTGGTGGACCAATCGTCGATCCGCACCGATCTCGCAGCGTTCCCGCTCATCCGGAGCTACAGCGTGGAGAGTCATCCGCCCAACACCATCGTCGTGCGCATCGTGGAGCGGCAGCCGATCGGCGTCGTCAGCGTCGGCGGCAAGTTCGCCGTCGTGGATGCGGCCAAGGTCACGATCCAGACCAGCGACCAGCGGCCCGACGGCTTCCCTCTCATCAAGGCCTCGGGGTCGGCGGAGGATGCGGATGCGACATCGGGCTTCGCTGCGGCGGCCAGCGTTCTGAGCGCTCTGCCGCCCGCGCTGCTCGCGCAGGTCGACACCATCACCGCGGCGACGAGGGACGACGTCAGCTTCACGCTTCGCGGTTCGGGTGCGACCGTCGGCTGGGGGAGCGCTGACGATTCGGACCTGAAGGCGGCCGCGCTCGCAGCGCTGCTCAAGTCGGTTCCCGGAGCCGGTCGGTACGACGTCTCGTCCCCGCACAGCGTCACCACCGGCTGATCGGCTCCCGCACGCCTCGATCGGGGCAGGTTCGCCGTGCACTTTCCCGACACGCCTAAGGCGATTCGTCGGGCGGGCCGTGCCGCACCTACCCTCGAATCAGGAATTGCATACTGAGCATAACTTTAAGCCTCGACTTGAGGTTGAAGGTTCCCAGCGGAGGCCGGACGTGACATCAAACCAGAACTACCTCGCCGTGATCAAGGTCGTCGGCATTGGCGGTGGCGGCGTGAATGCCGTCAACCGGATGATCGAACTCGGGCTTCGCGGCGTCGAGTTCATCGCCATCAACACGGATGCGCAAGCGCTCCTGATGAGCGATGCCGACGTCAAGCTCGACGTCGGTCGTGAGATCACACGGGGACTCGGTGCAGGTGCCGACCCCGAGGTGGGCCGCCGTGCCGCCGAGGATCACGCGGAGGAGATCGAGGAGGCGCTCGCCGGCGCCGACATGGTCTTCGTCACCGCGGGCGAGGGCGGCGGAACCGGCACCGGAGGCGCGCCGGTCGTGGCCAGGATCGCGAAGTCGATCGGCGCTCTGACCATCGGTGTCGTCACGCGGCCCTTCGGCTTCGAAGGCAAGCGGCGCTCCGAACAGGCCGACGCCGGTGTGCAGCGACTCAAAGAAGAGGTCGACACCCTCATCGTCGTCCCTAACGACAGGCTGCTGGAGATCAGCGACCGCGGTATCAGCATGCTCGAGGCCTTCTCGACGGCCGACCAGGTGCTTCTCGCGGGTGTCCAGGGCATCACGGACCTCATCACGACCCCGGGTCTCATCAACCTCGACTTCGCCGACGTCAAGTCCGTGATGCAGGGAGCAGGGTCCGCGCTCATGGGCATCGGATCCTCCCGAGGGGCTGACCGGGCGATCAAGGCCGCCGAGCTCGCGGTCGCGTCACCGTTGCTCGAAGCGAGCATCGACGGTGCGCACGGGGTGCTGCTCTCGATCCAGGGCGGATCGAACCTGGGCATCTTCGAGATCAACGACGCCGCACGTCTGGTGCAGGAGGCCGTGCATCCCGAGGCCAACATCATCTTCGGTGCGGTCATCGACGACACGCTCGGCGACGAGGTGCGTGTGACGGTGATCGCCGCCGGTTTCGACGGGGGAGAGCCCAACGCCGCCAAGCAGGCGCTCGACTCCCGCCGGTCGACGTTCGTCGAGTCGGGGGCGGACGACTCCGGCGCGGGCCTCGCAGCGACAGCAGCTCTCGACGCCGAGGACATCCCGTCCCCGTCCACCGATGCGTGGTCCTCCGCTGAGAGCCCCGTCTCCGACGCCGCCCCCAAAGACCCGGCCTTCGACGACGAGAATGACGACCTCGACATCCCCGACTTCCTCAAGTAGCCCGCTCGCGGAGCGTCTGGCGACGGTCCGCGCGGGCGTCGCAGACGCCGCTCGTTCGGCCGGGCGTTCGCCGGAGGAACTGACCACGATCGTGGTGACCAAGTTCCATCCGGTGTCGCTCGTGCGCGAACTGGCGGCGCTCGGGGTCCGGGATGTGGGTGAGAACCGACACCAGGAGGCTCAGGCCAAAGCGGCAGAGCTGTCCGACCTCCATCTCCGCTGGCATTTCGTCGGACAGCTGCAGAGCAAGAAGGCGCGACAGGTTCGTGCGTACGCCGATGTCATCCACTCGATCGACCGCATATCGCTGGTCGACGCGCTGCGCTCGGATGACAGCACGGTGGACTGCTTCGTGCAGCTCAATCTGACCGACGATCCCGGGCGGGGCGGGGTGGCCGACAAGGACCTCGAGCCGCTGGTGGAACGGGTGCTCGACACTCCGGGACTCCGACTGCTCGGTGTGATGGCGGTGGCGCCCCTCGACGAGGATGCTCGCCGCGCCTTCGCGCGCGTGCGTTCGGCGAGCGAGCGCATCACCGCGCTCGAGCCGCTCGCCGACAAGATCTCCGCCGGAATGTCGCAGGACTATGCCGCCGCGATCGCCGAAGGGGCGACACACCTTCGGATTGGCACCGCCATTACCGGGAATCGGCCGGACCACGGTTAATCTCGAAGAGAAAGTTCTTGAGTGCGTGCGAAAGCGTCGGCGCACAGGTCTACACGGAGGCTTCGAATGTCCAACCCGCTGAAGAAGACGATGGTCTACCTCGGCCTCGCCGACGAAGAACTCGAGTACGACGAGCAGCCGGCTCAGCAGCAGGCGCAGGCCCAGCCGCGTCAGCAATCGCAGGCCCCCGTCACTCCGGTTCCGCACCCCACCCCGGTCACCCCCGTGACCGGCCGCGCGCCGGTCACCCCGCTGCGTAAGTCATCCACCGCACGGAATGCTTCGGTACAGGAAATGAACGAGATTCTCACGGTCCACCCCCGCCAGTACCGCGACGCCCAGGCGATCGCCGAGTCGTTCCGCGAGGGCATCCCGGTGATCATCAACCTGTCGCAGATGAGCGAGGGCGACGCCCGTCGCCTCATCGACTTCGCCAGCGGTCTCTCACAGGGCCTCTACGGCAAGATCGAGCGTGTCACGCCGAAGGTGTTCCTCCTGTCGCCCTCCCACGTCGTGGTCTCCGGCGAGCACGGCGGCCAGGACGCCGAGGTCGACGCCTCTTTCTTCGCGCAGGCCTGAGCCGACAGACAGCTGACAGCGCACCGCTTCCGGTCAAGGAGACGGTGCGCTTTCACGCATACTTGTAGCCGTGTCAGTCGTTTCGATCATCGCCAGCATCCTCTACTACGCGTTGCTGATCTACTTCTTCGTGATGTGGGGCCGGTTCATCCTCGATCTCGTGCGCACGTTCAGCCGCTCCTGGCGGCCGCGAGGGTTCGTGCTGGTGCTCGCCGAAGCGGTGTACGTGCTCACGGACCCTCCGCTGAAGTTCTTCCGCAAACTCATCCCGCCGCTCTCGATGGGCCCGATCGCCATCGACTTCGGCTGGAGTCTCACGATGCTCGTCGTGATCATCGGCCTCTACGTGTCTCTCGGTTTCGTCGGCGTCTAGCCCCTCGGAACGCATGACCGCATCCCCTCGCCCGGGGTTTTGTGAGCGGGCGTGGATCGAGCGGGATGTAGGGTTGACGAGCCGACGCACGGTGGTGCGGTGACGTGCGCACCCCCAGCGCACTTTGCTAGCGTTGGTTTCACGCACTTTTTGTTCGTATCTCAAGATCTAAGGTGGCTTGCCATGGCGCTGACTCCGGAAGATGTAGTCAACAAGCGATTCCAACCGACGAAGTTCCGCGAGGGCTACGACCAGGACGAGGTCGACGACTTCCTCGACGAGGTCGTGGTGGAGCTGCGTCGCCTGAACCAGGAGAACGAGGAGCTCAAGCAGCGCCTCGTCGCGAGCGAGTCCCGTATCGCCGAGTTGCAGCGCAGTGGCGCGCAGGCAGCCGGAGGCGCACCGACGCAGGCCGTTGCCGCTGTACCCGCGGTCGACACCGCCGAGCTCGACCGTCTCAAGCAGGAGAACGAGGAGCTCAAGGAGCGTCTCGCCGCTGCGCCGCAGGCCGCAGCCGCAGCGCCGGTCGACCCGAACAACGACCCCAACAGCACCAACAACCTGCTGCAGCTGGCTCGCCGTCTGCACGAGGAGCACGTCAAGGAGGGTCTCGAGAAGCGGGACGCACTCGTCGCCGAGGGTCACGCCACAGCGGCGCGCATCGTCGCGGAGGCCGAGTCCAAGCAGCGCGCTCAGATCAGTGCCCTCGACCAGGAGCGCGGCCTCCTCGAGAACCGCATCGACGAGCTCCGCACGTTCGAACGCGAGTACCGCCAGAAGCTGAAGGGTCTGATCGAGTCGCAGCTGCGTGAGCTCGACAACTCGTCCGTCGCGGGCACGGGAAGCTACGCCGCCACGGCGTCGAGCGGCCAGGGCACCCCCGCGCCGGTGGGAGCAGCACAGGGCGGTTCCTCGGTTCCGGCGCCGGTTTCCGCCTCCGGAGCAGCAGACTCGGGAAACCAGGACAAGGCACAGACGCCCCCGACGTTCCAGGGCTTTGGAGCCTAGCCCCTCCCGGAGCAAGGTCAGCGTCCGGGCGCTGGTGATCCTGGCCATCGTCGCGCTCGTCGTGTACCTGGTCGACCAGATCGCCAAACTGCTGGTCGTCGCCAACCTCTATGAGGGTCAGCGGGTCCAGGTGCTCGGACAACTGCTTCAGTTCAACTTCGTCAAGAACCCCGGCGCCGCCTTCTCGATCGGCAGTGGATCCACCTGGATCTTCTCCATCGTGGGCGTCGGGGTCCTCGGCTTCGTGATCTGGTACGCACCGCGCATCCGGTCGACCGCCTGGGCTGTGCTGTTCGGCCTGCTGCTCGGCGGCCTGCTCGGCAACCTGACCGATCGCCTCTTTCGGGAGCCGGGCTTCGGGGTGGGCCATGTGGTCGACTTCCTCCAGATCCCGCTGCTTCCCGCGATCTTCAACATGGCCGACGTCGCGATCGTCTCGAGCATGGCGCTCTTCCTGATCCTGACCATCCGCGGTGTGGGACTCGACGGCAAGAGCAGCGCCGAGGTCGAGGACGAGGTCGCCGACGGCGTGCTTGAGACCGATCCGGAGGTGGGTACGGCGACGGATGCGCGTACGGAGACGGATGCGAAGACGGGCGCGCCCGATGCGGCCGGCCGTCCGGAAGAGAAGCCGCACCCGTAGGCATGGAGTCCCGCAGTTTTCCCATCCCTGACGGTCTCGAGGGTTCACGTGTCGACGCAGGCCTTGCCAAGCTGCTCGGGTTCTCCCGCAGCTTCTCTGCCGAGATCGCCGAGGCAGGCGGTGTCACGGTCGACGGACGTCCCGTCGACAAGTCGGACAGGTTGACCGCCGGCGGCTGGCTCGAAGTGAGCTGGCAGCCGAAAGAAGAGGTCAGGATCGTTCCGATCCCGGTGCCCGAGCTCACGATCGTGCACGATGACGACGACATCGTCGTGATCGACAAGCCGGTCGGAGTCGCCGCGCATCCGTCGGTCGGCTGGACGGGTCCGACGGTCCTCGGCGCTCTGGCCGCGGCCGGATTCCGTATCTCCACCTCCGGCGCGGCCGAGCGTGCGGGAATCGTGCACAGGCTGGATGCCGGGACGAGCGGTCTGATGGTCGTCGCGAAGTCGGAGCATGCGTACACCGTGCTGAAGCGCGCGTTCCACGACCGCACGGTCGAGAAGATCTATCACGCGGTCGTCCAGGGTCATCCGGACCCGCTCGTCGGCACGATCGACGCGCCCATCGGCCGGCATCCCAAGAGCGACTGGAAGTTCGCCGTGATCGCCGATGGCAAGCCGTCGGTGACGCACTACGAGACCATCGAGGCCTTCCCTGCCGCGAGCCTGCTCGAGATCCACCTGGAGACCGGTCGCACACACCAGATCCGGGTGCACATGGCCGCGCAGAGACACCCGTGCGTCGGCGATGCGATGTACGGCGCAGACCCGACCCTGTCGGCGAAGCTCGGTCTCACCCGGCAGTGGTTGCATGCCGTGCAGCTCGCCTTCGCGCATCCCGCGACCGGTGACTGGGTCACCTTCACGACGGGCTATCCGGACGATCTGCAAAACGCGTTGGATGTGCTGCGCGCCTGAGTCTTCTGTCGCCCGTCCGTCGTAGTCTTTTAACTCACACCCCAGCCTCAGACGGAGATCCATTTGTCCTCAAGCGGCGACTCGTTCGTTCACCTCCACGTCCACAGCGAGTACTCCATGCTGGACGGTGCGGCGCGCATCAAACCGCTCGTCGACGCGGCGGTCGAGCAGGGGATGCCTGCGGTCGCGGTCACCGACCACGGCAACATGTTCGGCGCGTTCGATTTCTGGCGCACGGCGACGGATGCGGGTATCAAGCCGATCATCGGAACCGAGGCGTACCTGACGCCGGGAACCCACCGCACGGACCGCACACGCATCCGCTGGGGTAATGGTGGCGGTGACGACGTCTCCGGTTCCGGTGCTTACACGCACATGACGATGTTCGCGGCCACCACCGAGGGCATGCACAACCTGTTCCGCATGTCGTCGAAGGCGTCGACCGAGGGCTACTACTTCAAGCCCCGCATGGACAGGGAATTGCTCAACACCTATTCGTCGGGCATCATCGCGACCACGGGATGCCCGTCGGGCGAGGTGCAGACGCGCCTCCGCCTCGGCCAGTACGACGAGGCCAAGAAGGCGGCCGCCGAGTTCCGCGACATCTTCGGCAAGGAGAACTTCTTCGCCGAGATCATGGATCACGGCCTGGGCATCGAGCGTCGCATCATGTCAGACCTCCTCCGGCTGGCGAAGGAGCTCGACCTCCCACTCGTCGCGACGAACGACCTGCATTACACGCACGCGAGCGACGCGGCGAGCCACGCGGCGCTGCTGTGCGTGCAGTCCGGATCGACGCTCGACGATCCGAACAGGTTCAAGTTCGACGCCGACGAGTTCTATCTGAAGTCGGCCGAGCAGATGCGTCAGCTCTTCCGCGACCATCCCGACGCGTGCGACAACACGCTCGCCATCGCCGAGCGCTGCGACGTGAAGTTCGACACGTCCGCCAACTACATGCCGCGGTTCCCGGTGCCGGAGAGCGAGACGGAGCAGAGCTGGTTCGTCAAGGAGGTCGAGAAGGGCCTCCACGAGCGCTACCCCGGTGGCATCACCGAGGAGGTGCGCAAGCAGGCGGACTACGAGATCGGCGTGATCTCGCAGATGGGGTTCCCCGGCTACTTCCTCGTCGTCGCCGACTTCATCAACTGGTCGAAGCGCAACGGCATCCGCGTCGGACCCGGCCGTGGTTCCGGTGCCGGTTCGATGGCGGCATACGCGATGCGCATCACCGATCTCGATCCGCTGCGGCACGGGTTGATCTTCGAGCGGTTCCTCAACCCCGATCGTGTCTCGATGCCCGACTTTGACGTCGACTTCGACGACCGGCGTCGCGGCGAGGTCATCAAGTACGTGACCGAGAAGTACGGCGAGGAGCGCGTCGCCCAGATCGTCACGTACGGAACCATCAAGGCAAAGCAGGCACTCAAGGACTCGTCGCGAGTGCTCGGGTTCCCCTTCGGCATGGGAGACAAGCTCACGAAGGCGATGCCGCCGCCCGTCATGGGCAAGGACATCCCTCTCACCGGGATCTTCGACAAGGAGCACCCGCGCTACAAAGAGGCGGTGGACATCCGCGCCGTCGTCGAGACCGATCCCGAAGCGAAGACGGTGTTCGACACAGCACTCGGCCTGGAGAACCTGAAGCGCCAGTGGGGTGTGCACGCGGCGGGCGTCATCATGTCGTCCGACCCGCTGATCGACATCATCCCGATCATGAAGCGCGAACAGGACGGCCAGATCGTCACGCAGTTCGACTACCCGGCGTGCGAGTCCCTCGGACTCATCAAGATGGACTTCCTGGGGCTGCGCAACCTCACGATCATCAACGACGCGCTCGACAACATCGAGGCGAACCGCGGTGAGAAACTCGTGCTCGAAGATCTCGAGCTCGACGACAGAGCGGCGTACGACCTGCTCTCGCGCGGTGACACGCTCGGCGTGTTCCAGCTCGACGGTGGTCCGATGCGCTCCCTGCTGCGGCTGATGAAGCCGGACAACTTCGAAGACATCTCGGCGCTCATCGCGCTCTACCGTCCCGGTCCCATGGGCGCGAACTCGCACACGAACTACGCTCTGCGAAAGAACGGCCTGCAGGAGATCACGCCGATCCATCCGGAGCTGGCAGAACCGCTCGCCGAGATCCTCTCCACCAGCTACGGCCTGATCATCTATCAGGAGCAGGTCATGGCGATCGCTCAGAAGGTGGCCGGGTTCTCACTCGGCCAGGCCGACATCCTGCGTCGGGCGATGGGCAAGAAGAAGAAGTCGGAACTGGACAAACAGTTCGCCGGCTTCGCCGAGGGCATGCAGTCCAACGGGTACTCGATGGATGCGGTCAACAAGCTCTGGGAGATCCTGCTCCCGTTCTCCGACTACGCGTTCAACAAGGCCCACTCCGCTGCGTACGGAGTTATCTCCTACTGGACCGCGTACCTCAAGGCGCACTATCCCGCCGAGTACATGGCCGGCCTCCTGACGAGCGTCGGCGACTCGAAGGACAAGATGGCGCTTTACCTCAACGAGTGCCGGCGTATGGGCATCCAGGTGCTCCCGCCCGACGTCAACGAGTCGATCGGGTACTTCGCGGCCGTCGGCACCGACATCAGGTTCGGTCTCGGTGCGGTGCGCAACGTCGGCTCCAACGTGGTCGACGGCATCCGGCAGGCGCGCGAGGAGAAGGGCCGGTTCGAGAGCTTCCACGACTTCTTGAGCAAGGTCCCGATCCACGCGACGAACAAGCGCACCGTCGAGTCGCTCATCAAAGCCGGTGCGTTCGACTCCCTGGGCGCGACACGACGTTCGCTCGTCGAGGTCCACGAGGATGCGGTCGAGTCCGCGGTAAAGATCAAGCGCAACGAGGCCAACGGCGACGTCGGGTTCGATTTCGACAGCCTGTGGGGCGACGACGAGCAGGAGGCCACGCAGCATCACATCCCGCAGCGTCCCGAGTGGGCGAAGCGCGACAAGCTCGCGTTCGAGCGGGAGATGCTCGGGCTGTATGTGTCCGATCACCCCCTTGCCGGTCTCGAACTGCAGCTGGCCAAGCTGCAGAGCACGTCGATCGCCGATCTGGTGGCGTCCGACACGGTGCAGGACGGTGAGACGGTGACCATCGCGGGCCTCGTGACCGGTGTGCAGCATCGGGTGGCGAAGGCATCCGGAAACCAGTACGGCATGATCACGGTCGAGGACTTCGGCGGTGAGATCACCGTCATGTTCATGGGCAAGGCCTACCAGGAGTACGCGCCGTCACTGCAGGGGGACTCGATCGTCGTCGTCCGCGGACGCGTGAGCATGCGCGACGACGGCATGAACCTTCACGCCTTCAGCCTGACGACACCCGACCTGGGACAGGCGCTGGGCACGGGACCGCTCCTCATCACGATGCCCGATCAGCGGGCGACCACCGACACGGTCACCGCGTTGAGCGAGGTTCTCGCCCGTCACGCCGGGGACAACGAGGTGCGGCTGCGATTGGTGAAGGGGCAGGTCGCCCGCGTGTTCGAGGTGCCGAAGCCGGTCACTGTCAGCGCGGACCTCTTCGGCGAGCTGAAAGGTCTGCTCGGTCCGAACTGCCTCGTGTAGGCGTCGGCTAGGCGGAAGCGCCGGGAGCGAGGTAGCGACGCTCGTGGTACAGCAGGGCTTCGTCGTCGTCGCCGAGCCCGCCCTCCTCGATCTGCACGATGACCACAGCGTTGTTGTGCACGTGCACCCGCTCGACGATGCGTCCGATCATCCAGCTCGTCACATCCTTGATGATCGGGAGTCCGTGCGGTCCGCGGTACCAGTGATCGCCGTCGAACCTCGTGGCGTTGTCTCCGGCCAGCTTCTCTGCGACATCGCGATTGCGCACCCCGAGCATGTGGATGACGACGCGATCGGTCTCGGCGATCGCAGGCCAGCTGGAGGCGGATCGGGCGATGTTGAACGTCGCCAGAGGGGGCACAGCGGCAAGGGAAGCGAGCGAGGTCGCGGTGAACCCGACGGGTGTCCCATCGGGGGTGAGCGCCGTGACGATGGCCACTCCGGCGGCGTGGCGCCGGAAAGACTGGCGGAACGCCGCGAGATCGTCGGTCACGTCGAGCGCTGTCGAGGCGTCGGGCCGCTGGTCGCGGGGAGCTGGCGAATTGTTCATACGTAGGCATCAAGCACGGAGGGACTCCCGGATATTCCTGAGCGGATAGGCTGGATGCGCCATGATGCAGACCATTGATCTCCGCGGAATCCAGCCTACCCGCGCTGCCTTCGCCCGCCTCGTCCCTCGTCCCGTCGTCGACGTCGAGGTCGCTCTGGAGGTGGCCGCTCAGTTGATCGACGACGTCCGTGAGCACGGCGCGTCGGCGCTCTCGGAGCAGGCGGAGCGCTTCGACGGTGTCGTCCCGCCCGCGATCCGTGTTCCCGGGAGTGACATCGAAGCCGCCGTCACAGCACTCCCGGCTGCGGTCAGGGATGCGCTGGAGGAGGCCATCGACCGCGTGCGTCAGGCCACGAAGGCCCAGGTGCCCCCGACGATCGAGACAAGCATCGCCCCGGGCGCCACGATCGTGCAGCGCTGGCAGCCGGTCGAGCGTGCCGGTCTGTACGTTCCCGGCGGAAAGGCCGCATACCCGTCGAGTGTCGTCATGAACGCCGTCCCCGCGCAGGTCGCCGGGGTCGCATCCGTCGCCTTGGCGAGCCCGCCTCAGCGCGAGTTCGGGGGAGGGGTGCACCCGGCCATCCTCGGGGCCGCCGGTCTGCTCGGCATCGATGAGATCTATGCGATGGGCGGAGCCGGTGCGATCGGTGCCCTCGCGTGGGGCGTCGAGGAGATCGGGCTCGAACCCGTGCAGGTCATCACCGGCCCTGGCAACATCTACGTCGCCGCTGCGAAGCGCGTCGTGCGCGGGCAGGCCGGCATCGACTCCGAGGCGGGCACCACCGAGATCCTCGTGATCGCGGATGCGGATGCCGACCCAGGCTTCGTCGCCGCCGATCTCGTGAGCCAGGCCGAGCACGACGAGGCCGCAGCCAGCGTTCTGGTGACGGACAGTCCCGACTTCGCCCGTCGCGTGATCGGTGAGCTGGAGGCGCTCGTCACCGCGACGAAGCACTCCGCCCGGGTACGCACCGCCCTCTCCGGACAACAGTCGGCGATCGTGCTCGTCGACGACCTGACCGCGGCAGCATCGTTCAGCAACGCCTACGGACCCGAGCACCTCGAGATCCAGACACGCGATCCGGATGCCGTGCTCGCGCTCATCGAGAGCGCTGGTGCGATCTTCCTGGGCGCGCACTCCCCGGTGAGCCTGGGCGACTACCTCGCCGGATCGAACCACGTGCTGCCGACGGGAGGGCAGGCGCGCTTCTCCTCCGGTCTCGGCGCGTATTCGTTCCTCCGTCCTCAGCAGGTGATCCGCTACGACCGGCCGGCGTTGAACGGGGTCGCGGAGCGCATCCTGGCGCTCTCCGCCGCCGAAGATCTCCCGGCGCACGGTGAGGCCGTGACCGCCCGCTTCCCCCGCTGAGCCCGCGACCTCCCCGACCCGCGGGGAGTGGGGTTTTACCGGCTAGAATCGAGCCACCATGTTCTGCCCCTTCTGCCGTCATCCGGACTCTCGTGTCATCGATTCCCGTACGAGCGACGATGGACTCTCCATCCGGCGCCGCAGGCAGTGCCCCGAATGCGGCCGCCGCTTCAGCACCACCGAGACGGCGAGCCTCAGCGTGATCAAGCGCAGCGGCGTGGCGGAGCCGTTCAGCCGCGAGAAGATCGTGCTCGGCGTTCGCAAGGCCTGCCAGGGCCGGCCTGTCACGGATTCGGATCTTGCGGTGCTCGCCCAGAAGGTCGAGGAGACGATCCGTTCGACGGGTGCGTCGCAGATCGAGGCCAACGACATCGGTCTGGCCATCCTGCCTCCGCTCCGCGAGCTCGACGAGGTCGCCTACCTGCGCTTCGCCAGTGTGTACCAGGGGTTCGACTCACTGGACGACTTCGAAGAGGCGATCACTCAGCTTCGTGTCGAGCACCACGGTGCTCCGGTCGACGCTCAGGCCTGACCCGGGCATGTATCGCGCTCTCTTCACGCTCGTCCTGTCGAAACTCGATCCCGAACGGGCACATCACCTGGCCTTCCTCGTCGTCAAGGCGCTTCCCATCCTGGGGTTCGGCCGACTCGTGCGCCGTCTCACGGCACCGCATCCGTCGCTCGCCGTCGACGCGCTCGGTCTGAGGTTCGACTCACCGTTCGGTGTGGCAGCCGGCTTCGACAAAGACGGCGAGGGCGTGATCGGCCTCGGTCAGCTCGGATTCGGACATGTCGAGGTGGGCACGTTGACCGCTAAAGCGCAGCCCGGCAACGACAAACCCCGGCTGTTCCGGCTCATCCCCGACCGTGCGGTGATCAACCGGATGGGGTTCAACAATCGCGGTGCGAGCGAAGCGGCAGCGCGCCTGACGAAGATCGCGGCCAAGACTTCGCGACCCGTCCTCGGCGTGAACATCGGCAAGAGCCGTGTCGTCGACGTCGACGATGCGACAGCGGACTACCTCGAGAGCGCTCGCGCGCTCGCTCCCGTCGCCGACTACCTCGTGGTCAATGTCAGCTCGCCGAACACCCCCGGTCTTCGCGGGCTCCAGGAACTGGAGCTGCTCGCTCCGCTCCTGACCGCGGTCAAGGAGGTCGCGGGGACCGTTCCCCTTCTGGTGAAGATCGCGCCCGATCTCTCCGACGACGAGGTGCGCAAGATCGCCGAACTCGTCGTGCGGCTCGACCTGGCGGGGATCATCGCGACCAACACCACGATCTCCCGCGAGGGTCTGACGACCCCTCCCGACATCGTCGAAGCTGCGGGCGCCGGCGGTCTGTCCGGAGCTCCGCTCGCCAAGCGTTCGCTCGAGGTGTTGACGCTCATCCGTGAGCACGTGCCCGCCGAGTTATGCGTCATCTCGGTCGGCGGTGTCGAGACCGCCGACGATGTCCGTCGGCGTCTGGATGCGGGAGCGACTCTCGTTCAGGGGTACACGGCTTTCCTCTACCGCGGTCCGCTCTGGGCGCGCAGCATCAATCGAGGGCTGGCCAAGCGCGCCTAGCTGTACCCAGCCGTGCGCAGCCGTACCTAACGTGCGTCAGGCGGTATCAGCGCTCCGGGGTGCCCTGGTGGAAGCGCAGACGCCACCGGCCGCTGTCACGCAGCCAAAGAGAGCTCCTCAGCGACGCGCCCCGATCATCCGTGGTGCGCATCGTCAGCAGCACTGTGTCGGGTGACAGGCGATCGCTGCCGAGGAGCTCGAGCTCGACGTTCGCGGTTTCCTCTTCCGAGAGCGACTGGACGATCGCCTCGCGACCCCAGAGGCGTCCGGACCGCCCGATCTCCGCGAAGTCGGGGTGGAGCAGCGCGGCGAGACGCGATGGGTCCGCACGCACCGCGGGTTCCAGCAGCTCGCGTTCGAGTCGCAGCACGACCTCTTCGTCGCTCTCATCGATCACTTCGTCGACACCGAAGAGGTCGAGCTCGATCGCAGCGGCGACGGGAGCGGGTTCCTCCGAGGTCGTGTCCTCGATGACCTCGCCCCTGTCATCCGCTCGCACCACACCCGGCCAGCCCGGACCGATCGGGATGGGCTCATCGTTCTGGTAGGCCGTGGCGACGGCTCTGGCGCGAACGTCGGCGGCCTCGTTGAGCTCGTGACCGGCGTGACCCTTCACCCACTCGAAGGTGTACCGACGTCCGTGGGTCGCCCGGTCGAGTCGCTCGAGCAGCTCGCGGTTGAGCACGGGGGAGCCGTCGGCCTTGCGCCAGCCCTTCCGCTTCCAGCCCGGCATCCATTTCGTCACCGCGTTGATGACGTACTGGCTGTCGCACAGGATGCGGAGATCCTCGTCGAGGTGCGCCGTCGATTCGAGCAGGTCGACCACTGCCATCAGCTCGCCCTGGTTGTTCGTGCCGTGCGGCCATCCGCCGGCCGCCCATCTGGTGTCGTCGACGTACCAGGCCCATCCGGCCGGACCGGGATTGCCGAGGGCGGAGCCGTCGGCGGCTGCAACGATCGTCACGGTCAGCTGGGGTACTGGCCGCGCTTGACCTGCGGCTTGGGCAGACGGATGACGCGCAGCTGCAGTGCGCGCATGGCCGCATACCAGCGCACGCCCTTCTCGACCTTGGAGACGCCGAACTTCTCGCCGAGCTTGCGGCGCACGATGAAGCCGAGGATGAAGCAGTCGATCACCGCGACGGCGAAGAAGGCCCAGAGAGCGAGCAAGCCGTAGACCTGGAACAGTCCGGGAAGGAACGAGAGCACGATGACGAGCAGCATCACGGGAATGAGGAACTCGCCGATGTTCAATCGCGCGTCGACGTAATCGCGAACGTAGCGGCGCTGGGGACCGCGGTCGCGCACGGTGAGGTAGCGATCGTCGCCGGCCGCCATGCCCACTCGTGCCTTCTCGCGGGCTTCCTGCGTCTTGACGCGCGCCTGACGGGCCGCTTCCTTGCGGTCCTCCGGAACGAGCGGACGCTTGTTGGCGGCCTCGCGCTCCCGGCGGGTCGGCGTGGGGGCGCCTTTGCCCTGCCGCAGCCGCTCGGCGGTCTCTTCTACGGTCTCGACGGCGGGTTCCGCTGCCGCGTCAGACTGGGGGTTCTCTCGTTTTGCCAACGTATAAGCCTTCGATCGTGGGGTCGGCTTAAGATTACCGTCATGACCAACACTCAGCAGACGCCGCCCACCGAACCCACAGAAGTAGAGCAAGCCGTTCGGTCGAGCGTCGAAGCCGGGCTGCCGTCGACGATCGCGGATCTCGGCGCGTTGGTGCGCATCCCTTCGGTGTCCTGGTCGGCTTTCGACCCGGCGAACGTGGCGAGGACGGCAGCCGCCGTCGCCGCCCATTTCGAGGCGACGGGAGCGTTCGACAGCGTGTCGGTCAGGCAGGCGCCGATCGGCGACGGCGACGAGCTGGGCCAGCCCGCTGTGCTCGCCACGCGTCGTGCGAAGAACGGCAGGCCGACCGTGCTGCTGTACGCCCACCACGACGTGCAGCCCCAGGGCGATGAAGAGAACTGGGACACCCCTCCCTTCGAACCGACCGTTCGGGGCGATCGGCTGTACGGCCGCGGCGCCGCAGACGACAAGGCCGGCGTGATGGTGCACATCGCCACCGTCAGGGCGCTGGTCGAGGCGCTCGGACCCGATTTCGATCTCGGCATCGCCGTGTTCATCGAGGGCGAGGAGGAGTTCGGCTCCCGGTCGTTCTCGAACTTCCTCGAGCAGAACAAGGAGGCACTGGCCGCCGACGCGATAATCGTCGCGGACTCGGACAACGTCGATGTCGACACTCCTGCGCTCACGGTCTCGCTTCGCGGCAACGTGACCTTCCGCCTCACGGTCTCGACGCTGGAGCACGCCTCGCATTCCGGGATGTTCGGCGGCGCTGCACCGGATGCCATGCTCGCGCTGGTCAAGCTGCTCGCCACTCTTCACGACGAGAACGGCTCTGTGGCGGTCGAGGGACTCACGTCGCGCGTCGACGGTGGGGAACCCCCGGCATACCCGGACGAGCAGTTGCGCGAGGAGGCAGCGCTCCTCGACGGCGTGACTCCGATCGGAACCGGCCCCATTCTGTCGCGCCTGTGGTTCCAGCCGACCATCACGGTCACCGGAATCGATGCGCCGAGCGTCGCGAACGCCTCGAACACCTTGCTGCCCAGCGTGTCGGTGCGCATCAGTGCGCGCATCGCTCCGGGACAGACCGCGAAAGACGCGTACGCCGCGCTCGATCGCCACCTCCGTGCCAACGCGCCGTTCGGTGCGCACATCCGGATCGACGACGTCGACATGGGTGACCCCTTCCTCGTCGACACCGACGGCTGGGCCGCCACCGAGGCCAAGCAGGCGATGACGGATGCGTGGGGCAGGGAGGCCGTCGAGACCGGGATCGGGGGAAGCATCCCGTTCATCGCGGATCTCGTGCGCGAATTCCCGAGCGCTCAGATTCTGGTGACGGGTGTCGAGGATCCTGACACGCGCGCGCACAGTCCGAACGAATCGCTCCACCTCGGCGTGTTCAAGCGGGCGATCCTCTCCGAGGCGCTCCTGCTCGCCCGACTCGACCGCCGCTCGGAATGAACTCGACGGACTTTGAGTTTTCCGACGTAGAATCGTCGCAGATTTCCCATCAGCAATCGCATCCTTGTGAGGAGTGCCATGACCGACACAACACTGACCGCCACGAAGGCCCACGGGGTCGGGCTCACCGAACAGGCCGCCGGCAAGGTGAAGAGCCTGCTCGCGCAGGAGGGTCGTGACGACCTGCGACTCCGCGTCGCCGTGCAGCCGGGCGGATGCTCCGGCCTGATCTACCAGCTGTACTTCGACGAGCGCATGCTCGACGGAGACGCCACCGTCGACTTCGACGGCGTCGAGGTCATCGTCGACAAGATGAGCGTGCCGTATCTCGACGGTGCCAACATCGACTTCGAAGACACCATCCAGAAGCAGGGTTTCACCATCGACAACCCGAACGCGTCGGGAAGCTGCGCCTGTGGAGATTCCTTCCACTAGAGCGTTTCCATAGCACAGAATCGAGAAAGGGCCGCCCGTTCGGGCGGCCCTTTCTGGTTCGTTGCGGCGCGTGTGGCGGAGTAGGGTAGAAGAGATCAAATACAGTTCCATGTGAACTGTCCATGAGTCTCTGAAAGGTCACCGGTGCGTCACAATCGCCGTCTCCGATGGGCTGCTATTCCGATCGCAGCGTCACTCGCAATCGTCCTTGCCGGGTGCACACAGGCGCAGCTGAACGGATTCCTGCCCGGGTTCGTCGACGGCAAGCAGCCTGTCACCAACCACACCGAGCGGATCAGCGGCCTGTGGGTCACCAGCTGGATCGTCCTCCTCATCGTCGGCGTCATCGTGTGGGGACTCATCATCTTCGCCGTGATCGTCTACCGCCGGCGCAAGGGACAGACCGGCCTGCCGGTGCAGATGCGCTACAACATGCCGATCGAGATCTTCTACACGATCGTTCCGCTCATCCTGGTGCTCGGCTTCTTCGCCTTCACCGCCCGCGACCAGAACGCCATCGAGAAGCCGTACGCCAAGCCCGACCTCACCATCCAGGTCTACGCGAAGCAGTGGGCATGGGACTTCAACTACGTCGACGACAACGTCTACGACCCGGGTGTGCAGGTGCAGCCCGACGACAACAGCGCGACACCCGGCTCGGTGCAGGAGGGCGAGATCCCGACCCTGTACCTGCCCGAGAACAAGAAGATCACGATCCTGCTGAACTCACGCGACGTGATCCACTCGTTCTGGGTACCGGCGACGCTGTACAAGAAAGACATCATCCCCGGTCAGACCAACAAGATGTACTTCGAGACGACGGGCCGTACGGGCACGTTCGTGGGCAAGTGCGCCGAGCTCTGCGGCGAGTACCACTCCGCGATGCTGTTCAATCTGAAGATCGTTCCGCAAGCGGAGTACGACGCCCACATCCAGAGCCTGCGCGACCAGGGCTTCGAAGGCCAGTTGGGCTCCGAGTACGACCGCAACACCAACCTGCCCGGAACGGGCGCACCAAAGGGTAACGAGTAGGGCATCCACGAATGACGACTACAGCACCGGCTCCCGCGGCGACCACCGCCCCCGCCCCGAAGGCGAATCCCGTCTTCGGCGCAAACCAGGTGGAGCGCAAGGGCAACATCCTCGTGAACTACATCACGTCGACCGATCACAAGACCATCGGGTACATGTACCTGATCTCGTCGTTCATCTACTTCCTGATCGGCGGCGTCATGGCGCTGATCATCCGTGCCCAGCTCTTCGAGCCGGGCCTGCAGGTCGTGCAGACCAAGGAGCAGTACAACCAGCTATTCACCATGCACGGCACGATCATGCTGCTGATGTTCGCGACGCCACTGTTCGCAGGCTTCGTGAACGTGCTGATGCCGCTGCAGATCGGTGCTCCCGATGTGGCGTTCCCGAGGCTCAACGCACTGGCTTACTGGTTCTACTCGTTCGGTAGCCTCATCGCCGTCGCCGGATTCCTCACCCCGCAGGGTGCCGCCTCGTTCGGCTGGTTCGCCTACGCGCCACTCTCGAGCACGACGTTCTCTCCGGGAGTAGGAGGCAACCTCTGGGTCGTGGGACTCGGACTCTCCGGTTTCGGAACGATCCTCGGTGCGGTGAACTTCATCACCACGATCATCACGATGCGCGCCCCGGGCATGACCATGTTCCGCATGCCGATCTTCACCTGGAACGCGCTCGTCACCTCGATTCTCGTTCTGATGGCATTCCCGGTTCTGGCGGCCGCGCTGTTCGCACTCGCCGCCGACCGTGTCTTCGACGCTCACATCTACGACGCCGCCAACGGTGGAGCACTGCTGTGGCAGCACTTGTTCTGGTTCTTCGGGCATCCCGAGGTCTACATCATCGCGTTGCCGTTCTTCGGAATCGTGTCCGAGATCTTCCCGGTCTTCAGTCGTAAGCCGATCTTCGGCTACAAGACGCTCATCTATGCCACCATCTCGATCGCCGCACTGTCCGTCACGGTGTGGGCGCACCACATGTACGTCACCGGCTCGGTTCTGCTGCCGTGGTTCTCGCTGATGACGATGCTGATCGCTGTGCCGACGGGTGTGAAGATCTTCAACTGGATCGGCACGATGTGGCGCGGTTCGCTGACGTTCGAGTCACCGATGCTGTGGTCGATCGGCTTCCTCATCACCTTCACCTTCGGTGGTCTGACCGGTGTGATCCTGGCATCCCCTCCGCTCGACTTCCACGTGTCCGACACCTACTTCGTGGTCGCGCACTTCCACTACGTCGTGTTCGGAACCGTCGTGTTCGCGATGTTTGCCGGGTTCTATTTCTGGTGGCCCAAGTGGACGGGCAAGATGCTCAACGACCGTCTGGGCAAGTGGCACTTCTGGCTGCTGTTCATCGGCTTCCACACCACGTTCCTCGTGCAGCACTGGCTGGGCGTCGTCGGAATGCCCCGTCGCTATGCGACCTACCTTCCGACCGACGGCTTCACCTGGATGAACCAGCTCTCCTCCATCGGAGCCGGCATCCTGGCGATCTCGATGATCCCGTTCTTCGTCAACGTGTACCTCACGGCTCGCAATGCGCCCAAGGTCACAGTGAACGACCCGTGGGGTTACGGGCGGTCGCTCGAATGGGCGACGAGCTGCCCGCCGCCACGGCACAACTTCACATCGATCCCGCGCATCCGTAGCGAGTCCCCGGCGTTCGACCTGAACCATCCGGAGGCCGGCATCCCGATCGGAATCGGACCGGCGAAGGATGCTCCCGACGCACCCACGGTCGACCTCGACAGCGAGAAGGTGAAGTAGACCCATGAGAGCAAACGCAATCCTCTTCTGGATCCTCGCCGCCTTCTTC
>Ga0256911_1000065_pt1 | contig 33758 bp, 27 predicted proteins | sample MC6MC0764MT_FD_190197 | JGI IMG/M metagenome (GOLD analysis project Ga0256911, IMG submission 190197) | Metatranscriptome of enriched soil aggregate microbial communities from Iowa State University, Ames, United States - MC6-MC0764-MT... | ecosystem: Environmental > Terrestrial > Soil >...
GCCGCAGGCACCGCATCCGTCGGACCCGCCGCCCGCTTGGGGAGAGCCGCAGCCGCCGGTGGAACCGCAGCCGCCCGTCGGGCAGCCGGAACCTCCGACGGCGCCGCCGAACGCGTCCTGACCGTCGTCGTAGGCGCCTAGCCGCGGAGGCGCTGTACCCAGGCCTCGACGTCGTCCGCGGTGCGCGGGATGGCGATGGACAGGTTCTCCGCACCGTCGTCGGTGACCAGGATGTTGTCCTCGATGCGCACCCCGATGCCTCGGAAGCGCTCGGGCACCGTCAGATCGTCGGGCTGGAAATACAGACCGGGTTCGATCGTGAAGACCATTCCGGGTTGCAGCACGCCGTCGAGATACAGCTCGCGACGGGCTTGAGCGCAGTCGTGCACGTCCAGGCCGAGGTGGTGGCTCGTGCCGTGGACCATGTACCGGCGGTGATGCTGATTCTCCGGCAGCAGAGCTTCGTCGGCCGACACCGGCAAGAGGCCCCACTCCGCTGTGCGGCGCGCGATCACGCCCATCGCCGTCGCGTGGATCTCGCGGAACCGGATGCCCGGGCGCACGATCGCGAACGCCGCATCCGCCGCCTCGCGCACGGCCTCGTAGACGAGTCGCTGCGTCTCGGTGAACGTGCCGTCGATCGGGAACGTGCGCGTGATGTCGGCGGTGTAGTAGCTGTCGACCTCGACCCCGGCATCCATCAGGATGAGGTCGCCCGGCACCACCGGACCGTCGTTCCGGGTCCAGTGCAGGATGCAGGCGTGGGGGCCGCTCGCCGCGATCGTGTCGTAGCCGACCGTGTTGCCATCGGCACGTGCTCGTCCGTTGAAGACGCCTTCGACGAGACGCTCGCCCCTCGGATGCGCCGTGATCCGGGCGAGATCGCCGATCACGTCGTCGAAGCCACGGGCCGTCGCCGCGACTGCAGCACGAAGCTCAGCCACTTCGAACGAGTCCTTGACCAGCCGGAGCTCAGACAGGTCGCGCGCGAGCCGGTCGTCGTCGGGATGCTCCTCCGCACTCGCGTCGTCACCGGCCGCGACCAGACGGAGAGCGTCGAGCTGGTCGGTGAGCAGGGCGTCGGCCTCTCGCACGATGAGCGTGTCGGCATCCGTCGCGTCGACGATCGCGTCGAGATCGGCGATGCCTCTCGTCGGCACGGCGAGATCGCCTGCGACCTGAGCGAGAGAAGGCCGAGGACCGATCCAGAACTCGCCGATCTCCGGGTTCGCGTAGAACTCGTCGGAATCGCGACCCGCGCGCTCACGGAAATAGAGCGTCGCCGCGTGTCCGTCGTCCGTCGGCTCAAGCACGAGCACACTGCCCGGCTCGGAGTCGGAGCCCCAACCCGTGAGATGGGCGAACGCCGAGTGCGCGCGGAACGCGTAGTCGGTGTCGTTCGACCTCTGCTTGAGTCGGCCCGCCGGGATGACGAGGCGCTTTCCGGGATACAGCTCGGAGATCCGCGCACGGCGTGCGGCTGCGAACGCGGCCTGCTCCCGTGCGTCGGGGATCTGCTCGGAACGATCCGCCCAACCGCTGCCGATGTACTCCTTGAAGCCGTCCGATCCCGGTGTGGTGGAGCGGTTCGACGTGGCGCGGGGCTCCGGTGCTGCGGTGGTCTGTTGACTGGTCGGCTGCGAAGACATGGCAATCATTCTCCCACTCCTAGGATGGACTGCATGGCTGATGTGCGGCGCTTCCGAGGTCCGGTCGACCTCCACACCCACTCCAGCGTTTCCGACGGCACCGAGACGCCGGCCGAGCTGGTGCGTGCAGCCGCCGTCGCCGGGCTGGGCACCGTCGCCCTCACCGACCACGACTCGACAGCGGGATGGCTCGACGCGGCCGCGACGAGCAGCGAGGTCGGGGTCACCGTCATCCCCGGGATGGAACTCAGCACGCGCATCGAGTTCGCCAGCGTGCACATGCTCGGCTACCTGTTCGATCCCACGAACGACGCTCTCGTCGCAGAGACACAGCGCATCCGCACCGGTCGGTTGAAGCGCGCCGAAGACATGGTCCGCCGCATCTCGGAGGACTACGACATCACGTGGGCGGATGTGATGGAGCAGGCGACGGAGGGAGCGACGGTCGGCCGTCCGCACATCGCGGACGCACTGGTCGCGCGCGGGTTCGCTCCCGATCGAAGCGCCGCGTTCGCGGGCATCCTGCACTGGCGTCGTGGCTACTACATGCCGCACTACGCTCCCGAGCCGCTGACCGGTGTCCGGCTCATCCGCGGCGCCGGCGGCGTACCGGTGCTCGCGCATCCGGGGACAGCCGGCCGCGGCCGGGTGATTCCCGACGACCGTCTCGCACGGCTCGTGGACGCCGGACTGTTCGGTCTCGAGATCGATCACCGCGAGAACACCCCTGACGGCCGCGAACGGCTCTTCGAGCTCGCGGCGAAATACGGGCTCGCGATCACCGGATCGAGCGACTACCACGGTGCAGGCAAACCGAACCGGCTCGGAGAGAACACGACGGCGCCGGATGTGCTCGATCGCATCATCGAAGAAGCGACAGGCGCGGCGCCCTTCTACGCATCCTGAGGTTTCGTGCTTAGCCTGGGGGCAGTGTGCCGACTGCGGTGCCGGGAGTACGAAGACGAGGTGACAGGTGCGGCGATCGATCTGGTCGAGCGGGATGGCATCGGCGACACTGGTCGCCGCGCTCGTCGTCTGCGCCGGCGTCGCTCCCGCCAGTGCCGACACTTCGTATCCGTCGTGGGATGAGGTCCAAGCCGCAAAAGCGAGCGCGTCCGCGACCCAGGCGGAGGTCGACCGGATCAACGGCGTGCTGAGTGCCCTTCAGACCGCGGCGAACGCGGCCGGTGACCTCGCGGTGAAGCGCGCGGGGGAGTACGGCGTCGCCCAGAACGCCCTGAAGAGCGCGACCCAGAAGGCCGACGAGCTGCAGAGCCGAGCCGATCAGGCCTCGGCTCAGGCGGACGTCCTCCGAGCGCAGAGCGGAAGGCTCGCATCCCAGCTCAGTCGAAACGGCGGCTCGGAGCTGTCGCTGCGGTTGTTCCTCTCGAGCAACGACGCGCACAACGCCTCTGCCCTGCTGTACCAGCTGGGCACCGTGTCGAAGCTCGGCGAGCAGGCCAGCACGCTGTTCGCATCCGCGAACGAGCAGAAGAACCTGGCCGCATCGCTCAGCCAGCAGGCCGAGTCGGCGAAGAAGGTACGAGACCAGCTCGCCGCAGAGGCACAGGCCGCCCTCGCCGCCGCACAATCGGCTCAGACGTCCGCTGAAGCCCAGCTCGCGAGCCAACAGCAGCACGCGTCGGTGATGTACGCGCAGCTCGCAGCGCTCAAGAACACGGCGGCGTCGGTCGAGCAGAAGTACGCGGAAGGCGTGGCGAAGGCCGCCGAAGAGGCTGCGGCAGGAAACGGGGACGCCGGCTCCGGCGGCGGCTGGGTCTCGGCGCCGTCGGACATGACCGTCGACCCGGCTGCAGCGCAGGCCTACGCCCAAGGACAGCTCGGCAACTACGGCTGGGGCGGCGACCAGATGGGCTGCCTGATCCGTCTCTGGAACCAGGAGTCCGGATGGCGGGCGAACGCCGTCAATCCGTCGAGCGACGCGTACGGCATCGCACAGGCGCTACCGCCCAGCAAGATGTCGACAGCTGGGTCCGATTGGCTCACGAATGCGAACACCCAGATCAACTGGGGACTGAACTACATCAGCGGCCGGTACGGCACCCCGTGCGGTGCATGGTCGCACGAGGTCGGCTACAACTGGTACTGATCTCAAGACCGGTACTGATCGCAAGCGACCGGCGGTGAACGCCGGTCGCTTCTCGACCGGCTCAGGTGGTGGGAGCGGCGGATGCTCCGCCGCGCGAACGACGTCGGCGACGAGGCGCGCTGTTGCCATCGTGGTGCTGTGAGCCGCCGCCGTCGTGGGTACCGCTCGCGTGCGAGGAGTCGCCGCCGGTGGTGGACTCGGAGGAACCCGAGGACGAGGTCGGTGCGCCCGCCGGTGCTCCGCCCCGCGTGCGACGACGTCGCTGGCCGCTGCGTTCGCCGGTGGTGGACTCGCCGTTCGACGGGGACCCCGTGCGGGTTCCGCCGCCCTGCCCCTGACGGCGCTGTGCACCGTCGGTCGACGGCGGCTTGACGGCCGGCGTGCTCTTGAGGCGGCCCTTCGATCCGGCCGGGATGTCGAGATCCTCGAAGAGGTGGGGGCTCGACGAGTAGGTCTCCACCGGGTCGGGCTGGCCCATCTCGAGTGCACGGTTGATGAGCGCCCACTTGTGCAGGTCGTCCCAGTCGACGAAGGTGACGGCGATTCCGGTCTTGCCGGCGCGACCGGTTCGACCCGCGCGGTGCAGGTAGGTGTCGTGGTCGTCGGGCACGGTGTGGTTGATCACGTGCGTGACGTCGTTGACATCGATACCGCGTGCGGCCACATCGGTGGCGATCAGGATGTCCTTCTTGCCGGCTTTGAAGGCCGCCATGGCGCGCTCGCGCTGTTCCTGGTTGAGATCGCCGTGAACGGCGGCGGCGTTGAAGCCACGGTCGTTGAGCTCTTCGACCAGTTTGGCTGCCGCGCGCTTGGTGCGCGTGAAGACGACGGTCTTTCCGCGGCCCTCGGCCTGCAGGATGCGGCCGATGACCTCATCTTTGTCGAGCGAGTGGGCGCGGTAGACGAGGTGCTTGATGTTGGCCTGTGTCAGGCCCTCATCGGGATCGGTCGCACGGATGTGCACCGGCCGCGTCATGAAGCGCCGGGCGAGCGCGACGATCGGTCCCGGCATCGTGGCCGAGAACAGCATGGTGTGCCGGGTCGCGGGAACCTGCTGGAAGATCTTCTCGATGTCGCTCAGGAAGCCGAGGTCGAGCATCTTGTCGGCCTCGTCGAGCACGACCTCCTGCACCTGCTTGAGGTCGAGGAGACGCTGACCGGCGAGGTCGAGAAGGCGGCCGGGTGTTCCGACGACGATCTGGGCGCCGGCCTTCAGCTGCTCGACCTGGCCTTCATAGGCCTTGCCGCCGTAGATGCTGACGACCTTGGTGGGACGGTTCGCGGTTGCGATCTCGAGGTCTTCGGCGACCTGTACGCACAGCTCGCGGGTGGGGACCACGACCAGCACCTTCACACCCGGCGCCGGATCGAGTCCGATGCGCTGGATGATCGGGAGACCGAAACCGAACGTCTTGCCGGTTCCCGTCTTCGCCTGGCCGATGATGTCCTGTCCGTCGAGCGCCAGCGGGATGGTCTGGGCCTGGATGGGGAAGGGTTCGACGATGCCCTTGGCAGCAAGGGCGTCGACCATGTCCTGGTCGATATTGAGTTCGGAGAAAGTCACAGATGTATGCCTGTCGATCGAGTACGGATGGGGCTACGCCCTGTTCTCGTCTCAGGCGCAGAGTCGTCGGTCCAACGCCGACGACATCATCAGCCTACTGGACCTCCCCGTTACACTGCTGTACGTGTCAACCTGGTTATCCCGACGTCGGCCTCCGGTCGAGCTTCCGCGCCTCCGTCCGAGGGAGACGCCGACCCAGGCGACCAGGATCGATCTGCACGATGTGATGCCGGATCTGCTTCCCTACCTGGGGCAGGCGGCCTATCTTCAGCTCGAGGCTTTCCAGACGCTCTCCCGGGTCGTCGGCGATGTCGACGACCTCTCGGCGAAGGAGAGCATCGCCGCCGCTGCCGGAGCGGCGCTCTCGAAGCATCAGGGCATCGCCGCGGAGATCCGTCGTCGCGGTGACGATCCGGCCGAGGTGATGCAGGCGTTCGCCGATGAGATCGACGGGTTCACCGTTCTGACCACGGGTTCCGACTGGCGGGAGACCCTTCTCGCGGTGCTCGTCACGAACGGACTTCTCGACGACTTCTTCATCCGGCTCGCCGTCGGACTGCCCGGCGATGTCGGGCCGCGTATCGGGCAGCTGCTCGGTTCGGACGGGGGTCAGGAGGGCGTGATGGATGTGCTCCGCACTGAGATCGGAGCCGATCCGACGCTCGCGTCCCGGCTCGCTCTCTGGGGACGCCGTCTGGTCGGAGACACGCTGCTCGTCGCGCGGTCCGCTCTTCATCTCTCGGGAAACACCGCGTCCGACGAGGAGCGCATCGAGCCGATCTTCACGGAGCTGATCGCAGCCCACACCCGTCGGATGGACGCGCTCGGGCTGACGGCGTAGCCGACGGGCGCGGCGCGCCTGCCTAGCGGGCGACGGCGCCCTTCGTCAGGTCTGCGAGGAGCCGGTCGTCATGTGTCGAGCGGATGCGGCCGACCGCCAGATCGACCACGGCGACGATGACCGCCGTACCGACCAGCGTGATCCACCAGATCCAGCCGCCGTTCCACTTCATGCCGGTCCAGGTGAGGGCGACCCAGAGTGCGCTCGCGACCATGACACCGATCGCCGGCATCAGCACGGAGCCGTGCGTATGACGGTTGGGCAGGAAATAGCGCGCGCCGAGTCCGAGAAGTGCGCCACCGAGGGCGACGAACAGGAGTTCCACGAGCCGGCTGCCTAGCCGACGAAGCCGATGCGGCGCGACTCGTCGCTGCCGATCTCGATGTAGGCGATCCCGGCGACCGGAACGAGGTACACCTTGCCCTTGTCGTCGGTGAGGCGGAGGAAGCCGTTGCCGCTCGTGAGCGAGGCCTGAGCCTGTTCGGCGATCTCGTCGACCGTCTGTGTCGACTCGAAGCTGAGCTCTCGGGGGGCGTTGACGATTCCGATGCGGATCTCCACGTGTGGTGCCTTTCGACTCTGTACCGGCGGTGTGAGTTCAGACTACGACACTGCGCACACGGCGCTGCGACGCGTTCTCTGTCGGCGGACGCCGGTAGCGTTCATGGCATGACGATCCGAGGTTTCCGGCCGCGCCAGGAGGCGCCCACCGACCGGATCGCCGTCTCCCTCGACGACTCGCAGCGTCAGGTTCTGACGCTTGCCGACGGTGTCTCGGCCGCCGTGCTCGGCGCGCCGGGAACGGGCAAGACGACCACACTCGTCGAGGCGCTCGCAGAGCGCGTGCTGGGCCGCGGCTACGCGACCGACGAGGTGCTCGCGCTCACCGCATCCCGGTCTTCGGCCACCCGGCTCCGCGACAGGCTCGCACTGCGGGTCGGCGTGCCGACGAACGGACCGCTCGCGCGCACGGCGACGTCGCTGGCCTTCCAGCTGGTGGGAGACAGAGTTCGTGCCGCGGTGCAGGAGCCGCCGCGGCTGCTCACCGGCGGTGAGCAGGACCAGATCATCGCCGAGTTACTCGACGGACACATCGAAGACGGCACCGGTCCCGCCTGGCCGGAGCCGCTCGGTCCCGAGGTACGTCTGCTGCGCGGCTTCCGTACGGAGCTGCGCGAGCTCATGGCCCGCTGCGTCGAGCACGGCGTCAGTCCGCGCAGACTCTCGGAGCTCGGCGCGATCACGGGACACGACGAGTGGCGTGCCGCTGCACGGTTCATCGATGAGTATCAACGGGTGGTCGACAGCTATCGCGGATCGTTCGTCGACTCCGCCGAGCTCATCGCCGAGGCGGTGACTGTCGTGAGGGGCGGGGGAGGCCCGAGACTGCGATTGCTTCTCGTCGACGATCTGCAGGAGTCGACGATCGCAACGCTCGGCCTTCTGCGCGCATTCGCCGCACGCGGCACCGCCGTGCTCGCTTTCGGCGACCCGGATGTGGCCTCCACGACATTCCGAGGAGCAGACGCCGCCTCGGTCGGGCAGCTGGATGCGCGTCTGGGCATCCCCGTGTCGCGGTTCGTGCTCTCCACCGCTCACCGTCAGACGCCGGGTCTGCGTGCGCTGACATCGGCTGTCACCGAGCGGATCGGTGCAGCGGCTGCCGGCGTACAGCGACTTGCCGAGGCCGGGAGACCGCAACGCCACGACCCGCCGGCCGACTCGTCGCGTCGTTCCGAGATCGTGCGCATCGAGGCGACGTCGGCTCCCACCGAGGTGTCCAGGCTTGCGAGGAGACTCCGTGAACGGCACCTCCTCGACGGCGTCGCCTGGGCTGAGATGGCCGTCGTGGTGCGATCCGGTGCCCATGTCCCCGGTCTCGCGAGGTCGCTCGCGATCGCCGAGGTGCCGACCAAGACGTCCGTTGCAGGACGCGCGCTGCGCGACGACTACGCGGCCCGCCAGCTTCTCACCGTCATCGGTGTCGAGCTGGGCGCCATCGAGCTCACCGCATCCGTCGCATCCGACCTGCTGCTCGGGCCGTTCGGCGGACTCGACGGACTGAGCCTGCGCCGGCTTCGACTCGCCCTCCGGCAGGAGGAGATCGCGGGAGACGGCAACCGGCCGGCGGATGAACTGGTCGTCGAGGCCCTGGGCGATCCGGCACGATTGGCGACGATCGACTCGGCGCCGGCACGGCGAGCGACACGGCTGGCGGAGACACTCCGCACGGGTCGTGAAAGTGCACTGCACGGCGCGACGGTCGAGGAGCTGCTCTGGCACGCCTGGGAGCGCAGCGGTCTCGCCAGACGATGGCTCGAACAGTCGGAACGCAGCGGAATCGTCGCCGATGAGGCCAATCGCCACCTCGACGGTGCGGTCGCCCTCTTCACCGCTGCACGCCGTTTCGTAGAGCGCTCACCCGAGAGACCGCCGTCCGACTTCGTCGACGAGCTGCTCAAAGCGGAGGTCCCCGAAGACACTCTGGCCGCGCAGACGGCGTCCGACGCTGTTCTGGTGTGCACACCCAGCGCGACCATCGGCTCGGAGTTCGAGATCGTCGCGGTGGCCGGACTCCAGGAGAGCGTCTGGCCGAATCTGCGGCTGCGAGGATCCCTGCTGCATCCTCAGAAGCTCGGCGAGGTCGTCGCCGGTTCGGCTTCGGACACAGCCGATGAACGCGCACAGGTGCTCGGCGACGAGCTTCGGATGTTCGCGCTCGCGATCTCACGTGCCCGCGGTCAGGTCATACTCACCGCGACCGCCAACGACGATGAGCAGCCATCGCCGTTCCTCCGGCTCACCGGTGACCTCGCCGTGATCGACACGGACGACTCGACGCATCCCCTGTCGCTGCGCGGGATGGTCGGGCGACTGCGCAGGCGGCTCGTCACGACAGGATCGCCGGATGCGGCGGAGGCACTCGCGCGACTGGCCGAAGCCGATGTCGTGGGAGCTCATCCGAACGACTGGTACGGGCTCATCGAACCGTCGACCGACGAACCGCTCGTCGATCTCACCGATCCCGAGGCACGCGTGCGCGTGTCGCCGTCGAGACTCGAGACCTTCGAGAAATCGCCGCTCTCGTGGTTCGTCGACGCCATGGCCTCGTCTCCCAGCGGTCTCGCTGCGGGAATCGGCACGGTGGTTCACGCGGTGATGGATGAGGCGAGCACCGACCCGGATGGCGACCTGAGCGTCGAACGGCTGTGGCGAGGCGTCGAAGCGCGGTGGGGAGAGCTGCAGTTCGAGTCACCGTGGCTGGAAGAGAAGGAGAGAAGACGCACGCGCCGACTGACCGAGGGACTCTCCGAGTATCTTCGGGACTTCGACCGCGCGGGCGGCGTGCTCCTCGGCTCGGAGGGGGAGTTCGCACTCGAGTTGGGACACGCACTGGTCAGCGGAAAGATCGACCGCGTCGAACGCACACCGGAGGGAACGATCGTCATCGTCGACCTGAAGACGGGAAAGACGGTGCCCAGCGCTGCCAAGGTCGCGGATCACGCCCAGCTCGGCGCCTATCAGCTCGCCCTGGAGCATGGAGCGGTCGCCGAGGCGGCCGACGCCGGATCCGCATCCGTCTCGGCATCCGGGGGAGCCAAACTGCTCTTCGTGAGCACCGGGACGCGCGGAAAGCTCTACCGGGAAGCCGCGCAGGAGAAGGTGGACGACGACGCGCTCGCCCGTCTGCGCGAGCGGGTCGCGGCCGCCGCGCACGGAATGGCCGCGAACACCTTCGTAGCGGTGCTCGACCTGGATGAGCGGGATCCGCACGCGCGCTATGAATACCGCATCCATCTCGTTCCGGCGGTGAGCGCATGACGGAGGAGAACGGCGACGGTCTGCTCGAATGGGACGTGGACGACGTCACCGTCGATCTGGTCGAACGCGCACTCGCCGAGGAAGCGCTGTCGCGCGGCAGTCAGCAGGAGGAGCCGGACCGCCGTCCGCGACGGCCGATCAGCGCCGTCGAGATCGCTCGGACCCTCGACCTCCCCACCCCGACACCGCAGCAGCAGGCCGTGATCGAAGCCCCGCTCGCGCCGGCGATCGTCATAGCGGGAGCAGGAAGCGGCAAGACCGAGACCATGGCGAACCGGGTCGTCTGGCTGCTCGCCAACGGGCTCGTCGCAGTGCCCGAGATACTGGGGCTCACCTTCACGCGCAAGGCCGCGGGTGAGCTCGCGCTGCGCATCCGCAAACGGATCGAGCAGCTCGTCGTCTCCGGACTGACCGATATCGAGTTCGACCCGTTCGACGCACCGACGGTAGCGACCTACAACTCGTTCGCCAATGCGATCTTCCGCGAGAATGCGCTGCTGCTCGGCAGAGAACCGGAGTCGGCCGTGCTCAGCGAGGCGTCGGCCTGGCAGATGGCGAGACGGCTCGTGGTCGCCAGCACCGACGACCGTCTCGTCGAACTCGAGAAGAGCGTCGACATCGTGACGAGTGCCGTTATCTCGCTGAGCCGAGCTCTCAGCGAGAACGTCGTCGAAGCGTCGGATGTCGAACGGATGAGCGAACGGTTCTGCCGGCTTGCCGAACTTCCGACCGGAAGCGGACGGGTCAAAGACATGTACGCGTCGGTCCGATCCGCGATCGGTGTGGTCGGCTCTCTTCCGCCGATCCTCGATCTCGCCGAGCAGTTCGCGGCCGAGAAGGTGCGACGCGGCTTCGTCGAGTATTCGGATCAGGTGGCCTTGGCGCTCCGCGTGAGCGAACGGGTGCCCGCGGTCGTCGACGACTACCGGTCCCGGTACAGGGTCGTCCTGCTCGACGAATACCAGGACACCTCGGTCGTGCAGACCCGCCTCCTGTCCACGCTGTTCGCGGGAAGCGCGGTGATGGCCGTCGGCGATCCCCACCAGTCGATCTACGGCTGGCGCGGTGCGAGCGCAGCCAATCTCGGTCGATTCGCACACGATTTCACGGGGGAGCGCGACGGTGCATCGCGCTTCGCCCTCTCCACCAGCTGGCGCAACCCGGTGACGGTTCTCGATGCCGCGAACACCCTCGTCGAACCGCTTTCGTCCGCATCGCCGGTGCAGGTCGAACGGCTCACGCCGAGGTCCGGTGCAGAAGAAGGCGAGCTCGACACCCGATTCACGCAGACCGTGGGCGATGAGGCTGCGGCCGTCGCCGACTGGCTCGGCGAACGCCTCCGCCGCCGGGACGAGCGCGGGCAGGTTCCGAGCGCCGCCGTTCTCTGTCGTTCGCTCAAGAAGATCGACCCGTTCACTGCGGCGTTGGCCGAACGCGGCATCCCGTACCACGTTCTCGGTCTGGGTGGTCTCCTCGAACAGCCGGTCATCGCGGATCTGGTGAGTGCGATGCGGGTCATGCACGATCCGACGGCGGGATCGGAGCTCATCCGGGTCCTCACCGGTGCCCGCTGGCGCATCGGACCGAAAGACATCGCGACACTCCGAGGAGTAGCCTCCTGGCTCGCTGCCCGTGACCACCGTTTCGCCCAGCTCGATCCGTCCGTGCGGGAACGTCTCCGGCAGTCGGTCGCGGGCGACGAGTCCGCATCGCTCGTCGATGCCCTCGATTTCGTCGTCGAGGCGCCGGAGACGCACACGCAACTGGGCGGATTCAGCCCAGCCGGTCTGCAGCGGATGCGCGCAGCCGGTCGGCGTCTCGACTACCTGCGGTCCCGTGTCGGTCTCGACCTGCTCGATCTCGTCACACTCGTTCAGCAGGAGCTGCTCCTCGACATCGAGGTCGCGGCCAATGAGAGCGCACAGCTCGGACAGGCCAGTCTCGACGCGTTCGCCGAACAGGTCGCGTCCCACTTGGCCAGTGACGACCAGGCGACCCTGGGTTCGTTCCTGTCGTGGCTGGCAGAAGCGGAAAGGCGAGACAACCTGGCCCCGCGAAGCGAGGAGCCGGAGCCGGGCACGGTGCAGATCCTCACCATCCACGGTGCGAAAGGGCTCGAGTGGGATGTGGTCGCCGTGCCCCGGATGGTCGACGGCGAGCTTCCCGGAGCGCCGCGCAGCAAGAAGGGCTGGCTCGAGTTCGGAGCGCTGCCGTACGAGTTCCGCGGCGATGCCACGGAGCTGCCGCTTCTCGCCTGGCGTACCGCCGAGTCGCAGAAAGACGTGGACGAAGCGGTGAAGGCTTTCGAGGAGGAGATCGTCCGGCGTCATGCTGAAGAACAGCGTCGACTGGTCTACGTCGCCGTCACACGCGCGAAGCGCTCGCTGCTGCTCTCGGGCTCGTACTGGTCTACCCAGACCCGGCCGAGAGGCCCGGGAGCCTTCCTTCTCGAACTTCAGTCTGCGGGACTCATCGGCCCGGAGGCGTTCCCCGACTGCGACGACCCCGACGAGAACCCGTACACGATGGACGCCCAGACGACGCTGTGGCCTCTCGATCCGCTGGGTACGCGCCGCGACCGTGTCGTGGCCGCTGCCCGGGCCGTGGAGAGAGCCCTGGAGGGCGGGGCGAGCGCGGGCGGAGTGTATGCGCACGACATCGATCTCCTGCTGGCGGAACGCGCCCGCATGGACACCTCCGCGGGCCTCGTCGACCTGCCGACGCGCATCCCCGCATCACGGTTCAAGGACTACGTGACCGATCCAGCATCCGTCGCCGCGTCGCTGCGCAGACCGATGCCCGAGCGACCGTACCGGCAGACCAGGCTCGGCACTCTTTTCCACGGCTGGGTCGAGCAGCGCTATGGAACGCTCGGAGGAGCATCGGATGTGATCGATGCGATCACGACCGAGCTCGACGATCCCGCGGGTGAACAGCTCGAGGCCGAGCAGTTGGCGGTGCTACAGACCACGTTCGCGGCGAGCGAGTGGGCGGATCGACGACCGCAAGAAGTGGAGATCGAGATCCACGTGACCCTCGCGGGTCAGGTCGTCGTGTGCAAGCTTGATGCTGTCTATCCATCCGTCGACGACACGTACGATGTGCAGATCGTGGACTGGAAGACGGGAAAGGCTCCCCGCGACGCCGAGGACCTCGAGCGCAAGCAGCTCCAGCTCGCCCTCTACCGTCTGGCGTACTCCCACTACGCGGGCATCGATCCTGCGCGCATCGACGCCGTCTTCTACTTCGTGGCCGACGATCTCGTCGTACGCCCCGAACGCATCTACTCCGAAGACGAGCTCAACGCCCTCTGGACCTCCGCCACCGCGACGTCCGTCTAACGCTTCAGTCCTCGGCGACCGGCTTCATACCGCCGGCGTGGCCGTAGTCGTCCGAGCTCCGATCGCCCGGTGTGCGGTCGAGCATCGCTTCGACATCGTCGATCGCGAGGATGGGGCCCGTGGCGGTCGACAGCGCTGTCGCCGAGTTCGTGTGCACTCTGTCGACGAGGCCGTCGAGCATGGCGACAGCATCATCGACGATCGACTGGCTGCGCACCTCGCGCCCGTGCAGCAGCCACCGTGCCACCTCGAGCTCGGCGTAGAGCATGGCCCGCTGGGTGAACTGACGGTCGGTGGCGACCTGACGCGTCGCCGCGTAGGCACCGAGTGCTCCCTCGGTCGCATCGGGGCTCATGGCGAGAAGCCAGTGCAGGTCACGCGCCGGATCGCCGACTCGGAGCGCCGACCACCCGAGAACGGCGACCACGGTCTCGTCTTCGACGAGGAACGAGTCGACCGTGAGGGCGCCGTTGATGACGGTCGGATGGAACTGCCACAGCGATTCGTCGGCCGAGGCTTCGCGCCAGCGATCGCGGAGTGCGCTGGGGAGCAGCCCGGTGGCTGCGGCGGACTCGATGAGTGACGTCGTGGAAGTGTGGCACTCGGCAGCGCTCAGCACGGGAAGTCCGGCCTCACCGACGAAGTTGGTCGGGAGCGTGTGGATGGCGGCGATCGCGTGACCGATGGATCCTGCGAGACCATCGCCCGGCGGAACATCCTCGATGGAGATGTGGTGACCGCCGAGAAAGCCGTAGACGAGGGCCCTTGTCCCACCCACCGGCGCCTGGCCGAGGGAGATCGGCACATCGAACGGCAGCCTGCTGCGGATGCCCGTTGTGAGGGCTCGCAGGGCGACAAGGTCTGCGCTCTGCTCTGTCTCGGCGGCCTGCGACGCGGGAACGCGGACGATGTACGTCTGCCCGTCCCGTCCGGTGAGCAGCGCCGAGTCGAACTCGCCGGCGCCTCCGAGGCTGAAGCTGCGGGCACCGGAGACCTCGAGTCCGGCGACGGCGGAGGAGGCCAGCGCGGCTAGAGTGAGATGGGATCTGGCCATGAACCCAAGGTTAAATGGACTTCCCCGCGTGAGCCTGTTCGCCACGCCTTGAAAGGAACCCGATGTCGACCTTCCCTCTCGCCGCTCTGCCTCTTTCGAGGCACGCCGTCGACCGCGATCATGTGTCGCGATCACGTCCGGCGCTGTTCGACGAGCTGTGGGCCGAGCCGGGGACACGGGTACTCGCGCTCTGGAAGGGCCACGCGTTGCTCACCCCTGAGAGCGTCGAGGCGGCACGTCCCGCGGCCGACGGATGGGGCTCCTCCGAGCCGGGCACGGCGAGGCTCGACCTGCTGCCGGTGGAGCGTGTCACCTCGGCTCTCGTCCGCGTCTACCTCGGCCGCACTCTCGTCGCGACCGAGAGCGAGCCGGCAGGAACCGCGGTCGTGCTCCAGGTGCTGACCGACGCCGCTGCAGCCGAGCTCGAGCCCGACGAGTCGCGCTGGGGCAATCTGCGCACCGTCGCGACGGCTCTCAGCGACAGGGATGCGGGACTCTTCACCGAGGCGCTCGCGATCGCGAACTGGCACGCCTCGCACACCCACTGCCCGCGCTGCGGCTCGCCGACAGTTGTCGAGGAAGGCGGCTGGGTGCGGCGCTGCCTCGAAGACGACTCGCAGATCTTCCCGCGTACCGACCCGGCCGTGATCGTGACCGTGCTCGACGCCGACGACAGGCTCCTGCTCGGCTCGAACGCGATGTGGGAGAACTCGCGGTACTCGCTGCTCGCCGGTTTCGTCGAACCGGGGGAGTCGTTCGAGTCCGCGGTGCAACGGGAGATCTTCGAAGAAGCGGGTATCAGGGTCGTGGATGCGCACTACAAGGGTTCGCAACCCTGGCCGTTCCCCGCATCCGTCATGGTCGGGTTCACGGCGAGGCTCGCCGACGACCAGCGTTCAGACGCCCTCGCCCCCGACGGCGAGGAGATCCTCGACCTGCGGTGGTTCAGCCGCCGCGAGCTCTGGGAAGCACGCGACCAGGTGATCCTGCCCGGTCGTTCCTCCATCGCACGTGCCCTGATCGAGGACTGGTATGGCGGTCCGCTCGACGAGGCTCCGGTCACGACGTGACGCCGGAGAGTCTGCTCGACGGACTGGACCCTCAGCAGAGGGTCGCAGCCGAAGCGCTGCTCGGCCCCGTGTGCATCCTGGCTGGAGCCGGCACCGGCAAGACGCGGGCGATCACTCATCGGATCGCCTACGGCGTCGCCTCCGGAGCATATGCACCCAACCGGGTGATGGCGCTCACCTTCACGAACCGTTCGGCAGCGGAACTGCGTGGCCGACTCCGTCAGCTGGGCGCCGGAGGGGTCGCGGCTCGCACCTTCCACGCCGCCGCATTGTCTCAACTGAATTTCTTCTGGCCCCAGGTCGTCGGCGGCACCCTTCCGAGCGTGCTGGACGGAAAGGGCAGGGTGCTCGGACATGCCGCAGAACGCCTGGGCCTCAAGGTCGACACGGCGACGCTCAGGGATGTGGCGGCCGAGGTCGAGTGGCGCAAGGTCTCCGGTCTCAGCGTCGAGCAGTACGCCGGAAAGCTGGCCGGTCGGGCCATTCCCGGCACACTCACCGCAGAGCAGCTCGTCCTCATGCTCCAGACGTACGAGGATCTCAAAGACGAGCGCAAGCAGTTCGACTTCGAGGATGTGCTTCTCGCCTGCGCGGGGATGATCGAGATCGAACCCGCGGTCGCGATGCAGGTGCGTGAGCAGTACAGGTTCTTCGTCGTCGACGAATACCAGGACGTGTCGCCGTTGCAGCAGCAGCTCCTCGACCTCTGGCTGGGCGGCCGCCGCGATCTGTGCGTGGTCGGGGATGCGAGCCAGACCATCTACTCGTTCGCCGGAGCCCGCAGTGAGTACCTCCTCGACTTCGAGCGAGCACATCCTGGTGCGACGGTTGTGCGGCTGGAGCAGAACTACCGATCGACTCCGGACGTCGTCGATGCGGCGAACCGCTTGATGAGGGGACGCTCGGGTGCACTGACGCTCCGCTCGGCCGCCACGGACGTCGCGGATGAGACCGGACTAGCGGAGCACCGGGATCGCACGGAGCGGCCCACCGAGTCGGACGTGCCCGAGCCGACCGCATATCCGGACGATCGCGCCGAGGCTCGCGGAGTCGCCCAGCTGATCGCTGCCGAGCTCGCCGCCGGCGCGAAGCCGGAGGACATCGCGGTTCTCTACCGGGTGAACGTTCAGGCCGCGATGATCGAGCAAGCGCTGGGGGATCTGGGAATCAGCTATCAGATCCGCGGCTCGAAGCGGTTCTTCGACCTGCCCGAGGTGCGCCAGGCGATCATGTCGCTGCGCGCCGCCAGCGTGTCGATCGGCAACGAGCCGCTCTTCAAATCGGTCAGCGATGTTCTGCGCTCACTCGGCTGGAGTCAGCAGGCGCCTGAGACCAGGGGCGCGGTACGCGATCGCTGGGAGGCGCTCAACGCGATCATGGGCCTCGTCGATCTTGCGCCGGAGGGCACGACCTTCCGCGCTTTCACGGACGAGCTGCTCGTCCGTCAGGCGGGGCAGCACGAGCCGACTCTGTCTGCGGTGACCCTCGCCACTCTGCACTCCGCCAAGGGCCTGGAGTGGGAGTCCGTGTACCTCGTGGGTCTCACCGAGGGTCTCGTGCCCATCAGCTACGCGAAGACGTTCGAGCAGATCGATGAGGAACGCCGACTGCTCTACGTCGGCATCACGCGGGCGCGTCGCCGTCTGCGAATGAGCTGGTCGCGAGCGGGATCGGTGTCGGGCCGCCTCTCGACACGTCAGCCCTCCCGCTTCCTGGCAGAGCTAGGCAGCCGCACTCCTCGTGCGGTCGGTGCATCCGCATCGAGGTGACCCCCGTCTCGTAGACAACGGAGACACTGGTCACCCGGAGACGTCGCGAGCCCCGAAGCACCCGATCGAGCACCGCTCGACAGGCGATGGCCGCGACCGAACTGCTGACGATGCTCGTCTCACGTCCCGCATCGCGTGCGTAGAGCTGGCTCGCCATAGCCGCCCAGTCGGGGTCGGCGTCGACACGGCGGCGGTGGTCGCATCCGAGGCAGGGGCCCCGGCCGGGCTCGACGAGCGGACCCACCGTCACCGATCGGTCGCCGAACACGACCGGAAGATGAGGGACGTCCCGCTGCATCCAGCGGCGGTGGCGTTCGGGATGCACGGCGAACGACCCGATCACGACGGCGATCGTGGCCGAGTCGATCGCGGGATCGTCGGCGCGGAGCCGCGAGCGCACATCCATGCCGCTCTCACCGAGCACCTGGGCGACCCGAACGGCGGTGGCCCCGGTACCATCCAGCACGACGATCGGCTCCAACCGGGGCGGTACAGGAGAACCGCTGCGTCGTTCGCTCGGTTCGATGAGAATCGGGGCCAAGCGGCGCAGGAGCAGCCGGACGCCCTCGGCATCGCCTCCGGCTCGACGTGCCACGAGCTGCAGCCCCGAGAGCGTCATGCCCGCATCGAGCGCGACCAGAAGCCTTTCGTCCGCATTGCTGAGTCCTCTCAGCGTGAGCACGGGGCGTTCCACACCGAACTGCACTGTGTCGGGCGACCGCCAGACGCGATGGACGAGCGGGTCGAACTGATAGATCATCCCGGCATCATGCCCGAATCGCGGTGCGCCCGGGAACGTTGTCCACAGGTCGCCGCGACAGGACCGGTCAGTCTTCCTGGGGACGCTCCGTGTCTCCGCGCAGAAGGTCGTCGAGAGCCTGGTCCACTTCGTCGCGTTCCGGTTCTTCACCTCGCGCCGCTGCCGTCATGCGCGCGATCAGAGCGGACGGATCGTCGAGGTCGCTCGACTGCGGGAGCAGGTCGGGGTGGGACCACAGATCGTCGCGCGCCTCGGCACCGACCGCATCCGTGACCGCTTGCCACATCGCCGCAGCCTCGCGCAGCCGGCGCGGCCGGAGCTCGAGCCCGACCAGGGTCGAGAAGGCGGACTCCGCCGGTCCGCCGGAAGCACGTCGACGTCGAACGGTCTCGGCGACGGCGTCAGCCTTGGGCAGGAGTTTGGTGGCATCCGCTGTCACGACGTCGACCCAGCCCTCCACGAGGGCGAGGGTCGTCTCGAGACGCGCCAGCGCTTCGAGCTGCTCCTCCGACTTCGGCGGGATGAGAGCTCCGCTGACCATGGCCTCGCGCAGTTCTTCGGGGTTGGACGGATCGAATCCCTCAGCAAGCTCTTCGAGCCGTTCGGTGTCGATCGTGATGCCCTTCGCGAAGGCGGTGATCTGGGTGAGCAGCTGCAGGCGCAGCCACTTCGCGTGACGGAACAGACGGGCGTGTGCGAGCTCGCGCACGGCGAGGTAGAGCTGCACCTGATCGGTGGGGATGTCGAGTCCGTCGCCGAACTCCGCGACGTTCTGGGGGATCAGCGCTGCCGTGCCGTCCTCGAGCAGCGGGATGCCGATGTCACCGCCAGAGACGACCTCCTTCGCGAGCTGGCCCACCACCTGACCGAGCTGCATCGCGAAGAGAGCACCGCCGATCGAGCGCATGACCTGTCCTGCGTTCGCGATCATGCCCTGCATCTCTTCGGGCGCCTGTTCGGTGAGCACGCGCGTGAGGGCGTCGGAGATGCTGAGCGCGACGGGTTCGGCCAGCTGCGTCCAGAGCGGCATCGTCTGGCGGGCCCATTCGGCGCGACCGATGAGCAGCGGGGGACTGGTCAGCTCGGCGACGGATGTCACACCGTCGAGCCAGAGGCCCGCGACGTTGAACGCCTGGTCGAGCGCTCCTCGCTCGGCGGGTGTGACCGTGTGAGCGTCCTGCGCTGCGAGGGTGCGCGCCTGTTCGAGCGCGAGATCCCAGTTGATGCCGCCGTCGGTGTTGCGGATTGCGTTCTGCAGCTGACCGATCAGCTGCTGAATGCTCGCCGGATCGTTGGGGAGGCCCGCGGCGCCGGCGAGCTGGCTGGGGTCGATGGAGGAGTTGCCCGAGAGGAACTCGCGCAGCATGTCCCGGAAATCGTCGTCGGGTTCCTGCGGTGAATCCGGGGAGCGGTCGTCGGCCATCGTGGCGCCTCTTTCGTGTGTTCGGCTTTCAGGCTTGGAATCTACGCTAGCCCGTGCGCCCCGGCGCTTGGTGAGAATTGGCCTAGGCTCGGGGGTCGGACTGTGCGCCCGTGGCGAACAAGTGAAAGGTGCCCGCGTGACCCTCTTCTCGGATGACGACTCCCAGCCCGGGTTCGGGCCGCCGAGACAGCGCATCGCACCCTCGAAGCGGACGATCGCCGGCTGGGTGAGCGTTGCTGTCGCCGCGGTGGTGACGGTGGCTCTCGCCGTCGCGCCCGCGCCGTTCGTCATCGAGCAGCCGGGTCCTGTCTTCAATACGCTCGGAACCGATCAGCGCGTGGGGTCGACGCCCACCGCCGACGCGAAACCGCTCATCAGCATCCCGGGCAAGAAGACCTATCCGACGGCCGGATCGCTGGACCTTCTGACCGTCTCCGTCGTGGGCAATCCGGATCAGCGACCGGGCTGGTTCGAGATCGTCTCCGCGTGGTTCGACCCGAGTCGCGCCGTGCTACCGGTCGATGCGGTCTTCCCTCCCGGCACCACGACGGAGCAGTCGAACGCGCAGAACGCGGCGCTCATGGTGGACTCGCAGCAGGACGCGGTGGCCGCGGCGCTCAACGAGCTCGGCTACGACTTCCCCGAGGCGGTGGCCGTCAAGCAGGTCATCAAGGGGACGCCGGCGGCCGACGTGTTCACCGTGGGCGACGAGATCACCACCGTGAACGGAGAGCCGGTGCCGGGCGTGCAGACGCTGCGCAAGCTCGTCGCGGCGAACGGCACGGACAAACCCGCCGAGGTCGGCATCCTGCGCAAGGGCGTCGCATCCACGGTGTCGATCACCCCGGTCTCCTCGGGCGGCCAGACGGTGCTCGGCATCGGAGCGGGAATGGACTACACCTTCCCGTTCGATGTGAAGATCCAGCTCGACGACGTGGGTGGCCCGAGCGCGGGCCAGATGTTCGCGCTCGGCATCATCGACAAGCTGACTCCGGGAGAGCTCAACGGCGGCAAACGCGTCGCCGGCACCGGAACGATCGACAACGAGGGGAACATCGGCCCGATCGGCGGCATCCGTCAGAAGATGTTCGGTGCCCGCGCCGCCGGCGCCACGGTGTTCCTCGCTCCGGCGACCAATTGCGACGAGGTGACCGGCCACATCCCCGGGGGGCTCACGGTGTTCTCAGTCAAGACGCTGGCGGACTCGCTGAAGGTCCTCAAGGCCGTCCGTTCCGGCGGCAGCACCTCCGGGCTCGCGAGCTGCCCGGCGTCATAGGCGTTTCATAGCCCTGGTCATAGCCCTGGGCGACGGGAGCCGGCGCAGCTTTCTCCAAGCGTCCCGCGCCTAGGATGGTCTCTGACCTTGCCACGCGAGAGCAATGAGGGCCTACACGTGAGTTCAGCAACAGCAGCACGACCACCCGCGCGCCGCCGGGCGGCGATTTGGATCACACTGGGCGCGATCGTCGCACTCGTGATCCTCTTCTTCGTGTTCGCCGGACTCTATGCCGACATTCTCTGGTACCAGCAGCTCGGTTTCCTCAACGTGCTCACCACCCAGTGGCTCGCGGGCGCGGTCATGTTCTTCATCGGCTTCCTCGGCATGGCGCTTCCGCTCTGGCTGGCGATCCAGCTCGCCTACCGGCTGCGACCCGTCTACGCCAAGCTGAACAGCCAGCTCGACCGCTACCAGCAGGTCATCGAGCCCCTTCGCCGACTCGCCATGTACGGCATCCCCATCGTCTTCGGCATCTTCGCCGGAGTCTCCGCCGGCAGCCGGTGGCAGACGGTGCTCATGTGGATCAACGGAACCGCATACGGCAAGACGGATGCGCAGTTCCACCTCGATATCGGGTTCTACCTGTTCGCGCTGCCGTTCTATCGCAGCCTGGTCGGCTTCGCTTCGGCCGTCGTCATCATCTCGCTGATCGCCACCCTCGCCACCTGCTATCTCTACGGCTCGATCAGGGTCGCGGGGCGCGAGGTGCGCATCTCGAAGTCCGCCCGCGTGCAGATCGCCGTGATCGCCGCCCTCTACCTCTTGCTCCAGGCAGTCAGCATCTGGCTCGACCGGTACGCCACCCTCACTGACGCGAACGTCAACGACATGATCAACGGCGCCGCATACACGGATGTCAACGCCACGATCCCGGGACGAGCGGTGCTGGCGGGGAGCGCGATCTTCGTCGCGCTGCTGTTCCTGTTGACGGCATTCATCGGCCGGTGGCGTTTCCCCGTGGTCGGCACGGCCCTCCTCATCGTGACCGCGCTCGTCGCGGGAGCGATCGTGCCGTGGGTCGTGCAGCGGTTCCAGGTCGAGCCGAGCCAGAAGACGCTCGAGACGCCGTATGTCCAACGCGGAATAGACGCCACGAGAGACGCGTACGGCTTGAGCGACATCGACGTCATCCCGTACAACGCGAAGACGACGGCCGAAGCGGGAGCGCTGCGTCAGGACGCCCAGACGACCGCACAGATCCGCATCATCGACCCCGCCGTCGTTAGCCCGTCGTTCCGTCAGCTCGAACAGTTCCGTCAGTACTACGCCTTCCCGAACACGCTCGCGGTCGACCGCTACAAGATCGACGGCAAAGACCAGGATGCTGTGGTCGCCGTGCGCGAACTGCAGCAGTCCGGTCTCGGCACAGCCCGCAACTGGTACAACGACACCGTCGTGTACACCCACGGTTACGGTGTCGTCGCCGCTTACGGCAACCAGCGATCGAGCGACGGACAGCCGGTGTTCCTCGAGTCGGGCATCCCGAGCACCGGATCACTCGGAACGTACGAACCCCGGATCTACTTCGGTCAGCAGTCCCCGACGTACTCGATCGTGGGCGCGCCGAAGGGCGGCAAGAAGGTCGAGCTCGACTATCCGGGCGGGTCGAACGACGCGCAGCAGACCTCCACCACTTTCACCGGCAACGGCGGTCCGAAGCTCGACAACATCTTCAAACGACTGGTCTACGCGCTCAAGTTCCAGGATGAGCAGATCGTGCTCTCCGACGCGGTGAACAACAACTCGCAGATCCTCTACGATCGCGACCCCGTCAAGCGGGTGCAGAAGGTGGCGCCTTACCTGACGCTCGACTCCCAGGCTTACCCGACCGTCGTCGACGGCCGCGTGAAATGGGTCATCGACGGCTACACCACGAGTGATCAGTTCCCCTATTCCCACGTCGGAAGTCTGACGGATGCGATCGCGGACACGGAGACGCCGAAGCCGGCTTACTCGTTCGACAACATCAACTACATCCGCAACTCGGTCAAGGCGACGGTCGACGCTTACGACGGGTCTGTCACCCTCTACGCCTGGGATGACAAAGACCCGGTCCTGAAGACGTGGCAGAAGATCTTCCCGAGCACGGTCAAACCGATCAGCGACATGAGCGCACAGCTCATCAGCCACGTGCGGTACCCGGCGGACCTGTTCAAGGTGCAGCGATCGGTGCTCGGTCAGTACCACGTGACCGATGCCGGATCGTTCTACTCGCGCGACGACGCCTGGACAACGCCGACTGACCCGACATCCGAGGCCGGGACCTCCACGTTGCAGCCTCCGTACTATCTGACGCTGCAGATGCCCGGGCAGAAGTCTCCGGAGTTCTCGCTCTACACGACGTTCATACCTTTGGCGTCGAGTGAGGCAAGCAGGTCCGTGCTGAAGGGGTATCTGGCCGTCGACTCGAACGCCGGCTCCACCAAGGGAAAGGTGGCTGCCGGTTACGGCAAGTTGAGACTCTTGAGCCTGCCATCGAGCGATACGGTGCCAGGGCCCGGTCAGGTGCAGAACAGTTTCAACTCCGATCCGACCGTGTCGCAACAGCTGAACCTGTTGAGACAGGGCAAGACGGATGTGATCAACGGCAACCTGCTGACCTTGCCCGTCGGCGGCGGTCTGCTGTACGTGCAACCGGTCTACGTTCAGTCGACCGGTGAGACGAGCTACCCGCTCCTTCAGAAGGTGCTTGTCGCCTTCGGAGACAAGATCGCCTTCGAGGACACCCTCGATCAGGCTCTGGATGTGCTCTTCGGCGGTGATTCCGGAGCGAACGCCGGCGACACCAATGTTCCTTCGACGGGTGACGGCACGAGTCCGCCATCCGGCGGCGAGACGGGCGGCGGCACAGGCGGCACAGGTGGCTCGGCCACGAACAATGCCGCACTGCAGCAGGCCCTTGCCAGCGCCCGACAGGCGCTCACCGACCGGCAGGCCGCCCTGAAGGCAGGGGACTGGACAGCGTACGGCGAAGCGGACGCCCGTTTGCAGAAGGCGATCGCCGACGCCCTGGCTGCCGAGAGCAAGTAGCTCTGCCTGGAGCACGTCAGTTCTGACGTCTGAACGGCCCGCGCGGGTGAACCGCGCGGGCCGTTTGCGTGTTGGCGCGTTTAATGTTCGCGCTCTATACAAAGTTGCAGGCTGGGCCGGAGCTCAACACGCGGGGTCTGGCGGTCAGTTCTGCCGATCCCTGGGTCCAAATGCCCGAAAATGCTTGCCCTGACTTTGATTGTCGACTTTACTAACAAACATGCTGATCGATGAGGGAAGGCTCTCGGCGGTGCCGGGCAAGGGTCCTGTCGCGCTGGATCGCGGGATGGTGCCAGGACGCGCGCTCCGACCTCGCAGCAAGGTCCTGCCGGAGCACGCTCGCGGGCACAACCGTTCACTCGTGCTCCAGACCCTGTATCGGGCGGGTCAGGTCAGCCGCGCCGATCTCGCGCGCGAGACCGGACTCACGCGCGTCACGATCTCGGATCTGGTGGCCGAACTCATCGCCGAGGGGCTGGTGATCGAGGTGGGTCAGCGCGATGATCCGCGTCCGGGCAAGCCGGCCGTACTCCTCGACATGGATCGCGGCTCGACGCAGATCGTCGGGATCGATCTCAGCGAGCACTCGGTGTTCCGCGGCGCTGTACTCGATATCGACGGCCGGATCCTGGCCGGCTCGGAGATCGCTCTCGCGGGAAGCACGGGAGCGGACGCGACGGAGAAGGTGCTCGCCCTGGTCGAGAGACTCGTGGCGCTCGCGACCGCGCCCATCCTCGGCATCGGGATCGGCTCACCGGGAATCGTCGATGCCTCGGGAACCGTTCTCGCCGCACCGAACCTCGGCTGGGTGGATGAGCCGCTGCAGCGACGGATCGCGGAAAAGACCTCCCTCCCGGTGTTCGTCGCCAACGACGCCAACGTGGCGGTGCTCGCCGAGCACGGCTTCGGTGGGGCACACGGAGACATGATGCTCGTCAAGCTCGGTCACGGTGTCGGGTCCGGCCTGCTGGTCGCCGGCGCACTGGTTCTCGGAAGCAGGTTCGCGGCCGGGGAGATCGGTCAGGTCATGGTGGGCACCGACGACGGATCGGACACCCCGTACGACCGTGAGAAGTGTCTGGAGGCGTGGCTCGCTGTTCCCCGCCTCGAGTCCCGTGTCGCTGCGGCAGCGATCGCGGGCGAGCCGGTCGAACCCGTTCTGCGTGAGGCGGGACAGCGTCTCGGTGTCGCGCTCGCCCCCATCGTCGGAGCGCTCAACCTGTCCGAGGTCGTGGTGAGCGGTCCCGAAGAACTGGTGGACGGCCCCTTGCTCGCCGCCGTCGGTGACACTCTGCGCAATCGCACCATGGCGGGTTTCCACTCGGATGCCACCCTCCGCATGACGAGTCAGGGGCGCGACATCGTGGTCAGGGGATGCGTCGTCATGGTGCTCTCGGCGCAGCTGGGCGTCTCATGACGATCGTCCTGGAGCGAAGCGTCTCCGTTGTCACCCAATCGTTCGTCGTCGCGACCCGGGTGATGGATGCGCTGGAGACCTTCCGCTCGCGCAGCACCGTCGTACGGTTGGGCACCATCGACAACGAGACGCTCGGTGTGGCGCGCTGGTCCACGCTTGCAGACGTCTGGACGGAGCCCGGGTCGCGGGCACGCGCCCGCTGGAGTGAGAATCCCGTCATCTCCGTAGCACCCGGGGATGATCCCGAACTCGTTCTGGCGACACGCACGCCTGTGATCGTGCTCGGGGCGGACAACCAGGCTCACGCCTACGCGAAAGCCGTCATCGACGGTGTGAGGGCATCCTGCGCCGCCGTCCTGGTCGTCGACATGGGGAGAGGCGCTGCCGGGAGCGACTATGCGGACATCGTGACGTCCGGATTCGACAGGGCGAGAGGTTCCGCGCTGCTCGAACTGCTCACCGGCGAGTCGTCACAGAGACCAGGAGACGCCGAGCGCTGACTGAAGCGCATGCTGGGCCGCTCCCCGGAACGGCTGCTCGAGAGCGGTTCTCGCGTAGCGAAAGTTGAGAGGCATCGCCGCCTTGACGGTGTGGCGTGCCGCTTCGGCCCGCAGGTGGGTGAGGAACCCCTCACCGAGCTTGGGTGCCGTTCCGCCGAGCACGACGTTCGGCACGTCCAGAGCCGCACCCGCGAGAAGGAGCGCCCGAGCGAGCACCCTGGCGCCGATTGCTATGCGCTCCCGCGACTCGGTCGACGCCGCCAGTTCGCCCACCGGGACGGATTCGAGGTCTGTGCCATGAGGAAGTCCGAGGAGGGAGGTGACAGAGACGACCTCCTCCAGGCATCCGCGGTTGCCGCAGGCGCAGAGCGGAGCGTCTGCTCCGAAGAGCACGGGCACGTGGCCGATCTCCCCGGCTCGGTGGGCCGCTCCGGTCAGCAGGGATCCGTCGACGATGAAGGCGGCTCCGACTCCCGTGCTGAGCGACACGAACATCTGGTTGGCCCCGAACGCATCGGAGCTCGAGTAGTCGGCGAGCGCTTCGGCGTCCGCATCGTTCACCAGGTGGACCGGCGCGTCGACGACGTCGCGCAGGCGGTCGGCGAGGTCGATGTCCGTCCACGCCAGCTGCACGCTCTCGCGCACGAGCGGACCGTCGACGATACCCGGGATCTGCACACCGACGGCGACGACTCGTGCATCCGTCGCGGCGGTCAGTCGCCGCACGACGCTGCGGACGTCCTCGATCTCCCCGGGAGCCGACACCCGCTGCTTCGTGCTCGTAAGCTCGTTCCCGAGCAGGTTGACGATCGCTCCGCGCACCAGACCCGGCTGCACGATGATCGACAGCAGAACGTGGCGCACGGGGTCGATCTGCAGTGTCGTGGCCCGCTTGCCTCCGGTGCTCTCAGCGCGTTGGCCCTCGAGCACGAGCCCGTCGGCGAGCAGGCCGCTCAGCAGGGAGCTCACCGTCGCCGAGGTGAGTCCGGTGCTGCGGGCTATCCCGGCGCGCGTGGCTGCTCCGTTGCCGGAGAGGACGAGCTGTAGAGCGCTCGTGAGATTGCGCTCGCGAACGGCCGCCTGTGTCGCCTTGCCGCGATCCTCCGCCACGGTCACCTCCTGAAAAGAACAAGGCCCGGATTCCTGACGGAATCCGGGCCCCTCTTGTTGCGGGGACAGGATTTGAACCTGCGACCTCTGGGTTATGAGCCCAGCGAGCTACCGAACTGCTCCACCCCGCGTCGCTGGTTCCCCGTAAGGGGAACAGCCTCCACAAGAACCTGAGCACCGAGACGTTTCTCGACGCAGCTTGTTGTGGTGGCATTCGCAGTTTAGCGCATCCCTCGAAGCGCCTTGGAAGTCATGCGCTCGTCGTAACCTGTGGCGTGGTCGACCACTCTTCCTGAGCCCCACCAGTTCGCGCTCTCGGTTTCGATGACACGGAACATGACCTCGTCGGGGCCGACATCGGCGATCTCGCGCAGCCGTTCGATCGCGGCAGAGAAGAGCTTCTGCTTCGTGGCCGCGTCACGGTTGTTGAAGGAGAAGGTCACGAACATCAGCCGCTCGGTTCGCGGTACGCCGAAGATCACATCGTCGTGGAGCATTGTCCCCTCAGGGTGCTCATAAAATACGTGGAGTCGGTCATCCTCGGGGATTCCCAGTTCATCCTTCATCGCTTGATGCAAGGCGTTGGATATCGCCTGGCGTTGCTGCGTGTTGTACACGCCTTCATGAATATCGATGCTTGTCAGAGGCATGTCGTCCCTTTCGTTGAGTGGTTCGTCGTCTCTTCAGTCGTTTTGGCTCAGGCAGGCGCTGGCACTGTGAAGCAGGCGAGGATGGCAGATGTGGTCATGTACTGACCGATCAGGCAGACGAGTGCAACCGTTTGCGATTCGGTGAACTGTGCGCGCACCGCGTCATACACGTCGTCGGGGACCACGTGCTGATCGAGCAATGCCGTGACGAGCTGAAGCGCGGCTGCGACGTCGGGAGAAGCCGAAGCCGGCACGTTCCCCCGCAAAATCGAGTCGATGTGGTCATCGGAAATACCCGCCTGTCGAGCAGCTCGCGTGTGCGCGTAACGCACGTAAGACGCCTGCCAGCGAGCCGTGACCCCGAGGATGCATGCTTCGGTGAGCTGTCGGGATAGCGAGGAGGCCGCGACGGCTTGTGTCCACGCGAGATACGCATCGCCCACCTCCGGAGCTCGCAGAAACGCGTTGAAAGGTCCGATGAGCGCCCCGTCGTCTGTGGTCGTCCGGTAGCCCGCTTCATCACCGTGCGGTCCCCGGCGCTCGACTATCTTGTCCGCTAGCTTTCGTTGCTCCGCATTCATCTCCGTGACCCCGAGGATCGGTAGGCGGCCGCCCAGAGCCATGGCGTTCGAATCGTTCATGTTTCACTACGGTAGACACCCGCGGTTTATGCGGGAATCGCCGGATTCGCATGTCAGCTATGCTTCTTCGGCATGGATGTGTCGACGTCAACCCTCCGTACGGCACGCGTCGTGGCGGAACTGGGAAGCATCAGCGCGGGAGCCCGTGCCTTGGGGTACACGCAGTCCGCGGTGTCACGCCAGATCAGCGCCCTCGAGCGGGATGTGGGTCATGTTCTGTTCACGCGAACGACCGGGGGAGTCACTCTCACGTCCGAGGGAGCGACCCTTCTGCGGGCGGCGGCGGACATGCTTGCCCGGCTCGACGCATCCGCCTCTGAAATCTCCGGTGCCAGTCCCCGCAGCATCGTGCGCGTAGGGATCTTCCCTGCCGCTGGCGCAACGCTCCTCCCTGCGGCGGCGGCGTCGCTCCGAACGCAGCGTCCCGACCTCCACGTTGTGAGTCGACAAGGATCCACTCCGGCACTGATTCGTGCCCTGCGAAGCGGTGCGATCGACCTCGCGGTGATCTCGCAGCGCGCTCCTTATCGCGCTCCCGACACCGAGACACCGGCCCTCGAGTTGGAGCAGCTGTTCGAGACCGAACTCGTTGTCGGAGCAGCAACCAACTACTTCGCCGGGAGCACCGTCAACGCCGACGATCTCCTCCTGGCCCCCTGGATCGCGCCCGCGTCGTCGACGGATGAGCCGCAGATCGGGACTTGGCCGGGCCTTCCGGGTCGGCCGCAACTTGCCCACCGATCAAACGACTGGCTCGTACGACTTCATCTCGCAGCCAGCGGAGCGGGTATCACGTCGATGCCCGGAGCGTTTCTCGCGCACCTCGTCCCTGGCTTACAAACGTGGAGGGTCGAAGGCCTCCCGCCAGAACTGCGGCGGGTCAGCGTCGCGCGAACAAACGGGAACGATTCGCAGAACGAGATCGTCTCAACCGTCGTGAATGAGTTCGTACGCGCGTCCGAGAGTATTGTCGGCGACCTGTGAGACGTCACGAGAGGCTCGTGGATGGTCCGCACGGGCTGAGGGGAACGAGACAGAAAAAGCCGGCACAGTGATTAACTGCGCCGGCTTTTCGCCGACAAGATCATTCTTGTTTCCGATTCACGAATCAAAAACAAAGACCGATCAGGCCTTTTGGTTGCGGGGACAGGATTTGAACCTGCGACCTCTGGGTTATGAGCCCAGCGAGCTACCGAACTGCTCCACCCCGCGGCACAAGAATTGACTCTAGCACGCGGATCGGTTCAGTAAAAATCGAGACGGCCGCGTACCCCGTACTGGCGGTGTGGGACGCCCGCATTGTCTACCCTCCCGCCGCTAGAGTCGGATGACGACGAGGGGGAGGCCGATGCCGAATTCGATCCAGAAGTACAGGGTCTGTGTCATCGAAGACGATCCCGACGTCGCGTTCTTCATGAAGACGGTGCTCGAGAAGCGTGCGGACGCCGTCGTCCTGACGATCACCGCGCCGGCCACCGCGCTGGCGAAGATCGCAGAGTTCGAACCCGATCTCGTGCTGACGGACATCGAGATGCCGGGCGTATCGGGACTCGATCTGCTCAAAGAGCTGCGCAGCCAGTATCCGGGAATGCCGGTGGTCGTGATGACCGCGCACGTCTCGGTGGACTACGCCGTCTCCGCTCTGCGCAATCAGGCTGACGAGTTCTTGACCAAGCCGATCGCCTCGGCGGAACTGGTGTCGATCGTCACGCGTCTCGCCGAGGAAGGGCGCACCAAGAAGGCGGCGAACGCGCCACAGGTCGTCCTCGCGATCGGTGCGCATCCCGACGATGTCGAGATCGGGGTCGGCGGCATCCTGTCTGCGCACCGTGAAGCGGGAAACACCGTCGTCATCCTCACCATGTCCCGCGGAGCGCGAGGCGGCGATGCGGCGGACAGACAGCACGAGTCCCTGGCTGCCGCGGAGCTTCTCGGGGCACGTCTGTTCATGGAGGACCTCGAGGACACTCAGATCTCCGCCGCCGATCCGACGGTAGGCATCATCGAACGTGTCGTCGCCGAGGTGCGTCCCGACATCGTCTACACGCATTCCGCCCACGACAGACATCAAGACCACCGTGCTGTGCACTCGGCGACCCTCGTGGCGACCCGCAGCGTACGAACCGTCTGCTGCTACCAGAGCCCCTCGGCGACCATCGACTACCGTCCGACCCGCTTCGTGCCCATCGACGGATTCACGGATGCGAAGCTCGCCCTCCTCGACTGCTTCCAATCGCAGACCGACCTGCGCGCCTACCTCGAGCCCGACTTCGTGCTGGCGACCGCGCGGTACTGGTCGCGGTTCGGCGGGGGAACGAGCTGCGAGCCTCTCGAAGTGATCAAAGACACCGCAGACATCTCGGTTCCCGCATCCTCGCTCACGCAGAGCGCCCGACTCAAAGGAAACACGAACCAGTGACCCGAGTTCTCGTGACCGGTGCCGGCGGTCCCGCCGGCGTCGCAGTCATCCGTTCGCTCCTCGCCCGCGACGACGTGGACGTGCTCGCCGCCGACATGGACGGATGGGCGAGCGGGCTCTATCTGGTTCCTGCGGATAACCGTCGCATCGTGCCGGCGGGCCGTTCCGCCGAGTTCGTCGACGAGCTGATCGCCATGTGCGAGACCGATTCGGTCGACGTGCTCTTCTCCACTGTCGACGTGGAGCTTCCCGAGCTCGCTCGGCGTCGCGACGAGCTGCTCGCGGTCGGGACGTCGCTCGCGGCACCCTCGTTCGAGACCTTGAGCGTGTGCCTCGACAAGTTTCAGCTGGCGGAGCGATGCGCACCCCTGACCGCCGTTCCGGAGACTCACCTTCTCGATGCCGACGGCGTCGCGCGCGAGTGGCGGTTCCCCGTGATCATCAAGCCTCGCAGCGGTGCGGGATCACGCGGAGTGAGGCTCATCCCCGACCGGGAGGCCCTCGAAGCGCTCGGTTTCGACGAGAGCATCATCATTCAGGAGAACCTCCCGGGGGAGGAGTTCTCGGTCGACGTGATCGCCGATCTGCACGGGAACGTGATCGCGGCCGTACCTCGTTCGCGTGAGCGTGTCGACTCCGGCGTGTCGATCGCAGGACGCACGGTGAACCGTCCGGAACTCATCCGGACGGCCTCCGAGGTGGCCCGAGCGATCAGGCTGAGCGGTGTCGCCAACGTCCAGTTGCGCTACAGCGACGCGGGGGTTCCGGCGCTGCTCGAGGTGAACCCCCGGTTCCCCGGGGCCATGCCGCTGACGATCGCCGCCGGTGTCGACATGCCGTCGCTCCTGCTGGACCTCGTGCTCGGCCGACCGGTGCCCTCATCCGTCGACTTCATCGAGCTCGCGAACGTGCGGTACCTCGAAGACGTCTTCCTCCCGATCGAGGATGTGCTCGTCTCCGACAACGCAGCCCACGACGATGGGCCGGGCGAGGAATGACCGACGGCTTCGACGGGCTGCTTCTCGGCGACTTCCACGTGCATTCCACGTTCTCGGACGACGCCGTCAGCACTCTCGCCGAGAATCTCACCGCCGCCTCCTCCGTCGGGCTCAGGGAGATCAGGCTGATCGATCACGTCAGGGCCACCACGACCTGGGTGCCCGAGTTCGTGGCAGCTGTCGCGGCGGAGCCCGTGCCTGCGGGGATCACGGTACGCACCGGCGTCGAGACGAAGCTGATGGACATCAGCGGCGCGATCGACGTTCCGCCCGATCTGCTGGTCGGCGTGCCGGGAGGAGTCGACGCGATCGTCATCGGCGACCACCAGTTCCCCGGCACCGATGGACCCTGGTCTCCTCGGGAGACCAGAGAGCGTCTCGATGCCGGCCTCAGCGACGACGACGCTCTCGACCAACTGATCGCCGCCAGCATCCGGGCCATGGAGCGCACCCCTTTCGCGCAGCTCGCGCACTGGTTCTCCATCCTCCCCAAGGTGGGACTGTCGGAAGCCCAGCTCGGAGCGTCGCGTCTGTCCGACTGGGCCGAAGCGGCGGCACGAACGGGAACCATCGTCGAGGTCAACGAGAAGTGGGCGTGCCCCGGCGAGGATGCGGTTGCCGCCCTCGCCGCTGCCGGCGCGCGGATCGTGGCCTCGACGGACAGCCACGACGCCCGGGATGTGGGACGATACGAGCGCGTGCCGCGCATCCTCGACGGCGCAGAAGCCATCAGTGAGAATCGTCGCACGAGTAGCGAGAAGGATCGGGAATGAATCGATGAGCCCGGTAGAACTGACCTCCGACCAACGGGATGCGCTCCAGAGCGAGATCGACGACAACCGTCGATCCGAGCGTCGACTGATTCCCTACGCCGGTGTGGCGCTCATCGTCATCGCGGCGATCGCCGCGGTGCGCGTGGTCTACTTCTCGTGACGGAGCCGGAGCGCAAACGGGTCCTCATCGCGGACGACGATGACGACATCCGCGCGTTGATCTGCATCGCCGCGAAGCGGGCCGGAGTCGAGATCGCGGCCTCCGTCGACAACGGTCGCGACGCCCTTGCAGCGGTGCAGAAGGGTGGGGTCGATCTCGCTGTGCTCGACATCTCAATGCCGGGTCTCAACGGTGTCGAGGTGGCGGACAGCATCCGTTCTCACGAATCGACGCGCCGGACACTGATTCTGATGGTCTCGGCGTCCGTCCAACTGCTGACCGATCACGGCGTCGTGGCCGACCGATCGGACGGCTTCATCATCAAGCCGTTCAGTCCGAGGGAACTCTCGGCGCGCATCCGCGAGATGCTCGGGCTGGAGGCTCCCGCGTGACGATCGACCGCTGGCTGCGTCGCATATCGTTCGATGCGCCGACTCCGTTCATGAAGCAGCTTCCGGCCATCGCCGGATTCGGTCTGGCGCTCATCATCACGGTGCTTCCGATGCGGACACCGGTGACCGCTGTCGACTATGTCGTGGCGGCGTTCGTCACCGTCGCTGCGGCATCGGTGCTGTCGGTGATGCTGCCGTGGCGCCGACTCGGACCAGAGTGGTCGATCGTCATCCCGGTCATCACTCTGATCGCGGTCGGCATGCTGCGACTCGGGACAGGCGGCGCCGCATCGCCGTTCGGCGCCCTCCTGCTCCTCCCGTTCGTCTGGATCGCATCCGAAGAGGGCCGGATCAATGTCGTCATCGCCGCCCTCGGCACCTTCCTGGTGCTGTTCGCGCCCGTGATCGTCAACCACGCCCCGACGTCGCCCGGAGAGCTCGTCCGCGCCTTCTTCTCGCCACTCGTCTATCTGATCGTTGCAGCGGTGGTGAACGAGATCGCTCACAGAGTCCGTCAGCAGCTCGCGGCGGCCGAGGCAGCGGCCGCACAGCGCAAGATGTTGCTGGAACAGGCCATGCAGGCGTCGGACGAGCTCGCACTCAACGAGTCGCGACTGAAGACGGCCAACCGCCTCATCAGCAGCATCTGGAACGCCGTGACCGAGCAGTCGGTGATCGGAACGGACCTCAATGGTCTGATCGACGTCTGGAACCCGGGCGCGGAGAAGATGTTCGGCCTCACCGAGAAGCAGGTGATCGACGCGAAACGCCATGTCGTCGACTTCCATCTCGCCTCAGAGTTGGAGGAGAGGCTTCGCGCGATGGACTTCCGCACGACGACCCTCTCCAGCGCCGAGGACTTCTCAGCCCTCGTCGATGCGGTACGGGCCGGGTACGCGGATGTGCGTGATTGGACGTACGTGCGTCCCGACGGCAAGCAGATTCCCGTGCAGGTGGCGGCCACCCCGCGCCTCGGCGAGAACGGC